>Ga0075428_100000284_pt1 | contig 49693 bp, 43 predicted proteins | sample RhiMetdeltSRZDD2_FD_75291 | JGI IMG/M metagenome (GOLD analysis project Ga0075428, IMG submission 75291) | Populus rhizosphere microbial communities from Tennessee, USA - Rhizosphere MetaG P. deltoides SRZDD2 | ecosystem: Host-associated > Plants > Roots > Rhizosphere > Soil | place: USA... | reverse complement strand
CAGACCCTTGGCGCCGGTCAATACGGCGTCGAGCACGACCATCGGAAAGAAGTCATCGTCTGCGGCTGCGGGCGCGTGATATCCAATTTTGAGGTAGGCGGTCGTCCCTTGACGCGAGACGGTGACGCGCCGCTCGCCCAGCTGCTCGGGCTCGCGCGTGTGCGGACGCCGAGTCACGTCGCCGGCAGGCACGCCGCCGAAATGGTGAGTGACCCGGCGCATCGCTTCGCGGGCGTCAACGTCGCCGACGACGACCAGCGTGGCGTTGTTGGGCACGTAATGCCGGCGGTAGTAGCCGTAGAGATCGTCGCGCGTCATCGTCTCCAGATCGGACAGCCAGCCGATGGTGGGATTCCGGTACGGATGCGCCTTGAATGCGGTCGCCGTCAGTTCCTGATCGAGCAGCGTATCGGGATCGTTTTCGCCGCCTTGCAGCTCGGAAATGATGACGGTGCGCTCCGATTCGCAGTCGGCGGGGTCGTAGAGGCAGTTGGTCATGCGCTCGGCCTCGATGAACAGCATCCGATCGAGCGCATCGCGCGTCGCCGTTTCGGTGTAGGTCGTCTGGTCGATCCAGGTGTAGCCGTTCCAGTAGCCGCCGAATTGCTCGATGATGCCTTTGACCCGGTCGCGCGGAATGTTGGTGGTGCCCTTGAAGTTCATGTGCTCGACCCAGTGCGAGACGCCGGTCTGCCCGGTGGATTCATCCTTCGAGCCGACGCGATACCAGCACCACACCGATGCCAGCGGCGCGGTGTGCATCTCCTGGATCAGGACGCGCAGCCCGTTGTCGAGCACGTCTTCGTGCACCATCCTCGCATTATAGAATCTAGGGATATCCATGCCGGAGTGGAAGAACACAGTAAATCTGCCGCGGACTGACTTTCCGATGAAGGCCAACCTGCAGATTGCCGAACCTGAGGCAATCGCACGGTGGGAATCAATGGATCTGTATGGTCAGATACGCGCGCTGCGGCGCGGCGCGCCGAAGTTCGTCTTCCACGACGGCCCGCCGTATGCCAACGCCCGCATCCATCTGGGCCACGCGCTCAACAAGATCCTCAAGGACATCGTCATCAAGTCGCGCTCGATGGAAGGCTTCGACGCGGCCTACCTGCCCGGGTACGACTGCCACGGCCTGCCGATCGAATCGAAGGTCGACCGCGAGCTCGGGCCGAAGAAGCGCGAGATGTCGGTAGCCGAAATCCGGCGGGCGTGCCGGGAGTATGCCGGCCGGTTCACCGATGTGATGACCGCCGAGTTCAAGCGGCTGATGGTGTTCGGCGACTGGGACCATTACTACCTGACGATGAACCCGCAGTACCAGGCCGACATCACCCGGGCGCTGGGGAAGTTCGTCGAGCGCGGGCTGGTCTACAAGGGCAAGAAGCCGGTGCACTGGTGCATCCATTGCCGCACCGCGCTGGCCGAGGCGGAGGTCGAGTACGAAGATCACTCGTCGCCGTCGATCTACGTTGAGTTTCCACTCGATCCGGCGAGCAAGGCTGATCTTGACGCGCGAGTCCCCGGACTCGGCGGACGTGCGGTCTCCGCTCTGATCTGGACGACCACGCCATGGACCATCCCGTCCAACCTCGCGATCGCGTTCCACCCGGAGTTCGACTATGGCGTCTACGACGTCGACGGCCGCCTCGTCATCGTCGCTGAGGCGCTGGCGGCGCGAGTGGCGGCGGAGATCGGCCGGAGTTTCGACAACAAAGTGGCGGTCGCGAACGGGAAGGTGCTGGAAGGCCTGAAGTTCCGCCACCCGCTCTACGACCGCGTCTCGGTCGGCGTGCTGGCCGAGTACGTCACGCTCGAGCAGGGCACGGGCGCAGTGCACACCGCGCCAGGACATGGCGCGGACGATTTTCTGACCGGCACGAAATACGGCCTGGACATCTACGCGCCGGTCGACGCGTCCGGCCACTTCTTCGAATCGGTCGAGTTGTTCGGCGGCAAGCGCGTCTTCGATGCCAACCCGCTCGTCGAAGAGGCCCTCGAGACCCGCGGGCGGCTCTGGCATCGGACCACCGTCGCCCACCAGTACCCGCACTGCTGGCGATGCCATAACCCGGTCATCTTTCTTGCCACGTCTCAGTGGTTCGTCCGGCTGGACGGCGAGCCGGCGATTACCGGGTCGGATGGAGAGACCCGTACGCTGCGCGAGGCGGCGCGGCATGCGATCGACCACGAAGTGAAATGGATACCCGCCTGGGGCCGCGACCGGATCTTCAACATGGTGTCCGGGCGCCCCGACTGGTGCATTTCCCGACAGCGCGCGTGGGGCGTGCCGATCCCGGCCCTCAACTGCACGTCATGCGGCCACGCGCTGTTGACGACCGAGCTTATCGACCGCGCGGCCGCGGTCTTCGAGCAATACAACGCGGATGCGTGGTACGAGCGCCCGCTGGACGAGTTCGTGCCGAAGGGGCTGAAATGCCCGTCCTGCGGCGGCACTGGCTTCGAACGGGAGCGCGACATTCTCGACGTCTGGTTCGACTCCGGCTCGAGCCACGAGGCCGTGCTGGCCCGGGCGGCGGATCTTGGCTGGCCGGCGGACTTGTACCTCGAAGGCAGCGATCAGCATCGCGGATGGTTCCAGAGCTCGCTTCTGGTCGGACTGGCCACACGCGGGCGGCCGCCGTTCAGGGAGGTCCTCACGCACGGCTTCCTCATCGATCTCGAAGGCCGCAAGATGTCGAAGTCGCTCGGCAACGTGGTCACGCCGCAAGACGTGATCAAGGAAAGCGGCGCCGAGATCATCAGGCTGTGGGTGGCGATGACGGAGTACACCGAGGAGCTGAGGGTCAGCAAAGAGATCCTGACGCGCGTCATCGACCTCTACCGGAAGCTGCGCAACACGTGCCGGATCCTGGTGGCGAACCTCTACGACTTCGACCCGGTGGCCGACATGGCGCCCGCCGCGAAGCTCGACGCCGTCGACAGATATGCGATCGCGCGGTACGCAGAGGCGGCCGAACGCATGATCCGCGGCTACCGCAGCTACGACTTCTCCACCGTGGCGCAAACGCTCAATACGCTGGCCACCGTGCACCTGAGTGCCTTCTACGTCGACGTGACGAAGGACCGGATGTACACCCTTGGCGTCAACTCGCGCGAGCGGCGCTCGACCCAGACCGCCATGTATGTGATCTGCGATGGGCTCGCACGTCTCCTGGCGCCGATCCTTCCGGTGACGGCGGACGACCTCTGGCGGCACATGCCGGGTCAGCGATCGCCGTCGGTTCACCTCGAGAGGCTTCCGTCAGTCGACCAGTGGAAGGATCCCGCCATCCTCGAAGCGTGGGAGCGGCTGCTGGCGGTCCGGGAAACGGTCAATGCCGCGCTCGAGGCCAGGCGCAAGGACAAAGTCATCGGCAATTCGCTCGGAGCCCGCGTCACGATCACCGCATCGGGACCGATCGGTGAGCTGCTCGAGCGGAATCGCGCCCTCTTGCCGATGCTGTTGATCGTGTCGGATCTCGAACTGAAGACCGCTGACGCAGGCGCTCCTGACCACGTGAAGGTGGAGGTGGAAAAGGCGCCAGGCGTCAAGTGCGAGCGCTGCTGGCGGTACGTGCCGACCGTTCGCAGCGAGCCGGACTGGGCGGGCATCTGCGATCGCTGCGTCGACGCGCTCGCCGAGACCGTCAACAGTTAATGGTGATCTCGAGGCCTCCGATCAGGCAGCTTTCGCGGAGCCGGCACCTCCAGTGATGATCATCTCGCGGCGCCTCCAGCTCGAGCTCGGGATAGCCGGCGCAATCGTGGCGCTCGATCAGGCGACAAAAGCGCTCGTACGATCGCGCTTCGAGCTTCACGACAGTCTGGAGATTATTCCCGGCCTCTTCAACCTGACTCGGGTGCACAATTATGGCGCGGCGTTCGGGTTGATGAACGCGGCGGATTTTCCGTTCAAGACGGTTGTCTTGTCGATCGTCGCGACGGTTGCGCTGCTGGCGTTGACGGTCTACGCGTCAACGCTCCCGGTCGAACAGCTGCTCGCCCGCGTCGGGCTGGCGTTGATCGTCGGCGGGGCGGCTGGCAATCTGATCGACCGGCTCACGGCCGGCTACGTCGTCGATTTCGTCGATGTCTACTGGCGCAACTGGCATTTCTGGGCGTTCAACGTTGCCGACGCGGCCATTACCGTCGGCGTGGCTTTCATGATTCTCGACCTTCTCGACGTCAGGACACGCCGTGTACCCAGAACTGTTTAGCATCGGCCCGATCACGATCTACTCGTACGGCGTGCTCCTCGCCGCCTCCTATCTGCTGGGCCTCTGGCTGGCAATGCGGCGCGCCAAGCAGTGGGGACTCGATCCGACACGCGTGCTCGACCTTGGCATCTACATCATCATTGCCGCCCTGATCGGCGCGAAGCTGCTGCTGTTTATCGTCGACTTCGATCAGTTCAGCGCGTCGCCGCAGGATCTGCTGTCGCTGGCGCGCTCCGGCGGCGTCTTCTACGGCGGACTGATTCTCGCTGTCGTCGTCGCGTTCTGGTACATCGCCCGCCACCGGTTGCCGTTCTGGACGACTTGCGACGTGTTCGCGCCGGGAATCGCCCTCGGCCACGTCACCGGGCGGCTTGGCTGCCTTGCCGCGGGATGCTGTTATGGACGGCCCACCGACGTCGCCTGGGCGATCACGTTCACCAACCCGCTGGCCGCCGCCAATGTCGGAACCCCGCTGGGGATCCCTCTGCATCCGACACAAATCTACGAAGCGGGCGCGGAGCTGCTGATCCTCGTCATCCTGCTCGCCACCGAGCGCCGCGGGCGCCCCTTCGCCGGCCGCACGTTCTGGGCGTACATGCTTCTGTACGCCATCTCGCGGTATATCGTCGAAATCTACCGCGGCGATCCACGCGGCCTAATTCTCGGTGTGTCGACGTCCCAGTTCATCTCCCTGGTGCTCGCGCCGCTCAGCATCGTGATGCTGGTCTGGCTGTCGCGCAGCTCGCCCGATGAGCCCCAGGAAATGCAGCGCCGCCGCAAGCTTGCGGCGTAGCCGTGGCGCCGCTCGAGTTCACGGTCCCCGCTGACTTCAACGGGCAGCGCCTGGACCGGTTTCTGGCATCCGTTCTCGAAGGCCGTTCACGATCCCAGGTCCAGAAACTCATTACCGACGGCCACGTCACGCTCGATCGCCGCGACCCCAAGCCCAACCTGACGATGCGCGAAGGCGAGCGCGTCAGCATCGATCTTCCAGACGTCGAACCGGCGACGACGGCCGCCGAGGCGCTGCCGCTCGAGATCGTCTACCAGGACCCGGACCTTGCCGTGCTCAACAAACCGCCGGGGATGGTGGTGCATCCCGGGGCTGGCCACGCGTCGGGCACGCTGGTCAACGCGCTGCTGCACCACATCCCGGACCTGAGCGGCATCGGCGGTGAAGTGCGGCCTGGCATCGTTCATCGTCTGGATCGAGGAACGTCGGGCGTCATGGTGGTCGCGAAGAACGACGCCGCGCACCAGGAGCTCGCGCGTCAGTTCCGGGACCGCGAAGTGGAGAAGGAATACGTCGCGCTCGTGTGGGGCGTGGTCCAGGCCGGACGACGAATCGATGCGGCGATCGGCCGCGATCCTGTGAACCGCCAGAAGATGTCGGCACGCGCCCGCCGCGCGCGCAACGCCGTGACACGCATCACGCGCGCCCATCACATGCCGGGAGTGACGCTGTGCCAGGTCGCGATCCACACAGGACGCACGCACCAGATCCGCGTCCACTTAAGTGCCATTGGCCACCCCATCGTCGGTGACGCGTTGTACGGCGGCGTGCGCCGCCGGGTGCCAGGCGACCTGCGTGCGCTCCAGCGCCTGCAGCGGCCCTTCCTGCATGCCGAGCGGCTCGCGTTCACGCATCCTCGCGACGGACGGCGGATGGAGTTCTCGGCACCGCTGCCGCCCGATCTGACGGCCGTGCTCGAAGATTTGCCGGGATGGAAGACTGATGAATAACCCAATCGTGCCCGATCAGATCCGCAAGGTCTTCACCGGCCGGATCTTCACCGTCACCATCGAGTCGATTACGCTGCCGCGGGGTGAGCGCCTCGAGGCGGAAGTCATCCGCCATCCCGGATCAGTGGTGCTGATTCCAATGACCGACGCAGGCGAAATCGTGCTCGTCCGTCAGTACCGGCATGCGATCGGACGGAGTGCGTGGGAACTGCCAGCCGGGAGCCTGAAGAAAAACGAGGACCCGAAGGAGGCCGCGATCCGGGAATGCCACGAAGAAATCGGCCTGATTCCTTCGTCGGTTGAGCGGCTCGGCGCGTTTTTCCCGACGCCGGGGTACTGCGACGAGGAGATGAACTTCTACCGTGCGAGCGGCCTGCGGGAACCATCGGCCGGCGACCCGGAGGCGAAGCAGGACGAGGACGAAGATATCGAAGCGAAGCCGTTCGCGGTGGACGCGATCCGCCGGATGGTCGCGTCCGGCGAGATCATCGACCTGAAAACGGTTGCCGGTCTAATGTTGATCTCGTGAAAAACGCCAAAGCCCAATTCCCAACTCCCAAACGGATCGCCTTGGGAATTGCGGAGTTGGGAGTTGGAAGTTTCATTGAACGCGCGGCTGGACGCGTCGATCGGTCTTCTTGACGCGCGGTGCCTGCGGGCCGGGCGTCAGCGCCAGCAGCAGCACCTCGTCGACGCTCTGGACGAAATGGATGGTCAGCTCCCGGCGGAGCTCTTCGGTCAGATCCTCGTTCACGTTCTTCTCGTTCTGCCGTGGAAGGATCACTTCGCGAAGCCCCGCGCGCCGCGCCGCCAGCACTTTTTCCTTGATGCCGCCGACCGGCAGTACGCGCCCGGACAGCGTAATTTCGCCTGTCATGGCGATGTCCCCGCGCACCGGACGTCCCGTCAGTTCCGACGCCAGCGCGGTCGCAATCGTGACCCCGGCGGACGGGCCGTCCTTCGGGATGGCGCCCGAAGGGACGTGCAGATGCACTTCGGCATTCTTGAAGAAATCAGGATCGGCGCCGTAGGCCGCCGCGTGCGCGCGGAACCATGAGAGCGCCGCCCGAGCCGACTCTTTCATCACCTCGCCGAGCTGCCCGGTCAGCGTCAGCGACCCGGTGCCCGCCATTCGCGACGCCTCGATGAACAGCACGTCGCCACCCGCCGGCGTCCAGGCGAGGCCGATCGCCACTCCCGGCTCCTTGGTGCGCTCCTCCATCTCTTCGTCCATGAACGTCGGCGCGCCCAGCATCTCGGCGACGACGTCCGGCGTGATGGTGAGCGGCGCGTCGTTCCCTTCGGCGCGTCGCCGCGCGGCCTTGCGGCACAGGGCGCCGATTTCGCGCTCCAGATTGCGGACCCCAGCCTCGCGCGTGTATCCGCGGATGACGGCGCTCAGCGACGCATCGGTGATGACGAGCTGCTCGTCGGTGAGGCCGTGATTCTTGACTTGCTTGTCCACCAGGTGCTCGCGGGCAATCGCGAGCTTCTCCTCTTCCGTGTACCCGGGCAGCTCCAGCACCTCCATCCGGTCGCGAAGCGCCGGCGGGATCGGATCGAGCACATTCGCCGTCGTGATGAACAGCACCTCCGACAGATCGAACGGCACGTCGAGGTAGTGGTCCCTGAAGGTCGAGTTCTGCTCGGGATCCAGCACCTCGAGCAGCGCCGACGCCGGATCGCCGCGGAAATCCGACCCGAGCTTGTCGATCTCGTCGAGGATGAAGACCGGGTTCTTCGATTCGGCGCGGCGCAGCCCCTGGATGATCTGCCCGGGCAGCGCCCCAATGTAGGTGCGGCGATGCCCGCGGATCTCCGCCTCGTCGCGCATGCCGCCGAGCGAGACGCGCACGAACTTCCGGGAAAGCGAGGTGGCGATCGAGCGCGCCAGCGACGTCTTGCCGACGCCTGGCGGCCCGACGAAGCACAGGATCGGCCCCTTGAGCTCGGGGTTCAGCTTCCGAACGGCGAGGTACTCGAGGATCCGGTCCTTGGCCTTGGCCAGCCCCGTGTGATCGGCGTCGAGCACGGCCTTGGTATTCGGCAGATCGATGATTTCGTCGGTGCGCTTCTGCCACGGCAGCATCACGAGCCAGTCCAGGTAGGTTCGCGATACCGTGAATTCGGCCGCGGCCACCGGCATCTTGGCCAGCCGATCGAGCTCGCGGTACGCCTCCTTCTGCACCGCCTCGGGCATGCCCGCAGCCTCGATCTTCTCGCGGAGCTCCTCCACGTCCTTGGTCTGGTCGTCGCCTTCTCCCAGTTCCTTCTGGATCGCCTTCATCTGCTCGCGCAGGAAGTATTCGCGCTGGTTCTTGCCGACCTCCGACTGCACCTGCGACTGGATGCGCGACCCGAGCTCCAGGACCTCGAGCTCCTTGATCAGGATGCGGTTCAGGCTGTCCATCCGCGCCCGGATGTCGAGCGTCTCGAGAACCTCCTGCTTGACCGAGGTGGCGAGGGTCGTGAGGCTCGACGCGATGAAGTCCGCCAGTCGCCCCGGCTCCGCGATGTTCGACGCGAGCGTCTGGAGATCGTTCGAGAGCAGCGGCGAGAGCGAGACGACCTGCTGGAAGTTGGTCTTGATGTTTCTCAACAGTGCGTCGATCTCGAGATGGTCCGCGTCGTTGATGGCTTCGACGGCCGGGGTGACGCGGGCCTTGAGGTAGGGCCGGCTTTCCGTGACCTGGTCGAGCGTCAACCGTGCAAGCCCCTGGACGATCAGCCGAAGGCTGCCGTCTGGCAGCTTGAACATCTTGTGAATATGGCTGGCGGTGCCAACCGCATACAGGTCCGCCTGCTGCGGCTCCTCGACCGACGCGTCACGCTGCGTGAAGACGCCGATCAGCTTGCCCGCGGAGATGGCTTCGTCAATCAGTCGTACCGAGCTTTCGCGCGCCACGGCAAGCGGCATGAACGAGTTGGGAAACAACACCGTGTCGCGCAGCGGCAGGATCGGCAGCTCGCCGGGAATGGCGATCGGCTGATCGCCGAGCGACAGTTCCTGCAGGTCCAGCCCTTCATCGCGTTCGCTCATCTGTAGCCCTGAAAAGAGAAAGGGCGGCCTTCCGAGGCCGCCCTTGAAATCGTTCGAATCGTTCGAACCGTTCGGATGGTTCAGTTCGACATGTCGAAGAAGAGCGTGGACGATCCGCGCTTCTGCGCCATTTGACGCTCGCGCTGCTCGGCCGTTTCCCGCGCCTCTTCGCAATCCTTGCAGCGGACCGCGAACGGCAGCGCCCGGAGCCGTGCCTCGGCAATTTCCTCGCCGCACTCGAAGCAGTTGCCGTAGGTTCCCTCGTCCAGCCGCCGGAGTGCTTCGTTGATCTTGTTGAGCGTCTCCGACTTCATCTGGATGAGCGCGAACTCGATGTCTTCCTGGATGTCGACTTCCGAGCTTTCGCCCTGGTCGAGCACGTCGCGGTCCTTGTTGCCATCGGCCCGCACGTCGCGCATCCGCCCCTGGACCTCGTTCATCAGCTCGCGGCGGCGGTCCTCAAGCATCTGCTTCAGCTCTTTGTACCGACTCGTCTTCGCTGATGCCTTCGTCTTCGTCGTCGCCATGATGCCTGCCGCTCCTTCCAATGCCCTTCCGTTTGGAAAGGCGATGATGCCGCCGGACTTGCAATTAAGATGCCCGCCACCAGCCTTATGCCGGCCATGAAGGGCGGCGGTGATGTCAATATGACTGCCGTTCGGCCTTCATGGTCTTGCACGGGTGTAAAGGACTCTCAATAAATCACTTAGTGAGATGGCTTATCGGTCGTTCGGCGCGGGCCCATGAGGGGCGGGCGACGTGGATGGCACCCGGGCAAGGGAAGGAGCGTTGGAACTGTCGTCTATTGAGGACGGTAAGAACGGCCGAGCTGTGGTAGCAGAGCCTCAGACCCGACGCTCGGGGAACGGGATCACGACACCGGGGTGACGGTACCGCGCGTACTCCATGATCAGCCGTCTAAACCGCGGCGCGTAAATGAGTTCGTAGGTATCGCCGCCGTCTGGAAACAAGCCGAGAATGCGCTCCCGGACGCGCTCAATAAGCAATTCTGCGTCGTCAACCGTCATATTCGACTGCATTATCAGGGCTGTCGCAATATCGACAAGTTGTCGCACTTTCCGCGCACGGTGCGCTTCGTCCGCAAGTTGTTCCGCAGTTGGCGAAGCGATCATTGGATGAAGCGGTCCCCGATCGAGGCGTTGGGCACGATTCCCCGTGCAGCGAGGAGATCTCCGCTTCTCCGGCTTCGGGTGCGCAGCCACTTTTCGTAGAGGCGCAGCAGGTCGCCATTCGACGTCATCGCCGTGCGCTCGCTTACCTCGCCAAGCACGTCGACGAACGCCGGAAACTTGGCGGCAAGTTCATCGAACACTTCACCGAAGGTGCCATCGGCCTGGCGCGCGAGGGATCCGTACGCGTGCTCGCCGAGTTGAATGTAGTAGTCGACGTCGACGAGGCTTCGGGAGAGGCTGTCAGCGAAGAAGCCCGAAATGAACAGCGATCGATCGCCAACGCGGCGGAGTTCGTCGCGCTGCCGGGCGCCGGCTTCCTGGAGCGCCTTGACGAAGCGCACGCCGAGCGGCTCCTCGTCGCCCGAGGCCGTTCGATCACATCGCACGAATCCGGTGAGCAGGTTGACGAGATAAAACGACGTGCCCTCGCGCGCGGAGAGATGCTGGCGGTGCAATGCCGATTCAACGAGGTCGCGGAAGAATTCGACCGGCGAACCGTGATGAACAAGCGCTTCGGCCATAGTCCCCCTGTCGGGCCGCAGGCACTACACCTGGCGGCCGGCAAAGCTGCAAAGCGTGTTCCGGTCAAAAGTATGTGGAATTGGGCCAGATTATACGGTTTCTTCGTCGATCGTGCCAAGAGTCGGTCGTTGCCGCGACCATTTGTGTGTGCGAAGCTGAGGAATGCTCTGTCCTTCCTGCGGCCAGCGAAAACCGCGGCGCGCGTGCCCGGCGCTGGGCGCGAGCATCTGTCCGGTCTGCTGCGGAACCAAGCGCCTGGTCGAAATCAAGTGTCCGCCCGACTGCGGGTACCTCGCATCGGCGCGCGAGCACCCCGCCGCCGTCGTCCGACGCCGTCAGGAGCGCGATGTTGCGCAGCTGCTGCCGACGATCCGTCATCTCACGGAGCGGCAGTATCAACTGTTCTTCCTTTTCCACACGCTGATTGCGCGGTTCACGCCGCAGGGATTCACACGGCTCGTCGACACCGATGTCGCGGAGGCTGCGGCAGCCGTGGCCGCCACACTCGAAACCGCCGCGCGCGGCGTCATCTACGAGCACATGCCTCAGAGCCCGCCGGCGCAGGCGCTGGCCACCGAGCTGAAGACCATGCTCGCCCAGATGCGGGAGCAGGGCGCGAAGGTGTTCGATCGCGAGGCCGCGATCGTGCTGCGGGCGATCGAACAAGGCGCCCGCGGGTCGACGGTTCCCACCGACAGCGTGACAGCATACGTGGACCTTGTTGCCAGGCTCCTGGATGTCACCGGCACATCAGAGTCCGTTCCCCAGACGCCACCGCCGAGCCCGCTGATTCTGCCCTGAACCTGTTATGCTAGAAGGCTCTGTTTACGCGGGTTTTCCCCAATGAAAGGCAGTCATCATGGCAAAGCGGTGCGAAATCTGCGGTAAGGGCCCGGTGGTCGGCCGCACGGTCTCCCACGCCCACAACGTCGGGCCCCGCCGGTTCGAGCCCAACCTGCAGACCGTCCGCGCCATCGTCAAGGGCGCGACCAAGCGCATCAAGGTCTGCACGCGGTGTCTCCGCGGTGGAAAAATCACCAAGGCCGCCTGATGAGAGAGGCGATCGCCGCGGCCGGCGCGCCCAGGGCGATCGGGCCGTATTCTCCGGCAATTCAGGCCGGCAATCTCCTGTTCCTCTCGGGGCAGATTCCGATCGATCCGGCGACGGGGACGCTCGTTGAAGGCGGCATCGCGATCCAGACCGAACAGGTGATGCGGAATATCGGCGCCCTGCTCGAAGCCGCGGGCGCCGGCTTTCAGCACGTGGTGCGGACGACGGTGTTCCTCGCCGACATGAATGAATTCGCGGCGATGAACGAGTGCTACGCGAAGTTCGTGACGGATCCGCCTCCAGCGCGCTCGACCGTGCAGGTGGCGCGCCTGCCGCGCGACGTGCGGGTCGAAATCGACGCGATCGCGGTGCTTCCGGAAACCTAAAGGTTTCCGGCTACCGTCATGCCCTGGCGGTTCTTTCTACTCCCAATACTCCCTCAACACCCTTGATCGACTTGATCACCTTCTCGAGGTGTTTCATGTCCTTGATCTCGACGGTCATGTCGATGCGCGCCTGATGATCGCCGCCGGTGCGCGCTTCCATGGTGGTGATGTTGGTGTTGATGTCGGAGACCTTGGCGCTGATTTCGGCAAGCATGCCCTTGCGGTCTTCCACCTGCATCGTCAGACGAACGGTGTACGGCGCCTGATCGGTGCCGTCGCTGTCCCATTCAACGTCGATCCGCCGATCGGGCTCGAACATCAGGTTGAGCACATTCGAGCAGCCCGCTGAATGCACCGAGACGCCCTTGCCGCGGGTGATGTAGCCGACAATCCGCTCGCCGCGAATCGGGTTGCAGCACTTTGCGCGGAATACCATGACGTCGTCGGTCCCGCGCACCTTGATGCGGTCCTCGCTTGCCCCGGTGCGCAGCACACGCTTGACGGCCGACACCACGCCGGATTCGGGCGCCTTCTCTTTGAGCTGGCCGGCCGGTACCGATTTCTGCAGGACCGTCCGCGCCGACAGCTTACCGTAGCCGATGTGCGCGAGCAGTTCGTCGGGCTTCTGTGCGCCGTATTCCGCGGCAAACCTGGTGAGCTCCTCGCTCTCGAGAACCGTTTTCGGATTGAGATCGAACCGCCGCGCTTCCTTCTCGAACAGCCGCCGTCCCAGCTCGATGCTGCGAACGCGCTCTTCTCCCTGCAGGACGTGCTTGATCTTGCCGCGCGCGCGCGAGGTGGTGACGAACGTCAACCAGTCGCGGCTCGGCTTGTGGCCCGCCTGCGTGATGATCGAGACGATGTCGCCGTTCTGCAGGCGGGTGCGAAGCGGCACCATCTTGCCGTTGATGCGCGCGCCGACGCACTGGTTGCCGACGTCGGTGTGGACGCTGTAGGCAAAGTCGACCGCGGTCGCGCCGCGAGGCAGGGACTTGACCTCGCCTTTCGGCGTGAAGATGTAGACCTCCTCCGGGTAGAGATCGATCTTGAGGTTCCGCATGAACTCCTGCGGATCCCGCACTTCCTGCTGGACCTCCAGCAGCTGCCGCATCCACTGAAAGTAGCGCTCGTCGGTATGGTCGCCGACGCGCCCCTCCTTGTATTTCCAGTGCGCGGCGATCCCCTCCTCGGCGTGGCGGTGCATTTCCTCGGTCCGGATCTGCACCTCGAACGGAAACCCGTGCTCGCTGATCACCGACGTATGCAGCGACTGGTAGCCGTTCGGGCGCGGCATCGCGATGAAGTCCTTGATGCGTCCCGGCACCGGCGACCACGTCTGGTGAATGATGCCGAGCGCGGCGTAGCAGTCTTTCACCGATTGCGTCGTCACCCGCAGCGCGACGAAATCGTAGACGCGCTCGAGATCGATCTTCTGGCGCTTCAACTTCAGGTGGATGCTGTAGAGACGCTTGATCCGTCCGTCCAGGCTGATGATCGGAACCTGCGCGTCTTCCAGCTTCGCGCGGATCGTGCGCGTCAGCACCTCGATGACGCCCTCCGCGTGCTTCCGCTTGGCTTCGACTTTCGATCGGAGCGCTTCGTAGGCCTTCGGCTCGAGGTAGCGGAACGAGAGCTCTTCGAGCTCGTTCTTCACCTTGCTCATCCCGAGCCGGTTGGCGATCGGCGCGTAGATGTCGAGCGTCTCCTGGGAGATCTTGGTGCGGCGCTCTTCCGGAAGGTGATGGAGGGTCCGCATGTTGTGCAGGCGATCCGCCAGCTTGACGAGGACGACGCGAATGTCGTCCACCATGGCGAGCAGCATCTTCCGGAAATTCTCGGCCTGGCGTTCCTCGCTCGACGAGAAGGGGATGGCGCCGATCTTCGTCACCCCTTCGACGACGTGCGCGATTTCCGGGCCGAAGAGCTCGGCGATCCGCTCGGGCGTGGTCAGCGTGTCTTCGACGACGTCGTGAAGGAGCCCGGCGGCGACCGCCACGACGTCGAGTTTCATGTCGGCAAGCAGGTCCGCAACCTCGAGCGGGTGAATGAGATACGGCTCACCCGAGTGGCGCACCTGCCCCTTGTGCTCGAGCGCCGAAAACACGTACGCCCGCCGGAGGAGCTCGAGGTCGGCCTCCGGGCTGTAGCTCCGCACCTTTTCCAGGAGCGTTTCAAACCGAATCATGAAGGGTGGTGTCTAAGAGATTGTGTAGCGCCATCCTCATGATAGAAGTGGGTTTGAGGGGGGTCAAGGAAGCGGCGCGCCACCCTTGACTCGGCGGAAAACGGATCACTATACTGGCGCGTTTACGGAGCTTGGGCAGGGTCCTCACCCTGCCTTCCCCTCCCGTGGGGACTCGACAAATACAGGAGTTGCAGGGCCGCCGAACGCGGCCTGTGGTGCGCTTCGACAGGGTGTGCAAGGGGGATAGGATGCGGATGTTTTCGTCACAGGCGGTCGTGCTGGCGCTCGTCGCGGGGCTGGGCCTGGCGGCCGCCGGGTGCGGCCAGGTGAAGATGATTCAGTCCCGGATGGCGCTCAAGGACGGTCATACGGCCTACCAGCAGCAGAATTACCGCGGCGCGGTCGAGGCCTATGAAAAGGCCATTGCCGCCGATCCGACCCAGACCGAGGCGTACTTCTACCTGGGAAACAGCTACGACAACCAGTACCGGCCGACGAGGCGGGGCGAACCGGAGAACGACGCCCTCCTCGAGAAGGCGATTACGAACTACAGGCTGGCCGCCGAACGGGAGCAGCGCCCGGAGCTCAAACGGCTGGCGCTGCAGTACCTGGCGAACGCGTACGGTTCCGACAAGCTGAACGACCCGGCGCAGTCCGAGCCAGTCGTGCAGCAGCTGATTCAAATGGACCCGGGCGAACCGGTCAACTACTTCGCCCTCTCGCGGATCTACGAAGACAGCGGCGACTACGAGAACGCGGAAGCAACGCTCGTGAAGGCGCGAGAAATGAAAGCCACTGACCCCGCGGTCTATACGACCCTGGCCGCCTATTACAACCGGCAGGGGGAGTTCGACAAGAGCATGGAAGCGTTGAAGGCACGCGCCGACCGCGAACCCAACAATCCGGAAGCCTTCTACACGATGGCGACCTACTACTGGGAGAAGGCGTACCGCGACTTCAGCCTGAGCGACGGCGAGAAGATCAAGTACGTGCAGCTCGGCATCGAAGCGATCAACAAGGCGCTGATGCTGAACGCCCAGTACATGGAAGCGCTCGTCTACAAGAACCTGCTGCTCCGGGTGCAGGCGAACCTCGAACGGAATCCCCAGCGTCAGCAGGCGCTGCTGCGCGAGGCCACCGAGCTGCAGAACCGCGCCGAGGAAATCCGCAAACAGAACGCGGCGCAGCCCGCCGCCGCCGCGCCTGCAGGCACCGCCGGCCGCAAGGAATAATCCGCGCCGGACGATCGGATGCGACAAGGGCCGCCTCACGCGGGGCGGCCCTTGTCACGTACAGGAGCTAGAACTCGAATCGCACGCCCAGCTGCACCTGTCGCGGCGCGCCCGGCGTATTCGTCGTGATGTAGTTGCCGCTCGGATCCTTGACCTTGAGGAAGTTCGGATTCGTCGGGGGACCGAACCCGCAATCGTCCGGCGCCGGCGTGGCGCAGTAGTTCGTCGACGTCGTACCGCCCGTGGCGGTGAAGATCTGCACGTTGTCCCAGTTGAGGAGGTTGAAGACTTCCGCCGTGAACATCACGCGGTTGTCGCCATTGAAACGGGGACCCCACTGCGCACGGATGTTGATTTCCTTGTGGGACAGATTGCGGAACCCGTTTCGCGTGAACGGCACCCCCGGGGCGCTGTACGGCCGGTCGACGCCGCCGAGGCTGTTGTTGATGTCGCGGCCAATCGAGGCATCCACTGGCAGCGCCGACTGAAACTTGAATCCGGTCGAGAAGTCGACGTCGAACGGGAGGAAGAACACGGCATAGCCGCCGAACTGATGCCGGCGGTCGAGACGTGCCGGACCCCACTCGGGCTGGAGGTTGAACGAGTTCTCCACCAGCATGCCGCCCGAATCCCGCTCGTTGTCGTCGTCGGACATCGACTTGCTGAGGACGTAGCTCAGGTTGAACAGCGACCAGTCGCGGCGGAGACGCGAAGTGAGGGTGAGCGCCGTGTACTCGGACTTCGCGGTGGATTCACGAACCTGCACGGAGCCCAGGCTGGCGAGCGGTCGGGCCGGGAAGATCGGCCGCTGCGCGGGGTCGGTCGGCCGCGGAGTCGGCACACCAATGTTCAGGTCGCGATTGCGCTGGAGGCGATCGGTCTTGACGTAGATGAGGTCCGCCGCGACGCTCAGGTTCGGCATCAACTCACGCTCGACGCCGGTACCGGCCTGGAACGCCCGCGGGTTCTTGAAATCCTGATCGACCGCAAGTGGTTGTGCGCCCTGGTATGGGTTGGGAGTGAGACCCAGCGAGCCCGCGATCTGAGTCAGCTGGTCGGGTGTCAGCACAGGGAACTCACCGAGCGGGAAACGGTTCAGATCGATGCCGATCAGCAGCAGTTGGCGATAGACCGTCGCATTCGGGTTCCCGGCCGGAACGGCAAACGGCAGCCGCACCGACAGGTTTCCCGGCGGCACGCGGAAATTGTTCATCGGATCCGAGAACAGCAGCATCGGGGAACGTGCGTAATAGACGCCGCTGTAGCCGCGCACGACCGTCTCTCCTGTGCCACCCGGGTTCCAGGCGAAACCGACGCGCGGTCCGAACTGATCGAGCTGATCGGGTATCTGCGTTGGATCGACGGTGCGGCCGATCGGGAATTGGTAGCCGCGAAGCGCGTTGAGCATGAATTCGTTATCGGCGGCTGGCGTCGGGTTGAACGTGCCCTCCCACCGCAGCCCGTAGTTGAAGGTGAAGTCGCGGGTCATGCGCCAGGAGTCCTGGGCGAAGAACGCGAGCTCGTCGGTTGAGAATTCCGTCTCCAGATTCCCGATTTGACGCAGGTAGAACGCCGTCGCGCTGGGCGCGTCGAACCGGTTGGGCGTCGGTCCGCCGAGCGAGAGCACTTCGAGCATCGTCGCGCTCGGGCCGGAGATCTGGTAGACGCCGAACTGGTTGAACCCGAACTTCTGGGCAGCCCAGACGTGGTTGTACTCGGTGCCGAACTTGGTGCTGTGGCCGCCCAATACCCAGGTCATGTTCGCCGCCATCTGGCCGCGCCAGTCTTTCTGGATGTTCTCGCCGAGGAAGCTGACGGTGCCGACGTTGCCGACCGTGCCCGTGACCAGCGGCATGCGCGCGTTGGCGTCGCGTGGACGCTGCTCGCGTGAATACTGCGCACGCACCTCCGCCAGCAGGTTCGATCGAAGCGCCGACGTGTACTCACCGACGACCGTGTTGGTGCGGTCCTTCTCCGTTCCATTGTTGGAGACGGCGCTTATGGTGGTATCGGACAATGCGTTGCCGGTGGCATTGGCGTTCTTCGCCTCGTTGTTGCTGAAGCTGTAGCGAACCGCAAGGCGGTTGCCGCCGGTCATCTGGTAATCGAGCCGTCCGAGGATCGCTTCGGCGTCGTTGGTCGTGTCGAACGGCTCTTCGAGCCCTTTGAAGAAGCTATACGCTTCGGCAGTATCTGGAGCTGTCGGAGCGATACCCGTCAGGCTGAAGACGACGTTCCTGGTGTTCTTCAACCGCTGCAATTCCGCGGCGCCGAAAAGGAACACGCGGTTCGGCCGAATCGCTCCGCCGAACGATCCGCCAAACTGCTGCTGCGTCGGCGCGGCATTCTGGCCGAAGGCGTTCTGCTCGGCCCACTCCTTGTTGCGGTTCACGTAAAACGCCGTGCCGTGCGGCGTGTTGGTTCCCGATTTCGTGATCGCGTTGACGAGGCCTCCGGTGGAGCGGCCGAACTCCGCCGAATATCCCGAAGCAACCACCTGGAACTCGCGGATCGCTTCCTGGGGAATGGTGAACGCGTTGTTGGAGCGCTCGCCGCCGCGGACGCCGCCGAAAAACGGCTGGTTGTAGTCGGCGCCGTCGATGCTGACATTCGCGTTGATGCCGCGCTGGCCGGCAAACGACAGCTGTCCGCGGCTGGTGTCCACCTGCACCGTCGGCGTGAGCGTGACGAAGTCCTGGAAGCGGCGGCCGTTGATCGGCAGGTTGTCGATGGCGTCCTCTCCCACCGTTGTCGTCCGCACGGGCGCGGTGGTCTCGATGACCGGCGCCTCCGCTCTGACGGTGACCTGTTCCTGCACCCCTGCCAGCTGCAGCGACGGGTTCAGCGTGCTCGTCGCGCCGACCGTCGACCGGACCATTTGCTTGAACGTATTAAAGCCGCTCAGCTCCATCGTCACCTCATAGGTGCCCGGCGGCAGGAGGGGAAGCACGAACACCCCTTCCTCATTGGTGACAGCAGTGCGGCTGTAGCCTGTTTCCGGGTTCGTCGCGGTGACCGTCACCCCGGGCAGCACACCTCCCTGCGCGTCGGCGACGCGTCCGTTGATCTCCGCGGTCGTCGCCTGCGACTGGGCCAGAGCCAATGGAGCCGCCGCCAGCGCGACGACCACGACGGCGAGCAGGCTCCACGACAGCTTCCTTGCGAGCTTCATCACGATTTCTCTCCCTCTGAACGGATTGACTGCTTCGGCGCGCAGAACGCTCTAGCGTAGCAAAGGGGGGTTTCCGATGAGTAACGGAAAAAGAGCCGGCCGCCGCGTGGTGTGAACCAAAAAAGGCCGGCCACCGCGAGGGGGCCGGCCTTTGTTGTGACGTGTGCCTTGAGCCTTGATCCGCTTACAGACCGCCGGTGGCACCAGCCGCGCGGCGCATGCCTTCGGTGACGATCCCGACCTTCTCGACGCCGGCGCCCTTGGCCGCGTCGATCACCTCGATGATCTCGCCGTAACGCAGCGAGCCGGCGCCCATGATGAACATGGTCTTCTCGCGGCGTTCTTCGAAGATGTCGCGCAGCCGATCCTCGAGCTCGTTGAGCTGCACGGGATCGCTGTTGATCGAGATTTGTTTATCGGCGGTGTAGTTGAGCACGATCTGGCCGACGGGCGGCGGTGTGTCCTGGTTGGCCTGCGTTTCAGCCGGCAGGTTGATGTCGACGCCGCGCTGGGACAGCGGCAGGGCGGCCATGAAAATGACCAGGAGCACGAGCAGCACGTCGATCATCGGCGTGACGTTCATGTCGCACGACGTCTGGAGCTTCTTGCCCTTGTAAACGCGGTCGGCGCCGTGATGCTGATGATGGACCGCCATTATTCGCCTCCCCCGGCCTGTCCGCCACGTCGCTCCGTGATCAGGCCGATGTCCTCGAGGCCGGCGGCCCGCAGCTCGTCCATCGCCTGCATCACCGAGCTGTAGGCGGCATCCTCATCCGCCTTGATGATGAGAATGCGCTGGCTCTTCTGCTCGAGCGCGTCCTCGACCGCACGCCGCAGGTCGTTTTCAGCCACCATCTTGCCGTTGACGTGGAAGCGCCCATCCGCCGTGATCTGGACGAGCGTGTCTTCCTGCGTCTCGGGCTTCTCGGAGCTGTTGTTGGCGATCGGCAGCGTCAGGGCCACGCCCTGCTGCAGGAGCGGCGCGATGATCATCATGATGATCAGCAGCACCAGCATGACGTCCACGAGCGGCGTGACGTTGATGTCGGATTTGACTTCTCCGGCTCCGCCGCCGCCAACTTGCATTGCCATAATGAAAACTCCGTAACTGACCGGAGGCCTGAAGGCCTCCGGCTACCACCTACCGGCTACTACCACCTACCAGCTACCGGCTTAACTACGCCGTCTTCTTGATGAAGTAGTCCACCAGCTCCGACGAGGAGTTGTCCATCTCCACGTTGAAGTATTCGAGGCGGTTCGACAGGTAGTTGTAGAACCACACCGCCGGGATGGCCACGAACAGCCCCAGCGCGGTCTCGACGAGCGCTTCGGCGATACCGGCCGACACCGCGCCGATACTGCCGGTGCCGGTGGAGCCGATGCCGACGAACGCGTTGATGACGCCGATGACCGTGCCGAGCAGCCCGACGAACGGCGCCGTGGACCCGATGGTCGCGAGCGCCGTGACCCCCTTCTTCAGGTCGGAGGCGGTGAGCGCGGTGGCGCGCTGAATCGAGCGGCGCACGGTGTCGAGGACGTCTTCACGGTTGAGGGCGCCGCCGCTCTCCTGCTGGAACTGATATTCCTGCAGGCCGGCGAGCACGACCTTGGCCAGGTGGCTGTAACGGAAGTCCTTGGAGCCCGAAAGCGCGATCGCTTCCTTCAGGCGGCCGTCCTTGAGGTGCTTCGCCACCTGCGGTGCGTAGAGCTTGGACTGCTGCCGCGCCTTGTTGTAGGTGTAGAAGCGCTCGATCGCCACGCCGATCGACCAGAACGACATGATGAAGAGGACGATCGCGACGGCCCACGCAGCCGCCGTCATCTGACGGAACATTTCGACTAGATCCATTACAGCCTCCGAAAAGTGGTGAACGACGTTCGGTTTTAACTCAGCGTGAACTGGACAGTCACCGTCATGATGACGGGCACCGGCACGCCGTTAAGCAATGTCGGCGTGAACTCCCACTGCCGGACCGCGTCGAGCGCGGCGGCGTCGAGCAGCGGGATCGAGCGAAGCACGCGCGCGTCCTGCACCTTGCCGGTGGGGCCGATCGTGGCTTCGATGATGACGACACCCTGCACGCGGGCCGACTGAGCGATAGGCGGATACTGCGGGCGAACGTCCCTGGTCTTGACCGGCGGTTTAATCGCACCGCCGACGCGCACGGGCGCGGGTGGCGGCGGCGGAGGGGGCGGCGCTTCCGGCAGGCCACCAATCACACCGCCGACGACGCCGCCGGGCACACCGCTCTCGACGGTGGCCGCGCGGTCGAAGTCGACGGGCGGAGGCTCGGGCGCAATCTCTTTCGGCTGCTCAACCGGGGCTGCGGCCGGATTTACTTCGACAACCGGCTTGGGGGGCGCGGCTTCGGGCGGCGGCGGGGGTGGAGGCGGCGGGGGCGGCGGGGGCGGAGTCGCCACAAACGCGCTCATCATCGACGGCGGCGTCGGCAGCACGTCGTAAGCCATCAGTGGAATGACGACCAGACCCACGACCACGACTGTATGCACGAGGATCGACAGCGGAATCGTGTACCACTGCTTGGACCCTACCTTCACCGACGGGTCGACGATGTCGCCGAACATCTTTTCTGCGCGTGGCACCGGTCTTACCCTCCTCGAAACGTCGTACTGCCCGCTACGGGCGGCCGATTATAGCTACCCCAAAAATTGAGTGTCAACGAAACGCCGGAAGCGGACAGGATGTGTCCGGCGGATAGTTAGACACCAGGACCGACCAAAGTGCTCCAAGAGTCCGTGCGAGCAGACCGGGCATTCTACTATACGGATTTGCCCTAAACGCAACAGTAAAAACCTGCCCGTTTCACGGGACTCCTGCTATCCCGTCCGGACAGGATGCTGGTCAGTGAGCCGATCGGATGCGCATCCCGTAGAACGAGCGGTAGACGAACACCATCGACAACGCCAGAAAGATGGCGGCCAGCGCGTGGCTGACACCGGTCCCCATATCGGCCGTCAGTTCGACGGCGAGCTCGACCGCCAGCAACCCGAACAATGTCGTGAACTTGATGACTGGGTTCAAAGCCACTGACGAGGTGTCTTTGAAGGGATCGCCGACGGTGTCGCCCACCACGGTGGCCGCGTGCAGGGGCGTGTTCTTCATCTTGAGCTCGGTCTCGACGATCTTCTTTGCATTGTCCCACGCGCCGCCGGCGTTCGCCATGAACACCGCCTGGTACAAACCGAACAGCGCAATCGAGATGAGGTAGCCGATGAAGAAGTACGGCTCGACGAAGGCAAACGCCAGCGTCGAGAAGAACACCGTCAGGAAGATGTTGAACATCCCCTTCTGCGCGTACTGCGTACAGATCTCGACGACTTTCTTGCTGTCCGTCACTGACGCCTTCGTGACCCCTTCGAGCTTGATGTTCGCCTTGATGAACTCCACGGCTCGATAGGCCCCGGTCGTCACCGCCTGGGTGGACGCGCCCGTGAACCAGTAGATCACCGCGCCGCCGGTCACCAGACCGAGCAGGAACGGGGCGTGCAGCAGCGACAGCTTCTCCAGGTTCTGGGTCAGGCCGGCCGTCAGCAGCACGATGATCGAGAAAATCATCGTCGTCGCGCCGACGACAGCCGTGCCGATCAACACAGGCTTCGCGGTCGCCTTGAACGTGTTGCCGGCGCCGTCGTTTTCCTCGAGCAGAGCCTTGGCGTGCTCGAACCGCGCGTTGACGTTGAAGTCGCGCTTCAATTCCTGTTGGATGCCCGGAATCCCTTCGATCACGGACAACTCGTAGACCGACTGGGCGTTGTCGGTGACGGGTCCATAGGAGTCGACGGCAATCGTCACCGGTCCCATGCCGAGGAAGCCGAAGGCGACCAGGCCGAAGGCAAACACCGCCGGCGCGAGCATCAAGTCGGACATGGACGTGCTCGCAGCGCTGACCAGGTAGGCAATCGACATCAGGGCCATGATGGTCATGCCGAGCCAATACGCGCTGAAGTTCCCGGCCACGAACCCGGACAGGATGTTCAGTGACGCGCCCCCCTCGCGGGATGACGCCACGACCTCCTTCACGTGACTCGATTCCACCGAGGTGAAGATCTTCACCAGTTCCGGAATGATGGCGCCCGCCAGCGTGCCGCAGGTGATGATGGTGGCGAGCTTCCACCACAGCGTGCCGTCGCCGAGATCCCGGATCAGCATGCTCGAGACGATATAGGTCGCGATCACAGAAACGATCGACGTCAGCCACACCAGCTGGGTCAGCGGCGCCTCGAAGTTCATCTTCGCCGCGGTGGCGTAGCGCCCTTTCGCAATCGCCTCGTTGATCAGATACGACCCGCCGCTTGCGATCACCATCATGATGCGCATGACGAAGATCCACACGAGCAACCGCACCTGGGTGGCCGCTTCCGGCACCGCCAGCATGATGAACGTGATCAGCGCGACACCGGTCACGCCATAGGTCTCGAACCCGTCGGCGCTGGGGCCGACCGAGTCGCCCGCGTTGTCGCCGGTGCAGTCGGCAATGACGCCCGGGTTTCTGGCGTCGTCTTCCTTGATGTTGAACACGATCTTCATCAGGTCGGCGCCGATGTCCGCGATCTTGGTGAAGATGCCGCCGGCGATTCTGAGCGCCGCCGCGCCGAGCGATTCACCGATGGCAAAGCCGATGAAGCACGGGCCGGCATAGTCGCCGGGAATGAACAGCAGGATGAACAGCATGATCAGCAGCTCGACGCTGATCAGAAGCATGCCGATGCTCATGCCGGCGCTGAGCGGAATCGCGTAGACGGGATAGGGACGCCCTTCGAGGCTGGCGAACGCCGTCCGGGAATTGGCGTAGGTATTCACGCGGATGCCGAACCAGGCCACGCCGTAACTGCCGAGAATACCAACGACGCTGAAGAGAAGAATGATGACGACCCGCCCGGCATCCATCCCCGACAGGAAGCCGAAATACAGCACGATGATGACGGCGATGAAAATCTCGAGCAGCGCGAGGAAACGCCCCTGGGTGATCAGGTAGGTTTTGCACGTTTCGTAGATGAGGTCGGAGATCTCGAGCATGGACCGATGCACCGGCAGGTTTTTGAGGCGCGTCATGATGACGAGCCCGAACACCATGCCGAGCAGCGACACGCCCAGCCCGATCATCAGCAGCGTGCGGCCGTTGTACCCGCCAACGTCCACCAGATCCAGCGCTGGCAGCACGAGGCTCGCCTCGCCGCCCGGGGCCCGCTCCGCCGTTTCAGGCTGACCGGCCACTTCAGGCTGCTGCGCCATCAGCGGCGCCGCCAGCACCATCAGCAGCGCCGCGCAGGCCGCCGCCACCTTGATCCATCCTCTCAACGACGCGATCATCGCCACTCCTCTCGGTCTAGTCTCTTGTCTGCCTAAGCTCGAATGCGTCTCGCCAGCTCTTCGGCGCCCTTCGCATGGACGCTGTCCGGCAGCGACATCCCGCCGGTGAGAAAAATCCGAATGCCTTCCTCAACCGTGACGTCGGGAAAAAACACGCTGCTTCGCGGGTAAATCGCCACGTCGCCGAGGTACAGGTGATTGGTTGGCACGTACACGGCCACCAGCGGCTCCGGCCCCGACCCCCGATCGACCGTGAACTCCTTGGTGAGAAACCCCATCACCATGCCGCGCCTGGGGTCTTCGATCAGCACGACGCGCTTGAACCCGTACTCGTTGTCCGGCGAAAACGCTACCACCAGCTGTTTGACCGGCGCATAAATCGTCCGGAACCCCGGGATGCGCATCAGCCATTCGTCGCCGCGGGCCACGATGCGGCGGCCGATGACGTTGGTCGCCAGCGTCCCGACCGTCAACACCACCAGCAGGGTGACGAGGAGCCCGAGTCCTGGCACTTCGCGGCCCAGTACCCGGGTCGCGAGCGGGGCGGTCAAACGGTCAATGATACCGAAGATCCAGACGATCGCCGCCACGCTGATGACCAGCGGGACCGTGACGAAGAAGCCGGTGATGAACCGCCGCCGCAACCATTGCATACGGCGCTACCCTGCCGGAAACAGCGCCAGGAGCACGATCCCGGCCGCGATGCGGTACCACGCAAACGGCGCAAAGCCCGACCGCCTGACGAAATAGAGGAACGGCTTGACCACCACGGCGGACGCGATGAAAGCCATCACGAATCCGATGGCGATTTCCGCCGCCCGCTCGGGCGCCAGCTGGTCCTTCACCTGCATCAGCGAATATCCGAAGGCGGCGACCATCGTCGGCATCGCCAGGAAAAAGGAGAACTCGGCCGCCGCTGCGCGGTCGAGCCCCATCAGCATCCCGCCGACGATCGTCGCGCCCGATCGCGACACGCCCGGCACGAGCGCCAGCATCTGGCAGGCGCCGACGCCGAGCGCCCGCCCGACCGGTGTCCGCTCCGCATCGACGACAATCGGCGTCGGCCGCAGACGCTCCACGATCAACATCACGATGCCGCCGGCGATGAAGGCGATGGCGATGATGCGGACGCTCTCATACAGAACAGTCTGCACGTAGTCGCCCAGCAGCGCGCCGGCGGCCAGCGCCGGCACGACCGCGACGGCCAGCATCAGCGCGAAGCGCCGCGCATCGCGGTCCGACGGCAGGCCGCGGATCACGGTCGCGATCTTGGCGCGGTACAGCCACATGATGGCGAGCATCGATCCGGACTGGATCATCACGGTAAACGCGGGGTCCTCGTAGCCGAACAGCCGTCCCGCCACCAGCAGGTGCGCGGTCGACGATACAGGCAGAAACTCGGTGAGCCCCTGGATCACCCCGAGGAAGGCGGCAATGAGATAGGTCAAACGGAACGCTTACGACGTTTCAGGACGCCTTGGCGCCTCGTGACTTCCGCCCCGGACGCGCCGCTGGACGCGCCGCGGCCTCGGACCGGCCGGCGGCGGCCTGCGCCGACGCCGCGGGCGACCGCTTGTGCTGGCTCAGGATGATCGCAATGGCCGACGCAATGAATACCGTCGAATAGGTGCCGCTGATGATCCCCACGAGCATGGTGAAGGCGAACCCGCGCAGCACTTCGCCGCCGAAGATATACAGCGACAGCACCGAGAGAAACGTCGTTCCTGCGGTGATGATCGTCCGCGACAGCGTCTGGTTGACGCTGACGTTGACCACGTGCTCGAGCGAGTCGCGCCGCATCGAGCGCATGTTCTCGCGCACACGGTCGAAGATGACGATCGTGTCGTTCACCGAATAGCCGGTAATCGTCAACAGCGCCGCGACGATGTTCAGCGACAGGTCGTAGCCGAAGAACACGAGAAACGCCAGCGTCACGATGATGTCGTGGAAGGTCGCGGCGATGGCGCCGATGGCGAACGAGAACCGGAAGCGGAAGCCGATGTACACGGTGATCGCGAGAATCGACGCCAGCGTCGCGTAGACCCCGCGGCGCTGCAGGTCGGCGCCGATCACCGGGCCGACGATTTCGCGGCTCAGGATTTCATAGCTCGGCAGCCCCGCCTTGGTAAGGGCGTCGAGAATCTGCTGCGACCCGACCTCCAGGTTTGTGCCCTGCTCCGAGGTCTGGCTCTGCGCCAGCCGGATCAGCCATTGGTTGTCGCCCGCGTCCCCGTACTGCTGCACGACTTCCTCGCCGGCGATCGGATCGACCGCAGCGCGGACCTGCTGTTCGGAGACCGGCTGGTCGAACTTCACGACGACGATCGTGCCGCCCGAGAAGTCGATGCCCATCGGCATTCCGCCGCGGGAAATGATGATCGCCAGTCCCGCGGCGATGACCAGCGTCGACAGCGCCAGGGCGTACCAGCGCCAGCGGATGAAGTTGTAGTTCGTGTTGGAGAGGATTTGCATATGGCTAGATGCTCAGCGTCTGGACCTGCTGGCGGCGGCCGAGCACCAGCTCGAACACCGTGCGCGAGACGAAGACCGCCGTGAAGACGTTCGACAAGAGCCCGATCGTCAGCGTGGTTGCGAAGCCGCGGATCGGACCGGTGCCGAACTGGAAGAGGAACATCGCCGCGATCAGCGACGATACGTGCGTATCGACGATCGTCCACCACACCCGGTCGAAGCCGGCGTTGACCGCGGCGCGCACGCCTTTGGCGGTCGCCAGCTCCTCCTTGATGCGCTCGAAAATCAGCACATTCGAATCGACACCCATGCCGATCGTCAGGATGAAGCCGGCAATGCCCGGCAGCGTCATCGTCGCGCCCAGATACGCCATCATGCCGAGCAGAATGATGAGGTTGATGACGATGGAAATCACGGCGTTGAGGCCCGTGAGCTTGTAGTAGAACATCATGAAGGCCACGACCATGAGCAGGCCGGCGATCGACGCCGCTACGCCCGATCGAATCGACGCCGCGCCGAGCGTCGGTCCAACCGTACGCTCTTCGAGAAAATCCAGCGATGCTGGTAACGCGCCGCTTCGCAGCACCAACGCGAGGTCGCCTGCCTCCTGTTGCGTAAAGGCACCCGTAATCTGCCCCTCATCGGTGATTCGCCCCTGAATGGTCGGCGCGGAGAAGACGCGGTTGTCGAGAATAATCGCCAGCCGGCGGTTGATGTTCTGCTCGGTCAGCTGGCCGAATCGCCGCGCCCCATCCTGGCTCAGCGTAAACCCCACCGCCGGCAGATTGTTCTGGTCGAGCGAGGTGCGCGCCGTCCGCAGGTCGCGGCCGGTAATCCCAGCCACCCTGCGAACCACGTAGTAGACCGTGGTGGGGGTGCCGCCCCCTGTCCCGGCCACGTCCTCAGAGCCGGGCACGATGATGAGGTCTGGCGGGAGCGTATTGTTGTACGCCTGCCGCGCCGCGTCTTCAGACGGGAAAGGTCCCATCTCGACAATCTTCAGCTCGAGGATCGCGGTGTTGCGGATGATTTCCTTCGCGCGCGCCACATCAGTCACACCCGGGAGCTGCACCAGGATCTGGTCAGCCGGTCTCTGACGGGCGACGATCGGTTCGGCGACGCCCAACTCGTTGACGCGGCGCTCAATCGTCTGGAGGGCCTGGTTCACAGCTTCTTCGCGAAGCTGCGTCGCGATGTTGGGCCGCATGGTGTAGGTCTCGCGGCCGCCGGCGCCCGGTGTCCGGCTGAACACTGTATCCACTTCCGCAGCGGCCTGCCGGAAGGCCTGCGGATTCTGCACTCCGGTCGCGACGAATTCAGTGGGGCTCGTCACCTCGAGACCCATGTACTGGACAGCGGCGCGGCTGAGAGTCTCCCGCAGCCGCTCGACGGTGGTATCAGTCTCGATTTTCAAAGCCTCGTCCGTCCGGACGCGCATCACCAGGTGAACGCCGCCCTTCAAGTCCAGACCGAGGTTGACCTTCTGCCCCGGGGGGTAGAACGCCCACACAGCCAGGGCGACCACGCCCACGATGACGATCAGCTTCCAGCGGACATTCTTATTCACGACTGACTCTCCGGCGCCACGGGCTCCTGGCCCTGGTAACCGACGACGGCATTACGGGACATTTCGACGCGGACGTTATTGGCCACCTGGACCTGGATCGACGCATCCCCGATGCGGGTGATCGTTCCAAACAGGCCGCCCGAGGTGACGATCCGATCGCCGACCTTCAGAGCGGCGAGAAACGCCTGGACCTTCTGCTGGCGGCGTTTCATCGGCAGCAGGATCACGAAATAGAAGATGCCGACAACCAGCACGAAGGGCATCAGCTGCACCCACGCGCTTGGCGCCGTCCCCTGCGGCGTGCCCATGGCCAGCACCATGGGAAATCCCAACTCCCAAAGCCCAAATCCCAACATGAGAAATGTCATGAATCGAGCGACAGGCGGGAAGCCGAGCGAAGGAACCCCTGCCTGAAACTATCGAAGGTCCGAAACGCTATAGCGTCCCTGATCCTCCGCATGGTGTCAAGGTAAAAGCTCAGGTTATGCAACGTGTTAAGGGCACCCGCGCTCATCTCGCCGGCGGCGAAGAGGTGACGCAGATAGGCACGGGAATGATGCCGGCACGTATAGCATCCGCACTGGGGATCCAGCGGCCCATCGTCCTCGGCGTAGCGGGCGTTCTTGATGTTGATGCGCCCCTCGCTGGTGAAGAGCTGGCCGTTCCGCGCGTTGCGCGTCGGGAGAACGCAGTCGAACATGTCGATGCCCCGCGCGACGCACTCGACGAGGTCCTCCGGCGTTCCCGCCCCCATCAGGTAGCGAGGGCGGTCGGCGGGCAAGCGCCGCGCCGTCGCCTCCGTGACGGCGTACATCTCCTCGATCGGCTCGCCGACGCTCAGCCCGCCAATCGCATACCCATCGAACCCGATCGATGCGGTGGCGTCCACGCTTTCATTGCGGAGGTCCTGGAAGACGCCCCCCTGGATGATGCCGAACTGCGCCTGTCCATGGTTTGTCAGGTCGACGCCATCGGCCGAACCTGACCGGAGGGCCTCGAGCCGCGTCCGGCATCGGCCTGCCCATCGCAGGGATCGGGTCATCGACGAGGCCACTTCGTCCCGGGCTGCCGGCAGCGCCAGGCACTCGTCGAGCACCATCGCGATGTCGGATCCCAGGCGCGCCTGGATGTCGGTCGCACGCTCAGGCGTCAGCAGGTAGCGGCTGCCGTCCAGGTGCGACTGGAAGTCAGCGCCTTCCTCTGTGATGAGCCGGCGCTGGGCGAGGCTGAACACCTGGAAGCCGCCGCTGTCCGTGAGGATCGGGTGCGACCAGCCGATGAAGCGATGCAGGCCGCCCCGCCGCGCGATCAGCTCGTCGCCCGGCCGCAGCATCAGGTGATAGGTGTTTGCGAGGATGATCTCGGCGCCTGCCTCCTCTACGTCCTGATGCCGAATCGCCTTGACCGCGCCCTGCGTGCCGACCGGCATGAACGCGGGCGTCTGGACGATGCCGTGGGGCGTCTCGAATTCGCCGAGACGCGCCTGGCCGTCGGTGGATCTCACCGTGAAACGGAATCCCGACACGCTACTATTGTGTCGTTTGTGATGAAAAAACTTCGCGTCGGCATCATCTACGGCGGCCGCTCGGGCGAACACGAGGTCTCGGTGGTCTCGGCCGCCTCGATCTTCAAGCACCTCGATCGAGCGAAGTACGACCCGGTGCCGGTGCTGATCGAAAAGAGCGGACAGTGGGTGCTGGGGGGAAAAGCGCCGGAGGTGCTGTCGGCCGGGGCGGTCAACGACGCGCGGCCGGCCGGGGCGCTTCAGCCGACCGAGCCCTCAGCCGCCGTAGCGGGCTCCGGCTTCGATGTCATCTTCCCGGTTCTGCACGGTCCATACGGCGAGGACGGCACCGTGCAGGGGCTCCTCGAGCTCGCGAACGTCCCGTACGTAGGGGCCGGCGTCCTGGGATCGGCGGTCGGCATGGACAAAGCGGTGATGAAGACACTCTTCGCCGCGGCCGGCCTCCCGATCGTTCCTCACCTGACGGTGCTGCGGCGTGAGTGGGATAAAGACTCGGCGTCGTTGACTAGGCGCGCCGCTGACCACCTGCGGTTTCCGCTGTTCGTCAAGCCCGCCAACCTGGGCTCGAGCGTAGGGATTTCCAGGGCGGCATCCCCCGCGGACTTCGCGGCAGCGATGGAGCTGGCGTTTCAGTTCGACCGCAAGGCTGTGGTGGAAGCCGCGGTTCCACACACCCGCGAGATCGAGTGCGCCGTGCTGGGCAACGATGAACCCGAGGCGTCGATCCCCGGCGAAGTCGTCGTCACGCACCGCGACGGCTTCTATTCGTACGACGCGAAGTACCTGGACCCGGAGGGGGCGACGCTGCGGATCCCGGCCGATCTTCCGTCCGCGACAGCCGACCGGGTACGACGGGTCAGCGTCGAGGCCTTCGGGGCGTTAGAGCTGTCTGGTATGGCGCGGGTGGACTTCCTGCTCAATGGGAACACGGGCGACCTCTACCTGAACGAGGTCAACACCATCCCCGGGTTCACCGCCATCAGCATGTACCCGAAGATGTGGGAGGCGTCCGGACTGCCGTATCCCGTCCTCCTCGACCGTTTGATCGCGCTCGCCCTCGAGCGCCACGAGGAAAAGCAGAGACTTCGCACGAGCATTAAATGACACTGGCCCGGGGGGCGGTGGTTCTGACGTCGGTGGCGCTGAGTCTGTTCGCCGTGTACCCGGCCGCTCAGCAGCCGCCGATCCGTGGACTGACCGCCACTGGGGAGATTGCGCGGGCGTACGCCGCCATCTTCGATGCCCGCTTCACTGACATCCCTCCGCTCCTTACTCGTACATGCCCTCCAGCCCCGCGTGAAGCCTGCCAGCTCCTCGAGGCCGTAAGCCTGTGGTGGCAGATTCAGCTGGACCCCTACAACCGAACTCGCGATGCGGCGTTCGAGTCGCGGATCGAGGCGGCGATCGCTGCAATCGGCGCGTGGACCACGCGCGAGCCCAATCGGGCCGAGGCCTGGTTCTACCTGGGCGGCGCGTACGGAGCCCGCGTGCAGCTGCGCGTGCTGCGCGGCAGCCGGCTCGCCGCCGCGCGCGACGGCGCACGGATCAAAGAGTCGCTCGAGCGTGCCCTCGCCCTCGATCCGCAGATGACCGACGCCTTCTTCGGAATCGGCCTTTACCACTATTACGCCGCTGTCGCCCCGCCGGCCGCCCGTATGTTGCGGTGGTTGCTCCTGCTGCCGGGCGGCGATCGCGCCGGCGGGCTCGACGAAATGCACCGCGCGCGCGGGCGCGGCCTGCTCGTACGCGACGAGGCCGACTACCAGCTGCACATCATCGATGTCTGGTACGAGAAGCAATACCGGCGCGCGCTCGAATACCTGGCAGCGCTCACCGCGCGCCATCCCCGCAACCCGCATTTCCGTCAGGCCACGGCCGAAATCCTCGATTTCTATATCGATGACACGGCCGCGAGCCTGCGGACGTGGCAGTCGCTGCTCGACGCGGCGCGGCGGCGCGAGGTGGAAGCCCCCGAGATGGCCGAAGTCAGCGCGCGCCTTGGTGTGGCCCTGCAGCTCGATCAGCTCTCGCAGAGCGAGGCCGCGGTCGAACAGCTGCGCGCGATCATCGCGACGGCCCCGTCGGCGCCCTTCGGAGCCGTCGCCCGCGCACAACTGCAGCTCGGCGATGCGCTCGAGCATCTCGCCCGGCGTACAGAGTCATCAGCCGCGTACCGCGCGGCGATCGCAGCCGCCGGCAGCGATGATCCATTGCGGATCGCATCACGCGCGCGCGTCGCACTGAAGGAACGCCGCTGAGGCGTTCCGGTAAACAGCGCGCGCAGCGGTGAAGTTCGTCACGAGTTCATCCGACACATCACACAGCACTCGTACTTGACAGATTGGGTGACGTTGGACGTGGTTCCAATGCGCGTTTTTTTGACAACGAGCGCGCTTTTGTGCTTGACATCAAAAAAATCTCACCCATAATCTACATCTGGTATGAGGGTGGATGGCTCAGCCCACCCGTTGTGACGGTCGCGAAGACCGTTGGAGGCTGGGTCACAACAACCTGAGGAGAAAACAATGGCGAAGAAGGCAAAGGGCGGAAAGAAGAAGGCTGCTAAGAAGCGGTAGCTCTTCGAAATGCCTTTAGGGGTGCCCGGATGGAGCACCCCTTTTTTCTAGCTCCTTACCAGCTGTCCAAGTTGCTGCTCTCCCGAAACGCACCGCGCGACCGGAGGAGCCCGCGAAGCGAGACGGCCAGCGACCGGGCCGACGTGCCAGGCGGCAGAGTGCGCCGGGACGCAGGGCAAATGGCTCGCAATCCACAACCACCGAAAGGGGGGATTACAGATGGCGAAGAAGGCTAAAGGCGGCAAGAAGAAGGCGGCGAAGAAGCGTTAACTTCCGCCGGTCTCGCCATGAAGGGGACGTGCACGCTTTGTGCGTCCCCTTTTTTTATTGCCTGAACGTCGGCAGCGGCGGCGGCGTCAGCCCATCCCAGATCGTCACGCTCCGCACGATGTCCCACGGCCCGAGGCGATCGACCACGTCCATGCCTTCCACCACATGGCCGAACACCGTATAGCGGCCGTCGAGGTGCGGCTGCGGGGAATGGGTGATGAAGAACTGACTGCCGCCGGTGTCGGCCCAGTCGAGCGCCATGCCGACCGTGCCCCGCAGGTAAGGCCGCATATTGATCTCGTCGCGGATGCTGTAGCCGGGGCCGCCCTCACCGTCGCCCCGCGGGTCCCCGTCCTGCACCACGAAATCCGGAACCACCCGGTGGATCGCCACACCGTCGAAGAATCCCTTGCGCGCCAGCGCGATGAAGTTCGCCACGGTGAGCGGCGCGTCCAGGATGGCGAGCTCGATCTCGATGCCGCCCCGGTCGGTCACGATGTAGGCATGCGGCGAGTACTTCGGGCTGACCAATCCCTGCCATTCGGCCTCGTCGATCGTGCGGCCGGCAACCGCCGGGCGGATCGCGGCCTGGGTCGTCGCGGCAGGCACGCCGGCCTGCTCGAGCAGTTCCGCCGCTCGCACGCGGACCGCCCACTCCTTGTCGCGCAGCGCCTCTTCGAGCAGCGGCCGTGCGGCCGCCGGGTCCAGCTGGGCGAGCGCCTCGAGGGCGGCGGCGCGCGCGACGTAGGTGCTGTCGCCGAGGGAGGCTCGGTACGCATCGGCCAACGCCGGAGCCGCCGCAGTGACTTTCAGTTCGCTGAGTCCACGTGCAGCAGCGGCGCGCGCGGCGAAATCATCTGCCTTCAGCCGCTCCGTCAGCACGGTTCCGGCCCAGGGAGCCTTGGAGGCAACCAGGGCGCTGATCGCCGCATTGACCACGCGGAAGTCGCGGTCCTCCAGCAGCAGGCGCAGCCGGGCCTCGGCGCGCGCGGGAGGCAGCGCCGCGAGCGCGGCGCCCTCAGCGGCCCTGACCGTCCAGTCTCGTTCGGCGTCAAGGCCGGACAAGGTCGTCAGCAACGCATCGGGGTCGATGCGGGCCAACGTCCTGATGGCAAACGCGCGAATCTCGGGTAATCGGTCGGAGACGAGATCCAGCATCAGGTCGAGGCTCTCGGGGCCGACCAGGCCGGACAGTGCGGTCATGGCTTCGAGGCGCAGCGTCGGGTCGGCTTTGGCATCGACCACGATGGCATTGACGGCTGGCGCTGAGCTCGGGTCGTTGATCGCCGCCATGGCACGCAAGGCCTGAATCACCACTGCCGGATGGGCGCTGCGCCTCTCGACAATCGTCCGTAGCGGCATCGCCGCGGCGGCGGCCTTGATGGCGCCGAGCCCGCGCGCGGCAAAGGCCGCAGTGTACCGACCCGGCGTGTTCAGGAGCGTCAGCAGCGCCGGCGCGCTGCGCGGGTCCGGCAACCGTTGAATGGCGTAGGCCACCGGCCACCAAGTCGACACTGGCTGGTACTTCGCGTCGAGCGCCGCCGCGGCAAGCGCCTCGTACGAGCCCAGGCGAACGAGAGCATAGAGCCCCAGGCGGACAGCTTCGGCCGGTGGCTTCTGCGGATAGGTCAGGTCGTCCGCGTCGATGCCGGCGAGGGCGCCGGCGGCGACATGGGTGCGGACCACAGCGCTCACCGCGTCGGCGTCAGCGCGATTGCCGATCATCCCGAGTGCTTCGGCCACGCGCCCCTGCACCAGCGGGTTCGCATCGCCGAGCGCCGTCTGTAGCGCCGGCCGCGCCGCGGGGTCGCCGATCAACCCAAGCGCGAACGCGGCCATCTGACGGACATCAGGCTCTTCGTCCGTCAATAGCCTCGCCAAGGCTTCCGTCGCATCGGGCAGGCCGACGCGGCCGAGCGCGAGCGCAGCGCGGCGGCGAACGCGCGCTTCGCCATCATTCAGAAGTCGGATCAGATCGGACGGCGGCGGAGGCGCGACGATGGCCGGCTGCGTGCGCGTCGCCGGAACGATGATGACGGGGGGCGGCGGATTCGGATCGCGAAGGATGCGCTGATCCTCGAGCCGGATGATCCACGACAGCTTGTCTTCGTAGCTGACGACCGGCGGCTCGGGGGTTGGCGCCGCCACAGGCGCGCTGGCACACGACGCGCCCAGCGCGGCAAGGCACAAGATCCAAGTCACAAGGCACAAGTCACAACGTTGCCGCTTTGTTGTGCCTTGTGACTTGAGCCTTGTGCTTTGTGCCTTGTTCACGTCGCCCGATGATAGCATCGGCGCATCGCCGTACATGTCGTTTCAATACCTAGCCATCGAAGGACCGATCGGTGCGGGCAAGACCGCGCTCGCCACGCGATTGGCGGCGCGGCTCGATGCGGCGACGGTGCTCGAGGAACGCGACAATCCGTTCCTCGCGGATTTCAATGCCGGCCGGCCGGGCGCGGCGCTGCAGGCCCAGCTTTTCTATCTGCTCAACCGTCACCGCCAGCAGATCACACTCCGCCAGGCGAACCTGTTTGCGCAGACAACGATCGCCGATTACCTGTTCGACAAGGACAAGATCTTTGCCTACCTCAACCTTGACGACAACGAGCTCTTCATCTATCAGCGCTTGTACGACCTGCTCGCGCGCGACGTTCCGGCACCGGACCTGGTGGTGTATCTCCAGGCGCCGACCGACGTCCTCGTCCGCCGCCTCAAGGAGCGGGCAAAGGACACCGCCGACGGCGCACCGCAGCCGGAGCCGTCATATCTCCGTGAGCTGAACGAGGCCTACCAGCACTTCTTCTTTCACTATTCGGCCACGCCGCTCCTCGTCGTGGAGACCTCGCAGCTCGACCTCGCCACCAGCGACGCCGCGGTCGACGACCTGCTCCGGCAGATCAGGTCGCTGAACCGGGGCACCCGCTACTACGTGCCCCGGACCAGTCTGTAGCCCTCATCGCGCGCGGCTGCCCACTTTTCACTTTTTACTTTTGACTTTTGACTTTTTACCTGCGGTAATGTGTGCCGATGGCCTGGTTTAAGAAGGCCCGGAAGCCGATGGCGTCCGCCACGGCTCAAAAGCCCAGCCGGGTGCCCGAGGGACTGTGGGTCAAGTGTCCCGACTGTGCGCAGATCCTTTACAACAAGGATCTCGAGACCAACCTGCATGTCTGCCCCAAGTGCGCCCACCATTTCCGTATCAGCGCCTCCGATCGTCTCCGGGCGCTGTGTGACGCCGAATGGACCGAACACTTCTCGGACCTGACCTCGAACGACCCGCTTCGTTTTGCTGACACCAAGCTGTACCGCGACCGGCTGAAAGCGACGATCCAGTCAACCGGCATCAAGGACGCGGTCATCATCGCAACCGGAAGGCTGAACGGTCTCGACGTGGTGATCGCGGCGATGGAGTATGCGTTCATCGGCGGCAGCATGGGTGTCGTCGTCGGCGAAAAGATCGCCCGGGCGGTGGAAATGGCGCTCGAGCGCCGTCAGCCGCTGCTGGTGATTTCCTGCTCCGGCGGCGCGCGGATGATGGAAGGGGCGTTGTCGCTGATGCAGATGGCGAAGGTCTCCGCGGCGCTCGCCCGCCTCGACCGCGCTGGTCTGCCGTTCATTTCGATCCTGACCGATCCCACCACCGGCGGCGTTACCGCCAGCTTTGCGATGCTGGGCGATCTGAACATCGCCGAGCCGAAGGCGCTGATCGGCTTCGCGGGGCCGCGCGTCATCGAACAGACGATCCGGCAGAAGCTGCCCGAAGGCTTCCAGCGGAGCGAGTTCCTCGTCGACCACGGCATGGTTGATCTGATTGTCGACCGCCGTGAGATGAAAACCGTCCTCGCCCGCGCGCTGCAGTTCATGGGTGCGCAGCCCCAGCCTGCCGCCGGGGCGCCGATGGCGGTTGGCGCCGCCGTAGAGACCGAGTCTCCGGGCTAGCGTTGCTCGACCGCCTGTTCGCGCTCGAGACGTTCGGGATCAAGCTCGGGCTCGACAACATCTCGCGCCTGTGTGCGGCGCTCGGCCACCCCGAGCGGACGTTTGCCTCGCTGCACGTTGCCGGCACAAACGGCAAAGGGTCGGTCACCGCAATGGCCCATGCCGCGCTGGCCGCCTCGGGCCTTCGTGCCGCCCGCTACATCTCTCCGCACCTGGTCGATTTGACTGAACGCTTCGTCATCGGCGACACGCCTGTGAGCATGGACGCGCTGCAGCGCACGGCGGATGACGTCCTGGATTGCGCCGATGATTTGATCGCCACCGGCGCGCTCGCCGTCCATCCGACATTCTTCGAGGCGACCACGGCGATTGCGTTCGAACTGTTCCGTCGTGCAGGCGTCGACGTGGCGGTCATCGAAGTCGGCCTTGGCGGCCGGTATGACTCGACCAACGTGATCGCGCCGGTTGCCGGCGCGATCACGTCAATCGGGTTCGATCATCAACAGCACCTGGGCGACACCATCGAGGCGATCGCCTTCGAGAAGGCCGGGATCATCAAGCCGGGCATGGACGTCGTCATCGGCGCCCTGCCTGACCAGGCACGGACGGTCGTCGAGCGCGTGGGCATCGAAACCGGCGCGCGCATCATCGACGCCGCCGCCGACGTACGCATAACGGGCCGCAACGCTGACGGCGAACCCTTGACGATCGAAACGCCGGACGACCGATACGGCCCGCTCCAGCTCTCGCTGCGCGGGGAGCACCAGGTCGGGAATGCACAGGTGGCCGTCCGGCTGATCGAGATCGCCCGGCGGCGCGGCATTGCCGTGCCGAATGAAGCGATCGAGCGCGGACTGACGCAGGTCGACTGGCCGGGACGGCTCGAGCTCATCCGGTTTGACAATGGGCGCCAGGTGCTGCTGGACGCGGCGCACAACGTCGACGGCGCGAACGCCCTTGCCGCGTACCTGGGCAGCCGGCATCCGGAGCGGCCGGCGCTCGTCATCGGCGTCATGCGCGACAAGGACATCGAAGGAATTCTCGCGGCACTGCTGCCTGTGGTGTCGTCGGTGGTCGCGACGGCCGCCCCGACGTCGCGCGCGATTCCCGCGCGCGACCTTGCCGCGCGCATCTCAGCCATGGGCGGGCGCCTTCCGGTGCGCGTCGAGCCGGATCCAACCTCGGCGGTCGAGCAGGCGCTGGCGACCAGCACCACCGTTTGCGTGGCCGGCTCGATCTTCGTCGTCGGCGCGGTTCGCGACGCGCTGAGACGCCGTGCTATCCTGCGCTGACCTCCCGCATTTCCTGATGATTTCATCGCGGATTCTCTTCTTGATCGCCGTTTGCCTGTACGCCGCGCCGGTCGTCGCGCAGGTGGCGGCCCCGGCGCCCGGTGCGAGTGCACCCGCCGATGATTCCCCGCTCGCGCAGATCACCCAGAACACGCAGAACCGTCTTGAGTGCCCGTCGGCTGACTATTGCCGGCTCACCGGGCAGGTGGACATCGAAATCGGGGCAGGCACGCGGTTTTTTGCTGACGAGATCGACATCTACAGCAAGCCGATGCTCCGCATCGTCGCGGCCGGCAACGTGGTCTTCACCGGTCCCGAGGGACGCATCGCGGCGGAGAAGGTGGAATTCAACGTCACCGACGGCACGGGCACGTTCTACCAGGCGTCAGGCATCATGTCGCTCGGCGACACCGTCGATCGCGTCCAGTTCGGCAACCAGGATCCGGACGTCTATTTCTACGGCGACATGATCGAAAAGATCAGCGCGCGGTCATACCGGCTCACGCGCGGCGGCTTCACCACCTGCGTGCAGCCGACGCCGCGGTGGGAAGTCACCAGCGACTCGGTCGTGATCAACCTGAACGACTACGCGATTGCGCGCAACATGCTGCTGCGCGTGAAGGGCGTGCCGTTGATGTACCTGCCGATCATCTACTACCCGATCAAGGATGAGGACCGCGCGACCGGGTTCCTGCTGCCGACCTACGGGGCGTCGACGCTGCGCGGCCAGGCGATCAGCAACGCGTTCTTCTGGGCGATCGGACGCAGCCAGGACGCGACATTCTTCCACGACTGGTTCACGCGGACCGGCCAGGGCGCGGGCGCCGAGTACCGCTACGTGTCGGGCCAGGCCTCGTACGGGAACTTCCGGTTTTATCACCTCGACCAGAAGCAGGCGGAGTTCGTTCAATCGGGTTCGACCTCCATCCTGCCGGCGCAAACGACCTATCAGATCCAGGGAGCGGGCAACCAGGCGGTCGGGACGGCGATCCGCCTGCATCAGCGCATCGACTACACCTCGAACGTGATCACCCAGCAGCTGTACCAGCAGAACCTGTATCAGGCGTCGAACGCCACGCGCACGGTGGAGGCGGGAGGAACGGGTTCGTGGGGCGTGCTGACGGCCGGGGCGCTGTTCCAGCGCATCGAAACCTTCACCGATTCGGATTCGTCGCAGCTGTACGGCAGCAGCCCCCGGCTCACGGCTTCGATCGCGCCCCAGCGACTCTTCGGGCTGCCTGTCTACGGATCCGTCAACAACGAGTATGCGTACTTGCCGTATCGCCGGGTTGAAGACGGTGAGGTGGTGAGCGAGAGCGACAAGAGCCTCGGGCGCCTGGATGTCCTTCCGACCATGCGCGCAGCGCTCTCGCGCTTGACCTATCTGACGGTAAACACGAGCGCGGCGTACCGCACGACGTACTACACCCGCAGCGCGGATGCCAAAACCGGACGGGTCACGAGCGAGCCCCTGACGCGACAGTATCTGACGCTGCGCTCCGACGTCACCGGCCCGGTGCTGGCCAAGATCTGGGACACGCCCGCCAGCGGCTACAGCGAGCGCATGAAGCACCTGATCGAACCGACGTTCGCGGTGGAGTTCATTCCGATGATCGGGAATGCGGACCGCGTCCTGACGCTGTCGGATTCAAGCGACATCATCAAAGGCGATTCGACGCGTCTTACCTACGGCCTCAACAACCGGCTGCTCTACCGCGCGCGGACCACCGACGGCTCCGCCGGATCGACCATCCAGTTCCTGACTGTTGGCGTCCAGCAGACCTATTACGTGACCGACCGCGCCAGCCTCAACGATCAGCAGTACGTGAGCACTAACTTCCGCTCGCGGTCCGTCGATCTTTCTGACGTCGCACTGAATATCAAGGTGACGCCCAGTCCCGCGCTCGATGCAACGACGCGGTTCGAATACGACGTGCACGGCGAGGGCCTCCACGTCATCACCACTCAGGGCACGGTGGCGCTTGGCGCCAGCTCCAGCACGATCAACTACAGCCGCTACCGCCGCCGGCCGACAGCTGACGCCGAAAGCTCGATGACCTGGAGCTCCTCGGTCAGCATGCTGCAGGGCCAGGCGAGAGGCGCATATGCGCTGACCTGGGACATCGGCCGCTCCGGTATCCTCAACCAGAACATCGCCGTGACTTACATGGCGCAGTGCTGCGGCATCCAGGCCGAATTCCAGAAGTTCAAGTTTCCGCAGAGCAGTTCCAATTTCCCGATCCCGTCCGACCGGCGCTTCAACCTGTCGTTCGTCCTGGCGGGGCTCGGCACGTTCTCGAATTTCTTCGGCGCGTTCGGCGGCCTCACGGGCTCGGGCTACTGAGGTGAAAGGGCTGATTCTCAGCGGCGGCAAAGGCACACGGCTGCGGCCGCTGACCTACACCAGCGCGAAGCAGCTCGTACCGGTCGCGAACAAGCCGGTGCTGTTCTACGGCATCGAGGCGATCGTGGCCGCCGGCATCCGCGACATCGGGATCGTCGTCGGCGACACGCAGGCGGAAATCCGCGCCGCCGTCGGCAACGGCTCACGGTGGGGGGCGTGCATCGAGTACATCGAGCAGGATGCGCCTCGCGGTCTCGCGCACGCCGTCAAGATCAGCAAACCGTACATCGGCCGGGAGCCGTTCGTCATGTATCTGGGAGACAACCTCCTGAACAAGGGCATTACCCATTTCGTGGAGGAGTTCGCGCGCGAGAAGCCGGCCGCCCAGATTCTCCTGGCGCGCGTGCCGGATCCGCAGATGTTCGGCGTCGCCGAGCTCCGCGAAGGCAGAGTGGTCAGGCTGGTCGAGAAGCCGAAAGAACCGATCGGCGATCTCGCGCTGGTGGGCGTGTACATGTTCGGACCGGAAGTTTTCGAGTCGGTCGAGCGCATCAAGCCAAGCTTCCGCAACGAGCTCGAGATCACCGACGCCATCCAGGACCTGATCGATCGCGGCCTCACGGTCCGGCCGCACATCGTTGACGGCTGGTGGAAGGACACCGGCAAGCTCGAAGACATGCTCGAGGCGAATCGCCTGATTCTCGATATCCAGGAGCGGCGCATCGACGGGTCGGTCGACGCCGAAAGCCGGGTGGAAGGCAAAGTGATCATCGAAGCCGGGGCGACGGTGGAACGCTCCGTCATCCGCGGTCCGGCAATCATCGGCCGCGGTGCGCGGATCATTCACGCCTACGTCGGCCCGTTCAGCTCGATCGGCAACGATGTCGAGATCCAGGAATCGGAAATCGAGCACAGCATCGTCCTGGAAGGCTCGTCCGTGCGCGACCTGTCGAACCGCGTCATCGACAGCCTGATCGGCAAGAACGTGAGGATTTACCGCATTCCGCTCAAGCCGAGCGCGTACCGGTTCATGCTGGGAGACAATTCGGAAGTCGGCATCAGGTGGTGACCATGACAAACCCGGTAGCGTATTCGGCCACCGTCGCGAAGCAGCCCCGGATCGAGGGCGTGAAAACCAAGGCGCTCCGCCTCGTTCCCGACGAACGCGGGTTCCTGCTGGAGATCCTGCGCGCCGACGAGAGCGAGATCTTCACGAAGTTCGGCCAGGTCTACGTCTCGGCGACCTATCCAGGCGTCGTCAAGGCGTGGCACTACCACCAGACCCAGATCGACAACTTTGCCTGCATCGCCGGGATGGTGAAGCTGGTGCTGGTGGATACGCGCCCCGATTCGGCTACCAACGGCGCGATCAACGAATTCGTCGTCGGTGTGCAGAATCCGATGCTGGTGCAGGTGCCGAAGCTGGTCTATCACGGCTGGAAGTGCATCAGTCCTGAAACGGCGCTGGTCGTGAACGTGCCGAGCGAGCCGTACCGCTACGCCGAGCCCGACGAGTACCGCCTCGCGCCACACGACACGCTGCCCTACGACTGGACCCGCAAGGATGGTTGAGGTCCTGGTCACCGGAGGCGCCGGCTTCATCGGCAGCAATTTCGTCCGCTACGCGCTCAATCACCATCAGGACTGGCGCGTCACCACCCTCGACAAGCTCACCTACGCCGGACGCCGCGAAAACCTGCACGACGTGATCGATCATCCGCGGCACACGTTTGCCCAGGGCGACATCGCCGATCGCCCCGTCAGCGGCCCGCTGGTCGAGCAATCCCAGCTCGTGGTGCATTTCGCGGCCGAGACGCACGTCGACCGGTCGATCCTGGCGGCTGGTGAGTTCATCCGCACCGACGTCGAGGGCACATTCGTGCTGCTCGAGGCCGCACGGCGTGCGAAGAACCTCCGGCGTTTCGTCCAGATCTCGACCGACGAGGTCTACGGCAGCATCGCGACCGGCGCGAGCCGCGAGACCGACGAGCTCAAACCGCGCAATCCGTATGCGGCGAGCAAGGCGGGCGCAGATCGCCTGGCCTACAGCTACTGGGCGACCTACAACGTGCCGGTCGTGATCACGCGGGCATCCAACAATTACGGTCCGTACCAGTTCCCGGAGAAGGTCATCCCGCTGTTCGTCACCAACGCCATCGACGACATCGCCGTGCCGCTCTACGGCGACGGCCGCAACGTCCGCGACTGGCTGCACGTGGAGGACCACTGCCGCGCGATCGATCTGCTGATCGCAGACGGCGCCGATGGCGAGGTCTACAACATCGGCGGCGGCAACGACGTGATGAACGTCGATTTGACGACACGGATCCTCGGCTCGCTTGGCAAGCCCTTGTCGCTGATCCGGCCGGTCGCCGATCGCCCCGGCCACGACCGCCGTTACTGCCTCGACACGTCGAAGCTGCGATCGCTGGGATGGGCCCCGCAGGTCCCGTTCGAACAGGGATTGCGCGACACGGTCGACTGGTACCGCGCCAACGAGTGGTGGTGGCGCCCGATCAAGGAGCAGGATCCCGCGTTCCGCTCCTACTACAAGGCTCAGTACGAAGCGTGAACGACGTCGTTCTGGTCACCGGCGCAGCCGGCTTCGCGGGCAGCCACCTGCTCGAGCATCTCGCCGGCACCGCCGATCTGGTAGCTTGGGCCCGCTCTGAGCCGCCGCACGACGTCGCACGGCTGGCAAGATGGACCCGCATCAACCTGCTGGACGCCGACCACGTTCGGCAGGAGCTTGCCGACCTGAAGCCGGCGGAGGTGTATCACTGCGCCGGCCACGCGCATGTGGCCGACTCGTGGCAGAACACGTCCATGCCGCTCGCCGGCAACGTGCTGACCACGCACCATCTCCTCGACGGGCTCCGGAGGGCCGGGCGCGCCGCTCGCGTGATGATTCCGGGATCCGCGACGGTATATGCCGGGTCGGACCAGCCGCACCGCGAGGATTCTCCGATCGCGCCGTCCAGTCCGTATGCGATCAGCAAGTTCGCCCAGGAGCAGCTCGGCCTCCGCGCCATCATCGAAGACGGCCTCGACATCATCCTCACGCGTCCGTTCAACCATGTTGGCGCGCGGCAGAGCCCGAAGTTTTCGGTGTCGGGCATGACGCGCCAGATCGTGGCGATCGAGCGCGGCGAGATGGAACCGGTCATCCACGTCGGCCGCCTCGATACTGCCCGCGACATCTGCGACGTACGGGATACGGTGCGCGCCTATTCGCTGCTGATGAAGCGCGGGATTCCGGGAACCGTCTACAACATCGCGACCGGCGTTGCGCGGACGATGCGGATGGTGCTCGATGCCTTGATCGAGCGCGCGCGCGTGCCGGTGACGGTTGAAGTGGACGCGTCGCGGATCCGGCCGCACGACGACCTGATCCTCCTCGGCGACGCGACCCGCCTCCGCGACGCAACCGGATGGGCGCCGGAGATTTCCTTCGACCGCACGCTCGACGACCTCTTCGATTACTGGCGCCGCCGCCGCCCGCTGTAGCGCTCAACCGTTACGCGAACCGACACCGTCGGCACCAGTCGTGCTTCGGCCATGCACGACAGGAGGACCGTATGCGCTCAACTATTGTGGTGCTCGTGGCCGCGGTTGCGATCGGCGCTGCTGGATGCGGCGCGACGACCCGGTCGACCACCGTTCAAACCCGCGCGTTTCCGACGCTCACGTCGGCGACGGCGACATTCACGACGCTCGATCACGGCAAGGACGCCGACTCTGCGCTTACCGTTCAGCTGCTGCGCAGCAACGGTGAGCTTGGCGCCGAAATGCAATCGGTTGGCACTCAGTTCAACGATCACGCCTCGATTCCGCCATTTGCTTTCTCATTGTCCGGGCCGTTCACGAGCAGCGACGTCAATGACGGGCAGCTGCGGCTTCGGCTCGCGGCGGACGGCGACGACGATTTCACGTTCAATCTGCAGACGACGCTGCGGTTCAGCGATGGGACCACGCGGAACTTCTTCTGGCGCGGCATCCGGCTCGACCACAACAGTCCCGAACGGGTGGTGACGCTGGCCGGCGGCCGCACGTAAGCGGGCATTTCGTGATAGGCTCCATGGCGAACATACGACGAAACTCGTTGGATTCGCCATGGAATTCCCTCTTCTTCTGTTCGATCTCGGCAAACGCAACCCCACCACCCGCCAGATAGCCGACCTCGTCAGAGAGCGCGGCGCGGAGGCGTTGGACGAGGCGACGCTGCGCGCCGACGCGGCGAAGTACCAGGAAGTGCGCTGCCGGTCGGCGCTGAACCCGGTGAGGGGGATGCCGTTCGACTGGACGCTCAATCCCTACCGCGGCTGCACGCACGGGTGCCATTACTGCTACGCGCGCCGGTACCAGACGCAGTTCGAGCTGAATAGCGACGACCAGTTCGCGTCGATCATCTTCGTCAAGACCAATTTCGTCGACGTACTGCGAAAGGAGCTGGCGCGGCCGTCATGGGAGCGCGAGTACGTCGCAGTGGGCACCGCCACGGATTGCTATCAGCCGATCGAGGGACACTACAAGTTGACCCGTCGATCGCTACAGGCGCTCCTCGAGTTCAACAATCCCGTCGGCGTCGTGACCAAGGGGCCGATGATCGTCCGCGACAAGGACGTCCTGACGGATCTCACCGCCGGGCCCGGCGTCAGCGTCTACATCAGCGTGCCGACGGTGGACGAAGACGCGTGGCGACTGCTGGAGCCCGGCACGGCTCCGCCATTGAAGCGGCTTCGCGCGGTCCGCGAGCTGGCCGACGCCGGCATCCGCGCCGGCGTGCTGATGAATCCGATCGTTCCCGGCATCACCTCGAAGCCGGCATTGATGGAGCGCACGGTCAAAGCGATCGCGGACCACGGCGCCCGCTTCGTCGGCTGCAACGTGATGTTCCTCGAAGGCGGCACGCGCGACCACTTCATGCGATGGCTCGATCAGCAATTCCCGCACATGGTGGAGGGGTACAAGGGCCTTTATGCCGGCAAATACGCGCCCTCTTCGTACCGCAAAGAAGTCGGGAACGTGCTCGGGATGCTGCGCAGGAAATACGGCGTCAACGGCCGCGACGAGGACGACGACACCGCGGAATCAAGGGGTAAGCCGCAGCCGGAAGCCGACGCGCCGTTGCCTCCGGACCAACCGATCTTCCGGTTTTGATCCACCATTGCCTATGCAGCTGATCGACGCACTCATGGCGACGCGCGACGAGACCGTGGCCCTCTTTGCGCTCGACGAGGACGCCCTCGCACGAACCTATGGTCCGGGCAAGTGGTCCGTCCGCTATGTCCTGCATCACATCGCCGACGCCGAGACGGTCCTGTTCGAGCGCATCCGCCGCGTCATCAGCGAGGGGCGGCGCGTGATCTGGGCGTTCGATCAGGACGCCTGGGCGCGCAGCCTCGATTATTCGAACCGGCCGATGGGTCTGTCCCGCGATTTGTATCTCGCTTCACGCGCGGGGATTATTCACTATGCCTCGCTGCATTACGAGCAGAACGGCCATCTCGAATGGATCCACAGCGAAACCGGCCTCCGCACCCTGCGGGACGAATTCGACAAGGTCGTCAGGCACAACGAGGATCACGTGAAACAAATCCGGATCGCCTTGGATCGCCGGATTGCGGGTCAGATCTGATGCCGACTGAGCTCCCGGCCGGGTTCGAGATCTCTACCGATCGCGCGCGGCTTGACGTGGCGCTGGTGCATGAGTTTCTGCGAACGTCGTACTGGGCGGAGGGTCGGCAGCGCACCGTGGTAGAGCGGTCGATCGAGCATTCGCTCTGTTTCGGCGTGTATCAGGGCGGGCGGCAGGTGGCATTCGCCCGGGTCGTCTCTGATCGAGCCGTGTTCGCCTATCTGATGGACGTGTTCGTCGTTCCGGAGTTTCGGGGGAGGGGAATCTCGAAAGCGCTGATGCGTGCCGTCCTCGATCACCCGGAGCTTCAAAATCTTCGATTGTTTCTACTGCGCACCAGCGACGCTCACGGGCTGTACGAGCAGTTCGGATTCCGGCCGGTCGCCAACCCAGAAAGCCTGATGGCAATTCAGAACCCGGATAGCGACAAGTACTCCCGCTGACCGCCAAAAAAGGCGGACCTGAAGGTCCGCCCCTACGAGAACGTCATCACCGGGCGACGAAGCTACCGGATACCGGATACCAGCTACCAGCTACTGACTACCGGCGAGGTTAGACCGCGATCGCGTCGGGGTCTGCCGATGCCACGAGCCGGGGAGCGGCGGCTTCGAGCACCACCTGGCCGTCGCGCACGATTGCCTTGAACGCGTTCGCGTCCTTCCACTGCTGGCTGAGCGGCAGCTTGATGCGGTCGTCGATGACGCGCTTCAGGAACCGCGCGCCATACGCCAGGCTGTAGCCCTCGGTCACCAGCTTTTCGAGCGCCTCCGGATCGATCGTCAGCGTCTTGTTCCATCGCTTCAGCGTGCCGGCCACCTCGTCGATGTATTTCAGCGTGATCTCGCGGACTTCGTCCTTGGTCAGCGGCTGGAACAGCACCACCTGATCGATGCGGTTGCGGAATTCAGGCGAGAACCGCCGCTCGAGATCACGATTGATCTCGCCCTGCACCTGGTCGAGCGGCATCTGCCCGGACCGGAAGCCCAGCGGGCTGGTCAACTTCCGGAAGTGCTCGGACCCGGCGTTGGACGTCATGATGACGAACGCGTCCGACAGGTAGACGCGCTTGCCGCGGCCGTCGGTGAGCCACCCTTCGTCAAACGCCTGCAGGAACACATTGAGCAGCGTCGGGCTCGCCTTTTCGACCTCGTCGAGCAGGATGACGCAGCAGGGGTTGTCCTTCAGCTGATTCGTCAGGATCCCGCCGCGTTCGCTGCCGACGATGCCGCGAGGCATGCCGATCAGTTTGTCCACCGACACGCCGCCGTCCTGATATTCGGACATGTCGATGCGGATCATCTTCTTCTCGTCGCCAAACAGGAACTCGGCGATCGCCTTCGCCAGCTCGGTCTTGCCGACGCCGGTCGGGCCGAGGAACAGCAGCACGCCGTCCGGCCGATCGAAGCCGTCCTTCAACGGGCCTTTGTTCAACACGAGCCGGTGCGCGAGCGCTTCGACGGCCTTTTTCTGGCCAATCACCCGCTTGCCGAGACGGCTCTCGATTTCCTTGAACCGATCGCCGACGTCGCGGAACACCATGTCTTCAGGGATCTGCGACGCGTGCGAGATCACCTCGATGACGTCGCGGCTGCTGACTTCCCAGCGCCGGTCGATCTCCGCGCGCACGGCGGCGGTATCGAGCCAGCCAATCACCTTGTCCGGCAGGTGGAGGTGCCGCTGATAGCGCGGCGACATCTCGAGCGCAGTATCAATCGCCTCGTCGAGCACCCGGACCGAGTAATTGCGCTCCAGGCGCGGACGGAGGTTGTAGAGGATGCGCCGCGTCTCCTCGATGGTCGGCTCGCACACCTGCACGGTACGGAACCGGCGCGCCAGCGCCTCGTCTTCCTGGATGTATTCCTTGTACTCGCTCAGCGTGGTCGCGCCGATCATCCGGACCTCGCCGCGCGCGAGCACCGACTTGAACACGTTGGCGGCGTCGGACGGCGCGCCGAGCGCCGAGCCCGCCCCCACCATCGTGTGCGCCTCGTCGACGAACAGAATCAGGTTCGGCCGCTCCTTGATCTCGCGGATGACGTTCTGGATGCGGTCCTCGAACATGCCCCGCAGCATCGTCCCGGCGACCATCGTGTTCATCTGGAGGTTCACGACCTGGCAGTCACGCAGCCGGACGGGCACGCTGTCCGGCTCGAACTCGATGCGGCGCGCCAACCCTTCCACGATCGCCGTCTTGCCGACGCCGGGTTCGCCGATCAGCATCACCGAGTTCGACCGCTCGCGGTGACACAGGATCTCCAGCACCTGCTGGATCTCGTTGTCGCGGCCGTAAACCGGCGCCAGTTTGTCCTGCCGCGCAAGCAGGTTGAGATTGGTGGCGAAGTGCTTCAGGAACGGCGGCAGCTCGAAGCGCTTCCGCAGCCGCTCCTCCCGCATCTCGTTGTCGCGCATGCGGGTGGCGATGCGCGTGACGAGCACCTCGGGCTCGATGCCGTGGCGACGGATGATCGTCACCGGCCCGCCCTGGCTTTCCTCGAAAATCGCCGAGAACAGGTCGGAGGATTCAATCACCTGGCGGCCGGCGCGGCTCGCCTGGTGAAACGCCAGCTTGAAGACCAGTTTGGTCGCGGGCGCGACGCGCAGCTCGCGGCCGGCAAACGTCGGCAGCACGTGCAGGTGCTCTTCGAGGCCCTGCAGAATCTCGTGGGGGTTCAGCTCCAGGTCGCGCATCACCTGTGCGAACGTGTCCCACTCCACCTGCGCGAACGCGAGGAAGATGTGTTCGTTGGTCAGCAGCGCGTGGTCGCGGCGCCGGGTTTCTTCAACCGCACGGTCCACGACGCGCTGTGCTGACTCACCAATCTTGCTTTGCGCGATGTCGAAGTCGTCCACGTCTCGCCGCCTCCTGAGACTCGCGGTCCACCAACGGACCCCATCGGGTCTCTGGTCCCTCCGAAGGCAAGATATGCGCCATGGAGAAGGGGGGCTACCTGAAGGGTGTGCGGCCTGTTATGCCCCCTATAATGAGCGCATGGTCCGCGGGGTTCTCCCTTTTGTCGCCGTCTCTGCCATGGCGGTAACCGCATGGGCGCAGACACCGCAGCCATTTCCTCGTCCGGGCGCCGCCCCTCCCCCCGCGGCGAGCGCGCCCGCCCCTCAGCCCGCACCGCTCGCCGCGCCGGCGCCTGCCGCCGCAGGGCCGGTCGATCCAGGCGCGCCGACGGAGGCGACGCTCGGCTTTCCGATTTATCCGACCGCCCAGTTCATCGCGTCGTACGACGCCGGCCGCGCGCAGCGCTATTACATCTTTGGCGCGTCGGCGCCCTACGCCGACCTCGTCGCCTACTACCGGACGGTATTGAAGGAGCGCGGCAACCAGGTGTTCGAGGCGCCGCCGACACACATGTTCGAAGTGGGGCGCTTTCGCGACGAGACGATGGCGTTTCCACCGGGGGTGACGATCAAGGACTGGACGTGGGGCGGGACGAGCGGCTATCCAAATCCGCGGCCGAACGGCCAGCCGGCGCGGTTCCCGACCATCATCATGATCGTGCCCGCGCCGCCCGGCTCCCAGCGCTAACTACTGCTTAACGTAGAGGTCGCCCTTCTTCCGGAACTCCACCGATTTTTCCTGCATCCCGGCGTTGGCGTAGTCGCGGACCTGCTGCGTCAGCTCCATCGAGCAGAACTTCGGACCGCACATCGAGCAGAAGTGCGCCACCTTGGCGCCGTCGGCCGGCAGCGTCTCGTCGTGGTAGGCGCGCGCGGTAACGGGATCCATCGCCAGGTTGAACTGGTCTTCCCACCGGAACTCGAACCGCGCCTTCGATAGCGCGTCGTCCCAGGCCTGGGCGCGCGGATGCCCCTTGGCCAGGTCCGCCGCGTGCGCGGCGATCTTGTAGGCAATCACCCCGGCTTTGACGTCATCACGGTCGGGCAGCCCGAGGTGCTCCTTCGGGGTGACGTAGCAGAGCATCGCGGTGCCGTACCAGCCGATCATCGCCGCGCCGATGGCCGACGTGATGTGGTC
>Ga0075428_100000283_pt1 | contig 49810 bp, 48 predicted proteins | sample RhiMetdeltSRZDD2_FD_75291 | JGI IMG/M metagenome (GOLD analysis project Ga0075428, IMG submission 75291) | Populus rhizosphere microbial communities from Tennessee, USA - Rhizosphere MetaG P. deltoides SRZDD2 | ecosystem: Host-associated > Plants > Roots > Rhizosphere > Soil | place: USA... | reverse complement strand
CCGAACGACACGTGATCGCCGTGCGCTCGGGCGCACGGCGATCAGGCAATAGATCTAGGCGCAGCCCGGGTCGGCTACGCGTACTACTGCCTGAAGAAGGTGTGTCACGCGGTCCATGCTACAGGCAGTCAGGCCATGAAGCGCACCCGATCAATGACACCGCCCCGGACGCGATAGGCGACAAGCACTCTGACCGGCTCGGGCCCCAGGCCATACGCGGTCTCGCGGTCGACGATCCACTCGCCCTGCCGCATCCGGGCGCTGATCTCGGCGCGGCACCGGCCCGCCGCGAAGATCGGGGCGTAGCGGGCCCGCATCGCCTCCAGCCCCACGGTCACTTCGCCGTGCCGCTCGAGCTGCACATCCTCGGCGAAGGTGGCCAGATACGCCTCGAGATCGTGCGCGTTGTACGCCTCGAGTTGCCGCTGCACCACCGCTTCCGGCTCGTCGGGGTCGCCGGCCGCCAGCAACTTCGTGGCCCGCACCAGCTCGACAAGCCCAAGCCGTTGCCGCTCAAGCAGTTCGGCGGTGGCCGCCTCGCCCGGCATCACCAGCCAGGCCAGCTTCTCCGGCAGGTCGGCCGGGCGGGTCGGCAACGACTCGGCCTGGGCAAGCAGCCGTTTCTCCCCGCAGTAGTAGCGCTCGTTCACCGCATACAGCACGTGCATCAGGTCGTGGACCGTATTCATCACGATCGACTGGGCGTAGGGCACGTCCACGCGGGCGATGGCGCCGCGATAGTGCGGGTTGTCCAGCCAGAATGAGGCACGCGGAAGGTGCCGGCCGATCACGGCCCGGCGCAGCGCCGGGGGATAGGTGGTCAGGCGCTCCTGCCACCGCGCGATCAGCCCGTGCGGGTCGGCCAGCGACCGGATCGAGGTGAGATCGGCCAGGGCGGCGTGGTGGTAGAAGAACCCGCCCGGCGTCCAGACCATCGGCTCGGCCCGCACCACTCCGGCCTCGCAGTCGGCCAGGATCCGCTCGATGTGCGCCACCGACCGGACGGTGACCTCGACCAGGTCCCCGTTCAGCCGGAAGTCGATGTTGCGGCCCCACAACGTCTCGAGATCGCCGCCCACGTCCACCCGGCCGAGGTCGGCGACGCCGGACAGCACCGCCGTGATCTTGTCCTCGCCCGCCAGGCTCTCGGCGAACAGGTACAGGTCCAGGTCGGAATGCTCGTCGGAAGAGTCCTTCGCCCGCGAGCCCCCGACGCCCAGGGCGTGGGCGCCACCCAGAAGCGGTTGCAGGAGCCGAACCAGATCTTGGCTCATGGCCGGTTACCGTACCAGCATGCAGCGGATCACGACCTTCTACCCGAGGCGGGGGCGGGTCAGCGGGCGCCACGAGGATGCGCTGTCCCGGCTCTGGCCCGTGTTCGGGGTGGACATTCCCGGGCCGCCGTTGGAAAAGGACCGCCTCTTCGGCCGCGACGCACCGCTGGTGGTCGAGATCGGCTCCGGCATGGGGGACGCCACCATCGAGATGGCCGCGGCCGACCCCGACCGCGACTACCTCGCCGTCGAGGTGTTCCCACCCGGCCTGGGGAACCTGCTCGCCAACGTCGAGTCCCGTGGTCTCACCAACGTCCGGGTCGCCTCGGGTGACGCCCTGGAGTTGTTGCGCCACATGGTTTTCCCGGACTCGCTCGACGCGGTACACATCTTCTTCCCCGATCCGTGGCCCAAGGCGCGCCACCACAAGCGCCGCCTCATCCAGCCCGGCAACGTCGCGCTGCTGCGCAGCCGGCTCCGCCCCGGCGGGATCCTGCACTGCGCCACCGACTGGGAGAACTACGCCGCCCGGATGATCGAGGCGCTGGACGCCGACCCGATGCTCAGCGGCGGCGTGGTGGAGCGCCCGCGGCGCCGCCCGCTCACCAAGTTCGAGAGGCGCGGCCTCGACGCCGGCCGCCCGATCGTCGACCTGATCTATGCCCGGGTATCGCTGATTTCGTCAACGTGAGCTGGTTCCGGTTCATCCGTTGGATGATGGGTGGGTGGCAGCGGACCGGTTTGCCGATCGCCGCGCGGCGGGTCAGCACCTGGCCGCGCGCCTGGAGCACCTGCGTGACCAGCGCCCGGTCGTCCTCGGCCTGCCGCGCGGCGGGGTGCCGGTCGCGGCCGAGGTGGCCCAGGCCCTCGGCGCGGCCCTCGACGTGATCGTGGTACGCAAGGTGGGTTTGCCCGACCAGCCGGAGCTGGCCGTGGGCGCCATCGGCGAGGAGGGCGCCCGCGTGATCAATGAGCGGGTCCTGTCTTTCGCCGACCCGGACGCCGTCGCGCTCGTCGAGGCCACCGAGCGGGCCGAGCTTGAACGGCGGGTGGCCGAGTGGCGCTCCGGCGCCGAACCCGTGCCGCTCACCGGCCGGACCGTGGTGATCGTCGACGACGGCATCGCCACCGGGGCGACCGCCGCCGTCGCGGCCCACGTGGCCCGGGCCAGAGGCGCCTCCCGCGTGGTGATCGCGGTCCCCGTCGCCCCGGCCGAGGCCACCGCCGCCCTGCGAACCGTGGCCGACGAGGTGATAGTGGTTATGACCCCGAGAAACTTCGCCGCCGTCGGCCAGTGGTATGTGGACTTCTCGCCCACCTCCAACGATGAGGTAACTCGGTTACTTGCCCGCTGGCGGTCCTGATAGGCTCCTTCCCATGTTGATCTGAAGCTCATTTTCGCGCCGTTTGTCTTCCCGTTCTCAAATCTTGGAGAGACCCATGGGCAAAGATCGCACCCCCGACGAGGCCGAGTCGCCCGACGAGGAGCCTGAGCCGATGAACCGTGCGGAGCGTCGCGCCAAGGCCAAGGGCAAGAAGCTGGGGCAGGCCAACGCCGTTTCCAAGCAAGGCTTCTCGCCCAAGGGCGGCCAGGCGCACACCCACCGCATGTGGTCCAACCGCAGAGCCGGTTAACGTTTTCTGTTGGTGCAGACCGGTGACGCCATCACCATGTGCTCGGTGGTGTAGGCGACGGTCACCGTTACGCAATAGTCGCGGTCCGGGTTGAGCCCGGGCAGGTTGTAGCTCTCGGTGCCCGCGGGCAGGGACTGCATCGCCCGCATGGGCTCGCCCGCGACCGCGGCCGAAACGATGATGGGCCCCTTGGCGTTGGCCGGATAGACCCAGCTGACCGCGACGCTGGTGCCGTGGTCCACGAGCTTCAGGTTGGCCACCGGCCCGGACGGTTGTGCCGCCGGGGCCGCCGCCGACGTCTTGACCTCGGCCGGCTGGTTGGAGGGGGCGGCGCCGGCGGGCTGGTTCGGCGATCCGGAGGCGAGGATGGCGACCGCCACGAGCGCCACCGCCGCCGCGGCGAGCGAACCAAACACTATGACGGCCAACGCTCTGCGCTTGGCTGGGTCGGGTGGCGGCTTGGGTTTACGCCCCCGCACCACCACCGGTGGCTGCGGCCGAAGCAACAGCGGCGGCGGTGGCGGCGCCAGGCTGGGCGGCGGGGGAGGGGTCGGCGGGGGCAGGTAGTCGGGCATCGCGGCGGGCTCGGCGACGTCGTCCTCCGGCCATTCGGTGATGTGCGGGGTGACCGTGCCGTTGGTGCCGTTGGTGCCGTTGGTGCCGTTCGTGCCGTTGGGGCTGTTGCGGGGCCGCGGCGGCAGCACGTCTTGCGCGCGCGGCACGACGACCGTGGGGGCCGGCCCGCCCTTGATGGTCATGCCGCACTTGTGGTCCTTGTTGGCCGTCGCGGTGGCCGCCGAGTCGAGCAGCCGGTGGGTCTCGTCGGTGGGTACCAACACCTTGGCGTTGGCCCGGGCCTGGGTCACCAGATCTCGCGCTCGCTGGTAGTCGCCGCAGTCTCGCCACATCACGGCCAGGCGGGCGGTCATGCGCAGGCCCACCGGGTGCGCCGGCCCGTGTTGGAGCTTGTGCGCCTCGATCACCTGGGCCAGCGATGCCCGCGCCTCGGAGCAGCGCCCGAGCGCGTGGTCGACCCCGGCGGCGTCGGCCTTGGCGGCCAGTGCCCGCTCGGAGTCCGGCCCATCCACGGCCGACAGCGCCGTCACCAACTGCTGGTAGTGGCGCGAGGCGAGGTCGAGCGAGCCGGTCCGGTGCTGGGTGACGGCCAGCACGCTGAGGGCGTGCAGCGTGCGGTGGTCGCGCTCACCGTGCAGCCTTCGCATCGCCGTGTATGCGTATGTCGCCCAGTTTCCGGCGGTGACCGCCTCGCCCAGCTGCAGCAGCACCCCGGCATACAGCGCCGCCGCCTCCGCCTCGGTGGAGTCGGCCTGCCCCGGATCCTGCCGGGCACGGCCCATTGAGTCGCGCAAAATCTGTTGCGCCGCATGGTAACTGAGCTGCGACACGAGTTGCCGGGCTTGGGCCAGGGTGGCGCCGTCGGGCATGCCTCACTGTAATCTGCCGCCGTGAGGTTTGTGGTGTACGGGGCAGGGGCTATCGGTGGTTCATTGGGCGCGCTGCTGTCGGCGGCGGGCGAGCAGGTCGCGCTGATCGCGCGCGGCGCGCATCTGGAGGCCATGCGCGCCAACGGTTTGCTGCTCCAGCGGCCGGAGGGGGAGTCGCGGCACGCGATCGACGTGTTCGGCGCCCCGCGGGAGGTCGACTGGCGCGACGGCGACGTCGTGGTGCTGGCGATGAAGACACAGGACACTGTGGACGCGTTGCGGTCGCTGCCGCCCGGCGTGCCGGTGGTGACGCTGCAGAACGGGGTCGCCAACGAGCGCATGGCCTTGCGCCTGTTCGACGAGGTCTACCCGGTCTGCGTGATGTTCCCGACCTCGCACCTGGAGCCGGGAGTCGTAGTGGCGCACAGCTCGCCGACGCCGGGCATCCTCGACATCGGGCGCTATCCGTCCGGAGTGGAGGGACAGGCCGAGGCGATCGCGGCCGCCTTCCGCGCCGCCGGTTTCCGTTCCGAGCCGAGGGCGGACATCATGCGCTGGAAGTACACCAAGCTGCTGATGAACCTGGGCAACGCGGTCGAGGCGCTGTGCCCGCCGTCGGAGCAGCGGCAGGAGATCGTGGTGAAGCTGCGGGAAGAGGCTCGCGCCGTGCTCGACCGAGCCGGGATCGAGTTCGCCGGCGAAGAGGAGAACCGGGCATACCGCGCGGACGCCATCAGCGTCAAGGAGATCGCCGGGCAGCCCCGGACGGGAAGCTCGTCGTGGCAGAGCCTGGCCCGCGGCACCGGCACCATCGAGGCCGACTACCTCAATGGGGAGGTCGTCCTGCTCGGGCGGCTGTACGGGATACCCACCAAATGGAATGAGCACGCAAGGCGGCTGGCGAACAAGGCTGCCCACCAGAAGGCCGCGCCAGGGTCGCTGACCACGGAGGAATGGTTGTCCAGTTTGGACCTTGTGGGGTAGGAAACAATCCCGTTACCCTTCAGTAACGTTGATAAACCTCTATCCCCCGGAGGTCTCCCCCATGCGCAAGACCCCAGCGCTAGCGCTCGCATCGGGCTTCGCCATTGGCACAGTCGCCGCGCTACTGGTCGGCACACCGGCCGTCGCGGACCCGGGCCCCCCACCAGGCTCGATGGCGTCGATGGGTGACTCGATCACCCGCGGCTTCAACGCCAGCGGCTGGTTCTCCGACTGGCCCAGCCGTTCCTTCTCCACCGGCACCACCACCGGCGTCAACAGCCACTACCGCCGGATCCTCGCCAAGAACCCGGCGATCAGCGGCCGTAACTTCAACGACGCGGTCTCCGGCGCCAACGCGGCCGACATGCCCGGCCAGGCCACGACGGTCGTCGGTCGCGGCGTGCAGTACGTGACCATCCTCATCGGGGCCAACGACGCCTGCACCAGCAGCGAGGCCACGATGACCCCGGTGGCCACGTTCCGCGGCCACATCGACACCGCGCTCAACACGTTGAAGACCGGCCTGCCCAACGCCAAGGTCGCCCTGATCTCCGTCCCGGACGTCAAACGGCTCTGGCAGGTGGGCAAGGACAACTCCTCGGCCCGCAACACCTGGAGCCTGTTCGGCATCTGCCAGTCCATGCTGGCCAATCCGACCTCCACCGCCCAGGCCGACGAGGACCGCCGCAACCGCGTCCGCCAGCGGGTCATCGACTTCAACGCCCAACTCGCCCAGGCCTGCGCCGTTTACGGGCCCAACTGCGACTTCGACGACAACGCGGTCTTCAACTTCCCGTTCGCGCTGTCCCATGTGTCCACGTGGGACTATTTCCACCCCAATGTCAGCGGCCAGAACGCCCTGGCCGGGGCCTCCTACACGGCCGGCTTCAACTGGTAATTCCGGGATTGGCCCGTGGCGACCCGGCTCTTCCTACAACATCGACGGTATGGAGGTGCGGGTCTTCGCCACGGTGGCGGTCGGCATGTTGCTGGCCGCGCTGGACCAGACGATCGTGGGCACCGCGTTGCCCACGATCGTCGGCGACCTGGGCGGGGCCTCGCACCTGTCCTGGGTGGTGACCGCCTACCTGCTCGCCGAGACGGTCGCCACCGCGCTCGCCGGCAAGCTCGGTGACCTGTTCGGCCGCAAGCTGCTCTTCCAGGTCTGCGTCGCGATCTTCATCGCGGCGTCGGTCTTCTGCGGCCTGGCCCAGAGCATGGGGTGGCTGGTCGTGGCCCGCGGCGCGCAGGGCATCGGTGCCGGCGGCATGATGGTCACCTCGATGGCGCTGATCGCCGACTACATTCCGCTGCGGCGGCGCGGCAAGTACCAGGGAGCACTCGGCGCCGTCTTCGGCGTGGTGACCGTGATCGGGCCGCTGCTGGGCGGCCTGTTCACCGACCACCTGTCCTGGCGTTGGGCGTTCTATGTCAACGTTCCGGTCGGCATCGGACTGATGATCTTCTGTTACTACGCGATGCCGCGGATCCCGCCAACCGCCCACCCGATCATCGACTATCTCGGCATCGGGGTGATCGCGGCGGCGTCCACCTGCCTGATCCTCATGACCAGCTGGGGCGGGACCGAGTACCCGTGGTCCCACCCGATCATCATCGGCCTCGGTGTCGCCGGCGTCCTGCTGCTGGCCCTGTTCGTACTAGTGGAGCGGCGGGCGAAGGAGCCGATGCTGCCGATGCGGCTGTTCAGCAACTCGGTATTCACCCTCTGCGGCGTCCTGTCGTTCTTCGTCGGCTTCGCCATGTTCGGCGCGCTGACCTTCCTTCCCACCTTCATGCAATATGTCGAAGGCGTCTCCGCCACCGCGTCCGGGTTTCGCTTGCTGCCCATGGTGTTCGGCCTGATGATCACCGCGATCGCGAGCGGCACCGTCGTGGGGCGCACCGGAAAGTACAAGCTGTTTCCCATCTTTGGCGGCCTGGTCACCGCGATCGGCATGTTCCTGCTGACGCGGATCGACGCGACCACTCCGGTATGGCAGGAGTCGCTGTACCTGTTCATCCTGGGCCTCGGGCTGGGCCTGAGCATGCAGGTGCTGACGATCGTCGTGCAGAACACGGTGCCGTACCACGATCTGGGCGTGGCGACCTCGGGCGTCACGTTCTTGCGGACCCTCGGTAGCTCTTTTGGCGTGGCGCTGTTCGGCACCGTCTACTCCAACAGCCTGCAAAGCCAGCTGGAGAAGGCGACCCTGCCGCCCGGCCTCGACCCGCGCCTGCTGGAGAGCCCGAAAGGCGTGCACGCGTTGCCCTCGCCGATCAGGGAGTTGGTGGTCGGCGGCTACACCGAGGCGCTGCAGACGGTCTTCGCCGCCGCCATCCCCGTGGGCCTGCTCGCCATGGTGATCGCCCTGTTCCTCAAGCAGGTGCCGTTGCGGGACACGGCCCGCACCGCCGCCACCGATCTGGGGGAGGGCTTCTCCGTGCCCGAGGGCGACAACCGGGTCGACCTGCTCAAGCTCGCGATCTCGAAGGTGTGGGAGCGCAAGGGCATGACCGAAGGTGCGCAAGTCCTGCGGGCGGCCGGGTTACGGATCGAGCCGGCCAACGCCTGGTGCCTGTCGCGGGTGGCGCTGTTCGCCGAGTACCGTGGCCCGGCCACGCTGCGGGCGATCGCCGACCTCTACACCGTGCCCGCGTCCGTGCTGCGGCCGGCTTTCCACGCGGCGATCACAGACGGGTACCTGCAAGAAGTCAACGACGAGCTGAAGATGACGCCGCGCGGCCTCGCCGAGTTCGACCGCATCTCGGCGGCGTGGCGCGACTGGCTCGAAAGCGAGCTGTCCGGATGGGAGCACATCGGCGATGAGGAGTTCGACCAGGCTGTGGATCGGGCCGCCCGGGAGCTGCTTTCCGAAGATGTGGCCAAAATCTAGCTGCCGTGCCGCGCCCGATCGTGACACCCTCGAGAGCATGGGGCTGACCGGGTTGCTGGTGGCGGTGTTCGTGCTGCTCGCCGCGACGGCTTTCGGCGCCTATCGCAAGGCCACCGATGGGAAGGTCCGCTCCGTGTCCGGCAGTATCAGCCACCTCCACGAGCCCGGCCAGATCACTCTCTTGCAGTTCTCGTCAGCTTTTTGCGCTCCCTGCCGCGCCACTCGCGTGGTCTGCGCCGAGATCGCCCGCACCACGCCGGCCGTGGCCCATCTCGAGATCGACGCCGAGAGCCAGCTCGACACCGTGCGGGCGCTGGGCATCCGCCGCACCCCCACCCTGCTGATCATCGCGCCCGATGGGGAGATCGTCGGTCGCGCCGAGGGCGCCCTAACCCTTGCCCAGGTCCGCACCGCCATAGGAGCCGTGCATGCTTGACCCCCGCGGGCCGCGGTTTACCGCGGCGATCACCACCGTCGTGTTCATCCTGGTGCTGGCGTTCGGCTCCGCCTGGCTTGCCCTGGCGCAGGCCGCGGTGTTCGCGCTCACCGCCTTCACCCGCTACGGCCCATATACGTTGCTGTATAAGCGTTTTGTGGCGCCGCGCCTCAACCCGCCGGGTGAGCTCGAGGCGCCGCAACCGGTCCGTTTCGCCCAGATCGTCGGGCTGATTTTTGCGTTGCTTTCTTTTACCGGGTACCAGTCAGGCGCTCCGATTCTCGGCATGACCGCAGCGGGTTTCGCCCTGGCAGCCGCCTTCCTCAACGCCGCCTTCGGTTTCTGTCTGGGCTGCGAGGTCTACCTGCTGCTGCGCCGCTGGGTCAGCCGAACACCATCCACCGACGTCCATCAATGACTTCGCGTGGCGCGCCGTCGCTACGCCCAAGATCATCTGTTCCGGCATTTTCCGGGAAAATGTTGCCTCTCAACGACTTGAGACGACGTTTTCCGGGAAAATGCTAGATCAAAAGGGCATCTCGTCCTCGAGTGCGAGACGCGGGAGCGGGCGGAGCAGATCGCCGCCCGCTTCCCGAAAGTGGGAAATCGGAGATGTCGGGCCCTGGCCAGCCACACGCGATTCCCCACCATCGGCCGAAAGCGGGAAATCGGAGATGTCGGGCCCTGGCCCGCCACACGCGATTCCCCACCATCGGCCGGACGCTCGTTTCGGCGCGGTCGAGCTTTGCCCCATCGAGGGCTCGGCCCGATGTGAGTTATGACCGGCCCGGCTCGTGGCGGCGCAGCGCGAGCCGGGTCAGCCCGACCACCACCACCATCTGGACCCCGAGCAGAATCATGTATTTCCACCAGTTGCCGGCGGTGGCGTCGAACAGCGGATCCTGGAAGTTCTTGGGCAGCATGCCGTTGATGTTCACCGTGGCCGCGCCCGCCGCGAACCCCCACCGGGTCGGGAAGATCCACGCGATGATCTCCATGACCGGCGAGTTGGTCAGCAGGAACAGGCCACCGGAGAAGACCAGCTGGGCCATGACGACGACCACCATGATCGGCGTCGTCTGCTCGGTGGTCTTGGCCAGCGAGCTGATCAGCAACCCCATCACGGTGGAGACCAGGGCGATGCCGACCATGGCGACGATGATCTCCGCGGTCTGGCTGGGCAGCACCAGCGACCGGGTCGGCGGCCCCTCGAACAGCGCCAGATAGACGAACAGCGCCACCTGAGCCGTGTTGATCAGGAAGAAGACGGTCAGTTTGGAGCTGAGATAGGCCGCCGCCGACAGTCCCACCGCCCGTTCCCGCGCGTAGATCGCCGCCTCATTGACTATCTCGCGAACGGCGGCCGCGGTGCCGATGAAGGCCGCCCCGGTCACCAGCACGACAAGCAGCTGCTGAGCCATGATGCCCTGGTTGACGTTGCCGAACGCCAGGCCGTCGCTGCCCGGCGCGGTGTACGACAGCACCGCCAGGATCAGCGGCATCGCCAGCAGGAAGGCGCTGAAACCGCGGTCGGACAGGATCACGTTGAGCATGCGAAGGCAGAGCGTGCCGTACTGGCGCAGGGGAGCGCTGGGGTTGCGGGCGAAGATGCGCCAGCCCTTCTTGTCCATGTTCGCCTGGCCTGGCTTGGCCGCCGGCACGTTCGGCCTGGTCCGCGCGAACGTCGGCTCCACCTCGATGTGCTCGGGAGTGGGCGGCGCAGCGGCCACCATGACCGGCAACGTCGTCTCGTCGTCCATCGAGCCGCTGCGCTGCGCCGGCACCGTCAGCGACATCGTCTGGTCGCCGGCCTCCTCCGGCGTCACCGCCGGGACGACCTTCGCCAGCGCGGGCCGAGGCGCGTCCCGCTCGGTCGGGTTCACCGCGCTCACATAGCGGGCGTAGAGCGGCGAGTTGCGGAACGCCCGCGTCCACCGCTCCGGCTCGTCGCTGATCTTCTGGAAGACATCGGCGTAGTCCTCGGCGTCGAAGAAGGCGAGCAGCTGCTCCGGCGGGCCGAAGTAGCCCATCGTGCCGCCGTAGCACATCACCAGCACCCGGTCGCAGCGATTGAGGTGCAGGACGCTGTGGGTCACCACAATGACCGTCTTGCCCTTGTCGGCCAGCTCCCGCAGTTCCTCCATGACCTCCTTGTCGAGCGCCGGGTCGAGTCCCGAAGTCGGCTCGTCAAGGCAGAACAGCGACGGCTCGGTCAGTAGCTCCATCGCCACCGAGGCGCGCTTGCGCTGACCGCCGGAGAGCGTGTCGATGCGCTGCTTGGCCCGTTCGGTCAGGCGCATCGTCTGCATGACCTCGTTGACCTTTGCCCAACGGACCTTGCGCGGCACGTCGTCGGCGAAGCGCAGCGCCGCCGCGTAACGCAGGGCGGTGCGCACCTTGAGCTGCTTGTGCAGCACGTCGTCCTGGGGGACCATGCCCAGCCGGTACCGCAACTGAGCGTAGTCGGCGTAGAGGTCCCTTCCGCCGTACCAGATCCGGCCCTGCGTGGCGGGGCGCAACCCGGTCAGCGCCTTGATGAGCGTGGACTTGCCGCAGCCGCTGGGCCCGATCACGGCGAGCAGGCTGCCCTCGGCCAGGGCGAAGCTCACGTCATCGAGTAGCACCTTGTTGCCGATCCGCACCGTCAGGTCGTCGGCGAGCAGCGACGCCGGACCCGTGTCGACGTGGTCGTGCAGGCCGTGCCCGTCGAAGAGCAGTTCGTGCCGCCCGGCTGAGATGACATCACCGGCGTGCACGACCATCGGCTTCTGCACCTGGCGGCCATTGAGAAAGGTGCCGTTGCGGCTGCCCAGATCCACGACCTGGAAGGTGTCGCCGACCCGGCGCACCTCCGCGTGGAAACGGGAGATCTGCAGGTCCGTCAGCACCACGTCGTTGCGTGGGTCACGGCCGATACGAATGCGGCCGGCGCCGTTGGGCGCGGCCGAGGGCGTCTGCGCTGAGGCGACGGCGTAGGGGTGGTCGCTTGACACCTGGACATCCTTGCCGTAACAGAGCGTTAGATCAAGCCGCGGCCACAAACGCGACACGACAAGGTGGCCGATCGGCCCGCGGCGTGGCAATCTTGTCGAGGTCGGTGCGTGGACAGTGTCCCCGGGCCGCAAATCAGAAAAGCCGTTAGGGAATACCGTTTGGCTGGAGCCCTATCGCGCCACTCGCCGCGAGGCGACCGCACGCACCGGCTGTATTTCGGGTAGCCGGGAATGAACGTTCGCGATCATTCCCGGCGACGCCCGTTATTTCTATGCCCGTTATTTCCAGGCAGCGACTCACGCCCAAGGCACGGGTTCGAACAGGATCCGGGAGCGCAACGCCGTGAATCCGCATCGCTTCAGCGCCGCGATGACCGTCGGCCGGTGGGCGTCGGTGTCGGCCACCACTTCGAGCGCTCCGCCTGTGACCAAGGACTCGACCGCGTCGGCGATCAATTCGCCGAGAACCGCCGTTTCCAGCACGCCCGCCGCCCTCGAGCTGCGCCCCATCGAGCCGGAGGCGGTCGACGAGCTGCTTCGAGACCTCGATCTAAGAAGCGCCGCGAACTGACGCGGCCGCCTTCAACCACGGCCGCCTTCAACCCGGTCTGGCCAGCCACATCCGGATCGTCGTGCCCAGCTCCCGGCCGTGCAGCCGCACCAGATCGCAGACGTGGTTGATCAGCGTCAGGCCGCGACCGTTGGTGCTGTCGGCCGTGGGCTGCAGCCGCCCCGCGAGCGGATCGCCGAGCGGCAGTGCCGAGTGCACGTCGAAGACCAGGTGCTCGGCCTCCGGCCAGATGCGCAGGGTGCCGGTCCCGCCGCCGTGGCGCACCGCGTTGGACGCCGCCTCGGTCACGGCGAGCTTGGCCGCGGCGACCTGGTGGGGCGTCAGCCCGGCGGAGACCCCGCGCACCTCGACCTGGTCCCGCAGCAGCCGCAGGTCGTTCCAGCCGAAGGTGGTCCAGGCCGCCCCCGGAGGCGGCGGTTCCAGCGGCTGGTCGATCGCGGCCGCCAGCGCCGTCGGGGTGTATTCCTCGTTGGGGCGTACCGGTCCGGTGCCGTACTGGACGAACGGGTGCGTCACGTGGGAGTCGTCGATGGCGCGCGGCGGCAGGCGGGTGACGTCATAGGGGCAAAGCACCTGGGCGTCAACGGGTTCGAGCGCCAGGTTGAGCAGCCCTTCGTATTGCACGCATGCGGGATATGCCGACTTGGAACGGCTGGGCCACACCGGCTCGCCGACAATTCGCACCCGGCGGCCCGGGTGCTTGAGGATGAAGTCGTGCATCACCCAAGGCAAGATCCGTCCCGGATTGCGTCCGGCGATGGCCATGTCCACATAAGTGACTTCCTTGGCCCCGGGCAGCATCTGTCTGAGCCGGTTGAGCTGCCCAGGAGGTTGGGCGATCAGCACCGGCTCGTGCGCTTCCATGCCCTCCTGAACGTAGCGCTGCGACGACTTCAGCAAGTCGGTATGATCCTGGTAGAACATTCCCACATGGGTCAGCCGTCCAGACTCGGGCCAGTCTTCCGCTCCGGACACCAGCCTTACTTCTCCCGATCCATGTGCGGCCGCGTACCCTCGCCCACGAGCGGCTAAACGTGGCCCTTGTCACCAATTTTCCAAGCTGGATCCAAATGCGCCCACGGGTTGGCGTCCCACCACGAGCGGTAACCGTCGTTGTTGTCGATGACCGCGTCGTAGGCGCGTACCAGCAACTCGAAGATACTGTCCCCATTGGACAGTGCCTCGGGCCGCCAGACGAACGTCGACCGGAACGTGATCGGGTCGTCCTTGAGCGGGATCGCCGCCACGCCTTCGGGGCAGCGGCAGGTCGGCTGGGCCACGATGACCGCCTTGGTGCGTACCAGAAGCTGGGTGATGGCGGCGGAGTCGGCCATGCGGTAGCGCACGCGCGGGACGAAACCCGCGTCGCGGCAAGCACTTTCGAACGCCGCCGTGGTGCCGTCGAAGTCGCCGCCCGGCGGGGCCACCCAGTCCTGCTCGGCCAGGTCGTCCAGGCTGAGCTGGCTCGACCCGGCCAGCGGGTGCCGCCGGCTCATCGCCACCCAGCACGGCTCGGCTTCCACCAGGTGCCGCAGGCGCAGCCCCGGTCCCAGGTCGAGGCGCAACGCCGGCGCGTAGCCCAGCACCGCCGCGTCGAGGGTGCCGGAGTTCAAGCGTCCCAACAGATCCGCGAACCCGAACTCGACCGTCGCGGACAGCCGCACCCGCGCCTCCACGGCGGCCAGGAAGTCTCCCAGGTACGGCGTGGGCGCCAGCGCGATGCGCAGCACCTCCCGCTCGCCCGACTCGGCGCGCCGCCGCACCGCGACGGTGAGCGCCTTGACCTCCTCGACCAGTGGCTTGGCCCGCTCGAGCAGGAACATGCCCAGATCCGTCGGGGTGATCCCCTGCTGGCCGCGCAGGAAAAGCCTTCCCCCGACGGCTTTCTCGATCCGGTTGAGGGCCGCGGTCAGGGACGGCTGGGAGATGCCGAGCCGGCGCGCCGCATGCGAGATGCTGCCCGCCTCGTGGATGCGGCAGACCAGCTCCATATGGCGCAGCTCGAGGTCCATATCGACGAGGTTATGACCAAGTGGGAGGTATCGGTAGGTACACCCGGCGTGACATTTTCGTTGCGGGCCGGGCTTCATGTGGTACCTCGCGGGTGCGTGAAGCCCGGCCCTTACACCGGCCTGTCCGGGACTAGTACCTTCGGGGCATGGCCGATGACGGACTGCGCTCCGGTGACCTGCTCGCGGGCAGGTATCGACTGATTGACCGCATAGGATCCGGCGGCATGGCCGTGATCTGGCGAGCGCACGACGAGACGCTGGAGCGCCTGGTCGCCGTCAAGGTGCTGGATCTGGCGCTGTCCGGCGACGCGCGCATGCGTGACCTGGTGCGCCGCGAGGCCTGGGCGGCCGCCCGGCTCAACCACCCGGATGTGGCCAGCGTCCACGACTTCGTCGTCGTCGGCGACCACGTCGGCGTGCTGGTGATGCAGCTGGTGGAGGGGGAGCCGCTGGCCGACCTGATCGCCCGGGGGCCGCTGCCGTGGCGGGAGACTGTCCGGATTGGACTGCGCATCGCCCGCGTGCTCGCCCTGGCGCACAGCCGCGGCGTGATCCACCGGGACATCACGCCGGACAACGTGGTCGTGGAGGCCGACCGGGTGACCGTGCTCGACTTCGGTATCGCCGCTCGCGTCGGCGAGCCCGACGATGACAGCACCGGTGCCAGTTTTGGCACACCCGCCTATGTCGCGCCGGAGCGCCTCGACGGGACCCCGGCCCAGACCGCCACCGACGTCTATGCCCTCGGCGTCGTCCTCTTTGAAATGATGACCGGCAGGGTACCTTTCAAGGTCGCCACCTGGGAGGACGTTGCCGCCGACCACGGCCCGGTGCCGGTGCCCCGCTCGCCCGGCGCCCCTAGACGGCTGTCGGCGTTGGTCCGCAGCATGCTCGACCGCGAGCCGGGCGAACGCCCCACCGCGGCCGAGGTGGTGGTGGCGCTGGAGACCCCCCTGCGGTCACGAGCGCTCGCGGCGGCGGGCGCGGGAGCTGCCGTCGTGGTGGCCGCCGTGCTCATGTGGTGGCCGGCCTCGACCCCGCCGCGGCCGCAAACCCAAGGCCCGCAGGAGATTTTGGTCGTGCCGTCGGAGTCGCCGACGGCCGGCTCGCCCTCCCCAAGCCCCGCCACCGTTCCCGGCCCCGTTCCCGACCGCACGGGCGGCTCCGTCCCGGTGCCGGTCTCCGTCAACCAGACCAAGCAGTCGCTGATGAGGATGCTTGACCAGGCCGAGGCGGACGGGTCGATCCGCCACGACGTCGCGCTCGACCTCCGACAGGTGATCCAGAACCTGCGCAAGCCCGAGGAGTGGGAGAACGTCAAGGCCAAGATCGCCGCGCGGCAACGCGAGGGGGCGATGCCCGCCACGCTCGCCAACCGGATGATCTCCGAAGTGGACGCTATCGGGTAACGGGAGTTTTCTCGACTACGCTCTATGGAGTATGAGAAGGTTTCTTTCCAGTTTGTTGTTGCTGGGAGCGCTCATCGTCGCCCCGGCAGCGCCTGCGGTTGCGGCCACCCCGATGCAGGTCTACGGGGTCTGGCACTGTAGCAACGACGCCTGCCTATGGGCGAACGTGCGCACCGTCGCCGAGTTCGACAGCCAGAACCACTGGATCGTCGACCGCGGCAACGGCCAGCCCTCGGTCAACATCGTGGTGCTCAGCTTCGTCAACCCGCTGCGGCTGCTCAACCAGACCAACGACGCGGGCAACGTCAACGGCGTACCACGCGGCATGACCCCGGAAATCGTCAACTACTTCAGCTCGCGCGGCATCCGGGTGATGCTGTCCATCGGCGGCATCACCTACACCAAGGACTGGGACAGCGCCCTCGCGAGCAACGCCACCCTGCTCGGGCAGCGGGCCGCGGCGCTGGCCGCCCAGCTCAACGTCGGCATCGAAATCGACTACGAGCAGAACCGGGACCCCAATCTCCTTGGGCTGCAAGCGTTCATCAACGCCTACCGGGCGGTGCACCCGTATGATGCCTCCGGCGCCAACCCGCGGGCGCGGCTGACCATCGACCTGGCCGCGGGCGATCGCTGGCTCATTGACATCGGTCGCAAGGCCACCGTCGACTGGTTGCGCACCAACGCCCCGGTGCTCGACTACGCCAACGCCATGGTCCCGGCCAAACAGCCCAGCGCCTCCAGCGCGATCGCCAACTGGCAGGAGCATGTGGACGGCAAGCCGCAGTTCAGCCCGCCCTACCCGCCGCTGGCACCGGCCAAGTTCACCGGCAGCCTCTACATCGCCGAGGGCAGCCAGCCCCGCGCCGACTGCGTCAACTTCGACTCCTCGGTGCAGAAAGCGACCGCGAGCTTCGTGCAGACGGTGGTGCCCAACGGCGCGGGCACGACCGCGGGCATGCTCGGCTTCATGTTCTGGGCGGCGGAGAGGCCCTCCACGCGCGGCGCCGGCACCGCCCCGCCGAACACCTGCGAAGGCGGGATCGGCGTGGGTGCAACGACTTTCGGCATCCCCATCCCGATGCCGCCGTTGCGGCAATCCTGAGTGAATCGAAAGCCGGTGCGGCGGTGGCAAAAGGGGAGGCTGGCAACCACCGCACCGGCTGGCTCGCCGGCCTATCCCGTCGGGACGGGTCGGCCATGGATGGCGCCCGGAGAGCCGGTGGGCACTACCGGGGGCACTACCGGTTGACCATCGTGGCCCTGGCCGTCGCCCGGGGTGCCGGCGCCCGGGGCGCCGTTGCCTTGGTTGTCGCCCTGGTCGCCGTTGTCCTGGTTGTCGCCCTGGTCGCCGTCCTTGCTCTTGCTGGGCATCGGGGTCGCGGTGAGCTGGACACAGTAAGCGTCGACCCGCTCGGCCGAGCCGGCCTCCCCCACCAGCTTGTCGAAACGCCTGCCCTTCAGCTCTTTCTGCTTCTCGTCGGCGGTCTTCTTCTGGTACTCGGCGCACAACGCGAGCAGCTCGGCCAGTGGCACACGGGCGGGGTTCGTCGCGTGCTCGTCACCGGGCGAGCGCCCCGCCGGCCCGTCGGTGCCTGACGGGGCCGGCCCGATCTTGTCTGGAGCGAACGGGATGGACAGCAGGCCCGCGCTGGAGGCGACGGCGACCCCGCCCGCCGCGACCGTCACCGCCACGACAGCGGCGACCTTGACGGTCAGCGCGCGTCGCAGGGACCAGCGGCGAACGGTCAGCGGTTGGGCACGGAACGCGGCCATCGCAGCGGCCTCGCCGACAAACTCGTCGGGGCGACCGGGCGCCGAGGCCGCGGCAAGAAGAGCGGCAAGCCGTTCCGTGCCGTCAGGAGGGGTCATCAGGTCGCCACCGAGCAATTGCTCGGCGGCCTCCCGGGACAGGTCCCGCTCCATCACACTCCCTTCAGCGAAGAGACGACCATTTCTGTCACCTACCGTGTTCTGAATCACGTCCGTTGAGCCGTTCGGCCAGACGCTTCAACCCGCGATATGCGGCTGTGCGCACGGCACCGGACCGTTTACCCAGCACCTGCGCCGCGGACTGCGCGTCGAGGCCCACGACTACGCGCAGCAACACCGCTTCCGCCTGGTCCTGCGGCAGGCTAGCGATCAGTTCGAGGGCGACCTCGGTGGTGAGCGTCTCGATCGCGGCGATCTCGGTGTCGTCCGCGCCGGTCAGTTCGGTCAGAGCTTCGACCGGCATGGCGATCGAGGGCCGGCGCTGGTTGCGCCGAAGGTGGTCCATTGCGCGGTGGCGCCCGATCGTGACCGCCCAGCGCCGGAACGCGTCGCCGTCGCCCTTGAAGCTGCGCAGGTCGCGCACGACCTGCAGCCAGGTCTCGGAGGCGACGTCCTCGGCGTCCGGACCGACCAGCACCTTCAGGTAGCGCAGCAGACCCGGCTGCACGACGCGGTACAGAGTGCGAAAACCGTCATCTCGGCCCGCCAGCGCAGCGTGAATCGCGTCCGAAAGCTCGTCCGCGGCTTCGTCGCGTTTCGATTCCGCCTGGGTCACTCACCACTCCTCAATAAACGGAACCGATTGTAGAGGTGTAACAGGATCGTCGGGGGAAGCGCTAGTCCCACCGTGGGTAGGCGAATCGGGCGGGACAAGCCGATCTTCATGGACGCCAGCGGCCGGCGCCGCCGGTTGTTCACGATGATCGCCGCCGCGGCCGGGGTGCTGATGACCACGGCGGTCGTCATCCTCGTGGCCGGCTTCGTCGGTCCCTCCGCCGGTCACCTGCCCGGCCTGCCGGATCTGCAGCCGGCGCAGCAGCAGGAGGTGGCGAAGTTACCGCAGCCCGAGCCCGGTGACCCGACCACGGCACCACCCCGGGCCGGGAATGGCTCGGCACCAGCGATCGCACCATCCACATCGGACACACGGGGCAACGGCAACGGAAACATTCCCACAAGTAGGCCTGACCACCCCCACCCCACCAAGACCAAGTGAGCCTTAGGCGGCGCTGGCCACGCGCACACTGGATCCTGTTGCTGCTCTTCTCGGCAGTGACACTGGGTGGGCTGTGCCTGAACGGATATGTGAAGCACGTCGGTGCCGAGGGCTCCGGACCCGTGGTGGCGGCAGGCCCGGTGTCCCCGGCGCCCGACGAGGTCGCCAACGGCGGCCCGGTGCAGCGCATCGACGCCGCGGGCAAGGTGACGACGGCCTCGCTTCCCGCCAAGACCATCGCCCTGACCTTCGACGACGGTCCGGACCCGGAGTGGACGCCGAAGGTGCTGGCGGTGCTGGCCAAGCACCAGGCGCACGCCACCTTCTTCGTCATCGGCTCCAAGGTCAACGAGGACCCGGGAATCGTCCGGAGCATGGTCGACGCCGGCCACGAGGTGGGCGCGCACACCTTCACCCACATCGATATGGGAGCCACCGCCGCGTGGAAACGTGGCATGGAAACCACCCTTACGGGTAATGCCATCGCCGCCGCGACCGGGCGGCGGCCCATCCTCATGCGCCCGCCCTACTCGTCGGAGCCCTCCGCGGTGACCGCGCGCGACTTCGCGGCGCTGCGGCAGGAGGGCGTCGCCGGGTACCTGGTCGTGCTCGCCGACCTCGACCCCGAGGACTGGCGGCTCAAGCCCGCGGCCGAGATCGTCAAACTCGCTACACCGGCCAACGGCGCGGGCGCGATCGTGATGCTGCACGACTCCGGCGGCGATCGCTCACAAACCGTTGCGGCGCTTGACATCCTGATCCCGCAGCTGAAGGCGCAAGGGTACCGCTTCACCACGGTCTCCGAGGCGCTGGACCTTCCTCCCACCCCGCAAGCCGGCTTCGCCCAGCGGCTGCGCGGCGAGGCCCTGCGTTGGGCGCAGCTGGGCGGGGCGGGGCTGGCCTGGATCATGACGCTACTGATGACGATCGCCGTGGCGCTCGGCTCGTTGCGCCTGCTCATCCAGCTGATCACCTCTCGCGTGCACCGCAACCGGGTCAGGCGCCTGGGGCAGCGACCCAGGCATTTCCTCGGGCCGGTGTCGGTGATAGTCCCTGCGTTCAACGAGCGCGCCAACATCGCCGCCACCGTGCGCTCCCTCGTGGCCAGCGACTACCCCCAGCTCGAGGTGATCGTCATCGATGACGGGTCCACCGACGGCACGGCCGACATCGTCGAACGCCTGGGCCTGCCCGGCGTGCATGTCCTGCGCCAGCTCAACGCCGGCAAGCCGGCCGCCCTCAACCACGGCATCTTCTACGCTCGCGGCGACATCCTGGTTCTGGTCGATGGCGACACCGTTTTCGAGCCCGGGGCGCTGGCGATTCTGGTGCAGCCGTTCCAGGATCCGTCGGTGGGCGCCGTCTCCGGCAACACCAAGGTGGCCAACCGGCGCGGGCTGCTGGGTCGCTGGCAGCACCTGGAGTACGTGATCGGGTTCAACCTCGACCGGCGCATGTATGACGTGCTGGAGTGCATGCCGACCGTGCCCGGGGCGATCGGGGCTTTCCGGCGGGAAGCGGTCGCCGACGTGGGCGGGGTACCGGAGGAGACCCTGGCCGAGGACACCGACTTCACCATGGCCGTGGCGCGGGCCGGCTGGCGGATCGCCTACGCGCCCGAGGCGGTCGCTTGGACCGAGGCGCCCGCGACCCTGAAACAGCTGTGGCGCCAGCGCTATCGCTGGTGTTACGGCACCATGCAGTCGATGTGGAAGCACCGGCGGGCGATGTTCGAGCGGGGCGCCTCTGGGCGGCTGGGCCGGCGCGGGATCGTTTACCTGTGGCTGTTCCAGGTGCTGCTGCCGCTATCGGCCCCGATGGTGGACATCTATGGCATATACGGTGCCATTTTTCTGCCGCCGTGGCAGGTGGTCGCGGTCTGGGTCGGCTTCACCCTGATGCAGGTGTTCACGGCCGCCTACGCGTTACGGATGGACCGGGAGAGCCTTCGTCCACTGTGGACACTCCCGCTCCAGATGGTCATGTACCGCCAGCTGATGTACCTCGTCGTCATCCAGTCGACCGTGATGGCCTTGATCGGTGGGCGGCTCCGCTGGCACAGAATGACCCGCACCGGTGCTGTTGCCCGCTACGCCGCCCGATAACCGTCACAAAACGCGTCAGACCTCGTTGGCCCGGATCACCTCGCCGTACCAGGCCGCGCTGCGCTTGGGGATCCGGCGTTGGGTGGCGTAGTCCACGTAGACCAGGCCCCACCGCTCGCCCAGGCCCTCCTGCCACTCGAAGTTGTCCATCAGCGACCAGATGTGGAAGCTCTCCAGGTTCACCCCGTCGGTAATGGAGCGGTGCGCGGCGGCGAAGTGGTCGCGGAAGAAGGCCACCCGTCCCGGGTCGTCCACCGTGCCGTCGCCACCGAGCAGGTCGGGGGTGGGCAGGCCGTTCTCGGTGATGGTCAGCGGCAGGTCGCCATAGTCCTTCTTCACCCGGGTCAGGATGTCGTAGAGGCCCTGCGGGTAGATCTGCTGCCAGAACGCCTCGCTGCGCGGGTGGCGCTGCTCGGTCTTGCCGGCGGCGTTGACATAGATGGGCGTGTAGTACTGCACGGCCAGCAGGTCGATCGGCTCACTGATGATCTTCAGGTCGCCATCGTTGATGTACGAGGCCATAGGGGAGAAGCGGGCGATGTCGGCGAGGGTGTCCGCCGGGTAGGACGCCTTGAAGATCGGGTCCAGGTAGAGGCGGTTCTCGTACCCGTCGTAAAGGTGTGTCTGCTCAAGGGCTTCCGGGCTCTCGTCGGCCGGGTAGCACGGGTGCAGGTTGAGGGCCGGGCCGACGCGCCCCTCGGCCGGCAGGTAGGGCCGCATGGCCTGGACCGCCAGCCCGTGCGCGAGCAGCTGGTGGTGGGCGACGACGTAGGCGGCGGCCGGGTCCTGGTGGCCGGGCGCGTGGTTGCCGTGCAGGTATCCGTTCTGCACCACCGTCTTCGGCTCGTTGAGGGTGAGCCAGCAGGGCACCGAGTCGCCGAGGGCCTGCGCGATCAGCGCGGCGTAGTCGGCGAACCGGTAGGCGGTCTCCCTTTCCTCCCAGCCGCCGCGGTCCTGCAGCGTCTGCGGGGTGTCCCAGTGGTACAGGGTCAGCATGGGCGTGATTCCGCGCTGCAGCATGCCCTCGACCAGCCGCTTGTAGAAGTCGAGCCCCTTGGTGTTGACCAGTCCGGCCCCGGTGGGCAGGACGCGCGACCACGAGACGGAGAAGCGGTAGGAGCGGATCCCGAGGCTCTTGATCATGTCAAGGTCCTCGGCCCAGCGATGGTAGTGATCGGCGGCGACATCGCCGGTCTCACCGTTACGTACCTTGCCCGGGGTCCGGCAGAAAGTGTCCCAGACCGAGGGCCCCCGGCCGTCCACATTGGCGGCCCCTTCTATCTGGTACGCGGATGTAGCGGCGCCCCATACAAAGCCTTCGGGAAACCGAAGTCCCAGTTTGACCGGCATTCGTTACTCCTTGAGTCGCTGATGGGAACGCTCCCACCGGTAAGCATAGTTCAGTTATGGGTCTGGAGTTTGGCTGGGATACGACTAGGGTGTGGAGACAGGGAAGGGCAGTCCCTGTCTCCACTAGGTGCTCACGTCCCTGCTGTCTTCATGGGAGCGTGACGCGCGGGAGCCGTTTGGCACGCGACATTTTGTCGCACCGCCCCTCGTGGGCGGCTGTGGCCTCCTTTCGAGCACCCGGAGGGCGAGTCGGTCGCCGGTCGTAGGGAGATCGGCGACCGTCCCGTCATTCGGGTGGACGTGTCTTTCCGGTGCCAGCATCCGGGCGGGCATGGCACCGGAACTATATTGATGACCTTCCGTGGAAGCGTTCCCACGGACTTGTTTCAGACGATAGCGAGTTGTGAATCCTTACGCAATGGTCGTGAAATCTTCGTTGCCCCGGCTTGACCGCCGCTCGAGGCGGTCACAACACGCATGCGCATTGCCGCCGCCGACGTTCGGGATCCGATCATCGGGCAAACACAGGTTTCGTTTGCCCGATGATCAGGCGCGATCGTTGGCTCCTTGGGCGGCAATGCCGCGGCGCCATATTTACAGCCGCCAGAGGGTCCACTGTGGGGGGCCGGAGCGCATCGGCGGCTCGCGGCGCTTGCCGGACAGGGACGGCACCATCCACGTCCACACCGGGTCGCCGGTGAACGCCTCCGCCAGCGTCCGCGCCAGCCGGGGTAAGTCGTCGGGGGTGGCTGGCCTGACCCTCACCCCTTGACGCTTCCGGCCAGCAGGCCCCGGACGAAATACCGTTGCAGGGAAAGGAAAACGATGAGAGGGATGATGATTGACACGAAAGCGCCGGATGTCAATCTTTGCCATTCATTTCCTCTGGTACCCGCGAGCTCGGCCAGCCGCACGGTGAGCGGCCTTGTCTCCGGGCCGCTGGCGAAGACCAGGGCGACCAGAAGGTCGTTCCACACCCACAGGAACTGGAAGATGCCGAAGGAGGCAAGGGCGGGCACGATCAGGGGCAGGACGACCTGCCGGAAGATGCGCGCATGGCTGGCACCGTCGACCCTGGCCGCCTCGATGACGTCGCCGGGCAGCTCGGCCATGAAGTTGTGCAGCAGGAAGATGCCCAGCGGCAGGGCGAAGCAGGTGTGCGCGAACCAGATCTCGGGGAAGCCGCGGGTGGCCTCGGGACCGTACCTGGTGAACGTCTGCAGCAGCGGCACGAGCGCCATCTGCAGCGGCACGATCTGCAGCGCGAAGACCGCGAGGTAGATCCAGTCGCGCCCGCGGAACTTGGTCCATGCCAAGGCATACGCGGCCAGCGAGCAGAAGGCGAGCGGGAAGAGCACCGACGGGATCGTGATCACCAGCGAGTTGATGAAGTACCCCGCCAGCTGCCCCGACTGCGCCGACTGCCCGAACAGCACCTCCTGATAGTTGTCCAAAGTGAACTTCGGGTCGGAGAAGAAGTTCCACCAGCCGTTGGTCTTGATGTCGTTCTCGGGGCGGATCGACGAGATCGCCAGCCCGAAGGTGGGGATCGTCCAAAGCAGAGCGATGATGATCGACACCACCGTGGCGGTGCGCGTGCTCAAGCCGCGGCGCACACGGGCGATGGCGGTCGTTTCCGTGGTCACATTGCCTCCTGGCGCCGGCGCCGGATCTGGCGGATCTGGTAGAAGACGATCGGGGTCACCAGGACGAAGATGAACACGGCCAGCGCCGAGCCTCGGCCGTTGTCGCCGGCGACGAACGCCTGGTCATACATCTGGAAGGCGAGCACACCGGTCTTGAAGTTGCCGTTGGTCATCGTCCGCACGATGTCGAAGGCCTTGAGCGTGGCGATGGAGATGGTCACCAGCACCACCAGCAGGGCCGGGCGGATGCTGGGAACCGTTACGCGCCAGAACATCTGCCACGCGGTCACGCCGTCGATCCGCGCCGCCTCGACGATGTCGTTGGGGATGGCCTTGATTGCGGCGGAGAGCACCACCATCGCGAAGCCGGCCTGGATCCAGATCATCACCGCGATCAGCAGCAGGGTGTTGAGCGTCTCGTCGAGCAGCCAGTTCTGCGGGGTGCCACCCAGCCACACCAGGATCTGGTTGAGCAGGCCCAGCTGTTCGCCCTGCGCGGCGTCGCGGTAGGCGTAGACGAACTTCCAGATGATGCCGGCGCCGACGAACGAGATCGCCATCGGCATGAAGATCAGGGACTTGGCGAACGACTCGAGCCTGGCCCGGTCGACGAGCACGGCGTAGATCAGGCCGACCGAGGTGGCGAGGCTGGGTACCAGAACCACCCAGAGCAGGGTATTGAGCAGGACCTCCCGGTTCGCCGGCTGCGAGAACATCCACACGTAGTTCTCCATGCCCACGAACTGGCTGGAGTCCGTGTTCATGAAGGACAGGTATATGGTCCGGAACATCGGGATGATCAGGCCGACCCCGAGCAGGACCGCGCCCGGGGCCAGGAAGCCCAAGGCGATCCAGATGTCTTTTCGGGAGGAGACCTTGTCGAGGGCGAGCAGCAGGAGGCCGACGATGCCCAAAAACGCGATGATGCCGTAGACCAGCATCATCAGCTTGGGACCTTCGACCGCGAAGTCGAGACTCATGAATACCGCCTTGGGTCTGCTTCAGATCCGGGGTTCAGCCCCGGATCTGAAGCAGACTAGTAGCCGTCTTTACTTCCAGGAAGCCTCAATCGCGTCGAGGGTCGCCTTGGTGTCCTTACCGGTGATCCAGTTGGTCATTTCCTTCCAGAACGAACCGGCGCCCACGGCCGAGGGCATCAGGTCGGAACCGTCGAAGCGGAAGATCGCGCTGGAGTCCTGCAGGATCTGGACGGACTTCTTGTCGATCGGGTTGCTCACGTTGGCCAGATCCAGCTTCTTGTTGGCGGAGACCCAGTTGCCCAGCTTGGCCCGGCTGTTGGCGTGCTCGCCGCTGGCCAGGAAGGTCTGCACGGCCTGGACCTCGGGGCGGTCGGCGAAGGCGACGGTGAACTCACCCGCGCCGAGCACCGGCTTCTTGGCGGGGTTGATGGCGGGGAAGTAGAACGCGAAGACGTCCCCGTTCTCCTCCACCTTGGTGCCCTTGGGCCACTGGTTGGCGTAGAACGACGCCTGGCGGTGCATGGCGCACTTGCCGGCCGTGATCGGGATGCCACCCTCCTGGAAGGCGGTGGTGGCGATGGACTTCACGTCACCGATGCCGCCGTTGACGAAGGCGGGGTTCTTCAGGATGCTGCCCACGCGGTCGGTCGCGGAGGCGATCTTCGAGTCGTTGAACGGGATCTTGTGGGCGACCCACTGGTCGTACACGTCCGGGCCCTGGTCGCGCAGGAGCACGTCCTCGATCCAGTCGGTGGCCGGCCAGCCGGTGGCCACACCCGACTCGATGCCGGCGCACCACGGCTTGAGGCCGGTGCCGGCGATGGTGTTGCTCAGGGCGATCAGCTCGTCCCAGGTCTGGGGGATCTTCCAGCCCTTCTCGCTGAACATCTTCGGCGAGTACCACACGAAGCTCTTCACATTGGAGCCGAGCGGCGCGCCGTAGAACTTGCCGTCGAAGGTGGAGTAACGCAGCCAGTCGGCCGAGTAGTTCGCCGACGCCACCGACTTGGTCTTGTCGCTGGCGGCCTTGAGCTTGCCGGCCTTGGCGAACGTCTCGATCAGGCCGGGCTGGGGGATGAACGCGATATCGGGGGCGCGGCCGCCGTCGACGCGAACCTTGATCTGCGTCTCGAACTCACCGCTGCCCTCGTACGAAATCTGTACCCCAGTGCAGTTCTCGAACTCTTTCCAGGACTGCTTGAGCAGGTCGGCCTCGGTGTCCCGGATGGACGCGTAAATGCTGACCTTCTTGCCGGAGATGCCGGAGTAGTCCTTGAAAGCGGCGCATTCCGGTTTGCTCAAATTGTCATTTGACGCGGTTTCCCCGCCGCACGCCGCGGCGGTGAGCGCCAGACCCATCGCCCCAACGAGGGCAAAGAGTCGACGCGGGGTGGTCGAGGCCATCAGTAAGTTCCTCCTAAGCTGCCGATGCAAGACAACGCAAATCATGTAAGAACTTTCGGGAGCGTGTCCAGGCTTGATCCTAGGCAGCCTTCGTAACGGTTTGGCCACTGGGCGGAAACCCTCCCATACACCCATCTGATATAACAGTACGTACGTACGGTTTGCGAGAAAGGATGTGATCGCGATGTGGGATCCAGAGGTTTACCTGCGTTTCTCCGCCGAGCGCGGGCGGCCGTTCCACGAACTCGTCGCCCGGATCGGGGCGAGCGAGCCGCGCCGGGTGGTGGATCTGGGTTGCGGGCCGGGCAACCTCACCGAGAGCCTGGCGCGCCGGTGGCCGAACGCGGACATCGAAGGAATTGATTGGTCACGCGAGATGATCGCCGAGGCGCGGGCCAAGACCACCGGCGTGGAGTACGAAGTCGGCGACGTGCGCGAGTACGTGCCGGGCGACGACGTCGACGTCATCGTCACCAACGCGGTGCTGCAGTGGGTGCCCGACCACGAGTACCTGCTCGAGCGGTGGGTGCGACCGGGCCGGTGGATCGCCATGCAGGTCCCGGGCAACTACGACGAGCCCGCGCACGTGATGCTGCGCGAGCTGTGCGCCTCGCAGCGGTGGAGCTACCGGCTGGGCGACCTGCGCGACAGCGTCAGGCAGGTCGGGACCGCGGGCGACTATGCGCGCCTGTTCCTGGCGGCCGGGTGCGACCATGTCGACGCCTGGGAAACGAAGTACCTCCACCTGCTGCCCGTGCTGGCCGGTGCTCGCCATCCGGTGCTGGAGTGGTTGAGCGGCACGGGAATGCGACCCATCCGCCAGGCCCTGGACGACGCCGAGTGGGAAGAGTTCTGTGACGAGTATGAAGTCGCGCTGCGCCGCGGGTACCAAGGAAAAGATGTTGTTGGTTTTGCCTTTCGTCGGGTCTTCGCGGTGACGTATCGAAAGGCATAACATGATCCCATGCCTGAGCCCACGGCCGTCCCGCCGCTTGTCCCCGCCGACTACGTGAATGTCGCTCGTGCGCAGCAGGTGGTGCAGGACGAGCTGATGTCCATGCCGCAGGTCGTTGGCGTCGCATTAGGACACAAGATGGTGGGCGGGCTCGACTCGGGCGACAAGGCCATCGTAGTGCTGGTCGAGAGCAAGGTCGCCGAGGTCGGGCTGCCCGCGGCGGAGTTGGTGCCGGCCTCCATCGGTGGCATTCCCACCGACATTCAGGCCGTGGGCAAGCTGAGAGCCGGACCCCAGCCGTTGGCGACGGTGGCGGCGATCGCGCTGACCAGGCGGATGAGGCCGGTGCGTGGCGGGATCAGCGTGGGCCACCACGCGATCACCGCCGGCACGATAGCGACCGGATGCTACGACGCCGCGGCGGCCCAGGGCATGCCCTCCAAGTTCTACGTGCTCAGCAACAATCACGTGCTGGCCAACTCCAACAACGCGGCACTGGGTGACGCGATCCTGCAGCCGGGCGCGTTCGACGGCGGCACGACGCAGAACGACACGATCGGGCACCTGAGCCGGTTCGTGGAGATCAGGTTCCTCGACGGCAGCACCACCCCGCCGGTCAACGAGGTCGACGCGGCGATCGCCGAGGTGGACCTGGTAGACCTCGACCGGCACATCCACTGGGTCGGCAACCTTCGCGGCATCGTCGCCGTCCCGGCGGTCGGGCTGGTGCTGTCCAAGTGCGGGCGCACGACCGGCTTCACCACCGGTCAGATCGTCAACATCAACGCCACCGTCGATGTGAACTACGGCGACGGCAAGGTCGCTCGGTTCATCGGGCAGCTGGTGACCAGCCCGATGTCGGCGCCGGGAGACTCCGGCAGCCTGATCGCGGATCTGAACGGCAACGCGGTAGGGCTGCTGTTCGCGGGCTCGGCACAGGCGACGATAGTCAATCCCATCACGGCGGTGCAGCGGCTGTTGGGGGTGAAAGTGGTCGATGTCTGAGTTCGTTGAGGCCCTAGCCATCGCGCAGAAGTGGGTCGGCGCTGTGGCTGGGGTGGTGATGGTCGGGCAGGGGCGCGACACCATCGACGTGTGGGTCACGCGCGACGATGTCGACCTGCCGGATGAAGTGCTCGGTGTGCCGGTGAGGGTGGTACCGACCGGGGAGATCAAAGCGCACTAAGGTCTCCAGTGTGATGCTTGACGTTTTCGTTGCCGGGCTGCCCAAGGCCGAACTCCATGTGCACCAGGTCGGGTCCGCCTCGCCCCGGATCGTCGCCGAGCTGGCCGAGCGGCACGAGGGGACCTCACCCGTGCCCGCCGACCCGGCCCGGCTGGCGTCGTACTTCACCTTCACCGACTTCGCCCACTTCGTCGAGATCTATCTGAGCGTGGTGGACCTGATCCGCGACGCCACCGACGTGCACATGCTGACCTACGGGATCGCTCAGGAGTTGGCGGCGCAGAACGTGCGCTACGTCGAGCTGACCTGCACGCCGTACTCGCACGTCAAGCGGGGCATCCCGGCGCAGGCCTACTGCGAGGCGATCGAGGACGCGCGGGTCATGGCCGAACGGGACTTGGGCCTGGTGATGCGGTGGGTCTTCGACATACCGGGCGAGGCCGGCCAGCCCTCGGCCGAGGAGACGCTGCGGGTGGCGCTGGAGTGCCGGCCCGACGGGCTGCTCAGCTTCGGGCTCGGCGGGCCCGAGATCGGGGTACCGCGCCCGCAGTTCAAGCCGTTCTTCGACGCGGCCCGGGCCGCCGGCCTGCACAGCGTGCCGCACGCCGGGGAGACCACCGGTCCGCAGACCATCTGGGACGCGATCGGAGTCCTCGGGGCGGAACGCATCGGGCACGGCATCTCGGCGGCGCAGGACCCGGTTCTGCTGAAGTACTTGGCCGACAACGAGATCCCGCTGGAGGTGTGCCCGACCTCCAACGTGCGCACGCGGGCGGTCGCCTCGATCGAGGAGCATCCACTCGCGACACTCGTGGCGGCCGGGGTCCCGCTGAGCATCAACTCCGACGACCCGCCGATGTTCGGCACCACGCTGAACAACGAGTATCTCGTGGCCGCCTCGTTGCTGGAGCTCGACGAGGAGGGCGTGCGGGAACTGGCCCGCAACGCCGTGCGGCACTCGTTCGCGCCCCACAAGGCGGCCCTGCTGGCCGAGATCGACTCATATGCGGTGTAGCTTGCGGACCTTGCGCCAGGTGGCCTTGTCGAGCTCGCCCGCCTTGTTGTCCAGCGCCCGCACCCGGATCGGATCGGTCAGGTCGAGGTAGGAGTCCTTGGTGGCGTTGCGGTCCCAGTGTTTGGTGGGGATCCGCACGTGGTCGCGGCGGTGGCTCTGGTCCTGGCTGGTGATTTTCAGGACTTCGTACCCGTTCCAGCGCAATTCGACGATGAGGCACGGCCGGACCTTGGAGCCCGGGCCGTCCTCAAACGGGACGTCGGCCCACCAGATCTCGCCGGGTCGGCCTTTTCGGCCGAGCAGGCGCCAAAAAAGTGAGAACACGGCTGAGCACAATATCGTGTTCGTGGTGAACAATGCTCGGCTATGGATTCGGTATTGACTCAGGTCTTTCTGCCCGTCGCCCTCGGGATCGTGATGCTCGGGCTCGGCCTGGACCTGACCGTGGCGGACTTCAAGCGGGTCTTGGTGTACCCGAAAGCCGTCCTGATCGCCCTGGTCTGCCAGGTGATCCTGCTGCCGGTTGTCTGCCTTGGACTCGTGCTCGCGTTCGACCTGCCACCCGTGCTCGCGGTGGGCATGATGCTGCTGGCCGCGGCGCCCGGGGGCACCACGGCCAACCTGTTCAGCCACCTGTTCGGCGGCAACGTGGCGCTCAACATCACGCTCACGGCGGTCAACTCGGTGCTGGCGGTCTTCACCCTGCCCCTGGTGGTGAACCTGGCGCTGGACGGCTTCATCGGGGACGGCGCGATCGGGCTGCAGTTCGACAAGGTGGTCCAGGTCTTCGCGATCGTGCTGATTCCGGTGGCGCTGGGCATGTTGATCCGGTCGCGCGCGGAGGCGTTCGCCGGCCGCATGCACCGGCCGGTGCGCCTGCTGTCGATCGTGGTCCTGGTGGCGGTGATCGCCGGCGCCCTCATCAGCGAGCGGGACAACATCGCCGACTACTTGGCGGCCGTGGGCATCGTGGCGCTGACCTTCAACGTGATCAGCCTGACGGTGGGGTACCTCGCACCGCGCATGGCCAACGTGGCCAAGCGGGAGTCGCTGGCGGCCGCGTTCGAGATCGGCATCCACAACGGCACCCTGGCCATCGTGATCGCCACGACGTTGCTGAAGAACACCGAGATGGCCATCCCCGGGGCGGTCTACGGCGTGATCATGTTCTTCACGGCGGCCGGGTTCGGGTTGCTCACCCGCTCAAGGGTGGTGAAGGCGGCGCAGATAGCATCGGACAAAACCGCCGCCTGACTTCATTAGGAGCCCATCGTGGGAAGCGCACCGACAACCAAGCCAGCTGCCGACCCCGTCGTCGTCGCGGCCGGCACGACGGGTGCGGACGCGGTCGCGGCGGCGGGGCTGCCGGCCAGCGGGCCCAGGGCGATCGTGGTGGTACGCGACCCGTCCGGGCAGCTGCGCGACCTGGACTGGGCACCGGAGGTCGACACCGAGGTCGTGCCGGTCGCCATCGACGAGCCGGACGGGCTCAACGTGCTGCGCCACTCCACCGCCCACGTGCTGGCCCAGGCGGTGCAGGACCTGTTCCCGGAGGCCAAGCTCGGCATCGGCCCGCCCATCGAGAACGGTTTCTACTACGACTTCGGCGTGCCCAAGCCGTTCCACCCGGACGACCTCGAGCGCATCGAGAAGCGCATGCAGGAGATCGTGAAGTCGGGGCAGGCGTTCAAGCGCCGCCGCTTCGACTCGGTCGAACAGGCCAGGACGGAGCTGGCGGCCGAGCCGTTCAAGCTGGAGCTGGTCGACGTCAAGTCCTCCGACGCGGGGAATGTCGACGCCGATGTGTCGGTCGAGGTGGGCGGCGGCGAGCTGACCATCTATGACAACTTCGGCCGCGACGGCAAGCGGTGCTGGGGGGACCTGTGCCGGGGGCCACACCTTCCGACGACGCGCCTGATCGGGGCATTCAAGATCATGCGCGTGGCCGCGGCGTACTGGCGGGGATCGGAGAAAAACCCGCAGCTACAACGGATTTACGGGACCGCTTGGCCTTCGAAGGATGGTCTCAAGGGGTACCTGCAGATGCTCGAAGAGGCGGCCAAGCGGGATCACCGCAAGCTCGGGGCCGAGCTTGACCTGTTCTCCTTCCCCGACGAGATCGGGTCGGGCCTGGCGGTGTTCCACCCCAAGGGCGGCATCATCCGGCGGGAGCTGGAGAGCTACTCGCGCAAGCGGCACGAGGAGGCGGGGTACGAGTTCGTCAACTCGCCCCACATCACCAAGGAGAACCTCTTCCTCGAGTCGGGTCACCTGCCGTACTACGCCGACACCATGTTCCCGCCGATGGAGCTGGAGGGCGCCAAGTACTTCCTCAAGCCGATGAACTGCCCGATGCACATCCTGATCTTCCGGTCGCGCGGCCGGTCGTATCGGGAACTACCCTTGCGGCTGTTCGAGTTCGGGACGGTGTACCGGTATGAGAAGTCCGGTGTGGTGCACGGGCTGACCCGGGTGCGCGGGCTGACCATGGACGACTCGCACATCTTCTGCTCCAAGGAGCAGATGGCTGGCGAGATCAAGTTCCTGCTCGACTTCGTGCTGGACCTGTTGAAGGACTACGGGTTGAGCGATTTCTACCTGGAACTGTCCACAAAGGACGACTCGCCCAAGTTCATCGGTTCCGACGAGAACTGGGAGGCGGCCACGCAGGCGCTCGACCAGGCGGCGCGGGAGTCCGGTCTGGAGTTCGTTCCCGACCCGGGCGGCGCCGCCTTCTACGGCCCGAAGATCTCGGTGCAGGCGCGCGACGCCATCGGGCGCAGCTGGCAGATGTCTACCATCCAGGTCGACTTCAACCTGCCCGAGCGCTTCGGCCTGGAGTACCAAGCGGCCGACGGCACCAGGCAGCGGCCCGTGATGATCCATCGCGCCCTTTTCGGGTCGATCGAGCGCTTTTTCGGGGTCCTCACCGAGCACTACGCCGGCGCCTTCCCGGCCTGGCTCGCGCCGGTGCAGGTGATCGGCATCCCGATCCGGGAGGACCACGCCGCCTACCTCCGCCGGTTCGTCGAAGAGCTTCGCGAGCAAGGGATCCGGGCCGAGGTCGACGAGTCCGACGACCGGATGCAAAAGAAGATCCGCACGGCACAACAGCAGAAGATCCCGTTCATGGCGATCGCCGGCGACCAGGACGTGTCGTCGGGCACCGTCTCGTTCCGCTACCGCGACGGCTCCCAGCGCAACAACGTGCCGCTCGACGAGGCGATCGCCCACGTGGTCGAGGTGGTGCGGTCACGGACGAACGTCGGGCCTTCCCATGTGGGTGAGTGAGGCTGGGTACCAGCTGAATGAATCAAAAGACCGGCTCGATCTGAACGCTGTCCATCGCTGGCTGGCGACCGAGAGCTACTGGGCCTTCGGCCGCTCGCTCGACGACGTCAAGAAGTCGATCGACCATTCGCTGGTGTGGGGCTTGTACTCGCCGGAGGGCAGGCAGGTCGGGTTCTTCCGGGTGGTCACCGACCAGACCACCTTCGCCTGGCTGTGCGACGTGTTCGTGGACTCCGCGGAGCGCGGGCGTGGCCTTGCCGTGTGGGCGTTGGAGATTATCCGCGACGAGGTCCTGGCGATAGGCGTGCGTCGCATCATCCTAGTCACCAAGGATGCTCATGGGATGTACCGGAAACTGGGGTTCACCCCGCACGCCGAACCCGAAAAATGGATGGAGCTGACCACACACCAGACGATCGGGGGGTCATGACGCATCCGGACGGACTCGAGCGCCTGTGGACGCCGTGGCGCATGGCCTACATCAGCGGCCCGGAGAAACCGGCGGGCTGCCCCTTCTGCGAGCCGTCCGAGGAGCTGATGGTGGCTCGGGGCGAGTTGGTTTACACGGTGCTCAACAAGTTCCCGTACAACCCGGGTCACCTGCTGATCTGCCCGTACCGGCACGTGGCCGACTACCCGGATCTGGAGCCGGCCGAGGTGCTGGAATTGGGGCAGTTCACGCAGAAGGCGATGCTCGTGATCCGCAAGGTCTCCGGTGCGCACGGCTTCAACATCGGGATCAACCAGGGCGGTGTCGCCGGCGCGGGCATCGCGGCACATCTGCACCAGCATGTGGTGCCCCGCTGGGGTGGCGACTCCAACTTCCTGCCCGTGGTCGGGGGGACCAAGGCCCTGCCGCAGCTGCTCGCCGACACCCGTGAGCTGCTGCACGGCGCCTGGTCCGAGTAAATGTCGTACCCGCTGGGAAGACTGGCGGGCATGATTGGCAAAATCAATAGCATCGTGATCGACTCGGCCGACATAAACCGGCTGGCCACCTTCTACCAGGGGCTGGCGGGTTGGACCGAGCACTGGACGGGAGAGGACTGGATCACCCTGGCGCCGCCGTCCGGGCCGCATATCGCGCTGCAGCTCGCCCCCGACCACGTGCCACCGCGCTGGCCCGATTCCAAGTACCCCCAGCAGGCGCACCTTGACTTCCTGGTGCCGGATCGCCAGGCGGCGGTGGCGCGGGCATTGGAGCTTGGGGCGACCAAGCTCGAGGGCGGCGGCGAGACCTTCACCGTGATGGCGGACCCTTCGGGCCACCCGTTCTGCCTGTGTGACAGCGACAATGTCGAGCAGATCACCCTGATCGACTATGGACTTGACGTGCCCAATGGCAAGGCGATCGCGCCGTTCTACTCCGAGCTGCTGGGCATGCCCGTGACCTACCAGGGCGACGAGGGCGCGGCAATCGGCGACCAGGACACCTTCATGATCATGTTCCAGAACGTCGCGGAGTTCCACCCGCCGCAATGGCCCGACCCCGCCTTCCCCCAACAGTTCCACCTCGACATCGGCGTGGCCGACGTCGACGAGGCGGAGCGCAAGGTGCTTGCCATGGGCGCCAAGCTGTTGCAGGGCGGCACCGGCGAGCGGGGCTTCCGCGTCTACACCGACCCGGTCGGGCACACGTTCTGCCTGTGCTGGGGTGAGTAGCAAAGATTACGCCCGGCCGCATCGCCGTCGTCACCTCCGGCGACGGCGATGCCGCGACACCGGAGGGTGTCGCGTTTAACAGTGGTCGCAGGGCCGCCCGGGCGGCAAGACTGATGGCGTGCGGCCCACGTTCCTCTTCGACGGCGACTGCGCCTTCTGCAGCGCCTCGGCTCGATTCGTCGAGCGTCGCGTCCCGACCTCCGCGCGGGTGATCCCTTGGCAGCGCGCCGATCTGGCCGCCCTGGGCGTCAAGCGCGAGGCATGTCTCGATGCGGTGCAGTGGGTCGGCACCGACGGTGCCGTGCTTGCCGGGCCGGTGGGCATCGCCGCGTTGCTACGCTCCAGCAACGTTTTCTGGCGCGCGATCGGGTGGCTGCTCGGCCTGCGGCCGGTGCTGCTGTTGGCCTGGCCGATCTACGGCTGGGTGTCGCGAAACCGTCACCGCCTTCCCGGCGGCTCACCGGCCTGTGCCGTGGACCCGACACAGCGCTGACTCCTGGCTGACCCCTGGCTATGGCCCATCGGGCCAGCCGCTCCGCACCGCGCTGACCCCTGGCTATGGCCCATCGGGCCAGCCACTCCGCACCGCGCTGACCCCTGGCTATGGCCCATCGGGCCAGCCACTCCGCACCGCGCTGACCCCTGGCTATGGCCCATCGGGCCAGCCACTCCGCACCGCGCGCTGACCGCTGGGTATCGCCGGTTGTGCCGTAGATCCCACACCGCGTTGACCGGTGCGGGACAATGGAAATCGCCGTGATCAGCTACGGTGACCGCCATGGGCATGCAGATCAGCCGGCGCACCGCCATGCGGCGCGCCATTTCGGTTGCCGCGGGGGCTGCGGCCGCGACCACGACGATCAAGGTGGCTGAGGCCGTGGGGGCGCGCCGTCCCCTTCCCTTTTATAAAGGACCAGCGGCCTCGATCCACGCCGACCGGCGCACCCCGCCAAGGAACGCTTACGTCAACGTCGTCTGGTCGGTCAGCACCCTCAAGCGCGAGATCGCCCTCACCTTCGACGACGGGCCCAAGACCCAGTGGACCCCGAAGGTGCTCGACACGCTGCGCCGCCACGGGGTGCCCGCCACGTTCTTCGTCGTGGGGCGCAACCTGGTGGAGTTCGGCGACCTCTTCGCGCGCGACGCCGACAGTCACGAGTTCGGCAACCACACCTGGCAGCATGAGGATCTGGCCCGGCAGGACTTCGACGGGGCCATCGAGACGCTGGCCCGCACCCACGAGGCGATTATCCGCACTCTCGGGCGGGTACCTACGCTGATGCGCCCGCCGTACGGGCACCTCGGCGGGAGCACGATGCTGGCGTGCGCCGAGCTGGGCTACAGCGTGGTGCTTTGGAGCAGGCAGATGCTGGAGTCGGAGTTCGGCGACAACCCATCGGGGCTTGTCGATTATATAGTCGGCTCGTCGGGCTCCGGCGACATCGTCCTGGCGCACGACACCGGACCCAAGGACCGCTTGGTAGCGCTGGATCAGCTCGATTCGATGATCGCGGGCATACGCGCGCGGGGGCTGAAGTTCGTGACGGTTTCGCAGCTATTGGGGCCAGCCGGCGCCTGATGAGTCGTTAAGCCGTCACCGCTCTTCCGGCTGTTCACAGGCTTGTGCCGCTAATCCCTTACAGCACTGACCGTTCGAGGACACAGGAACAGTGAGTTGATCGGCTACGGTGGGCGGTCGAGCCGGACAGTGCTGATAATCCAGAGATCGAATTTGTTATGGTTTCGTAACCCTTGGGTACTCAGGGGCGTTAAGCGGCTTGGGAATGGGCGCGGACAAGGCGGGATCCGCAACGCCGGCAGCGTGGCAGCGGCTTTGACGACTTCAAATACAGTTCTTGGTGCGGCGGCGCACCGAGCAACCCGAGGAGCAACATCAGATGGCGTTGCCAACGATCGAGAAACTAGACTGCGACTCCATGCTGAATGCCGACGCGGATTGGGACCATTTCGCCTCCGCCTGGTACAAGGACCACAATTACGGGCAGCTGGGCGACGACGATCGGCAAATCATCGAACAGATGCGTGAGTTCTTCGCCTCCGCGGGTGTGCGGCGCGGCTACGGCCTGGACGTCGGCACCGGGTCCAATCTCTATCCAGCTTTGGGGATGTTGCCGTTCTGCCGGGAGATCGTGCTGCTCGACTGCTCGAAGGCCAACGTGGCGTGGCTCAAGGAAGAGGTCAAGAACCCGAACCGTTCGTGGGACCCCTTCTGGGCAGTGCTACAGGGCCATCGTAGCTACGCCAACATCGGCAACTATCGGGAGCTGCTCCGCAGGCGAGCCTGGGTCCGACGCGGCAACCTTCTCGAGCCTGGTTCTCGCCGGCAGTACGACATTGGCACCATGTTCTTCATGGCGGAGTCGTCCACGAGCTCCAAGGCGGAGTTCGGGCAGGCGGTCCGCCGTTTCATTGCCTCACTTAAGAACCGCGCGCCCTTCGCCATCGCCTTCATGGTCGGTTCCGAGGGCTACGAAGTGAAAGATCGCTGGTATCCGGCTGTTGAAATCGACAGATGTGACATGGAAGAGTGTTTGCAGGGTGTGGCTAAAGTGGACTGCATTCACGAGACCATTCGCCGCGAACCACCCTTGAGAACGGGATATATAGGCATGTCCCTGGCAACAGGATGGGCTCTGGGCGCACGAGACGGCGGTTCTGGCTATGAGATTGGAACCACGAAGAAATCTCTTGGACATATGGCGGGCATTAGCTAGCTGGTCCTATCGCGACAAAAAGTGGATCTGGGGCGGACGCTATCAAGCCAATTCGGTCAGTGACGCGCAACAGCTGCTGTGCCTGCTCTTTCCCGCGGTGAGCCTGCGAGGGTTTGGTCTGTCCGACCCCGACCGCACCGACAAGACCGTGCTCGACGAGCTCAAGAGCCTGGGTTCGGCGTCGGAGATACCAGTTCTGATGGTCAACGTGTTGCACGAGTTCTTTGACCGCTACACCCTGGAGGACACCCCGGTCTTCTCCGGCGGGAGCTACTTCCAGTCTGCCGATCATGCCACGCCGCTCACCGCTGATCAGCAGGCCTTGGACGTCGTCGAGTCGTATGCCACCTCGCTGACCCTCATGCTCTCGACGCTGGACTTCGCCAACGAGTACAGCAAAGTGACCACCCGCAAGCAGATGCGCGAGGACATCGAGCGATTGCGGGAGCGGGCGAGCAAGCGGCTCACCGCCTCCATGGTGGGCTTGCTGCGCAGCTTCTCGATCAACCCTTTCGACGCCGACTCGCGGCAGGGCCGTGCCCTGCTACGCACGATCAACCAGGATCAACGTCCCGATCGTCACGTCATCCAGGCTTGGCGGGCGGAGATGGAAGAGGTGGTCAGGTCGCTCGCCGACGTCAACATCGGCTCGGGGCAGAACAAGGACCTGTCAGGCGCCAGCATGATGTTCGAGTGTGGCTGGTCGTGGGGAGTTGTAGAGGGTACCGCTGCGATCGAGTTCGCCAGCGCCGGAAAGCAACCCGATGGTGTGGCGGCCGACGAGCCGTACCTCTACTTCACCGCGGTCGCGCTTGACAGCATCGCCGATCTTTTCACGGCTCAGTCGTTGCGTACCGATCTTCTTGACGTGGACCAGAGCCGGTTGGCGCGTGCGCTGCAGAACCGCTACCGGACAACCCAGCTTTACTGGGCGACAGTGGCCGACTTCGGCGGCGGGCGCCGCTGGCCACTGGAGGACGTGCCCTGGCGCGCGACCGATGAAATCGAGTCGGACTACCTGTCGATCCTCGTGGTCGGCGTGGCCATGCGCGACCTGGTCGAGAAGAAGGGCCAGGATCCAGACCTTGACCGCCTGGGTACGGTGCTGACCGAGCTGACCAACCGAGCGCGCATCACCCGCCGCCCGACCTCGGGCGACGGCGCCGCCCTAAGGCTGCACGACCCGGGATTCGAGATGGATCTGGCCGCCACCGGCGAGATCGAAGGGCCGCCGCTGAGGTGGCCGGTGCAGGACTACGCCGCGGTGCTACTGAAGCGGGCGGTCCGCGTGGCGAGCCTGTTCCAGAACAACGAGCTGCAGACCGAGATGCTCGACCTGTCGGATGATCTATGGCGGCACCTCCAGCGACGACATATCCCCCATGGACACGCGCGTGACCTGTGGGACTCCCCGGCTGGGGCGTTCCCCAGCCTGCCCGAGTTCGAGGACCCATCCTGGCAGATGACCGTACGCATCGTGGAGTGCCTCGTGATCGCGGCGCAGCTGATCACCGGTGACCTGCTGGCCAGCGAACGCCTCAGACAGCAGGCCCAGGACATGATGATCGAGGCGGAGCGGCTGCTCGACCGGGAACTGCTGACCGGAGCGGCACAGGCTGGTCCCTCGGTTCGCCGGTCGATCGACTTTGTGACCGCGAATCTCAGGCGGGCCGACGAGATCCTCAACGAGCGTCCCGCCTCAACCATCGCACTGGTCAACGAGTCGCTGCTGGAGCTGGAGAAGCTGCTCGCGGCTCGCGAGGGATCGACGGCGTAGGCCAGGTCACCATGCTGGTTTTCTCGACTTCGGACAAGGGCGGCACCGGCCGCACGGTCACGAGCTGCAACATCGCCTATCGCTGCGCGCTCGCCGATCATGATGTGTGCTATCTCGACTTCGACTTCGGATCCCCCACTGCCGGCGCCATTTTCGGTATCGGCGCGGCGATGCGCGGGACCAGCGAAGGCGGTCTGCACGGTTACATCAAAGGCAATGTGGCCCGTCCGGTACGCCTCGATGTCTGGAGCACCACGGATCGCGCGAGCATCAAGCAGCGCCGGCCGACCGGCTCGGGTGAGCTGATCCTCATTCCTGGCGACGAGGGGGGCAGCGAGTTCTCCATCGAGAACGACGACGTGGAGCGCTGCGCCACCCTCCTCGCGGAGCTCAACGACGAGTTCGAGCTGGTCCTGATGGATCTGAGTGCCGGCCGCTCGTACGCCACCGAGTTGGCGCTGCGTGCGACCGCCCACCCGACACTGAGTTCGGTGCCCTTCCGCTGGCTGGTGTTCCACCGCTGGACCCAGCAGCATGTGCTCGCCGCGGCTGGACTGACCTTCGAGAAGGAAGGCATTCTCGACGTCGGCGCCCGGTGGGGGCACGACCGCACCAAGCTGTCCGAAGCGCTGGGCTTCGTCCGCACGGCGGTGGTCGACCCGTCTTCCGAGGAGCTGACCGGCCTGCGTGGATCGCAGGTGGCTTGGCTGCATAAGCAGGACCAGGATCTCAACCAGCTGGCCAGCTCGACCGGCCTGGGCCGCACCGCCACGTTGGGCATCGTTCCGCTCGATCCTGTGCTGCAGTGGAGCGAGCAGCTCATCACGGACGGGGACACGGTCATCCGGCACATCGCCAACGAGGCGACCGTCACCGCGTTCGAGGGCCTCGCCGCGCGGCTCCTGAGGGATTGGGCCGAACTTGACCGTCTATGAGGCCGCCTTCACCGAGGCGACCGGCCAGCAGCGGGCAGAGTCGGTCCCTTTGTCCCACCTGTCGCTCGAGCTGGGACATCTGTATTTCGAGGATCTACGCGGCGATCCGGAGGCGTTGCGCCGCAAGTTCGAGGCTGTGGCGCCCTGGGCGCAGGCGGTGCTTCGGCCAGGCGCCCGCATCAGCACTTGTTACCTGATCGACGACTACTTCAGCTCTGAGTTGTCGCCGGCTGACGTCGTCCCGCTGGTGCTTGACGCCGCTAAGCAGGCCGGCTTAAACATCGGTTACCTGGCCCGTGAGTCGGCATGCGCGAGTGTCGACGGCATTGGTGTGGCTGACCTGGTCACACAATGGATCATCGACGAGCCACCGGAAGGCTCCAACGGGTTGCGGCCCCCGGCGACCGTCGTGGGCTGGCTGGCCAACGGAAAGCGTTCCCCCACAACTGTTACCGCGGCGATGAAAGGCCCGCCGGAGTGGCAACCCCCGCGCGAGAGCGCCCGGAACAGGCACTCGATTTTCCTCGATATCGAGCTCTGGAGCACGGCGGGGGATCGCAGGTTGTGGTCGTGCCCGATGCTTGCCGCGGTGTGGCAGCTGGCGCGGCTCGGATTGCTGCGTTACGAGGGCAAGGCGGTGCTCCAGCCGCACACCTGGGAGAAGGAGTGGCCGGTGGAGTGGGCGTCGCTGCCGGGCGTGATCAAGGTTGATCCCGGTGCGGCGCCGTTCAGCGCGTACCGCACACTGTCCGTTCTGGACATTCAGTTCCTGCCGGTGGAGCACGCGGTCAGGCAGATCCTCGGTATGGTCGCCGTGGACGCATCGGTAATGCGCCAGAGCGTGCTCCGGGCCGGCAAGGAAGGGCTGGCGGTAAGCGACGAGATCGTGGGCCGGGTTGGCTACGTCTTCGTCAACTGACGGTCGCGGATCAGGACATCGAGATCGGTCGCCGCTTCCCACAGCTCGGCGAAGCGCTTGACCCGTCCCTTGACCCGGGCCTGGTCCTTCACCAGCCGGGTGGTGATGATGATGATGGGCTTTTGGTGCATGGTGCGCTGCGGAGCGGGCATCGACTCGTAGCTCAGGGCGTTGTCGAAGACGATGAAGTCGAACATGGTGTTGCCCAGCGTCCCCGGCGCGTCGTTCATATCCAGCACCCTGACCTCGACGCCGAGTCGCCGGTGCATCTGGCAGATCTCCACGAACTCCGGCGTGATCATCTGCTCGGCATTCTCCGCGATGAACACCCGTCGCGTGGTGACACCACGGCTGATGGCGTCGCGCTGCAACTGCAGGTAGCGCTGACCCAGGTCGGTCAGCCATAGCCCGCCGTCAACCCCGAGGTCGACCTTGGTGAGGCTGATCGCGTCGATCGACTTGTTGACGCTGCAGGTCAGATCCAGCATCCAGTCGCGGTCTTCTCCCTCATAGACGGTGTCGGCGTTCTTCGTGAGGTTTTTGACCAGGTCCGCCACCCCATTGATCTGACGCTGGACGAACCTGAGTGCCAGCTCGTCGTCCGTTGGAATGCTCGAGGCATTCTCGACCAGTTCCAGCACGACTTCGGTGCCTATCCCCGACTTCTCGAGCCGCGCAAAAATCTCTGTGGCCCGGCTGAAGTCCTCGAATCCTTGTCGCAGCATGCGCTCGGTGGACTCGGCATGTTGAGTCTGCCCGTCCTCGACCGCCTTGAGCCGCTTGTCCACCTCGGTCAGGTGCATCACCACGAGAGCGACACCGCTGAGAAAGATGGACGCCCCGAGCTGAAAGGCGATATTGATTTCGCTTAGTACCGAGTTCGCCAAGAAATAGCTGATCACGCCGGTCACGATGGTGACGAGGACCTTGCGGGTTATCGATTCCCAGGTTGGCATTTGCACCTCACGCAGTGTTGGAAGGGGTTGGGTCCAACTGCCTGGAGGCGGCCGCGAGAAACAGCTGGTCCCTGATCCGGTCGATCGAGACTCGCCAAAGCCGGGCGAAACCCGACCTTTCCTCGAGGCTTTCCCAGACGGGGCGCAGCTCGTCGTCGAGCCGGGCACCCGGCATCCACAGATGGAGCAGGTAATTCACCGCAGGGGTCAGGCGCCGCACCACATCGGGCAGGCTGGCCCCGCCGATCCTGCTGCTGTCCAGCAGCTTCTGCACGCTGTTCAGAAGCCAGTCGTGCATGGCTATTTCTTCCGCGAGCGTCGAGACCGCGGCTCGGTCGATCTGCCGCTGCCGGAGAACCAATGTGCGCATGCCGTCGCGGCGAATCGAGAAATCAACGCTCATACGCTCGCTGTCGTGCACTGCGACCCAGCGCAGGCGTGAGGGCGGCATGCGAAAAGCGACAGACTTGTCCAGCCCTTCGCTGGCCTGCAACCTTCCGTGCAGACGCGCGTTAACGGCGCTCAGATCCATGGTCGGCCCGGCGGCCGCGGAGGCGAGAAAGCCATCGGCGACGCGCTGTGCGTCCAATCGGTTGATCGCCTCCACCGTGCCCGGGCGGGACATGTAATGCGACCATTGAAGTCGCCGGCCGGCGTGAGATTGGACAATGTGCACTGATGAGGAGCACTGGAGTAGCTGACCGCCGGTCAGCACCGCGTGCGACGAGGCCGTGCCCACACCGCGGATCTCCGGCGCGGACAGCAGCAGGCAGTCGAGCCCGGTGAGGATTTCCGGCGAGACCGCGAATCGGACCGGCCGCTCGCGATGGCGCACCGGCGTCCCGGCCTTCAGGCCCATCAAAGAAACCGCAGTCCGGCTATCGACCGGGCTGGAGTTGCGGAGCAAGCCGGTATGCACCTCGCCAACGAAGATCATTGCTGTCCCATCGTCTGACCTCGACCGTGAGGAGTAGCCACCATGATGGCTCAGGCACACAACATGTCCAACGGTCAATTTAGACTGGCGGTCCGGTGTGATCGGATGATATCGACGATAGTCTTGCTTTATGGAAGCCGTCGTCATCGGCGCTGGCGTGTCCGGTCTTACCACTGCGGTGACCCTGCTGAAGGCCGGATACCAGGTGCGCGTGCTTGCCGACCGGCCGCCGGAGGAGACCACCTCGGCGTCGGCGGGGGCAAGTTGGTCACCGTACATGGTTGGCCACCCGCGGGCCATGGACTGGTGCGAGATCACTAGAAAAACACTGGAGAAGCTGGCAGCGTCGCCGGCAACGGGAGTCCGGATCATCGGTGGGATAGAAGCGTCCCTGACGCTCGTGGACGTACCCGAGTGGGCCCGTGGACTTGCCGGGTTCCGCATGTGCGAGCCGCGTGAGCTGCCGGCCGGCTACGTGATCGGCTGGTGGGGCGAGGTGCCCGTGGTGGACATGCCGGTCTATCTGCGCTATCTGACCGGCCTGCTGGCCGACGGGGGAGTGAACGTCAAAGTCGAACACGTCTCCGATTTGAACGTCGCACCGGTGGTGATCAACTGCACCGGGGCGGGCGCCGGCGACCTGACCGGCGACGCGGAGCTGGTCCCGACGAAGGGACAGCTCGTGGTCGTGCGCAATCCGGGGATCGAGCACTACTTCCAGGATCACCTCGAGGCTGAGGACCTGACCTACTTCATCCCGCACGGAGATGTGGTCGTGCTGGGTGGGTGCGCGCGCAGGCACGACACATCAACGGGGTACAACAGCCAGGACGCCGACGCGATCTTGAAGCGTTGCGCCAGGATCGACCCGCGGCTGGCGACCGCGGAGATCGTCGAACACCGGACCGGGGTCCGGCCGAACCGGCCCACCGTCCGGCTCGAGAAGGAGATCACGGCCCGCGGCAACACCGTCATCCACAACTACGGTCATGGCGGCGCCGGGGTCACCATGTCGTGGGGGTGCGCGGAGCACGTGCTCAATCTGTTGGGATAGTGAAGGGCCGCGCTCGGTGGGAGCGCGGCCCTTCATTTCCTTGTACCGTCTAGGGCTTCCAGGCGGGGTCACGGCCGCTGAGGCCCACCGCCTTCTGCAATGCGGGTGCCTCGTCGGGTACGGGCACCGGCTCGGCGAAGATCCCCATGCCTCGTCCCTGCTCGCCCATCTGCTCGACGAAAGCCCGTGCCATCTCGGCGGTGTCGTCAAGGCAGGCGTACTCCTGACCGGTGGCGCGAGCCAGATCCCAGCTGTGGATCACGAGGTCGCTGGCGAGCATCGTGGCCATTATGCCCGCCGGCATCTCGGAGGTGCCCATGCTGACCATGCCCTCCCACGCCGACGAGTGCGACCACGCCTCGATGGCCTGGCGGGCCTGCTCGTCGAGGCGGCTGGTCCAATCGTCGGACATCAGGTCACGCTCCCAGATGTCGCCGGGCACGGGACCGCCGCGCCCGGCGAGGCTGAGGGCCGTGGCCACCTGCAGCAGGTGGTTGGCGAGTGGGAGGACTTGCCATTCCTGGCAGGGCGTCGGCGCTGCGAGCTGGTCGGGGCTGACGCCGCGTGCGGTGCTGGCCGCCGCTGTCGCCGCGTCCGCCAGCAAGGGTGGTGTGAGTCGCATAGCCTCCAACCTAGGCGCAATGACGATCGATGTCTCAGCGAAGCGACGCGCCCGGGTCTGCCAGTGTCAGACCCGGGCGCGGCGGCACGATTTTCTAATGGGCAGCGGCTTCCTTGCGGATCTGGTCGGCGAGGTGCGACGGCATCGGATCGTACCGCACGAAGGTGCGGGTGAATGTGCCCGCGCCCGCGGTCATCGAGCGCAGGTCGACCAGGTACCGCAGCAGCTCGATGGCGGGCACCTCGGCGCGCACCACGGCCCGGTCGCCGCCGTCGGTGTCGGACTCGGTGCCCAGCACCCGCCCGCGCCGCCCGGACAGATCGCTCATGACCGAGCCCACAGCGGAATCGGGCACCGAGATGACCACCTCGTCGACCGGTTCGAGCAGTGTCAGCTGCGCCTTCTCCGCGGCGTCCTTGAGCGCCAAGGCACCCGCGGTCTGGAAGGCGGCGTCGGAGGAGTCGACGCTGTGGGCCTTGCCGTCGAAGAGCGTCACCCGCAGGTCCACGACCTTGTTGCCGGAGATCAGGCCGCGCTCCATCTGGGCCCGCACACCCTTCTCCACGCTCGGGATGTAGTTGTGCGGCACCGCGCCGCCGACGACCTTGTCCACGAACTCGAAGCCCGAACCGCGGGGCAGCGGCTCCACTTCGATGTCGCAGACCGCGTACTGCCCATGGCCACCGGACTGCTTGACGTGCCGGCCGTGGCCCTTGCCGCCCGTCTGGAACGCCTCGCGGAACGCCACCTTCGCCGGCTCTGTGGTCAGCTCCACGCCGCCGGCGCGCAGCCGGTCGAGTACCACGTCGGCGTGCGCCTCGCCCATGCACCACAGGACGATCTGGTGCGTCTCGGCGTTGCGCTCCAGCCGCAGCGTCGGGTCACCGGCGACCAGCTTGGCCAGGTTCTTGGCGAGCGCATCCTCATCCGAGCGGGTCTTGGGCAGGACGGCGATCGGCAGCAGCGGCTCAGGCATCGTCCACGACTGCATCAGCAGTGGCTTGTCCTTGCTGGAGATGGTGTCGCCGGTCTCCGCCGCGTTCGACTTGGTGATCGCGCAGATATCACCGGCGATGCAGGTGTTGACCTCGCGCAGGTTGGCGCCGAGCGGGGAGTAGATGTGGGTCACGCGCTCGTCGGCGTCGTGGTCCGGGTGGCCGCGCTCCTCCAGGCCGTGGCCGCTGATGTGCACCGGGGTGTCCGGCTTGAGGGTGCCGGAGAATACGCGCACCAGGCTCACCCGGCCGACGTACGGGTCGATGGTGGTCTTGACGACCTCGGCGACCAGCGGGCCCTTCGGGTTGCACTCCAGCGGCGCGGTGGGCTTGCCGTCCACAGTGGACACAGGCGGGACCGGGTGCTCCAGCGGGCTCGGGAAGGCACCGGTGAACAGCTCCAGCAGCGAGTCGATGCCGACCTTGGTCTCGGCGCACACCGGTACGACGGGGTAGAAGTGCCCGTGTGCGACGGCCTTCTCGAGGTCCTCGACCAGGACCGAGATCTCGATCTGCTCGCCCTCGAGATACCGCTCCATGAGCGTCTCGTCCTCGCTCTCGGCGATGATCGCCTCGATGAGCGCGTTGCGCGACTCCTCGATGATCGGAAGATGCTCAGCGTCAGGCTCGCGGGAGGCCGGCGGGTACCCCCCTGAATAATCAAAAATGCGCTGTGAGATCAGTCCGATCAATCCGGCCACGCTCTCACCGTCGTCACCGAGCATCGGCAGGTAGAGAGGCTGCACACCCTCCCCGAAGACGCGCTGGCATTCGGCAAGAATCTCGTCGAAGTTGGCGCGCTGGTGGTCGAGGCGGGAAATCGCCACAGCGCGCGGCATGCCGACGTCGGCGCACTCCTGCCAGAGGGCAGCGGTGGTCGCGTCGAGGTCCTCGCCGGCACTGACGACGAAGAGCGCGGCGTCGGCGGCACGCAGACCGGCCCGCAGCTCCCCGACGTAGTCGGCGTAACCCGGAGTGTCCAGAAGATTAATCTTTTTCCCGTCGTGGGCGATCGGCGCGCACGCTAGGGCGACGGACCGCTGCTGCTTCACCGCGGCAGGATCATGATCGCTAATCGTCGTGCCCTCGGTGACCGATCCGGCCCTCGTGATCGTGCCGGTCGCCGCCAGGATGGCTTCGACCAGGGTGGTCTTGCCGCTGCCCGCGTGTCCGACCAGCACGATATTTCTTACCCCGGCAGGGTCCTCCGCTGTCGGGGCTGGGCCGAGAGAAGTCTTGTCTGCAGTGCCGCGTGCCATGCCCGCCTCCTTTGGTTTCGCCTATGTTTCCCGATAAGACACCCGATGCCTCCCGGACACAACCCCGACGCGCAAGCTCGCTCGGTTAGGCACGCCGGCCGGTTGATCGAAGCGGAGTCTCACGTATCGTTTAGCGCATCATGGCGAAGATCCTCAGCGTGGTGGGCAAGCAGGCGACGGCGAGGCTGCTCGAACCGATCGGGCAGGCGCTGTTGCGCGCCGGAATCTCACCCAACGCCGTAACCATGCTAGGGACGGCGGGGGTGATCGCGGGGGCGTTTGGCTTCGCCGCCCGGGGGAAATTTATCCTTGCCGTTGTCGTCGTAACGGTGTGCGGCCTGACCGATGTCATGGACGGGGCGATGGCGCGGTCGCGCGGGAAGGCAAGCCGCTACGGTGCTCTCCTCGACTCCACAATGGACAGGGTGGCCGATGGTGCGATCTTTTCAAGCCTTATTCTCTGGTACCACACACAGGCCGACACATGGTCAATGCTCGCCGGCCTGATCTGCCTGGTAACCGGCCAGATCGTCTCGTATGTCAAGGCGCGCGCCGAAGGGCTGGGCTTCGAGTGCCACGTCGGGCTGGTGGAGCGGGCCGAGCGCCTGATCACCGTGGGCGTGGGGGCGCTGTTGACCGCGTTCGGGCTGGCGTGGGGTCTTCCCGCCGCTCTGTGGCTGGTCGCGGCCGGGTCGGTGGTCACCATCGCGCAGCGGATGGTGTATGTGTCGCGGCAGGAGAAGCGGGCCTCGACATGAATGAGCGGGTCATGGAGGCCGGGTTCGCGGCCGGGTGGCGGCTGGTGCGGGCGCTGCCGGAGCCGGTGGCGCGGGCGGCTTTTCGGGCCGGCGCGGATCGGGCCGTGGCTCGCAACGGACCCGGGGTGCAGCGGCTCGCGCGCAACCTGAGCTGCGTGCTGGGCTCGCCGGCGCCGTCGTCGCTGGTCCGCGACGCGATGCGATCATACGCGCGGTACTGGCTGGAGGCCTTCCGGCTGCCCAACAAGAATCCGGCGCAGCTGCGCGAGGGCTTCCGGATGGAGGGGTTCAAGTACCTTGAGCGGGCGCACGAGCAGGGCACGGGCGCAGTGGTGGCGATGCCGCACGCGGGCAACTGGGACGCGGCCGGGGCGATGGCCACCGCCAAGGGGGTACCCATCACCACCGTCGCCGAGCGGCTGAAGCCGGAAAGCCTGTATCGCCGGTTCCTGGCGTTCCGTGAGACCCTTGGAATGAAGATCGTTCCACTTACCGGGGGAGCGCCGCCCATGGACGAGTTGATGCTGGCGGTGCGCCAGGCGCATGTCGTGCCGCTGCTCGCCGACCGCGATCTGTCCCGCCGCGGGATCGAGGTGGACTTCCTGGGTGGGCGGACCAAGATGCCTGCCGGGCCCGCGATGCTCGCACTGCGAACGGGCGCCCCGCTGTTCGTGACGCACATGTGGAACGAGCCTGATGCGCCATGCGGCAGGCTGATCGGACCCCTGCCCATGCCGGACCCGACCGAGGGGCCGCTCGGCGAAAGGGTCAAGACACTCACCCAGCGGGTCGCCGACGAGCTGGGGCGGGGCATCGTGGCCAACCCGCAGGACTGGCACATGATGCAGAAGCTCTGGCTCACCGAACCGGCGATGGCGGGGGCCTGACGTGCGGATCGGGATCGTGTGCCCGTACTCGCTCGACGTCCCGGGCGGGGTCCAGTTCCACGTGCGGGACCTGGCCGAGACCCTGATCACGATGGGGCACGAGGTGAGTGTGCTCGCCCCGGCCGACGACGACCAGCAGCTGCCGCCCTATGTCGTGCCGGCGGGACGGGCGGTTCCCGTGCCGTACAACGGTTCCGTGGCACGGCTCAATTTCGGGCCGCTGTCGGCGGCGCGGGTGCGGCGCTGGCTCAACCAGGGCGGGTTCGACGTGCTGCACGTGCACGAGCCGATGACGCCGTCGCTGTCCCTGCTGGCCGTCATGGCGTGGAACGGTCCCGTGGTCGCGACGTTCCACACCGCCATCACCCGGTCGCACTTCCTCTCCGCCGGGCGCAAGGTCGCACAGCTGGTGCTGGAGCGGATCACGGCGCGGATCGCGGTCAGCGCGCTGGCCCGGCGGGTACAGGTGGAGCACCTCGACGGCGGGGCGGTCGAGATCCCCAACGGGGTGGCGGTGGCGAAGTTCGCCGATGCGTCCCCTTTGGACGGTTGGCCCCGCGAGGGCGGGTCGGTGGGATTCCTCGGGCGTTTCACCGAGCCGCGCAAGGGGTTCGACGTGCTCGTGCGGGCGCTCGAAACCGTTGTGGCACAACGGCCTTCCCTGCGACTGCTGCTGGCCGGCCCGAGCGACCTCGACGAGGTGGAGCTGCCGCCGGCCGTCGCGTCGCGGATCGACTTCCTGGGCCGGGTGTCCGAACCGGACAAAGCGCGAATGTTGCGCAGCATAGATTTGTACGTCGCCCCCAACACCGGCGGTGAGTCGTTCGGGATGATCCTCACCGAGGCGATGGCGGCCGGGGCGGCGATCGTCGCATCCGATCTGGACGCCTTCCGGCGGGTACTCGAAGGCGGGCGCGCCGGTGCGCTGTTCCCGGTCGGTGACAGCCGGGCGCTGGCGACGACAATCCTTGAGCTGCTTGAGGATCCGGGGCGGCGGGCCGTGCTGGCCGAACGGGCCCGCACGGCCGTGGCGGCCTACGACTGGCCGGTGGTGGCGGTCCAGGTGCTCGAGGTCTATGCGACAGCAATCGATGCCTGGATCGGTGTGCCGCACTTATCCACATCAACTGAGTTGACAATGGACGGTTGATCCGTAGACTCGTCCGCATGACAGTTACAGCCCCTTTGGCAGAAGTGATTTGGCGTGTCGAGGCCCTCGAGGCAGACCGCGAGAACCTCTACGGGAGTGTTCAGATGCTTGACGCCGAGTGCCGCGAAACCAACAGACGACAGCGGGCGGATCGAAAACTGACCGTCGCGCTGCGGACCACGCAGATCGAGCATGGCTCGAAACTCGACTCGTTGCTGGTTGGGCAGGAGCGGCTGGAAGACGCGCAGGAGAAACTGCAACGATCCCAGGATCGGCTGTTGGACAGCTATGTCCACCTGGAGCGCAATGTCGCCGACATGAAGAAGGTCCAGACACGCCTAGCGGAGGATGTGTCTGGGCTCAAGACGGGCCAGGAGAGGCTGGAGCAGGACGTGTCTGGGCTCAAGACGGGCCAGGAGAGGCTGGAGCAGGACGTGTCCGGGCTCAAGACGGGCCAGGCGCGGCTGGAGGAAAAGTTCGACGGGCTCGAGGGTAGGTTCGACGGGCTCGAGGGTAGGTTCGACGGGCTCGAGGGTAGGTTCGACGGGCTCGAGGGTAGGTTCGACGGGCTCGAGGGTAGGTTCGACGGG
>Ga0075428_100000280_pt1 | contig 50009 bp, 51 predicted proteins | sample RhiMetdeltSRZDD2_FD_75291 | JGI IMG/M metagenome (GOLD analysis project Ga0075428, IMG submission 75291) | Populus rhizosphere microbial communities from Tennessee, USA - Rhizosphere MetaG P. deltoides SRZDD2 | ecosystem: Host-associated > Plants > Roots > Rhizosphere > Soil | place: USA... | reverse complement strand
CGCCGTCATCACCGGTTTTGCCTCCGGCCGTGCGCGCCCGGGTGCTTGCCGACGCAAGCCAGGAAGACGCGCACTTAACATTAACGGCGTTTCCGCCGCGAATGTTAGCCTGCGCCGAAACCGGCGTCATGCGTGAACGCGGCTCTCCATGAACAATCGCACGCCGGTCGCCGTCATCACCGGTTTTCTCGGCAGCGGCAAGACGACGCTGCTGAACCACGTCCTGCGCGACCCGGGGTTCGCCGACGCGGTAGTCATCATCAACGAGTTCGGGGAGATCGCGCTCGACCACCTGCTCGTCGCCACGCCCGACGAGAGCATGGTCGTCCTCGGCAACGGCTGCATCTGCTGCGAGATGCGCGGGGACCTGGTCGGCACGCTCTCCGGCCTCTACCTCAGGCGCCGCGAGGGCGGGATACCGGCGTTCGGCAAGGTGCTGATCGAAACCACCGGCCTCGCGGACCCGGTGCCGATACTCCAGACGCTCATCACCGACCGCGAGGTGGCGCCGCTCTACCGGGTGGACAGCATCATCACGCTGGTGGACGGCGTGCACGGCGCAGCCCAGCTCGATGCCGGCGCGGAAGCGCTCAAGCAGGCCGCGCTGGCGGACCGCCTTCTTGTCTCGAAATCCGATCTCGCGCCCGCCGGTGCTTACGAGCGCCTGCGCGCACGCCTCGCCGGCATCAATCCGGGGGCGGAGATCTACCCCGTCGTGCGCGGCGTCGTCGATCCCGCGCGGCTCTTCGGGACGGGTCTCGACGACGTGGCCCGGGGCGCGAGCCTGGAGCGCTGGCTCAATGTGGAACGCTTCCGCGAAACCGAGGGCCGTTCTGACCTGCATCGACGCCGCGGAAACGGGCGTGCCGGCACGGGCATCAGCGCGTTCTGCATTTATTACGACAACCCGGTGACTGCTCACGGCCTCACCCTCTGGCTGAACCTGGTTGCTTCGCTGCGCGGGGCGAACCTGTTGCGGTTGAAAGGATTGCTCAACGTAGAGGGAAAGCCGGTTGCGGTCCATGCGGTGCAGACGTTGATCCACGAGCCCGTCACGCTCGAGCGCTGGCCGGACGCGGAGCGCCGCTCGCGTCTCGTCTTCATCACGCGCGGTATGGTGCGCGCCGATATCGAAAGAACGCTGCCTGCACTGGCTTTCGACGGTTCGAGCACTCCGGGCGGCTTCGACGCCGCCGCTTACGCGAGATTTGCCGCTGTCGCCGGTCATTTCCGGTAGACCGGGCGTGTTCCCGTGACTGCGGGCGCGTTCGGGATACACTCTGCCTGACTCAAAGCAAGCCAGGAACGCCACATGCAGGAAATGAAGCCCTCCCCGGAGCGGGGTCCGCTGCGCTACGTCAAGGCAGGCATGCTCATCGACGGTACGGGCGCGAAGCCGGTGAGAGACCCGGTCGTCGTGCTGCAGGGACGCCGCATCAGGCAGGTCGGCACCAGGCACTCGATCAAGGTCCCGCCGCGCGCCGAGGTGATCGATGCCGCGGGCTCGACGCTCATGCCCGGCATGATGGACCTGCACATACACACGGCCATGTACAACTGCATGACGTTCCACAATCACCGCGTCGCGCAGTTCGAGATCATGCCGCACCTGCAGCAGATGTACGCCCTCTTCCACGCGCAGAACTGCTTCGACATGGGCTTCACCACGCTGCGCGATCTCGGCATGAACGGCCCCTACGGCCTGCTGGTGAACGAGCTGTGTGCGGTGCGCGACGCCATCAATGCGGGCATCGTCGAAGGGCCGCGCATGGTGATCGGCGCTTTCACCACGATGACCGGCTCGCACCTCGACCTGATACAGCCGCGCGCGATGTATCGCTGGGGATTCAACACCGCGGACGGCCCGTGGGAGCTGCGGAAGCTCGCGCGCAAGAACCTGCTCGCGGGCTGTGACGTGATCAAGACCTGCGCCTCGGGCGGGGGCGGCACCGACAAGGAGGAGCCCGATATCCGCAACCTGACCCAGGAGGAGCTCGACGCGCTCGTCGACGAAGCGCATGCGCTGCACAAGCACGCCGCCGTGCATTGCTTTACCACCAACGCCCAGCGCATGGCCCTGCAGGCCGGCGCGGACACGATAGAGCACATGGTGTTCTCGGACGACGACACGCTGGACATGATCGTCGAGGCGGGCGTGCCGATGACGCCCACGCTCTCGCATCGCACCGATCACGCCATCGAGCTGCGCCGCGAGCACGGCACGGCGGACTTCGTGCTGCGCAAGATGAAGTACCTGCAGCCGTTTTGTTTCGAGACCTTCAAGAAGGCGTACAAGGCGGGCGTTGCGATCGCGATGGGCACCGACATGGGTTTCGAGCCCGATATGGGCTCGAACGCCGCGGAGCTCGAGATCTACGTCAAACTGGGCATGAAGCCGATGGACGCCATCCTGACGACGACCCGCAACGCGGCGCGGGCGCTGAAGCGTGAGGCGGACCTGGGCACGATCGAGGCGGGGAAACTCGCCGACCTGGTCGCCGTCAACGGCGATCCGCTGCGGAACATCCGCTGCCTGCAGGAGAAGAAGAACATCTACCTCGTGATGAAGGAAGGGAAGATCTACGCCGACCGCCGCCCGGGCAGGAACCGGAACGTCGTCAACGTGAAGCCGGGAGACTGGAAGATCGTCGATTACCTGTGAGCCGGTGACCAGTGACCGGTGACCAGTGTTCGGAGGAACCATGGCAGCGAAGAAGCGGCCCGTTAAATCGGGCAAAGCGAAGACGAAGACCAAGGGCGCAGTGCGCGGCGGCACGGACGGGCGCTACCACTACGACATGGCGAAGGTGCGAGTTACGGACGCGGGCAAGGGCTACTCCACTTCGCATGGCGGTGTGGTGGAGGGCGCGCGCATGCTGGTGGGCTATATCCACAAGCCGCGCGGCACCGGCTCGCGCATGCACACGCACAAGAACGAGCAATTGAACTACGTCTTGCGCGGCACGCTCGTGGGCTCCGTCAACGGCAGGAAGGTCGTGGCGCCGACGGGCACGCTCATCTACATACCTGCCAACGCGCCGCACACGCTGGTCGCTTCCCCCGACGACGAGGACGTGATTTTCCTCGCGATCAAGGACCTCTCCCAGGGCATCATCGGCAAGGCGGTGGATGGCACGATGGCGGGGCCGCATTACGAGCCGGGGTTCCGTCCGGACTGACGGGCCATGCGCGCAAGCGCCCTCTACCACGTCTCGGAACGCCGCGTCGAGTGCAGGGAAGTGGCCCTGGCCGCGCCCGGCGCGGGGGAAGTGCTGATCGAAAGCCGCTACTCCGCCATCAGCCCCGGCACCGAGGCGATGATTTTCAGCGGCGCGTTTCCGAAAGACGCCGCGCTGGATGCCGCCATCGGCAGCCTGAAAGGCCGGTTTGCCTATCCGTTTTCATACGGCTACGCCCTGGTTGGGAAAGTGTCGGCGGTCGGCCCCGGCGTGCCGGAGGAATCGATCGGCCGGACCTGCTTCGCCTTCCACCCGCACCAGGACCGCGCGGTGGTGCCGCTCGCCGATTGCCACCGGGTTCCCGACGGCGTGCCGCCGGAAGCGGCGTTGTTTCTGCCGCAGGCCGAAGCCGCGCTGAATCTCGTCATGGACGGCGCGCCGCTGATCGGCGAGCGCGTGCTCGTATTCGGCCAGGGCGTGGTCGGACTGCTGACTGCGGCCCTGCTGGCGGAATTTCCCCTGGAGCGCCTGGTTGCCGCCGAGCCCCTCGCGTGGCGGCGCGAGCTCGCGAGAAGCTGGGGCATCGAGGACACGGTCGATCCGACCGACGCGGGATCATGGCAGGCGGCCCTTGCGAGCCTGAACGGTGCGGACCTGGTCTTCGAGTTGTCGGGCAGCATGCCGGCGCTCAACCAGGCGATCGAAGCTGCCGGTTTCGACGGCCGCATCGTCGTGGGATCGTGGTACGGCGCCGGCACGCAGCCGCTGGATCTCGGGGGCCGCTTCCATCGCAACCGCCTGCGCCTGATTTCCAGCCAGGTGAGCACGCTCAACCCGGCCCTGACCGGGCGCTGGGACAAGCCGCGCCGCATCGAGCTCGCCTGGCGCATCGTGGAGCAGCTCCAGCCGCAGCGCCTGATCGCGCAATCCTTCCCCCTCGCCAGCTGCCAGGAGGCCTTCGAGGCGGTCAGCGCGCGGCGCGAGGGGGTGATGCAGGTGATTTTTCGATACTAGGAGCGACTCATGTATCAACTTGCAGTGACCCGCGATTTCGTCGCCCAGCACTATCTCATCGGCGGCGACTGGGGAGCTGAGAACTCCAGGCACAGCCACGCGTACAGGATCGAGGTGCTGCTTGCCGGCCCGGCGCTCGATCGGCACGGGTATCTCGTCGATATCGTCGAGCTGGATCGGGCGTTGACCGAGATCATCTCCCGCTTCCGCGACCATACCTTGAACGACCTCGAGCCTTTCGCCGGCGTGAATCCCAGCCTGGAGCGATTCGCCAAAGTGCTCCACGGAGAGCTGAAATCGAGACTCACCGCGCAGGATCTGTCGCTTGCCGTGAAGCTGTGGGAGAACGAGCGTGACTGGGCTGCCTACGGACCCGAGTGAACCCCATTTGAACAGGAGGAAACGGAGATAAGGGAGAAAAGGGCGTCTTGAGCCTCTGTTTCCTCTGTTGCCTCCTGTAAAAAGGGTTTGGTGGTGCCTGTAGCCTTTGCCGAATATCTGTCGGCCAAGTTCGCGCTCGACGAGCGGAGCCTGAACCGCGTGGTGCGTGAGGCGTTCTGGAATGCGCTGCGCGACCTGCCGAGCATCGAATGTCTGGATGTGGGCGCCGGCACCGGCGCGACGATCCGGCGGCTCCTGGCGAGCAGCCTTACCCAACCTCTGTCGTTGACCGCGCTCGACTGCGATCTAACCCTGCTCGAGCTCGCCCGCGACAGCACGGCCGCGCAACTTCGCGCAATGGGCGTCGACGTCAGCATCGAGGGAGGCGCAATCCGCACCCGCGGTACGTGGGTTGCATCTTTCCGCTTTGCTGCTGAAGAATTGAAAAACCACCGTCCGGACCGTGCCTACAACGTCATCACGGCGCACGCGTTTCTCGACATCGTGCCGCTCGCTCCGGCGCTGACATCGTTTGCCGCATGGCTTTCGTCGGGCGGCTATCTCTACGCCACGATCAACTACGACGGCGAGACCGAGCTCTCCGCGCCTTATGAAGACCGGAAGTTCGAGGCCGAATTACTGGACTACTACAACCACACCATGGAGATCCGCCGCGTCGACGGGCAGGCCACGGGCGGCGCCTATAGCGGCAGACGTCTCGCGACGCTGCTGCCGGAATTCGGGTTCAGCGTGCTCGCGCACGGCAGCTCGGACTGGAATATCGCTCCGCTCTCGGGTCGGTATCGCGACGACGATGCGGTCTGCCTGACCGCATTGCTGGAGATGATGGCCTTGGAAGGGCAAAGATCCGGGCTGTTTCGCCCGGATTTGCTCGATCGCTGGCACGATGACCGGCGACGCCTGGTGCAGGAGGGCAGTCTGACGCTGCGCGTACATCAGACGGACGTGCTGGCCCGGTACGATTCCTGAGCCGCTGCGTCAGGCTTGCAACCTGTGAGACCATGTTCGCATGAGTGAAAAACGCGTCGGCATCATCATGCATGGGGTGACTGGAAGGATGGGCACCAACCAGCACCTCGTGCGCTCTATCCTCGAAATCCGCAAGGACGGTGGCGTGCGCCTTGCCGACGGCACGCGGATCATGCCCGATCCGATACTGGCGGGCCGGAACCAGGACAAGCTGCGGCAACTCGCTCAGGCGCACGGCATCGAGCGCTGGACGACTGACCTCGCCGGTGCGCTTGCGAACCGGTCCGACGCCGTGTTCTTCGACGCTGCCTCGACGCAGCTGCGGCCGAAGCTGGTCAAGCAGGCGATCGCCGCCGGCAAGCACGTGTACTGCGAGAAACCCGTGGCGACGACGCTCGCCGCGGCGCTCGACATCTACCGCGCTGCCCGGAAGGCGCGCGTCAAGCACGGCGTCGTGCAGGACAAGCTCTGGCTGCCGGGCCTGCTCAAGCTGAAAAAGCTGCGCGATGCAGGCTTCTTCGGGCGCATCCTGTCGGTGCGCGGCGAGTTCGGCTACTGGGTGTTCGAGGGGGACAGGCAGCCTGCGCAGCGCCCGTCGTGGAACTACCGCAAGCAGGAAGGCGGCGGGATCATCCTCGACATGCTGTGTCACTGGCGCTACGTGATCGACAATCTCTTCGGCGCGGTGCAGGCGGTCACGTGCCGGGGCGCGACGCATATCCCGTACCGCTGGGATGAAAACGGAAAGAAGTACCGGGCGACGGCCGACGATGCGGCGTACGCGACTTTCGAGCTGGCCGGCGGCGCGACCGCGCACTTCGCGAGCTCGTGGTGCGTGCGGGTGCGGCGCGACGACCTCCTGACCCTGCAGGTGGACGGCACGGAGGGCACGGCGGTGGCGGGACTCCGGCGCTGCTTCATCCAGTCCTACGCGCGAACGCCGAAGCCCGTCTGGAATCCCGACATTCCCCAGCCCATCGATTTCTTCCGGGACTGGGAAGAGGTGCCGGACGACCCGGCATGGGGCAATGCGTTCAGGGCGCAATGGGAGCTGTTTCTCAGGCACGTCGCGGGAGAGGGCGCTTTTCGCTGGAACCTGCTCGAAGGCGCCAAGGGCGTGCAGCTGGCGGAACTGGGGTTGAAAAGCTGGAAGCAGCGGCGGTGGCTCAAAGTTCCTGCTTTGAAAGTGTGACGAATGACCAGTGACCAGTGACCGACATGAAGCGTGACGCGATACTGAGCATCAAGTTGCCGGCTGCAGGAGGCAAGCTGCAGGACTACTCCGTGCGCGAGCCGGGCAGGTTCGAGCGTCCGGCGCGGCCGTTCACCCGCGTCGCGTACGCGGCGGCCCACGTCGTTGCCGATCCGTGGTCGGTGCAGGAGCCATGGCTCTCCGCCGCGGTGGACTGGGACGCGACCATCGCTTACCGCAGACATCTGTGGTCGTGGGGGCTGGGCGTTGCCGAGGCGATGGATACCGCACAGCGCGGCATGGGCATGCACTGGCCGGCGTCGCTGGAGCTGATACGGCGCACGCTCGACGCGGCTCGCGACGTGCCTGGCGCACTTGTCGGCGCGGGCGCCGGCACCGATCACCTTGCGCCGGATCCGGGCCTTACGCCCGCGCAAGTCATCGCGGCCTACGAAGAGCAATGCGCCGCGGTCGAGAAGCTGGGGGGCCGCATCGTGCTCATGGCGAGCCGCGCGCTGGCTGCGTGCGCGAAATCGCCGGATGCCTACGGGCTGGTGTACGACCGTGTGCTCGCGCAGGTGAAGGAGCCGGTCATCATCCACTGGCTGGGCGAGATGTTCGATCCGGCGCTGGCAGGCTACTGGGGTTGCCGGGATCACGCGGCGGCGATGGACATCTGCGCGGACGTCCTCAAGCGCAACGCCGCAAAGGTGGACGGCATCAAGGTATCGCTGCTCGACAAGGACAAGGAGATCGCCCTGCGGCGGCGGTTGCCCGCGGGCGTCCGCATGTACACAGGCGACGATTTCAATTTCGCGGAGCTGATCGAGGGTGATGGCGAGAGGTATTCCGACGCTCTGCTCGGCATCTTCGATGCGATCGCCCCGGCGGCCTCGAGCGCGCTCTCGGCGCTGGCCGCGAACGACCGGACGGAGTATCACGAGATCCTGGCGCCGACCGTGCCGCTCTCGCGTCACATCTTTCGCGATCCCACGCGTTTCTACAAGACGGGCGTCGTGTTCATGGCGTGGCTGAACGGCCACCAGGAGCACTTCGTCATGGTCGGCGGACAGCAGAGCGCGCGGAATATCCTGCACCTCGCGGATCTCTTCCGGCTGGCGGACGCGGCGGGCCTGCTCGCGGATCCTGCGCTCGCTTGCCACCGGATGAAGAAGTTGCTCGCCGTGCATGGCATTTCGTGATGCCAGGAAAATTCCAATCTTCACGTCCTACGCGTCCTTTGCGGTGAGGCTTTTCTCTTCCACCGCGGCCTTGGCGTTCCTGGCGGTGAAGCTTTGAAACCACCGGATCCCGCGAAGCTCTCCCTCAACACCGCCACCACGCGCGGCAAGTGGGGCCTCGCGCAGGCCATCGAGGGCTGCGCACGCCACGGCATCCGCGGCATCTCCCCCTGGCGCGATCTGCTGCACGCCATGGGCGTGGCAAAAGCCGCGCGCGCGATCCGCGCCCACGAGTTGACGGTGACCGGACATTGCCGGGGCGGTATGTTTCCGGCGCCGGACGCGCGCGGCCGCAAACGCGCCATCGACGACAATCTCCGCGCCATCGAGGAAGCGCACGCCCTCGGGGCGCGGTGCCTGGTGCTCGTGGTGGGCGGGTTGCCGAAAGGCTCCAAAGACATCGCCGGCGCGCGCGAGCAGGTGAAAGACGGCCTGGCCGCGATATTGCCGCACGCTCGGCAGGCCGGCGTGCCGCTCGCGATCGAGCCGCTACACCCGATGTATGCGGCGGACCGAGCGTGCGTCAATACGCTCTCACAGGCGCTCGATCTCTGCGACGCCCTCGATCCGGCGAAGGGCGGCGCGCTGGGCGTCGCAGTCGATGTCTACCACGTGTGGTGGGACCCGCAGCTCGAAAGGCAGATCCGGCGCGCCGGTCGAAAAAGGCTCCTCGCTTATCACATCTGCGACTGGCTGGTGCCGACGACCGATCTGCTGCTCGACCGCGGCATGATGGGTGACGGGATCGTGGATCTGCACTGCATCCGCGCGTGGATGGAAGCCGCGGGCTATGCGGGCTTCCACGAAGTGGAAATCTTCTCCGCGAAAAACTGGTGGCGCCGCAATCCGGACTCGGTGCTCGAAATCTGCAAGGCGCGGCATCGGCGCTTCGGTTAGAATTTTTTCACCTGCGGCGACGGCGCGACGGGATCAACCGCCCCAGGGCGCGTGCGAAAAACTCCAATCGAGGAAGGATCAGAATGAAGGATTCAGACCGGAAGCGCTTCTGCACTATTCTCGCAGCTTTTCCATTGATGGTCTGGTGCGGCCTGGCTTGCGCGCAAGACTATCCGACGAAACCGGTTCGCTTCATCGTCGGTTTCCCGCCGGGCGGCACCAACGACATCGTCGCGCGCGCTCTGGGGGCGAAGCTCACGGAAAATCTCAAGCAGCAGTTCGTGATCGAGAACCGCGGCGGCGCCAATACCGCGATCGCGTCGGAGCTCTTCGTGCGCACGCCGCCCGACGGCTACACCATCATGTTGAATGCGCCCGGGCACGCCACCAACCCGACGCTCATGAAGCTGCGTTTCGATCCGATAAAGGATTTCGCCTTCATCACCTGCGCCGCGGAATCGCAGAATCTCGTGGTGCTGCATCCGTCGTTTCCACCGAAGAACGTGAAGGAGCTAATCGCGTTCTCGAAGCAGCGCCCGGGCCAGATCAACTACGGCTCATCGGGCGTCGGCACGACCGTGCACCTGTCGGCGGAGCTCTTCCAGTTCATGACCGGCGTCAAGTGGGTGCACATTCCGTACAAGGGCGCCGGCCCGGCCGTGATCGATCTGCTGGCGGGCCACCACGTGCTGTACTTCGGCAACGTCCCGAGCGTGATCCAGCACGCGCGGGCGGGGAAGCTGCGGGCGATAGCGGTGACCGGATTGAAGCGCTCCACGGCTGCACCTGACATCCCGACGGTGAACGAGAGCGGCATTCCCGGGTTCGAGGTTACGACCTGGTACGGCGTGTCCGCGCCCGCCAAGACGCCGCGCCCTATCATAGACAAGCTTCATGCCGAGATCGTGCGTGCCCTCAAGTCGCAGGACCTGCGCGACTACCTGGTCAACAGCGGGGCCGATATCGTGGGCAACACGCCGGAGCAGTACACGGCGTTCGTGCAGAACGAGATCGTGAAATGGAGCAAGGTGATCAAGGGGGCCGGCATTAAGGGAGAGTAGCGCGTCGAGAGGCGGAGCAGGGGCCCGTGGGTTACGTCCTCGGCCCGCTGATGGAGGAGTACCTGCGGCGCGCGCTGCTCCTCGCGCGCGGCGATGCGAGCGTCTTCTTCACGCGGCCGATCAGCCTCGCGTTCATCGTGGGGACGGTGCTGATACTGATCTCGCTGGCGTGGCCGGCCCTGCACGGGCGACAATCCACACGCTAGGGCAATTCAGCCAGGGTTTGATGTTCTTGACGGGGCAATATGTCAGCGAATGATTTGATCAAGCAGCTCGAAGACAACACCGCCGAAGCGCTCGCCATGGGCGGGGCGGAGAAGCTCGCGGCGCGCAAGAAGCAGGGGCTGCTGAACGCGCGGGAGCGCATCGATTACCTGGTCGACCAGGGGAGCTTCATCGAGTCCGGCCGCTTCGCGCGCGGCATACGCGAGGAGGTGCGCCACAAGACGCCCGCCGACGGCAAGATCGCCGGGTTCGCGAAGCTGGCCGGCCGCGAGATCGCCCTGGTGGCGAACGACTTCACCGTGCTGGGCGCTTCCTCCAGCGTCATCAACATGAAGAAGATCCGGCACATGAAGGGCGTCGCATGCCAGCGCGGCATGCCGCTCGTGCTGCTCGGTGAATCCTCAGGCGCGCGCATGCCCGATCGCATGGGCGCCTCGGGCCGCGCGATCCTGGCGCAGGACCCGACCGAATACCAGCGCCTGCGCGAATCGCCATGGGTATCGGCGCTGCTGGGCCAGTGCTACGGCTCGTCGACCTGGTATTCCGCGATGTCGGACTTCGTGGTGATGCGCAAGGGCGCGATCATGGCGGTCGCGAGTCCCAACGTCACCTCGCTCGCGATCGGCAAGCCCATGGACCCGGAGGAGCTCGGCGGCTGGAAGCTATTGACCGGCGTCTCGGGTCTCGCGGACATGGCGGTCGACACCGATCAACAGGCGCTCGATGCGGTGAAGCGGTTTCTCTCCTATCTGCCCTCGCACGCGATGGAGCCGCCGCCGGAGCACCCGGTACCGCCCGGGTCGGACGATGCATGCCGGAAAATCCTCGACATCCTGCCGGAAGCGCGCAACAAGGTGTACGACGTGCGGAAAATCATCGCCGCGGTCGTGGACAAGGATTCCAGCTTCGAGCTGAAGGAGCGCTACGGGCGGTCCGTCGCCACGGTCCTCGCCCGGCTGAACGGCAGGAGCGTCGGCTTCATCGCCAACAACCCGCAGTTCAAGGGCGGCGCGCTCGACCCGGACGCCTGCCAGAAGGCGACGAGCTTCATGGTGCTGTGCGATTCCTTCAACATCCCCATCGTGTTCCTGGTGGACGTGCCGGGGTTTCTCATCGGCGTGGAGGGGGAGCTGCGCGGCATGCCGGGCAAGATCATCAACTGGATGAACGCGATCTCGCTCGTGACGGTGCCCAAGGTCACCATCATCCTCCGGAAGAGCTACGGCCAGGCCTATATCAACATGGGCGGGGGCCGTAACTCCGACGAGATCGCGTGCTGGCCCACGGCGGACCTGGGCTTCATGGATCCGCGGGTCTCGGTCAACGTCCTCTACGGCTTGAAGGAGGAGGACGACCCCGAGCGGTTCAAGGAGCTCGTTGCCGAAGTCGACCGCGATACCACGCCGTGGGAGCTCGCGCGCCTGTATGAATCGCACTACGTGATCGATCCGCGGGACACGCGGAGCTGGCTGACACGCGTGCTCGACGTGCACCGCATGCGCATGAGCAAGGGCGTGAGCAAGCACAGGCTGGCGAACTGGCCGACGAGCTATTAGCGGTGACCGGTGACCCGTGACCAGTGACCAGCGCATTGTTGAGTTCTGGAACAACTCCATTGTTCCGACCCTGATCGAGTACATCAGGATCCCGGCGAAATCTCCGCACTTCGACAAGTCGTGGGCGAAGAACGGGCATATCGACGCGGCCGTCGAGCTGGCGGCGGGCTGGTGCCGGAAGAACGCCGTCGAGGGCATGAAGCTGGAGGTGGTGCGGCTCGAAGGCCGCACACCGCTCCTCTTCATTGAAGTGCCGCCCGCGAAAGGCGCCGAAAATACGGGCACGGTTCTCCTCTACGGCCACCTCGACAAGCAGCCGGAGATGACCGGCTGGGCGGACGGTCTCGGTCCGTGGACGCCCGTCATACGCGAGGGCAAGCTCTACGGCCGCGGCGGAGCGGACGACGGCTATGCCGTCTTCGCGTCCATCGCGGCGTTGCGCGCCTTGCGCGAGGAAGGCCGCGCGCACGCGCGCTGCGCGATCGTGATCGAATGCTGCGAGGAATCGGGCAGCTACGATCTGCCCGCGTACCTGGAGGCGCTTGCGCCCCGGATCGGCACACCCGACCTCGTGATCGGTCTCGATTCGGGGTGCGGCAACTACGAGCAGCTCTGGGGCACCACGTCGCTCCGCGGTTTGGTGAACGGCGTGCTGACGGTGGAAGTGCTGACCGAAGGCGTGCATTCCGGCGATGCGAGCGGGGTCGTCGCCTCGAGCTTCCGCATCGCGCGCCTGCTGCTCGATCGCATCGACGATGTCGCGACGGGTGTCGTGAAGCACGCGGCATTCCACGCAGCCATTCCTCCGGAACGTATTGAACAGGCGAAACGCGCCGCGGCAGTGCTCGGGCGCGAGATCCACGGGAAGTTTCCGTTCGTGCCGGGCATGCGGCCGATGGTGGACTCGCTGGAGGAGCTGGTGCTCAACCGCACCTGGCGGCCTATGCTCGCCGTCACCGGTGCGGACGGTTTGCCGCCGCCTGCCAGCGCGGGCAATGTGTTGCGACCGAAAACGGTTCTCGCGCTCTCGTTGCGAATTCCACCCACCGTGGCGGGGCAGGCGGCGGCTGGCAAGCTCAAGGAAATTCTGGAAGCGGATCCGCCCTATGGTGCGAAGGTCACCTTTGCGTTCGGCCAGGCCGCCACCGGCTGGCACGCACCGCAAACCGCGCCGTGGCTGGAGCGGGCGATCGAGGCCGCGTCGTTAAAGCACTATGCGAAGCCGGCGATGTGGATGGGCGAAGGCGGCACGATACCCTTCATGGCGATGCTGGGCGCAAAGTTTCCGCAGGCGCAGTTCCTCATCACGGGCGTGCTGGGTCCGCACTCGAACGCGCACGGTCCGAACGAGTTCCTGCACCTTGATTACGCCGCAAAGCTCACCGCGGCCGTGGCGGATGTGCTCGCGGCGCAGGCGCAATCGGCAGCGTAGCGCCGCGCTACTGCGGCGCAGCGGAACGGCAGCGGCAAGAACGGATGGGGGCCGATATGGATTCGAGGTGTCTGACTGGCGCAGTGGCGCTTCTTCTGGCGGGCGGCTGCGCCGCGCCGGGTGTCGAGCAGACGGTGCTGCCGGAGCGCCTGGACTATGCCTGCGCGGGCAACAAGCTGCTGCGCGTCAGCCGGGCCCCCGATGGCCGCGCGGCACAGGTGCTCGTGGACGACAAGGCGATCACTCTGGCGCGCGCGCAGAGCGCCGCACAGGAGAAATTCAGCGACGGCGCCTATTCGCTTTACCTCGACGGAGAGCGCGCGATGCTGGAGCGCGACGGGCGGGTTCTGTTCGGGCCGTGCCAGACCGGGCCGCTTCCGACGGCCCCGCGCTACCGCGAGTAAGCATCCCCCGCTGCTAGGGCGCGACGGGCGTTGCTCGCGGCAAGGCGATGCCCGCCTCACCGGCTACCTGCCGCAGCCGGTCCGGGTAGTCCGAAATAATGCCGTCCACGCCGAGCCCGATCATCCGGCGCATGTCGGCCGGCTCGTTCACCGTCCACACGACCACCTTGAGGCCGAGCGTCCGGGCTTCCGCCAGCAGCGCAGGCGTCAGCTCTTCGTAGTACGGCGCCCAAGTTGACCCGCATGCTGCGTGGACCATGCGCGGCAACGAGCCCCCGAACCGGTTCACGTGCAAAGGCGCGGTCCAGGGAGAGGAATCTGCCACGGCAAGGATGTTGTCCTGCCACGATTGCTGCGCCGTAAGGCAGACGATCGGGATATCCGCAGCCTCGCGCCGCGCGGCGGCCAGCGCGCGCCAGTCGAAAGAGAGGAGTGCCGAGCGGTCGCTCATTCCGTGTTCGCGCACGACAGCGATAACCCGACGCGCAAACTCATCCGGCCCGACGGTGCGCTCCGGAGCGAGCGGGGAGAGCTTGAGTTCGATCCAGAAACGCAGCCCGTCGTAGCCGCCATTGCGTGCCAGGGCGAACAGATCTGCCAGGCGCGGGATGCGTGTGCCGTCCACCGGCTGCTGGACCGGAAACCGACGCTCGTAGCCGGAGCCCGGCTGGATCCGGCCGACGTCGTAGCGCAGGAGATCCGTATAGTCGAGAGTCGCGATGGCAGGTCCCGCCGCGCTCAGCCATTTTCCGTCAGGCCCGCGCGCGAAGTCGGGGTTCATGAGCGCGTCGTGATGGATGACGACCACGCCATCGCGCGTGATCGCGCAATCGAGCTCGAAACCGGATACGCCGATCTCGATCGCGCGCGCGAATGCGGCGAGCGTGTTCTCGGGCGCGAGTCCGCGCGCTCCGCGATGGCCAATCAGATCCACCCCACCTCCCGCGCCCACTCCTCTATCTCCCGCTGGCGCGCGTGCCAGTCCTTCGGGGCGTGCTCCTTCCACTCGTCGCTTTCGGCGCCCACCTCAGCCTCCTGCGCCGCCATCGATTTCATTCCCAGCTCGGCGCGGCGCCGATCTACCGCCGCCGGATCGTCGAGGCGCCACGGACTCATCTTCCCCGTCTCGTCCCAGTCGAACTGGGTGCCGTACTTCTGCGGGCGGCGCTCGTTGAAAGCGATACGGTCGTCGAGAAGCGCCACGTGCTTCGGCGCCGCATCGCCCCGGGCAGTTGCTTCCTCCAGCAACTGGAAACAGCGCCGCTGAAAGTCGGGAAGCCCTATCGCGTGCTGCGCGATCCGCCATGCAGCGGCGGCCCCGTCTGCACCAGCCACCGCGAAGCCGGGCCAGCCGTGCGCGTCGATGATTTTCGCGAGCGCGTCCGCGTTTCGTTCGTGAACCTCGCGCATGCGCGCGTTGTAGCCCTGAAAGAGCGAGCCGTCAGCGGCCAGCTCCGCCCGCACACGCGCATCCTCCGCTACCAGCGCGAGCAGTTTTTCCCGCACCGCCTCATTCGTCGTCAACTGGTCACCGGTCACCGGTCACTGGTCACCAACTGTTAGTTGCCCCCACCCGGGCCGAACCCGATCATCCGCCAGCCGCCTTCGGTCCGGACGAAACAGGCCGTGTGCTCTATGGGGCTGCGGACCTGCTCCTCCGGCAAATACGCTTCACCGTAGGCAATCTTGATCTTGACCCACTTCTGCTTGACCTCGGGAGACTTGTCATTTACCTCCCAGTCGACAACGGACACCACGTTGTAGGACATGGTGGCGACGGTAGAGGAATCGGCCGACGGCGCCGCCTTCAACAGCGCATCCTTCGCGACGATGGCGCCGCCGCTGTACACGTCGGCATCCGGCGGCCACTTAACCCCTACATACGGCGCGCACAATTCGGCCTGCGCCTTCTCGCGCCTGTTCCAGGCACTGCCGAGAAACAGCGCGGCGCTCAATTCCTGCCACAACGGGCTCGCGTCCGAATCGAGCTCCCACTGCTTTCTGAACTCGGCGATCCCGCGGCCGCCTTGCATGCCGCTCCTCACGCCCGAATGGAGTATGCCCGCCACGAACTTGCGGTCGCGCTTCGCCACCGCGTTCATCAGGCGGTTCTTGAAGCTCACCCACGACGGATCCTTCGCGCCCTCGTCCACCGGATCGAGCGTGCGTTCCTGTGCGAGCGCCGGCAGAGCCAGCGACAGCAATAGCGTGAGTAGCAGGCGGTTGAGCTTCATCGTGCCAGGCTATCGATCCAGCTCGCAGTGTCGGCAGCTGCTACCCGTGGCGTTCCGACATGATCGCTCTCGACCACCAGGTACTTGCTCTTCGCGTGCGCCGGTGCCCTGCCGAAGGCGTACTCCGGCCCCGCCGAATGAAGCGAATCGCTCGTGCCGATTACCCATAGCAGGGGTGTCGGTGTCTTGATCGCGGCCGCGCTCCTGGGCATGGCCCCCAGCCCTTCAGGATCGAAATAGCTCATGTAGGTATGAGGCGTGGTGGAGATCGTCGCGGTCTTGCCCTGGTTGAGGTCTTCGAACGAGGCACGCTCGTCGCCTTTGCCGGCGGCGATCATACCGCGCGCCTTCTCCACGCTGGGGGAAACGCGCTTCCGGAAACCGCCCAGGTCGGGGGTGTGCCCCGGAGCGAGCGCGGCAATCCCGTCGATCCCGCCGGCGCTGGCGCCATAAGCGAGCGCCGCATTCGCACCGAAACTGTGACCGGCGACTACGATCCTGGTCGCCCCCTGCTCGCGCAGCTTGCGTATTTCGGCATTGACTTGCTCGATCGCCTGCGGATAGCCGGCGTCGTAGTCGCGTCCGCGACCCCACGGCATCAGGGGCGTAGCGACGAGAAAGTTCCTGGCGCGCAGCGTGTCTGCCAACGGCTGAATCGGCCCGCCCGCCGTGCCCCACTTGCCGTGCATCAGTACTACGCCGATACGCTCTTGCGCCGAAGCCGGTGCCGCGACGAGGAGCAGCGCAAACAGGCACCACCGGACGATGACTTGCATGCTTTTCGACATTTCGTCTTCGTGCGCTCCGGACGCTGCGACGCTGCGGCCGCCCTATAGTGCTAGAATTTCGCTGCATCGTATCAGTACGCGGTCGTCTGCAACAAACCCCCGACGCAGCAAGAGATCCCGCATGGCGCGCATCGAAATCAAGTCCGAGATTACCGGCACCGTCTGGCAGGTCAAGTCGAGTCCCGGCGACAAGGTGGAGTCCGGCGACACGCTCGTCGTGGTCGAGTCGATGAAGATGGAGATCCCGGTGATCACCGAAGACGCGGGCACGGTAAAGGAAATCCTCGTCAAGGAGAAAGACCCGGTGGCGGAAGGGCAGGTGGTGGCGGTCATCGAGGGATGACCGCCAAAGGCGGAAGGAGGAAGGCGAAAGGCGGAAGGGACCAATCGCCAATCACCATTCACCAATCACGCCCTTTGTTCGCAAGAGGACGTTAGATGGCATTCGAGACGTTGCTGGAAGAGTACGAAAAGCGCCGCGCGAAAGCGCTCGCAATGGGTGGCGCGGAGAAGCTGGCGCGGCGCAGGAAGGCGGGCACCCTCAATGCCCGCGAGCGGATAGAGCGCCTGTTCGATCCTGGCACCTTCCTCGAATCGGGGCTCTTCGGCGCCTCCGGTGTCTATCCGGAGGAAGCGGAGGAGACGCTGACCGACGGCAAGATCGCCGGCTACGGCAAGGTCGGCGGCCGCGACGTCGCCGCGGTGATCAACGATTTCACCGTCAAAGGCGCCTCCACCAGCGCGACCAACAGCAAGAAGGTCGCGCACATGAAGCGCACTGCGACCGAGCGCGGCGTGCCGCTCGTCATCATCGGAGAATCCACCGGCGCGCGGCTGCCCGACGCCATGGGCGCGCGCGGCATGGGACAGCTGCTCGGCAACGACCCGACGCAGTTTCGCCGCTTGCGCGAGACGCCCATGGTGACGGCCGTGCTGGGCCCGTCGTTCGGCTCCTCCGCGTGGCTCGCGTGCCTCTCGGATTTCGCGGTGATGCACAAGGGCGCGACGATGGCGGTCTCCAGCCCGCGGTTGATCGAGATGGCGATGAACGAGAAGGTGGACCTCGAGGAGCTGGGCGGGTGGCGGCTCCACGCCGACGTTACCGGGCTGGTGGACCAGGTCGTGGACAAGGAAGAGGAAGTATTCGAGGCGATACGCCGCTTCCTGTCGTACATGCCGGGGCACAACCAGGAAGCGCCGCCCGACGCGCCGGTCCCGGCCGGCTCGGGCGCGGACATGGACAGCGTCTTCGCGGTGCTCCCGCAGAGCCGCACGCAGGTCTACGACGTGAGGCGCATCATCCGCGCGGTCGTGGACAAGGACACGCTGTTCGAGTTGAAGCCGCGCTTCGGCAAGAGCGCGGTCACGGGGCTCGCCCGGCTGGGCGGCAAGAGCGTCGGCATCGTCGCCAACAATCCGCTGCATCGCGGCGGCGCGCTCGACGCCGATGCGTGCCGCAAGATCACCGATTTCCTGGTCCTGTGCGATTCCTTCAACGTGCCCGTCGTCCTGCTGGTGGACACGCCGGGCTTCCAGATAGGCACCGAGGCCGAGAAAAGCGGCGCGCCGGGCAAGATCATGAATTTCATGAACGCCATGACGCTCTTAACCGTGCCGCGGCTCTCGGTCATCATCCGCAAGAGCTACGGGCGCGCCTACGTGTGCATGGGCGGCGGCCGGCATTCGGACGACGTGGCGGCGTGGCCGACCGCGGAAATCAGCTTCATGAGCCCGGATTTCGCGACGATGATCGTCCACGGCGTGAAGCCGGGCGATCCCGGGTTCGCGGAGAAGCTCGCCGACATCGAGCAGGAGAGCGATGTGTGGGGGCTTGCCGCCGTGTTCGCGGCGCAGGCGGTGATCAAGCCCGAGGAAACGCGCGACTACCTGATCCGCATGCTCGACGTGTACCGGCTGCGCATGACGCGCGGGGTCGGGCAGCACCTCATGCGTAGCTGGCCCACCTCTTACTGAACTGCGTGATTGGTGATTCGTGAATAGTGATTGGGGGCTGTTTCGCGCCGAATCTTTGACCGACAAATCGGTCAAGACCAATCGCCAATCACCAATCGCCAATCACGCTTCTTAGGATGTTCAGTAAGGTCGTGGTGGCGAACCGTGGGGCAGTGGCGTCCCGCGTGCTGCGTGCGCTCGCCGGGATGAGCATACGCACGGTCGCGGTGTATTCGGAAGCCGATGCCGGCGCGCCGTACCTGGCGCTGGCCGGCGAGACCTACGCCATCGGGCCTGCGCCCGCCCGCGAGAGCTATCTCGACCAGGACCGGCTCCTCGAAGTAGTGCGGCAGTCGCGCGCGGACGGCCTCCATCCCGGCTATGGCTTTCTGTCGGAGAACGCCGCGTTCGCGCAGCGGGTAAACGAAAGCGGCGCACGCTTCATCGGGCCGTCTCCGAAATGGATAGAAGCGATGGGCCACAAGACGAAGGCCCGGGAGCTTGCGGCGCGCTACGGCATGCCCATGACGAAGGGCTCGGACGTGCTGCCGGCGCAAGGCGACGCGATCCTGGCGGCCGCGCGCGACATCGGCTTCCCGGTGCTGGTCAAACCGGCCGGCGGCGGCGGCGGGATCGGGATGCTGCCGGCAAGGAACGAGACGGAGCTGCTCGGCGCGGTCGAGCGCTCGCGCTCGATGGCCGCCCGCGGCTTCGGCACCGCGGAGGTGTACCTCGAGCGCCTGATGGAGCGGCCGCGCCACGTCGAGTTCCAGGTGCTGGGCGATGCGCACGGCGCGGCGGCGCACCTCCACGAGAGGGATTGTTCCGTCCAGCGGCGCAACCAGAAGGTGATCGAGGAAGCGCCGGCGCCGGGGCTTTCCCGCGGCCAGGCGGCGGCCATGGCGGAGCGGGTGACCGGCGTCATGCGCGACATGGGCTACGACAACATCGGCACCGTGGAGATGCTCCTCGCCGCGGACGGCAGCTTCAGCTTTCTGGAGATGAACACGCGCCTGCAGGTCGAGCATGGCGTGACCGAGGAAGTGACCGGCGTCGATCTCGTCAAGGCGCAGGTCCGCTCCGCGGCCGGGGAGAGACTGGCGGATATCCTCCCCGCGCGGATCGAACTCAGCGGTCACGCCATCCAAGCCCGCGTGTACGCCGAGGACCCGAAGAATTTCTTTCCGTCGCCGGGCCGGTTGAAGGTGTTCCGCCCGCCGCAGAGCGCCGGTATCCGCGTCGAGACCGGCTTTGCGGAAGGCCGCGACGTGACGCCTCACTACGACCCGATGATCGCCAAGGTGATCGCGCATGCGCCGACGCGCGAGCAGGCGATAGACCGGCTCACCGAAGCGCTGGAAGCGTTCGCCATCGAAGGGCCCAAGCACAACATACCGGCGGTGCTCGCAGTGCTGCGCTCGGAAGCGTTCCGGGCGGGGCGCGTGCACACGGGGCTGATCCCTGAAGTGTTAGGTAGAAAATCTTAGCCACGGAAACACCCAGAATGTTGAAAGTTCTTACCTTCGAAAATCCTGGCCACGGAATCACACGGAAGGGCACGGACGTTTTCAGACGAACACCAGCAATACAGTTTCACGTTCTTGAATTTTTCCGTGTGTTTCCGTGTGATTCTGTGGCTAAGGGTTTTTGGCGTTTTCGACATGGATGCGCAACGCCTGATATCTGAAGCAAGAAAGCAAGGCCGCGCGGCGCTCGATGAGCTGGCGGGCAAGCAGTTGCTCGCCGCGTTCGGCATCGCGGTGCCGAAGTCGCTCGTCGTCCGGGACGCGGGCGAGGCTGCGTCGGTCTTCGCTGCGCTCAAGCCGCCGCTCGCGCTGAAAGTGACGTCGCCGGATATTCTTCACAAGAGCGATGTCGGCGGCGTCAGGGTAGGTCTCACGAGCTCCGAAGCCATAGTCGAGGCGATCAGCGAGATGATGGCTGTGCCGCAGATCGCCAGCGCGCGCGTGGACGGCTTTCTCGTCGAGGAGATGGCGCCGGCGGGACAGGAGATCGTCGTGGGCGGCGTGCGCGACCCCCAGTTCGGTCCGCTCGTCATGGTGGGGCTGGGCGGGGTATTCGTCGAGGTGCTGGCGGACGTGGCTTTCCGCATCTGTCCCATCACGCGGCTCGACGCCGGGGAAATGCTCGACGAGCTGAAAGGGGCGCCGCTGCTCCGGGGCGCGCGCGGCCGCCTGCCCGCGTCGCGGGCCGCGATCGTCGACGTGCTCCTGAAAGTGGGCGGCGAGGACGGGCTCCTCATGCGGCACGCCGCGGACATACAGGAGGCCGATATCAATCCCATCATCGTTTCTGCGGACGGAGCGGTGGCGGTGGATGCGCGCTTCGTGCTGACGAAAAGGTGATGAGAAATGGTTCTATCTATCTGAGCCCATGAGCCGCGAAATCCTGGAGCGCTTCAAGCCCCTCTTCGAGCCGCGCACGGTGGCGGTCATCGGCGCGTCCGCGCGCGGCATGACCTTCCCCAACATCTTCATGCGGCGCATCCGTGAGTTCGGCTTCAAGGGGGCGATCTATCCGATCCACCCCTCGGCGGACGCGATAGACGGGCTGCCGGCGTATCGCAGCCTCGCCGACACGCCCGAGCCCGTGGACTACGCGTTCATCGCGGTCCCGGGTGCGCAGATACCGCCCATGTTGAGGGCAGCGCGCGGACGGGTGCGCTACGCGCAGGTGATCTCGAGCGGCTTCGGCGAGGTTGACGAAGGAAAGGCGCTGCAAGGCGAGCTCGCCGCGGCGGCGCGCGAGGGCGGGATGCGGCTGATCGGTCCCAACTGCCTCGGCATGTATTCCCATCGCGGCGGGATCGTCTTCAGCGAGACCTGGCCCGCTGCGGCCGGCCACGTCGGCGCAATATCGCAGAGCGGCGGCATCGGCACCGACACCGTGCGGCGCGGCATCACCCGCGGCATCCGCTACTCTGCGGTCGTCACCGTCGGCAACTGCGCCGATCTCGAGCCGGCCGATTTCATCGAGTTCTATCTCGCCGACGAAGAGACGCGGGTCATCGGGATGTACGTCGAATCCGCCGGCGACGGACGGCGGCTGTTCGAGCTTTTGCGCGACGCGAAAGCCCGTAAGCCCGTCGCGATCCTGAAGGGCGGACGCACCCGGCTGGGAACGATGGCCGCCGCCTCCCACACGGGATCGCTCGCCGGCGACGATCGCGCGTGGGTCGCGCTGTCCCGCCAGACGGGCTGCGTGCTCGTCGAGACGCTCGACGAGTACCTCGACACGCTGCTCACGTTTCAGGAGCTGGCGCCGCGCCCGCAGCGCCCGACGCAGCGCGTGGTGCTGTTCGGCAACGGCGGCGGGGCCAGCGTGCTCGCGACCGACCTCTTCGCTCGCTGCGGACTGGAGGTGGCGCCGTTCGACCAGGACGTAATCGACGCCCTCGCTGCCTTGAAGCTGCCGCCGGGAACCAGCATTACCAATCCGGTGGACACGCCGGTCGGCACGCTGCAGCAGGACGACGGTGGTGTGGCCGAGAAGATACTCGAGGCGATCTACGGCCTGGCCCGCCCGCAGGCGCTGGTGATGCATCTCAACCTCTCGGCTTTCGTCGGCCGCACCAAGGCGGACGTCCTCGGAAACCTGATGGAGATCGTGTTGCGCGTCCAGGCACGCTATCCGGGCCAGGCGCACTTCGTGCTGGTGCTCCGGTCCGACGGCGACCCCGATCTGGAGGCACGCAAGCGCGAATTCCGCGCCCGGGCCGCGGCGCTGGGCATTCCGGTCTACGACGAGTTGGACAATGCGGCGCGGGCGTTGAAGGCGCTGGCGGCGCATGAGCGCTTTCTCTCGTCCAGGAGCGTGACCAGTGACCGGTGACCAGTGACCGGTTTCAAAATACTTCCCTACCTTCAAACCTTGCTAAGCTCCCGTAACGAGTCACGGGTCACGAGTCACTCCTTTATGTATAAGAACGATTTCCGAGTAGTCACCTTTCCTTACCGCCTCTACAGCGGCAAGAACGCGCTCGACAAGCTGCCGGACGAGGTAACCCGGCTGAAGGCGAAGCGCGCGTTTATCCTCAGCGGCCGCACGGTCGCGCGCAAGACGCCGCTCGTCTCGCACCTGCGTGAGCTGCTGGGCGCAGCGTGCGCCGGGTTCTTCGATGAAATGGACAAGGACACCTCGCGCTCGTCCACCCTGCGGGCGGTGGAAGCGGCGCGCGCCGCGCAGGCGGATCTTTTGATCGGCGTCGGCGCCGGCAGCGTGATCCAGGGAACGCGCATCGTCGCGATCCTGCTCGCCGAAAAGAAGCCGATCGAGGAGTTGATCACGAAGTATCCGGACAACGCTCCCGCAATCAGCGCCCGGCTGATGGAGCGCAAGCTGCCGATCATCAACGTGCTCACGGCTCCCACTTCGGCGCAGAACCGCGGCGGCTCGCGCATGAAAGACGATGAAACCTCGCGCGGCATGGAGTTCTTCGACCCCAAGACGCGCCCCGCCGCGATCTTCTGGGACGAGGAGGCGCTCGCTACCGCGCCGGCGTCGCTCGTTCGCGCCACAGCGGCCGGGGTGTACTGCCGCACCGCGATAGGCCTCGGCGGCACGACGATCAATCCGCTGGTCGAAGGCGATCGTCTGCAGGCGTACCGCCTATGCGCGCAGGCCCTTCCGCGGCTCGCTGAAGCTCCCGAAGATATCGCCCCGCGCTATGCGCTGTGCGCCGCGACGCTCCTGCAGAACCGGGAAGCGGACGATGGCGGCGGCACGGTCGACAGGCTGTGGGTTTCGCGCGTCGCCTATGCGCTTTCTACGGCGCTCATTGCTTTCTGTCCGCACGTGAGCCAGGGCGAGGCGTACAGCGTCTTCATGGGCACCGTGACGCGCCGGCTTGGCGACCGCGATCCGGAAGCGATGGTGCGCATCGCGCAGGCGCTCGGTATCCGGGAGGCGAGTCCTGCCGACGCGCCGCAGCGCATAGCGGACCGGCTCGACGAAGCTTTCCGCTCGATCGGCATGCCGACGCGACTTTCGGAGGTCAAGATCGACCGGGCGGTGTTTCCGAAGCTCATCGAGCACTCGCTGAGAAACTTCAACGCCGATCCGAAGCGCGAATTCTCGCGGGACCCAGGAATGCTCGCCGAGGTTCTGGAAGCTGCATGGTGAGGGCGCAGTAATGAAATCGCTGATCAGGCTCTTGTTATGCGCGCTGTGCGCGGTCAGCTTGCATTGCGCGTGGGGGCAGAACTATCCCGTCAAGCCCGTCCGTCTCGTCGTCGGTTTTGCCGCGGGCAGCACCAGCGACCTCATCGCCCGCGTGATCGCGCAGAAGATGAGCGAGAGCCTCGGTCAGCCGGTGGTGATGGAAAACCGCCCCGGCGCCGGTTCGAACATTGCGTACGAGTTCGTCGCCAGGTCCGCCCCGGACGGCTATACCGCGATCATGGCGAATGCCGGAATCGCCACCGGCGCGACTGCCTACGTAAAGCTCAATTTCAACGCGCTGCGCGATTTCATGCCGATCTCGCAGGTCAGCTCGACGCCCCATATCCTGGTGATTCATCCCTCACTTCCGGTGAAGACGGTAAGGGAGCTGACGGCGTTCACGAAGGCGCGGCCGGGGCAGCTCAATTTCGCCTCGACGGGTCACGGCAACTCCGACCACATGGCGGCGGCGCTCTATCACTACATGACCGGTCTGGACATGGTGCACATCACGTACAAAGGCGGCCCGTTCGCCATGACCGACGTGGTGACGGGACAGGTCGCGCTCTATTTCGCCGGCATGCCGGTCGCGCTCCCGCTGGTGAAAGCTGGCAGGGCGCGCGCGCTGGCGGTGACCACGGCGACACGTTCCAAAGCGGCGCCGGACGTGCCGACCATGGCGGAGGCAGGCATCGCGGGCTATGAGCATTCGCTCTGGGGCATGTTCATGGTGCCCGCGGCGACGCCGAAAGACGTCCTCGCAAGGCTTCACCGGGAAACCGCTCGCGCGCTCGAAGCCGGCGACGTGCGCGACCGGCTCGCGGGAATGGGTGTGGACGCGGTCGGCACTACGCCCGAGCAGGCAAGCGCGTACCTGAAGAGCGAGATCGCCAAGTACGCGAAGGTGGTGAAGGCGATCGGCCTCAAGCTGGAGTAGCCGCGCCGCTTTACATTTTGTTACGTATTTCCGGTACGCCACGGGCCGGCCCGGGCGTTATTCGCGGGATGGGAATCGCCCTCCGATTCCCCTACCCAAAGGAGATGCTCATGAATGTGAAATTTGCCCTCACCGGGTTGATCGTCGCCGCGCTGTCCGCTCCGGCATTCGCCCAATCCACCCCCGACACGAAGTCCACGCCGCGTATCGACGGGCGCCAGGAGAAACAGGAAAAGCGCATCGACCAGGGCGTGAAGTCCGGCCAGCTGAACGAGAAGGAAGCGGCACGCCTCGAAAAAGGCCAGGCGAAGGTGCAGAAGATGGAAGACAAGGCGGTGGCCGACGGCAAGGTGACGAAGAAGGAGAAGAAGCACATCGAGCACGCGCAGGACCAGCAGAGCAAGAAGATCCACCGCGAGAAGCACGACAAGCAGACCGCGAAGTAACCTGCTCGAAGCTTGCTCAGAAACGGCCGCACCCGCGCGGCCGTTTTTCATTTCACGGACCGGTATAGCGATAGTCCCCGCCGCCGCGTTGCATCATGCGACCGGGCACGCCGCCGATTCCGCGCCCCCCGCAGCTGAACGAAGCATCCCGATTGACCATGGCCCTTAAGTTCAGCTAGCGTTGCCTGCATGCCTTTGCGTAGCGCATGATTTCAGCATAGCGTGGTGGTCGCACCCTATGTTCAATTTCGCACCGCACCTCAACGATGTCGGGCAGGCCATCCAGCTGGCGCTGGCGCCGGTGTTCCTGTTGACGGGCATCGCGGGGCTTCTCAACGTCATGGCCGGCCGTCTCGCCAGGATTATCGACCGGGGACGCCAGCTTACGGAGGCTCCCGACCGGCAACTGCCGCTCACGGACGTCGTGACCACCGAGCTGCAGAACCTGGAGCGGCGCCGCCACCTGGCGAGCGCCGCCATCACCGCGTGTACGTTCTCCGCACTGCTGATATGCACGGTGATCGCCGCACTGTTTCTCGAGGTGCTGCTTGCCTTCCACATGAGATTTATCGTGGGAATGCTGTTCACAGGGGCCACGCTCGCGCTCGTCGCCGGCCTGGCTTTCTTCCTGCGGGAGGTTCACCTCCCCACCCGGACGATACGCATCCCGGCCTCGGTGCGAGCAAAATAGCCGTGCGCACGCGGGTTTCCGGGGACCGAGGCTGCAAGTAGAATTGTTCGAAGACCCGGGGCGCCCGACACCCGATCCCTAACCGAACAGAACTGGAGCCATCATGCCTGCGACCGCCATGAACCATTTCACCATCCTGACCGACGACGTGGACGGAACGCTGGCGTTCTACGCCGACATGCTCGACCTCCATCCCGGCGCCCGTCCGCCGTTCAAGTTTCCGGGCGCGTGGCTCTACGCCCGCGACGGCAGGGATCCCATCCTGCACGTGATCGGCGGCAAGCCGAAGGGCGATCTGGTCAAGGGGGTGATCGATCACATGGCGTTCACCGGCAAGGATCTTGCCAGCCTGGTCGAGAAGTTGAAGGCGCGCGGTATCCAGTACGAACTGCGCCGCCTGCCCGACTACGACACGTGGCAGCTTTTCTTCGACGATCCGAACCACGCCAAGGTCGAGCTCGATTTCGACAAGTCGGAGCAGGCCGCCCACGCCTAGCTGGTGCCGCGTGTTGAGCGGCGCTCAGCTCGTCCGCTCGAACACGCGGAGTTAAACCGGCGATTAGGGTACGGGAGCCGCGGCTCCCGTGCCCTAGGCGTCCGGATTTAACGCTACTTCGTCGGCGACCAGCCGTAGGCCTTCGCACAGGCGCCGCCCATCAGCATCGCCCGCTCGCTCTCGCTCAGGCGGTTGGTTTTGCGGAAGGGTTCGACGGCCTGCTGGAAGTTGCAGACCGCGTAGGCGCGGGTCCAATCGGTGCCCCACAGGCAGCGGTCGATACCCCAGGCGTCGATTACACGCCGGACCGGGTCCCAGATATCGTTGTAGGGATACGGCTCTTTCGACAGCGTGCAGGCGCCGCTCACCTTGATCACCGCGTTCTTGCGCTTCGCAAGGTCGAGCACCTTCGGCAGATCGGCCCAGGGCTCGGGCGGGGCGGGCGGCGTGCGCGGCTGCAGGATCCCCAGATGGTCGATGATGAACCGCGCGTCGGGGTAGCGGTCGATCAGGGCCGTGCCCGCGTCCACGTTACCCCAGAACAGAACGTTGATCGGAAAGTCATGCTTGACGGCTGCGCGCGCGATACGCTCGATGCCCGCATCGCTCGGCTCGCGTTTCGCCTCCTTCGTCATCATGATCCGGATGCCGACTGCGCCTGGCTGCTTCTTCCACTCGGCGATGGCATCGGCCACCGCCGGATCATCCGGATTGACCGGCTTGACGATAGCGAACCGGCCAGGATGGGCACGCTGCACCTCCACTGCATAGCTGGCGTCGTACTGGTACATGGAAAAGGCGGAGATGAAGATCGCGCCGTCGACGCCGACCTTGTCCATCGCCGCCACCATCTCGTCGCCCGTGGCGTGAGGGGGCCAGTTCGGCACGTTGTGCCAGGGGCGCTTCGGCGTATTCGCCTCATAGCAGTGGACTTGGCAATCGATGACAGGCATCGGGGAAGCTCCTTTATGTTGAGTGGTTTCATGGTATTGCAACAGGTCGCGCCCGCCGCGTCCAGAAGAAAGAAAAGTAGGTTATTCTCTTTCGATGAATGAAACCATGAGTGCCATGCCGGCGGTCGCGGACAGGCGGGATACGGCGCCGAGGACGACCTACGACGCCATTATCATCGGCGCCGGGATCTCCGGCATCTATCAGCTTTACCGGCTGCGGCGGCTCGGCATGAAGGTGCGGGTCTTCGAAGCCGGCACCAGTCTCGGCGGCACCTGGTACTGGTGCCGCTACCCCGGCGCGCGCTTCGATTCCGAAAGCTGGAGCTACGGCTATTCCTTCTCGGACGAGCTGCTGAAGGAATGGGACTGGAAGGAGCATTTCTCGCCCCAGCCGGATAACCTCGAATACCTGAACCTGGTCGCCGACAAGTTCGATCTGCGGCGAGACATGCAGTTCCGCTCGCGCGTGACCGCCGCGCACTGGAACGACGCAGCGAACCGGTGGACCGTTACCCTGGAGAGCGGGGAGACGGCCAGCGCGCCCTTCCTGTTCACCGCGGTCGGCATTCTGTCGGCCCACACCCTGCCGCGCATTCCGGGCGTGGAGAGCTTCCGTGGCCCCGCCCACCACACGGCGCGGTGGCCGCACACGCCGGTGGATTTCACCGGAAAGCGCGTCGGCATCATCGGCACCGGGGCGAGCGCGATCCAGGCGATTCCCGAGATCGCCAAACAGGCGCAGCAGCTCACCGTCTTCCAGCGCCGGCCGAACTGGGCCGCGCCACTGAACAATTCGAAGATCGACAAGGCGGAGATGGAGAAGATCAAGACACGCTACGCCGAGATTTACGCGCACTGCGCGACGACGCCGGGCTGGTTCATCCACCAGCCGGACCCGCGCAAGACGCTGGAGGTGCCGCCGGAGGAACGCGAGGCGTTCTGGGAAAAGCTCTACACCGAGCCGGGTTTCGGCATCTGGATGGGCAATTTCAGCGACATCCTGATCGACGAGAACGCCAACGCCGCGATCAGCGAATTCATCGCCAGGAAGATACGGCAGCGTGTGAAGGACCCGAAAGTTGCGGAGAAGCTGATCCCGAAAGACCACGGGTTCGCGACGCGCCGGGTGCCGCTGGAAACCGGCTACTTCGAGGCGTACAACCGCGACAACGTCGTGCTCGTGGATGTAAAGGAAACACCGATCGAGCGGATCACGCCGGGCGGCATCAGGACCAGCGAAAAGGAATACGAGTTCGACATCCTGGTCTACGCCACCGGCTTCGACGGCGTGACGGGGGCGTTCGACCGCATCGACATTCGAGGCCCGGGCGGAGTGCGGCTCAGCGACGTATGGACCGACGGGCCGCGCACCTATCTCGGCCAGCTGATCGACGGTTTCCCCAATCTGCTGATGGTGCTGGGCCCGCACACGGCGCGCGGCAACATCCCGCGCGCCATCGAGCACAGCGTGGAATGGCAGACCGGCCTGCTGCGCTTCATGCGCGAGCACAACTACACGCGTGTGGAAACCCGGCCCGAGCACGTGGCGGAGTGGACGGAGATCGTCATCAAGGCGGCCGAGCGGCTGCTCTCCAGCAAAGTCGATTCGTGGCAGACCGGCGTCAACCGCAACGTCGACGGCCGCACCGTGCGCCGCGTGCTGGGCTACAACGGCAACGGCGTGCACTACCGGCGCAAGACCGCCGAAGTTGCCGCCGGCGGTTACCGGGAGTTCGTGTTTCGGTAACGGGTAGCACACGAAGTCAGCCGGGAGAACGTTTACGTTCGCCCGATGTCACATCGCGACAACCGGATCCTCCATTCGCCCCCCAAACATGAGCGCTTTCGAATCTCGCACCTCGCCGCGAAGCTACCGGGTAGTTCTTTTCCTGCTTTCGATTGTCATCGTCGGCCTCCTGGGCGGCGCCTGGTACCTATGGCCGCGCTTCGAGCGGGAACCACCGCAAATCCAGGTCACGCCGGACTCGGAAGTGCTCGGCCGGGCGCCCATCGAGATCGTCGTGAGCGACCGCGGCGCCGGATTGAAATCGGTTACCGCGACGCTCTCATCCGGCAGTTCCGAGCACACGCTCGCCTCAGAGCAGTACGACCAGCCGGTAGGCGAGAAGAAGATCACGGTTGCCTTGTCTTCGAAACTTGCCGGCATCAAGGAAGGCCCCGCGGTTCTGCGCGTGAGCGCGCGCGACCGCTCGTGGTGGAATGTTTTCAACGGCAACGAAACCGTGCTCGAGAAGAAATTCACCATCGACATCACCCCGCCCACCCTCGAGCTCATCGCCGACGATCGCTACGTGAATTTCGGCGGCGTCGCCGTGATCGTTTACAAGCCGTCCGCCGATACGGCAACGAGCGGAGTGAGGATAGGCGATTACTTTTTCCCCGGTTACGGGGGGCAGATAAAGGACAAGCCGGATCACTTCATCGTGTTCTTTGCGCACCCCTATAATCTGCCGGCGGACGCCAAGGCCGCGCTCGTCGCCACCGACAAGGCCGGCAATACCAGGGAGATGCGGCTCGTCTACGAGCTCAAGAACGTAAAGTACCGGAAGAGCACCATCGCGATCCCCGACAGCTTCATTCAGAGCAAGGTCGCGCCCCTGCTGAACGATGTCGGCGCGCGCCAGGGGAGTCCGAAAGAGATTTTTCTCCAGGTCAACAAGCGGCTCAGAAAAGAGAACGAAGACAGGATTGCCGCGATCACGAAGAAGTCCACCCCGTCGATACTCTGGAAGGGCGCGTTCAGCCAGTTGAGCAATTCCAAGGTCGAAGCCAATTTCGCGGATGCGCGGACCTATACCTACAACAACGAAACAATCGATAACGCCTATCACCTCGGGTACGATCTGTCCGTCACCAGGAACTATCCCGTCGAAGCCGCCAACAGCGGCGCGGTAGCCTTCGTTGGCGACCTGGGCATTTACGGCAATACCGTCATCCTCGACCACGGCCTTGGGCTGTTTACCCTGTACAGCCACCTGAGCTCCATCGACGTCAAGGTCGGCGATCCGGTCAAGCAACTCCAGATCATCGGCAAGACGGGGGAGACGGGACTGGCCGCGGGCGACCATCTGCACTACGGCGTCTATCTGCACGGGGTCGCGATTCTGCCGGTCGAGTGGTGGGACCAGAAGTGGATCAACGACAACATCCAGCCCAAGCTCGAAGGTCACAGCGGCGAAGCGATAGCCAGATCACAGGAGTCGGAACGCATAACCGCGCGCAAGAAACGCCGCTAGCCTTGCGCCTGGCGCAAGGATGAAGGATGAACGTGGAAGGATGGGGGTGGCGCGCGCATGCCCGCCGGGGTGGTCAAATCAGGTGCGAAAAAATAACGTGGAGAACGCATGACCTCAGGAATCAATCTCAAAAGCATGATGCTCGCGTTGGCGGCGGCATGGGCGGGCATCCCCGTGGCGCACGCCGCGTCCGTGGAAGTGGACAAGTACCCGACGAAGCCGATACGCCTCATCGCGCCCTTCGTCCCCGGCGGCGGCACCGACATCACCGCTCGCGCGATCGCCGCGAAACTGTCGGAACGCTGGGGACAACAAGTCATCGTGGACAATCGCGCGGGCGCGGCCGGTACGATCGGCGTGGAGCTCACCGCGACGGCGGCGCCCGACGGCTACACCATCTGCATCATCTCGGCTTCGCACTCGGTCAATTCGGCGACCAATCCCAAGCTGCCGTACGACCTGACGAGGGACTTGCAGGGAATCTCCCAGGCCACGTCGCTGTTCTACGTCATACACATTCACCCCTCCGTTCCGGCAAAGTCGGTGACGGAGCTCATCACTTACGCCAAAGCCAATCCCGGCAAGTTGAGCTTCGGGTCGTCCGGCACCGGCGGCTTGCAGCATTTCGCGGGAGAGATGTTCAACCATCTCGCAGGCATAAAGATGGTGCACATACCCTACAAGGGCGGCGCCGCGGCGACCGCCGACCTGATCGGAGGCAACATCCAGTTCGGGTTCGGCACCCTGTTGAGCTCGCGGCCTCATTACAAGGCCGGGCGGCTGCGGCCCCTTGGAATCAGCCTGCGCCAGCGCTCTCCCATCGCGCCCGAGTTTCCGACCATCGCCGAAGCGGGGCTTCCTGGCTACGAAGTCGACCAGTGGTACGGCATCATCACTTCGGCGAAAGTGCCGCGGCCTCTCGTCGACAAGCTCGCGGCGGCCATCGCGGAAGCGGTGAAATCACCGGAAACCGCGCAGCGCCTGAGCGGCGACGGATCGACGCCGGTCGGCAGCACCCCCGAGCAGTTCAGCGCGCACATCAGGAGCGAAATCGCCAAGTGGCGCAAGCTCGTGAAGGACGCCAGGCTGGAGCTGCACTGAGCAAAGAACAATGTCAAAAACTTGCCGGGGTCAGGCCCCACGCCGTTAATCCGGCTTGATGCCCGATTCCTTGACTACCTTCGCCCACTTCGGAATCTCCGACTTGATGAACGCGGCGAACTCATCGGGCGAGTTGCCGATTCCTTCCAGAGCCAGATCCGCGAGTTTGGCACGCAGGTCAGGTAGCGCGAGCGCTTTGATGGTTTCGACGTGGAGCCTGCGGACGATAACCGCCGGGGTTCCTGACGGCGCGAGCAATCCGAGCCATCCCATGAGTTCGAAGCTCGGATAGCCGGACTCGGCAATGGTCGGTAATTCCGGGGCCAGCGACGAGCGCTTCAACGAGGTCACTGCGAGCGCGCGCAGCTTCCCCTCGCGCGCCAGAGGCAAGACCACCCCTATGGGGCTGATCGTCATCGTAACGCGCCCGCCAAGCAGATCCGGAATCGCCGCGGGCACGCCTTTGTAGGGTATGTGCCGGATGTCGAGGCCTGCCATGGACTTGAACAATTCCGCGCCTACGTGAGGGCCGCTACCGCTGCCGGCGGAGGCGAACGCGAGCCCGCCAGGTTGCGCCTTGGCCAGGGCAACCAACTCCTTGACGCTCTTCGCCGGCACGGCGTTGTGGACCACCAGCATGTACATGGATGCCATGACCTGGGAAATTGGCGCAAAATCTTTTACCGGGTCATACGCCAGCTTGTACAGGCTGGGGTTGATGGCGATCTGTCCCTGGCTCAGCAGCCCCAACGTGTAGCCATCCGGTGCAGCTTTCGCGACGCGCTCGGCTCCGATGGCGCCCGCGGCACCGGGCGCGTTGTCGACCACGATCGGCTTTCCCAGTGCCCCGGTGAGTTTTTGGCTGAGCAGGCGCGCGACGGTGTCCGCCTCACCGCCGATCGGGAAACCGACAACGAGGCGGATCGGCTTCTCGGGATAATTCGTTTGCGCGGCCGGACTCTCTACGCCCACCAGCGCCAGTAGAACAAACATGAGACCCGATAGATGTGTCATTTCTGTCTCCTCTATTGGCTCATGTTGACACCCCAGTCCGTTTACTGCAATTCTCCGACTTTCACCATATGATGACTTTTAGTTAACACAATGGAACTGCGCGACATCGAGTATTTCGCGGTGATGGCCGAGCACGGCAACGTGCGGAGGGCCTCCGAGGCGCTGGGCCTTTCCCCGCCCGCGCTCAGCAAGAGCCTGCGGCGCCTGGAACAGTCGTTGCAGGCGAGAATCTTCAAGCGCACGCCCAAAGGGATCGAGCTGACCGCCGTTGGATCGGCGCTTCTTGCTCAGGTAAAGCGCATCCGCGTGATGCTCGCCGACGTTGCGCGCGAAGCAACCGATCTTTCCCAGGGGCTCGCAGGCCATCTGCGGATCGGCGTCGGTCCGGCCATCGCAGAGCTGCTGCCCGCGGCTTACGCGGCGCTGCTCGATGAGGCGCCGAGGCTTACCGCCGCGATCGAGATTTCCGACAATGACGTGATGTTTCCCGCCCTTCGCAACGGCACGCTCGACCTGATCTTCAACGTCATTCCCGAGTTTTCCATGAGCGGCCTCACGGTCGAGCCTCTCTTCGATGACGATTTTGTCGTGTGCGCGTCGGCGCGGCACCGTCTGGCGAAATCGAAGCGCGTTCCCATGAGCGCGCTCGCGAACGAGCGGTGGGTCCTGTCCACGCCGAACATCCCCACGCAGCAATTGCTGGAACGCGCGTTCCGCGAGCGCGGTATGCGGCCCCCCGCTTGCGCGGTCGAAGTGCGATCGGCGCGCATGCGGCTGCAGCTCGTCGCCGCGACGGATCTCCTCGGTTACATGTCGACGAAGGCGCTACGAGCCGTCTCCCGCAGCCTGCGCGTCCGCGAGCTCCCAGTGAACGACCTCAAGCTGCGTCGAAGCATCGGTGTCATCTACCGCGAAGAAGCCTATCTCTCACCTTCGGCGCGCAGGCTAATTGGCATACTCAAACAACAGTACCGCGCGTAACGGATTGCAAAGACCTGGCCCAGTCCGACGCGGGTCCTACCTGCGCTATTCCGGCGCTTTGCGGTCGGAGTCCACCAATTGCATCCGCCAGCCGTCGGGATCGCGGAAATTGACCGTCATGCGCCCTGTCGCCTTTACGTAGTTCGGCGCGCGCGGCATCTTCAGCCCTTTGCCCTGGAACTCCTCGTAGGACTCCTGGGCGTTGTCGACTTTGAAGGCGATGTGGTTCACCCCGATGTTTTCTTCGCCGCCGACCTGATGAATCTCGAAGATGGGTTGATTGGCCCCGGGCAGCTGCAGCTCTGCCGAAGAGCCGTGGTGGGACGTACGGGTGAGGACCTTGAATCCCATCTTCTCGAAAAAAGCGATGTACTCTTCGACATCCCGGACAATGATCTCGATGTGGTCGATCCCGCGAACCATGACTCTCTCCTATGCAGCAGTTGAGTGGTAGTACTGTGTCAAAAAATTTCCCGCGTGATTATTGCGCGTCGAAGCATCCGAAGCGTCCGGCATCACCCGCATTCGTGCTTCCATATCGGTGCCATCAAGTGTAGAGCACCGTTTTGCCACGAAACGTGTGATCGCAGGCAGGCTGTTCGCGAACGCGTCGAAGGTAGAATCCGTGATACACAACACTTGATGCGTTTAATCAAGACCCCGGGTGGACCCGAGCAGCCGAGTGGTCCCGCATGCCCGTGCATTGCGTCGCTGCAGTGATCATGATCCCGGAGCTTCGTTCCGGTCATTGCGCGCGGATATTGCGCTCGCGTATGACTTTCGCCCAGCGTGCGGATTCGGTGCGCATGAACTGGGCGAAGCGCTCGAGCGTCATCGCCTCGTGCTCTGCGCCCTCACTCGCCAGGCGCTCCTGAAACTCCCGTTGCGCCGCAACGCGCCCGATGTCTGTATGAATACGGGCGACCAGGTCCTTCGGCAGCGTGGACGGACCGTAGAAAGCGTACCAGCTGCTCATGTCGAACCCGGGCACGCCGGATTCCGCAAGCGTCGGCAGGTCGGGCCAGGCCTGCGTTCGCTTCGTTGTCGATACCCCGAGGGCGCGTGCTCGTCCAGCCTTGGCCTGGGTGAGCGTGGCAGGTACCGAGCCAAACGTGAGATCGATGTCTCCGGTCACCAGCGCCAGCATGCTCGGGCCCGCGCCTTTGAACGGAATGTGCGTCATGCGCGTGCCGGTGAGCGACATGAACAGCTCGGCGGCGAGGTGTGTGGTTGCGCCGTTACCGCCCGAACCGAAGTTGAGCTTGCCGGGCTGAGCTTTTGCCAACGCGACCAGCTCCTTGGCGGACTTGACGGGGACCGCCGGGTGGGTCACCAGCAGCATGCAGGTGTGCACGAGAAACGCCACCGGCGCCAGGTCGACGAGCGGGTCGTAGGTGAGCTTCATGAGATGGGGGTTGATCACGATCTGTCCCGCAGTGACGAACACCAGGGTATGACCGTCCGGCGGCGATTTGACGGTCAGCTCCACGGCGATCGAGCCTGACGCGCCGGGACGATGCTCGATGATCACGGGCTGCTTCCAGGTTTCGGTCAGCTTCTGCGCCACCATGCGCGCAAAGTAATCGGTCGCACCGCCCGGCGGCTGTCCCGAAAGAAAGCGTACCGGCTTGGACGGATACCCTTGTCCGAGCGCTGCGCTGCCGTGCGCAAGCAGCGCAACGAGTACTGCGCTCACGATCGCACTTATCCTGTTCATCCTGGTCATCCTGTCCGTATGGCGCTTAAACAAGCCTGGGGGTCAGAGTAACATCCCGCAATAATCGCACAAGGGAGCAGTTGCATGTCGAAAGTCGCAGTCATCGGTAATACCGCGCGCGCGATCGGTGCGGTGTGCGCGGCGGATCTCACGCTGTCGGGCCACGAAGTTCGTTATGCGGTCTTTCCGGAGCATAAGGATCAGCTACCGGAAGTGCGCAAGTCGGGGGGCTTCACCGTCGAAGGCGATGCGAAGCACCTCATCTCGAAGAAGACCGGCTTCGCCAGGCTCGACAGGATCTGCGACACCACGCGCGAGGCTCTGAAGGATGCCGCGGCCGTGCTGATCGAAGTCGACATCCATCAGCTCGAAGAGAAGGTGAGCGCGATGATTCCCGAATTCGCGCGCGGCGCCGTCGTGCACGTTCAGAGCCACGGGTACTGGCCGGCTGCGCGGCTTACGCCGCTCTTGCGCAAGGCGGGTCGGGAAGACGTGCTCGTGACTGAAGCGCCTGCGCCGACGCATGCAGCGCGGATCGACGGCGCGGTGGTGACGCCCAAAGGGTTGCGCAAGGGCATTCGGATCGCGACGGTGCCGGCTTCGCGGTCGGGTGAAGCGCTCGCGGTTCTGAGGCCCCTGTTCCCCGATTTCGCGGCGGCGTCGTCGGTGCTCCAGACCGGGCTCGAGAACCTGAACCTGATCGTGCATCCGGCGATGGTGCTGCCGAACGTCGGTGGCATGGAGCGCGCGAAACTCGAGGGCAGGAAGTTCGGTTTCTACCAGGAGGGCGTGGTGCCAGCGGCGGGCGTGCTCGGAGACGCGCTCGACGCCGAGCGCAAGCTCGTGTGCGAGGCTTACGGCGTCGAGCACACGCCGATGGCGAAGGCGATCGAGCAGTACTACGGCTTCAAGAGCGACACTTTCTACGAGGCGATGCAGAATCCTGTTTATAAGTCCTTCCCCTCCTTCCATTCCGACATCTGGCGCGAGTGGGAATTGGTGGACCTGCCCTACGCCATCGTGCCGTGCGTGAAGCTTGCCGATCAGGCGGGGATCGCGGTGCCGCTGCACCGCGCGTTTGCGGAGATTCTCGGCGTGCTCCTCGGCGTCGACCCGTGGAATTGCGGGCCGTCGCTTGCGGACATGGACCTCGAGGGCTCGCCGGAGGCGGTGAAGAAGCGGATGCTCGGTTCAAACTAGCGACCACACGGACCACCCCGGCGGACTTCGTGCGCCACCCCTCCTCGTGGGAGGAGGGGAGATTTCATCGACGCCTTGCGCAGACCGCGGTACTTGAGCCGCCGTATCTGCACCGCAATATCTGAACCGCTCTATCTGAGCCGCTGCACCTACATCACCACATCCACGAGATACGGACCACGCTGCGACATGGCGTAGGTGAGCTGCTTCGTCAGCTCCTCGAGATCGCGCGCCTGCCCGCCCGGCACGCCCATGCTTTTGGCCATCATTGCGAAGTCGATCGCCGGCCGGTCGAGCGTCAGCATGTCCCTGGCGCGAGGGCCGGGATTGGCGGCCCCGACGTCGGCGAGCTGGCTGTAGAGGATCTTGTACGACCGGTTGGAGAAGATCATCACGCAGATGTCCAGGTTTTCCCGCGCCATCGTCCACAGGGACTGGTTCGTGTACATGGCGCTGCCGTCGCCGATCATGGCGATGACCTTGCGATTGGGGCAGGCCACCGCCGCGCCCACGGCGACCGGCCCGCCGAAGCCGATCGAGCCGCCCATGTTGTTCAGCCAGTCGTGCGGCGGCGCCCCGGCGCTATGGGGGAAGAAGCCGCGGCCCGTGGTAACCGATTCGTCGACCACGATCGCGCCCTCGGGCATCGTGGCGCCGAGCGCCTGGCCCAGGCCTTCGAGCGTGAACTTGCCGGTCGGCCGCTCGGGCCGGCCGGTCTGGGCAACGCCCGCCGGCTTCTCGTTCATCGCGCCCAACTCGGCCGCCAGTGCCTCTAATGAGGCAATGGGGTTTCCCTCTATCGGGCACAGCGTCGTCGTCTCGCAGCCCTCCGGCGTCAGCACGCTGGGTTTGCCCGGATAGGCGAAGAACGCGAACGGCGCCTTGGCGCCCACCAGCACCATGTGCTCCGTGCCCTTCAACTGGCTCTGCGCGGTTTCGATGACGAAATGGAGCCGCAGCATCTGGACCCGGCCGGCGCCGCGCTCGATGCGTGCGGTGCCGCCGGCGCCCTGGACGCGGCATCCCGTCTTCGCGGCGATCTTCCCGGCGAGCTCGAGGCCGCGCGCGCGCAACGCGCGACCGCCGATGAAGAGCATCGCGGACTTGCCGTGCGAGAGCGCCTTCGCCGCGGCCACCACCGCCTCCTTGTCGGGCCCGGCCGGCGCCGGCGTGTCCGGCGTGTCGGCAACGCCGTCGGCCTCGCCCCACGCCGTATCGGCCGGCAGAATGAGAGTCGCGATCTGGCCCGGCGCAACGCGGGCGGCCTGGATCGCCAGCGCGCCGTCACCGGCCACCGTCTTCGAAGTCGGCGATGTCTTCACCCAGTGCGAGAACGGCCGGGCGATGCCTTCGATGTCGGCGGTCAGCGGCGTGTCGTACTTGATGTGGTAGAGCGCGTGCTCGCCCACGATGTTGACGATGCCGGAGCCCGCTTTCTTGGCGTTGTGCAGGTTGGCGGCCGAATTGGCGAGGCCCGGCCCCAGGTGCAGCAGGGTCGAAGCCGGGGTGTCGGTCATGCGGTAGTAGCCGTCGGCCGCCCCGCTGCACACGCCTTCGAACAGGCCCAGCACGCAGCGCATGCCCTCGACCCGGTCGAGCGCGCCGACGAAATGCATTTCCGAAGTGCCCGGGTTGGCGAAACAGACCTCGACGCCACCCTTCAGCAACGTCCGAACCAGACTTTCCGCTCCGTTCATGGATTCATCTCCCTCGGATTCATTGTTCCGGCTTGATGCCCGCGTCCCTGATGACTTTACCCCACTTCTGCATCTCGGCCTTCAGAAACGCCGCGAATTCCTTCGGTGTGCTCCCCACCGCGTCCGCGCCGTCCAGCTCGAAGCGTTGCGCCACGTCCGGCAACCGCACGATTCGTGCGACTTCTGCCGACAGCTTGTTGACGATCGCCTGCGGGACTCCGGCGGGAGCGACCATTCCCTGGAATGCCTCCGCGCGGTAGCCGGGCAGGGTCTCGCCGACGGTCGGCACATCGGGCATGCCCGGCTGGCGTCTGGCGCTGGTGATCGCTACCGCGCGCAGCTTGCCGGCCTTGATGTGCGGCGCGGCGGATATCGTCGTCGTGAACAGCATGGTGACGCGTCCCCCCAGGACGTCGGTCACGGCGGGCGGGATACCCTTGTAGGGCACGTGGATCATGCTGACGCCCGCCGCGCGCTGGAACATTTCGGCCGACAGATGGGGCGCCGAGCCCGCGCCGGGGGTCGCGAACGTCAGCTCGCCCGGCTTTGCCTTGGCCAGCGCGATCAGGTCCTTGACGGACTTGCCCGCAAAGGAAGGCGTGACGACGACCACATTGGGTTGCGAGTTCAACTGGGTGACGGGCGTGAAGGCCTTCTCTGGGTCGTACGGCAGCTTCGGATAGAGGCCCGGATTGATCGCGAACGTCGTCGTGATCATCAGGATGGTGTAGCCATCCGGCGCGGACTTCGACGCGATCTCCGTCCCCACGATGGTCGCCGCGCCGGGGCGCGAATCGACCACGATGTTCTGCCCCCATTTCTCGGTCAGCTTCTGCCCGATCAGCCGTGTGCTGATGTCGAGCCCGCCGCCCGGCGCAAACGGCACGATCATGCGGATCGGCCTGCCGGGATAGTTGACGGCGTCCTGGGAAAAGGCAGCCGTGGCGACTGCCGCGAGTGCACACACAGGAATACAAAGCAGCTTCATCAGTCGAGCTTCACGCCCGCCGCCTTGATGACCTTCGCCCACTTGTCGGTCTCCTTTGCAAGCAGCGCGGCGAACTCCGGGGGGCCGCCGCCGATCGGCTCGAAGCCGAGCTCGATGAGCTTGTCCCGCACGTCGGCCATCTTGAGCACCTGCGCCATCGTCGCCGCCAGCCGGTTCACGGCGTCCTGCGGCGTGCGCGCCGGCGCGAGCGCGCCCCAGTACGAGCTGGCGTCGACCTCCTTCATGCCGGATTCGCCGAAGGTCGGCACCCGGGGCATCGCTGGCGAGCGCTTCGCACCGGTTACTGCTATCGCGCGCAGCCTGCCGGTTTCGACGTGTTGCTTCACCGAGCTGATGCCGGCGAACATCATCGTCACCTGGCCGCCGAGCACGTCGGCGACCGCGGGACCGGTGCCCTTGTACGGAATGTGCACGAGGTCGATCTTCGCGACGTACTTGAGGAGCTCGACGCCGAGGTGTGTCGAGCTGCCGGGACCGCCGGAGGCGAAGTTGAGCGCACCCGGCTGCGCGCGCGCGAGCGCAACGAGCTCCTTTACCGTGCGCACCGGCACCGACGGGTGCACGATCATGATCACGGGCGCGGTCGCCGCCAGCGACACCGGCGCAAAATCACGCTCGGAGTGGTACGGCAGCTTCGAGTACAGGCTCGGGTTCGTCATGAAAGCCGTATCGACCATGAGGACGGTGTAGCCGTCCGCGGGTGCTTTCGCGACGATGTCGCTTCCGATCTGGCTGCCCGCGCCGGGACGATTGTCGACGATGAGCTGCTGCTTGAGCAGTTCGGCGAGCCTGGGCAGCATGATGCGCGTGAGGATGTCGGTGCCGCCCCCGGGGGCGAACGGCACGACGATCCGGACCGGTTTGACCGGATACGCCTGTACGAAAACAGCCGAGGCGCCGAAGAGGAGGGCGGCCGCTCCGCCAATCGCGGCTCGCATCCTCAAGCCCGCTTCGCCTTGGGCGCGAAGTTGGGCTCGAGCTCGACGCGCAAGGCGTTGATCGTCGAGCCGAGCGCCATGAAATAGCCACAGAGGAGCGTGAGATCCGTGATCTGGCGCTCCGAGAAGTGCCGCTTCACCTCCGCGAACGTCTCGTCCGTAACCTTGCCGCCCTGGCCGAACTCGCGTGCGTAGCGTATCGCCGCCTTTTCAGACGTGCTGATCGTGTCGGACAGCGCGCCGCCCGATTCGAGGCTGTCGAGCTCCTGCTGCGTCACGCCCGCCTTCAGGGCGGGCGGATGATGGTGGCTCCAGGCGTACTGGTTGCCGACGGCGATCGCGAGGACGGAAAGCTCACGCACCCGCCCCGGGAGCTCGGTGCCGTAGCGCACGTACTCCCCGTACTTTGCGAACGCGTCGAGACCCGCCGGCGCGTGGGAAAGGCTCATCAGGATGTTCGATACGTAACCGCGCGTTTCGGTGATACGCCGGTAGGTCGCGGCGAGCTGTTGGTTGCCTTCGGGATTCATCGGTTTGATGCGTTGCATTGCTGCTCCTCGTTTGCCGGTCAGCGTGCGGTGGCGCTGTGCTTGAGCAGGAAGCGTTTCAGGTCCTGCGCGCAGCGGTCGGGCACGGCGTCGGTGATGTTGTGCGGCAGGCCGTCGTAGACGATGAACTCGCAGCCGGGGATGCGGTCCGGCAGCGCGCGATAGTTGTCGACCGGATGAATCGGGTCGCCGCCCGGCGCGACCGCGAGCACCGGGCAGCGGATGCGGTGCAGATCGTCGATAACGACGAACTCGCGCATCATCGGCACGAAGCGCTCGAGCACCGGCACGGGCGTCTTCGACGACTCGGCGATGAACCAGTCGACGAATCCCGGCTCCGCGGTCGGGAGATCGACGCGATCGGCGATCGTCTCGCGCAGGAACGCGGCAAGGCCTTTCTCGCCGGCGCGCTTCACCCAGCTCATCTGGTCCTGCCGCGCGTGCTTGATGCCGCCCGTGCCTGCGAACGCTGCGAGCGAGAGCACACGGTCGGGATAGTCGATTGCAGTCTTCTCGGCAACGATCGCTCCGGCCGACGAGCCGGCGACGTGGAAGCGCGTGGCGCCGATGTGATCGGCGAGCTCCACCACGTCCTTCACCAGCCGCTGCTGGTCGAGTTGCCGCGGGCCCGGAACGCCGCTTTGCCCGTGCCCGCGCATGTCGATCCTGGCCACCCGGAAGTTGCGCGCAAGGTGGGGGACCCACGCATAGAAGCGCTTCGAGCTGCCCATCGCCGCGTGGATGAGGATCAGCGTATCGGCGGGCTTCCAGGGATCGGTGTAGTCGTCGAGCGCGTAGGCGATGGACAGCCCGTCCGAGGCCTTGAACGTCTGCATCTCCCAGCGGGCGTCCTGATTCATCGATGCTTACTCAACACTTGACACTCGTCACTCGCCACTCGCCACTCAACACTCAACACTCAACACTCATCAGTAGGCCGAACGGCCGCCGTCCGCCGGAATACCCGCGCCCGTGATCATGCGCGACTCGTCGGAAGCGAGGAAAAGCGCGATGCGCGCGATGTCCTCCGGCGAGCCGACCCAGAAGGGATATTCTTTCACGCGCCCGGCGGCGTCCTGCATGTCCACGACCGGCCCCTGCCGTTCGGGCGTGCCATAGCGGCTGGTGATGCGCTCGGTCAGTATGCGCCCCGCGCAGATCGCGTTCACCCGCACGTTGTTCTTTGCGAAGGTCCCGGCGAGTGCGCGCGTGAGCGACAGTATCCCGCCCTTGGCCGTGGTGTAGATGTGGGCCGGGCTGGCTCCGCGCAGCGCGGCGCCCGAGGACATGTTCACCACCGCGCCGCCGCCCGCTTCGACGATGCGGGGGATGCCGTGGCGGCACATGAGTATCGGGCCGAGGAGGTTGAGCGACATCGTGCGCTGCCACTCGGCCATGTCGACCTCGGTCACGAGGGCGTCTTCGGCCGTGGAGCCGCCGGCGCAGTTGTAGAGCACGTCGAGCTTGCCAAAGCGCTCGACCGTCGCGGCCACGGCACGCTTCGCGCTTTCTTCGTTCGTCACGTCGGTCTCGACGAATAGCGCCTCGCCGCCGGCTTCCTTCACCATGCGCTCCGTCGCAAGCCCGCGCGAGCGATCGATCTCGGCGACCACGATCCGCGCGCCTTCCTCCGCGAAGAGGCGCGAAGCCGCTTTGGCGATTCCGGACCCGGCGCCGGTGATCAGGGCGACCTTCCCCTCGAGGCGATTCAACGGAGCTCCCCGGGGAAATGCTTCCCGCTGGCGGTCCAGTACGATGCGTCGGTCATCTCGCGAGGGAACGGTCTGCTTGTCGGGAGCGATCGGAGGAGGAGCGCGATCGATTATAAGGTACCCAGAACCCATCTCAAAAAAAGCATACGGACAGATGAACAAGATGAAAAGGATAAGGGCGCTATCAAACGCACATTGTGGACATCGGCATCTGTTATTCTCCCGATGACCAACGCTCGAGGATTTCTCATGAAAGCAGGTGCGAGAACCGCGATCGCGCTCGCGGCTGCAGCGTTGGTCGCAAGCGCCTACGGAGCGCAGGGCACGAGCGCTTATCCTTCCAGGCCCATCCGTCTCATCGTGCCGTTCTCTCCCGGCGGCAGCGCCGACAATCTCGCGCGCACGATGCAGCCGGCGTTGAGCGCGGCGCTCGGTCAATCCCTCGTCCTGGACAACCGCGGGGGCGCAAGCGGCGTCATCGGCACCGAGCTCGTCGCGCGCGCGCGCGCCGACGGCTACACCATCCTGCTCATCACGACGACGCACACCGTGAACCCGAGCCTCCTGAAGAAGCTGCCGTACGACACGATCAGGGACTTCGCTCCGATCTCGCTGGCGGCGTCGCAGCCAAACATCCTGGCGGTGCACCCCGCGGTGCCCGCAAGATCGGTCAAGGAGCTCGTCGACCTGGCGAAGTCGAAGTCCGCGCACCTCACCTACGCCTCCGGCGGCAGCGGCAGCTCGCCGCATCTTTCGGGAGAGCTCTTGCGCATGGTCGCCGGCATAGCCCTCACCCACGTGCCGTTCAAGGGCTCCGGCCCCGGCGTCACCGCGCTGCTCGGCGGCCAGGTCACGATGATGTTCGCGGGTCCGCTCACCTTCGAGGCGCACATCAAGGCCGGGAAGTTGCGCGCCCTTGCCATCGCCGACCGCAAGCGCTCATCCGCGCTCCGGGACTTGCCGACGATGGCGGAAGCGGGCTTCGGCGGTGTCGAAACCGGAACGTGGTTCGGATTCATAGGACCGGCAGGAATCCCACCGGACATCGCGCAGGCGGTGCACGAGGCCGTCGTGAAAGTGATGGCCCAACCGGACATGAACGCGCGGCTCGCCGCGCAAGGCGTGGACATCGTCGGCGCCGGCCCGCGCGACTTCGGCAAGACCATTCGCGAAGAGGTCGACAAGTGGGCGAAGGTCGTGAAGCAGGCGGGGATTACCGCGGAGTAAGCGTTCCGCCGCGCACGCAGTCCGAGGAGCTGCGATTTCATGCAAAATCTCGACAAGCGCCTGGGCGGCGTCGCGGCGCTTCCGGCTGTTTTATCCTGTCACGTCTACTCATTGCCGAATCATGCTTCGATCCGCCGTAATCCTCATTGCAGCCGTTTTCGTCCTGGCCGGATGTGACCCGGCCCCGGAACGGTCTACCGGCTCCACGTCCGCCGGCCCCGGCATGCCTCGAAAAGCCGCGCCTCGCCGTGCGCAGGACTTGCGCAGGCCGGAGGTCACCACGGAAGCCATTTCCAGGGACGTCGTGGGCCGGGCAGTGGAAATATCCGAGGCGACGGGATCCGGCCCGGAGGATAAATGGACTTTCGAGGCCGATGAATACCGCCGGATCGATATCCTCGAAACGCATGCGAGCGAGAGCGCACTGGAAATTCTCGTATTCATGCTGACGCGAGACAACCCCAAGGCCGGGGACCATGCACTGCAGGTATCCGGGCGGCTGCGGCTTCGCTACGAATGGCGCGACGGGCGATGGGTTCTCCGGCACATCGAGAATCTGACGTTCCGGTACACGATAGGCATTGCGACGTAAATAACGAGTCGAACACGCCGGTCTTTGTCATTGACCGGCGCAGGCGAAGCTCGACGCCTCGTTCGGGTCGCCCCGACCGTCATAGCGCGGCGTCAGGGGATAGCGGCACATGGGGCGCGATCCAGTAACCGTGAACGGCGCCTGCCTTTCCTGCGTGACCTGGAGCAGTTGCTCCGGCGCCTTTCCCGTGTCGACCCAGGAATCCAGGGCGCCCAGCATGTCGACTTTCGCCGGCACCGCGGCGCCCGAGCTCAGAAGCCCGTTGCCGGCATGGTTTACGCCGGGAGTGACGAAGAAGCGAACGAACTGGTTGACGCGCGCCTGGCCCATCCTGGCGACGACCGAGTTGTAATAGGCGATCTCCTGCATCACGCTGCGCTGATAGTCGGCGCCGTTGCCTTTCAGGATCAGTTTGCCGCCGCGGGCCAGGAAGGCCGACAGGTCGGGATCGGTGGTATCGAACATCTCGGAAATCTCGCGGACGCGCGCCGCATGGTCCGCAGCCTTGAAGTCGAACGAGTTGAACGCGGGATCGCGCACGAAGACGTAGCGCACGAATCCGTCCGCGTTGACCCAGCCGATCGATGCCGTCTTGCCGGGCTTGACCGGGAATTGCGGTTTTTCCATGCCCGTCAGGGTCTCGACCAGGCCACCCGGCTGATCCTCGCCGCCGTAGTTCCAGCCCGGAAAAGAGGTAACGCCGTGCTTCATGGGAAACGGATACACGAACGGGCGGTGCGTCAGCCGGACGGCCTCGAGCTGCGCGTCCGAGAGGCAGCTGTCGCCCGTGTCGGCGCCGCCGGGACAGCGCAGCGTTCCCACGTCGAACACCTTCATGCACTTTTCGTAGGCGCCGATCACGCCGTCGGCCAAGCCGTCCAGCTTGTCGCAGGCGGCCGTAACGGCGCCGTGGATCAGCTTGACCTTGGCCGGGCTGATCCAGCCGCCGTCTCTCTGCAGCTGGCCCAGCCTCGCCCGCACCAGGTTGGCGCCCGTGTAGTTGACGACCGGCACCACGCTCACGATGCCGTCGAAATCGTTCGGGAACCGCTGCGCCATCATGAGGCCTTCGCGGCCGCCTTCCGAGCCGCCGAAGAAATAGAGCTTCGCCGGCCTGCGGTCGTAGAACGCGGTGGCTATCCTTACGCCCACGTCGCGCGTCTTCTTGTAGGACGCGTAGGCCATGTTGAGCAGCGACTCGTCGTTCAAGGCAAACTCCCGCGGCTCCTTGAGCTTCCTGTTGTCGTGGCCGGCATCGGTGCCCCAGGTCGCGAAGCCGCGCGCCACCGGTACCGGCGTATCGCCCCGCGCATCGCGCAATGGATTCAAGCCCGTGATCAGGACGCCGTTGGAACCGCCGCCGCCGTACTGGACGGCCTTGCCGTTCCACTGCACGGGCAGGTTGACCTGGAAATTCACCGGTGGCGCACCGGGATCGACCGGCTGCACGGCGCCCAGCACCTGGCAGTACTCGCGCTTGACGTCGGGTGTCGCGGGATCGGCTGACACCGTCGCCATCGCCGCGGACAGAATTGTCGCGCCCCCGCTGGGAAGACCGATGTCGCCCGCCGGGATTTTAAGCTTGACGAGATCGGCGCATGCGGTCGCGGCTTGCGCGGGGGCAGCGAAGGCTGCAGCGACGAAAGCAGCACCGGCGAGCAACGCGTGATGGAGCTTGAAGCGAGCCATCGGGTTTCATCCTGTCTGTTTTTCGATCCTGGGATTATAGGTGCCACCCCGGGGCGTGGCGAAGCTACAATCTCGACAGGCTCTTTCGAGGACAACCCATGAGCATTCAGAAAATCCACGAGCTGGCATTGTCGGTGCGCAACTGGGGCCGCTGGGGGCGGGTATTCCGCAGCCCGTTCCATGCCTGCGCGATTCCGAACATGGGCCTGACCCTGGGCGAGATCTTCTACCTGGAGGAGCTGGCCACGGATTGCGCCGCCGACGGTCGTTACGCCTTCCTCCTGGTTGCGCCGCCGCTGCCGATCACGGGCGGCGTCGGCACACCGATCAATCCCTACGCCATCAAATAGAGCGTCTCAGATAAGGCGGCTCAGATGAGGCGGCTCAGATAAGGCGTGTAGAGAGGTAGTGGTGTAGAAACCCATGACGCATGACCCCTGACCCATGACGCATGACCCGACGGGCAATGAAACGTACTATCCGTATCTGTAGCGCACTGCTCCTTACCGCCGTGTTCGATCTCGTGGGAGCGCAGTCGTATCCCGTCAAGCCGGTGCGCCTGATTTTCCCGCTGCTTCCCGGTTCGGCAAGCAATGACATTCTCGGCCGCGCGCTCATGCAGCGGCTGTCGGAGTCGCTCGGCCAGCCTGTCGTGGCGGATTACCGGCCCGGTGCCGCAGGGACGATCGGCTCGGCAGCCGCGGCGAAGGCGCCGCCGGATGGATACACGCTGCTGATCGGCTATACGAGCTCGATCATGATCAGTCCGTCGCTGCTATCGAGCGCAGGGTTCAACCCGGTCAGCGACCTCGCACCGATCGCGCGCTTCGCGGTTGTTCCCTATGTGGCGGTCGTGCATCCGTCCCTGCCGGCAACCAACCTGAAAGCCCTCGTTGCGCTGGCCAAAGCACGCCCGGGCCAGATCAACTGCGCGTCCGGGGGCACCGGAGGCCTCCCGCATCTCGCGGCCGAGCTGTTCAAGCTGACCGCCAACGTCGATATCGTGCATGTCCCGTACAAAGCCGCGGCAGCCGCACATACCGATCTGCTCGGCGGTCACGTGCAGATGCAGTTCACCGGCATCAGCGGCATGCTGCCGTCGATCAGAGCGGGAAAACTGCGTGCGCTCGCCGTAACCGCGACGAAGCGATCGGCGTTGCTGCCCGAGGTTCCGACGGCTGCCGAATCGGGATTTCCCATGCTTGACGTGACCTCCAGCCTCGGCGTCCTTGCCCCGGCGAACGTACCGCTGCCTGTCGTGCGCCGCCTGCACGACGAGATTGCTAGAATCGTCAACGGCGCGGACATGAAAAACTTCATCGCCAGCCAAGGGGCGGAGCCCGCGCTCATGGATCCGGCTGAATTCGGAGCACACATCAAGGCAGAGACCGCAAAATGGGCGCGCGTGATCAAGGCGGCCAACGTCAAGCCCGACTAGACGCCTGACGGCTCGTCATGCGTCATGCGGGACGCCCGACGGCTATTGTTACTTCCGGGAGAACAGAGCTATGTCCAAGTATGAGGTTGTCTTTCCACTGGGCAGGCGCGAGCGGCAGACGCGGGAGCGGGCGCCACGCCCGCGCACGCTGGACGGCGTGACCATAGGCGAGTTGTCCAACCACAAGTTCGACAGCGAATTCGTGTTCGAATCGGTCGAGAAGGCGATCCTGAAGCGTATCCCCACGGCGAAGTTCGTGTCGTCGGAGCGATTCGGCAACACCTACGGACCGAGCGAGTCCGAGGTCATCCGCGATCTGCCGGAAAATCTCCGGCGCCATGGGGTCGACGTCGTCATCTCGGGCATGGCCGGGTGAGGGAGCTGCACCGCCGCGAGTTCGCGTGCCAGTGTAGCCGCCGAGAATGCCGGGGTCCCGACCGTGACGATCGCGATCGACCAGGGCTTCACGAGATCCGTCAAGGCGATCGGCAGACAGGCCGGGCTCGACCTCCGCGTGGCGACGTATCCGGGGGTGATTTCGACCCACGAGCGCGCAACGATCGCGAGGAACATCGAAGACATCCTCGTCGATCAGATCGTGAAGCAGCTCACCGCGGAAGGAAGCCCGGACGAAACGCCGGTGGCTGCGGGAGAGCCCGGCGACCGCGACATCGTGTTCACCGGCACGTTCGAGGAAGTGAACGAATACTTCCTGCGGAATCTTTGGAGCGACGGGCTCCCTGTCGTTCCACCGACCCTGGAGAAGATCGAAGAATTCTTGAAATTCACCGACCGGTCGCCGGACGAGGTGCTCGGCATCATGCATCCCAGCCTGGCGGCGGGAACGGTCTGGAACGTGGCGGTCAACGGGGTGATGGCCGGATGCCGTCCTGAATACATGCCCGTTCTCCTCGCGATCGCGGAGGTCATGGCGGATCCGGAGTACGGCCTCAAGCACGGCGGCAGCACGCCGGGCTGGGAAGCGCTGATCATCGTGAACGGGCCGATCCGCGCACAGCTTGGAATCGACGACGGGCAGGGCGCGCAGCGGCCGGGCAACCAGGCGAATACCAGCATCGGGCGTTTCTATCGCCTGTTCGCGCGCAACGTGCCGCGATTCCTGCCCGGATCGACGGACATGGCGACATTCGGGCAGATGTTCAGAGCCGTACTCGCGGAGAACGAGCGGGCCTGCGACGAAATGGGCTGGCGGCCGTTACATGTGACGCGCGGCTTCAAGCCCGATGAGAGCGTCGTGACCATCACTTCCGTGAGGACGACGAGCGATCCGTTCACCACCGCGGGCGAAACGGCGGAGCGGCACCTCGACTATATCGTCGACTGGGTCAAGCGGATGATCGAGCCTTATCAAAGCTCCCGCGGCTACGTCGAGACGCACGTCCTGCAACTCACGCCCGTCATCGCGTCGCTGCTCGCGCGAGCGGGGTATTCGAAAGAGGACGTCGCGGCCTATCTGATGAAGAACGCCGTCGTGCCCGCGCGTTACTACGAATGGAGCATGATGCAGGCAGACCATCACACGCCCGGGACCACGCTCGCCGGCCTGGTCGAAAAAGGCGAGCTGCCGAGGGAATGGCATCTTTCCGACGACCCCGAGCGCCCGGTTCCGTTGCTGCTGCCGCAGTCCCAGTGGCTGATCGTCATCGCCGGCGACCCGCTGAGAAACCGATCGTGCATCTACCGTCAGAACTTCAAGCAGGGCTATGCGACGAGCAGGAGCGTGCGGCTGCCGGCAAAGTGGGAGGAGTTGAGAAGACAAGGATGAACGTGGAAGGATGACCTGCCAAAGCTGAACCGCCAGGGACACTCCCTCCTGCCCTGCTGCAACAGTAATCGTCCGATCGACTGAAGGAAACCCTGATGCACTGGCTCATCAAATGCCGCTCGAAGCCCGCTACCGACGCCCTGCGCCTCGCGACGATAGACGCCCACAGGAATTTCCTCGACGGCTACCCCGAAGTCACCTGGTATTCCGGGCCGTTGTTCACCGACGACAACCAGAACGCCATCGGCAGCCTGCGGCTGATCGAGTTTCCCGACCGGGGCGCCGCGCGCGCCTACATCGACGCCGATCCCTACACGAAGGCGGGCATCTTCCAGACGATCACCATCGAGCGCTGGAAGCCGGTCCTGGACGTACGCCAGCGCGACTACGCGCGAAAGCAGGGAACGATGCAGTTCGTCATCCACTGTCACGACAAGCCTGATGAAGGCGCGCGGCGGGCCCGGCTGCGAGACGCGCACCACGCCTGGTTAGACGATCACAGGAACATTATCGTCACGCGCGGTCCCCTGCTCGATGACGACGGCGCGAAGACGATCGGCAGGCTGTTGATTCTCGACGTCGCGGACAAGGCTGAGGCCGAGGCCTTCTGGGCCGGCGAGCCGTTCAACCGCGCCGGCCTTTACGAGTGGACGATGGAGCGCTGGCGCTTCGGCCACGTGTAAGCTGAAGGATAACTCCAGCAGTATTCAGCCACGGCTCGCCACTGTAGTTGATTCTTGTCGGCCAGTCGCTACAGAAAACCCGAATTCGATTGCCTCCTCGAGCATTGCAGTTCCCCGTCGGCTATGACTTACGGCTGATGGGTTTCGCTTCGTCGGCGCAGTAGTATTC
>Ga0075428_100000278_pt1 | contig 50137 bp, 34 predicted proteins | sample RhiMetdeltSRZDD2_FD_75291 | JGI IMG/M metagenome (GOLD analysis project Ga0075428, IMG submission 75291) | Populus rhizosphere microbial communities from Tennessee, USA - Rhizosphere MetaG P. deltoides SRZDD2 | ecosystem: Host-associated > Plants > Roots > Rhizosphere > Soil | place: USA... | reverse complement strand
CGGTGGGTGTTCATGCTGCCTTTGGGTTTGCCGGTGGAGCCGCTGGTGTAGATGACGTAGGCGAGGTTGTCGGGGTGCAGGTTGTGGGTGGTGGGGGGTGTGGTGGGTTGGTGGGTGTGGGTGGTGGTGTCCAGGGTGATGGTGGTGATGTTGTTGGCGGTGTTCGGGTTTGGGTTGGTGTGGTGGTGGGTGAGCAGGATGGTGGCGTTGCTGTCGTGGAGCATGTGGTGCAGGCGTTCGGGTGGGTAGGAGGGGTCGAGGGGGACGTAGGCGGCGCCGGTTTTGAGGGTGGCTAGGAGGGCGATGATGAGGTCGGGGGTGCGTGGTAGGCAGATGGCGATGCGGGTTTCGGGTTGGGCGCCGTGGTGGGTCAGGGTGTGGGCGAGTTGGTTGGCGTGGTGTTCGAGTTGTTGGTAGGTCAGGGTGGTGGTGTGGTGGTGTAGGGCGGTGCGGTGGGGGGTGTGGTGGGCTTGTTGGGTGATGAGGTGGTGGATGTAGGCGGGCCCGCCGAACTCGGTGACCGTGCCCTCTAACGCGGCCAGCAAAGCCTCAGTCACTGAATCGACCCCCATACTCGAAATCATTGAGAACGGCCGCACGATATCAATCCGCGACCCCCGGATCAGGCCGCGGATGACGGACCGATGGCGCCGGAACAGCAAAGCAAACGGAGGCCGTCACGATCGGCGAGGACCCGGAAGTCATTGCGCGGACACCGTTCGATCATTGCCGCGTTGTCAGGGCGCCCGGGCGCTCGTAGCGTGTGGCCGATGTCGACGCCGTCGGATTTCCCCAGTCTGGTCGGATTGACGCTCCGCCAGGATCGCGTTTGGTCAACCGTGCTCGCCACCAACGGTGCGGTGCCGCCGCGGGTGCGAGCGCTGCGCATCGATGGCCGGATCGACCCGCAGGCGTTGGCCGAGACCATCACGGCGGGCGTAGCCGAGGCGATGGAGTTTCGCACCAACCTGGTAGCGACCGTGACCGGGGAACCGCTGCTGCTCGTCGGGCCGCCCGCGCCGCCCGCCCTCGCCCCGGTGACCCGGGCCGCCGACATCGAAACGCTGATCAGGCAGGAGATCGATCGGCCGTTCGGGGTGGACGAGCCGGTGTTGAGCCGGCTGCGACTGTTCCAGACCGGGCCGAGGTCCGCCCTGCTCCTGATCGTCTTGCACCCGATTGTCGGCGACGAAACCGCCGCTGATGCCCTCGCCGCCCGCGTCGCCGACACCCTCACGGGCCGACCCCCGTTCACATCAGCGTCCACATCGGCGTCCACATCGGACATACACCTGGACGGGCGGCAAATGGCCGTGGTGCCGTTGCCGCTGGGGGCGGCGCGGGCCGGTTCCGCCGCGCTGACGCTTCCGCTGGAGGTGTACGCCGGGCTGGCCAAGGCGGCCGACGGTTGGGGCGTGTCCACTGTGGAGGTTGTCGGTGGGGTGCTGGCCGCCGTCGTCGCGCGGTGGTTGCGGCGCGACTCGGTCATGTTGGCGCGGGCGGATGCCGGGTGGGTCAGCATGTCGATGATCGACCCCAGTGCCGGCGCGACCGTGGAGTCGGTCGCGCGGGGGGCGGCGCAAGTGGTACCCACGATAAAAGATGCCCTTCCCCACGCCGACGCCGTGCTGATCAGCCAGCGCGAGTGGGTCAGGCGGACGGCGCCGGCGTTCACCGTCACCACCGAGCTGATGCCCCAGCCGCGATTGCAGGCGGCGGTCGAACTGGTTCTCGCCGACGGCGACGAGCTGCACGCCATGCTGTCGGTGCGCGAGGATCTCATGCCGGAGCACCGGTTGCGGCAGATGGCGGACTCGGTGGCCCGATGCCTCACCGCCGTTGCCGACGGCGAGGTCGCGCTGCCGGTCGCCTCGCCCGAACAGATGCGGCGGACGCTGGCGTTCGCCCGCGGCGCCGACACCCCGGCGGCACCAGACCTGTTGCTGCATCAGCTTTTCGAGCGCCAGGCGGCGCGCACCCCGGATGCGCCGGCCGTGATCGCCGAGCGTGAACTGTCCTATCACGAGCTTGACGCGGAGGCCGAGCGGCTGGCCGATCGGTTGGTGGCCGAGGGGGTGCGGCCGGGTGCGTTGGTGGCGTTGAGCATGCGTCGCTCGTCGCGGCTGCTGGCCGCGTCGCTGGCGGTGCTCAAGGCGGGCGCGGCCTACATGCCGCTGGTCACCGAGCTGCCCCCGGAGCGGCTCGCCGTGATCGTCGACGATGCCGATCCCCAGTTGATCATCACTGAGAGCGGGCTCGACCGCACCTTCCCGCACCGGCTGACCGGGCGCCGGCGCGACTTCGACGAGCTGCTGGCAACCCGGGCCGCGCCCCGGCCGCCGGCCGCGGCGCACCCCGAGGACCTCGCGTACATGGTGTATACCAGCGGTTCGACGGGGCGGCCCAAGGGTGTGATGGTGCGCCACCGCAGCCTGGTCTCCCGGATCGTCACCGACTCCTACGAGCCGACCCGCGCGGGTGAACGCTACCTGCTCACCACCGCTCCGTCCTTTATGGACTCCAACTGGGAGACGTTCACGCCCCTGTCGTCGGGCGGCGCCATCGTCATACCGACCGACGACGAGACACGCGATGCGTGGCGGCTGGTCGAGTTGGCCGTGACCCATGGGGTGCGGCGGTTGGTGATCGTGCCCTCGCTGTTGGCCGCGATCCTCGACCTGCCCGAGGAGGTGGTGGCGTCGCTGCGCGACGTGCGCTGGTGTCTGTGCAGTGGCGAACCGCTGCCGCAGACGGTGCTCGACCGTGCCCGGCAGATGCTGCCCGACACCCGCGTGGTCAACCTCTACGGTCTCTCCGAGACTTGGGACGTCTGCTGGGCCGATGTCTCCCGGCTGGGCGTGGCGAAGGTGATCGGCCGGCCGATGCCGCACGCCGAGCTTTATGCGCTCGATGACGAACTCGGCCAGCCGCCGCTCGGTGCGCTCGGCGAGCTCTACGTCGGCGGCAACGGGCTGGCCCGCGGGTACCTGCGCCGTCCGGCCCAGACGGCCGAGCGCTTCCTGCCCAACCCCTACGGCCCGCCCGGTTCGCGGCTCTACCGCACCGGCGATCTGGTGCGGTGGCTGGAGGACGGCAACCTTGAGTTCGTCGGCCGCCTCGACCGACAGGTGAAGATCAGAGGCTTCCGGCTGGAGCTCGATGAGGTGGAGGCGGCGCTGCGCTCGGTGTTGGGCTGCGAGGCGGTGGTGACTTTCGAACAGGAGCGGTTGGTGGCCTACCTGGCCGCTCCGCCGCGGCGGCGCGTCGATGCCCGGCGGCGGCGCGAGTTGCTCGGTCCCCACCTGCCGGACTACATGATCCCGCCGGTGGTGGTGTGGTTGGACGAGTTCCCGCTCACCGCCAACGGTAAGATCAATCGCCTGGCGCTATCGGGCTCCGCGGCGCGTCCTGTGCCCGCCTACCGCCCGCCCCGGTCCGATGTGGAGCGTTACCTGCTGCGCTTGGTACAGCGGCAAATCGGCCTGGACGACCTCGGCATCGACGACGAACTGGATAGTGCGCTGCTGGGCGTCAAGGGTGCGGTGCGGTTGCGGGCGGACATCAGATCGGCGACGGGAGCCGAGGTCCCCGTCGCCGATCTGCTGGCCAACCCCACGATCGCCGGGATCGCGGCGGTGCTCGAATCGAAGGCTTAGCGCGCCTTAGTGCGCGGCCATGTGCCGGCGCAGGCTGAGCGGACGCATGTCGGTCCACACCTGTTTGATGTGGGCCAGGCACTCCTCCTTCGACCCGGTCGGACCGTTCTGCTCCCAGCCCGCCGGCAGGTCACGGTCGGCGGGCCAGATCGAGTATTGCTCCTCGTGGTTCATCACGACCACGTAGCTGCGGTTGTCGTCATCCTGAAACATCGTTACCCCTCTATTGTTGAATGCTGTTCTTCGATGAAGGCGAGTAGCGCCATGAAGCGCTGGGCCACCTCGAACGGGTCGGCCGGCGAAGGCCCCCAGGCGGTGGCGCGACCGTCGTCGTGCCGCACGATCACCAGCTCGGTGTCCACCGCCGCAAACACGTTGGCCAGGGCCGACTCCCCGGCATCGGGCAGCATCACCACCGACGCCCGGGGCGGGTCCCCGATGCGACAGGACGGATAGCGGCCGGCGACATCGCGCAGGAACGTGCCGCGGCGCTCGGCCTGGGCGAGGTCGGCGGCGAGCGCGGTGACGGCCTCCCGGAAGGGGAGGCCGGGGTCGGGCAGGGTCACCGGCAGCACGATGCTCCAATGTGGCCAGAGGTCGCCCACCAGTTCCTGGGCACGACGGGAGCTCCACAGGGGTGGTGCGGTGTCACTGCCGCTCAGGCCGGGATGGCGCTGCCAGCCGCACAGCAGCGCCGCCAGCGCGGTGTGCTCGTCTTGCTGTTGCGGCAGGTTTGCCTGGTGCGCCTTGACGAATCGGTGGGGGCCCGGTCTACCGGTGGGGATGGCGGCCCGCTCGAGGCGGTTGACCCAGAACGGTTCGAAGCGATGGGCCTGCCGGCCGATCTCGTCGATGCGGTGCAGGCGGTCGGGGGCGGGCGGGGCCACGACGGTCCCCGCCTGAAAAAACGAACCGGTGGTGACCGGACCGCCGGCTATCAGATCGTTGGTGCGGGTCGCGATCACCGGCTCACCGGCGACGACCTCGACTATGGTGCCCGGAGGCCGCGTCGACGGGCGGCCGGTGGACCGGGCGTCGCGCACCGCGACCACCTCATCGTGATGGACCAGCTTCACCACGCCGAAAGAGTTGTCGAAGGGGCCGGCCTGACCCGCCCGCGACCACCGCTCCAGCTCCTCGGCCGAGCGATCCCAGGTGACGATCCCGGTGTGCGGCAGGCGGTCTGATCTGGACCGGTAGCAGCCGCCCGGCTCCTGCGGCGTCGGTCGCAGGTCGCCGGACGCGAGCTGTTTGAGCAGTATCTCGAAGGTGCGCAGGCCGTGATCGAAGCACTTGATGTTCAGCGAGAGCTGGGTCTCGTCCGGGTCGATCGGGAACCGTTGCTGCACAAGGATTTCGCCGCCATCGATCGCCACGGTCATCCGGTGCCAGGTGACACCGTGTTCGGTCGCGCCGTCGACGATCGCCCAGGAGGTCTGGGCCACGCCCGCGTAGTGCGGAAGGGGTGCGCTGTGGAAATTGATGGCCATTTCCGTTGGTACCGCAAGGTCGCCCGCTGCGAGAATGACCTCATTGGTGATGCTGAACAGGTGGTGCGGCCGGCGTTGGGCGGGCGCCTCGGCCATGCGCGCGAACACCGGTATCCGGTGCTCGCCGGCCCACGCGATCACACCGGCCTCGGTGCTCACCACCGCCTGCACGTCGTGACCGTTGGCGCGCAGCAGGTCGCCGCACGCACCCACCAACGATCCCGAGCCGACCAGCCACGCGCTGAAACGCCCGTCCGCCATGGCTAGTGGCCGGCCTCGACCGGCGGTTGCTTACCCCACCCGCCGACCCCCCATCCCGCAGCCCCACCGGCCAGCCGGTCGGCGAGCCGGGCGACATCGCTGATGCTGCGGAAGTTGGCGATGTCGAGGTCGGAGCCGGTCACCTCGACCCCGAAGCGCTGCTCCAGCCACATCACCATCTGGATGGCGAACAGCGAGTTCACATAGCCGGTCGCGAACATGTCGTCATCGTCGGGGACGTTGTCGTTGCCGCTGTTCTCGTGGACGAACCGGCGCACCTCGGCGAGAACCTTCATCGTGCCGCTCCTGTCATGATCGAGGTGTACTCGTGGAAACCGGCGCCCGACTTGCGGCCCAACCGGCCGGCCGCGACCAGCTGTCGAAGGAGCACACAGGGGCGGTACTTGGGGTCCTGGAAGTTGTCCAACAACACCTCCAGGGAGAACAGGATCGTGTCCAGCCCGATCAGGTCGGCGGTCTCCAGCGGACCCATCCGGTGGTTGAAGCACTGCTTGAAAAGCATGTCGATGTCGGCGGCGGTGGAGACGCCCTCGTACAGGAGGTAGATCGCCTCGTTGATGGTGAGCATCAGCACGCGGTTGGTGACGAACCCGGGGGAGTCGTTGACCACGATGTGCGCCTTGCCCAGCGACTCCATCAGGGTCGCGGTGACGGCGATGGTCTCCTCGGAGGTGTGGTAGCCCTTGATCACTTCGACCATCGGCTTCATCGGCGCGGGGTTCATGAAGTGGGTACCGATGACCCGGTCCGCGCGGCCGGTGAGCCCACCGATGCGGGTGATGGGTACGGCCGAGGTGTTGACGCCGAAGACCGTGTGCGGCGGGCAGATCCGGTCCAGATCGGGGTAGATGCCTGCTTTGACATCCCAGTTCTCGGTGGCGTTCTCCACCACATAGTCCACTTCGGACAGTCCGCCGGGATCGGTGGTGAAGGTGATGAGCTTGAGGGTCGCCTCCACCTCAACGCTGGGCCCTCCCAGCAGCCGGCGCATGCGCAGGCCGTTGTGGATCGCGGTGCGCGCCCGGATGAGAGCCGACGGGTCGTTGTCCACCAACACGGTGGGGTACCCGTTCTCCGCCATCAGCTGTGAAACACCGATACCCATGGTGCCGGCGCCTACGACCCCGACAGTTCGAATAGTCAAAGCCTCTCCTCGCGAGTCAGATGTCGGACGGGCGCAACGATTCCGGCCACGCCCCCGGGTCGGTGCCGTGCTGGGACACGACCGCCAACGTGAGCCGCTCGAGTCCGAACCCGACACAGGCCGAGTGGATCGGCGCGTCGTCGGCGCCGGTGATCCCGAAGGCGTCGCCGAAGTGCTGATCGTGGAAGTTGAACGAGGCGCAGGCGATGTCCCGGCCGCCCTCGATGGGCAACTGAAGCTCGAACTTCAGCTCCAGCAACCGCTGCGAGGATATCCGCGCGGCCGTGGCCGCACCGGCGAAGAACGGATCGCTGGCCACCTCACAGCGGGCGGCCAGGCCCCAGCTGTCCACCAGCTCGCAGGCGCTGCGCATGATGCGCTCGCGGGTCTGCCGCGCATAGTCGTAGGAGCCGAGGAAGACCATCTCGCGAATGGTGAAGTCCCACAACCGGGACAGGCCCTCGTGATAGCGCGACTCGTGCCGGAAGGACTTGCCGCGCGCGGTCACCGCCGCCGGCTCGGTCAGACGCCGACCGGACAGCTGCTGAAACGTGTGGTAGCACATGGTCGGGGGCAGGCAGTAGTCGGTGTTGCCGCACAGCGCGAGCAGGTTTTCGCCGAGGGCCACCTGATCGCTTCGGCTGAACGCGGCATAGGTGTCGCTGTCGCCGTGCAGCCGGGTCACGAACATCAGATGTTGCGGGAACGAGCTCATGTAGCCGCACTGCCGCAGCGTCTCGGTGGGCAGCAGGGTGGGGTACCGGTACCGCACCGCACCGGCCTCGCGCCGCACCATTGCCACCAAGTGGCGATCGAGGGTATCCATGAGCGTCAGAAGTGGCTCGGCGAGCGCCATCTGACCCTCGCCCATCGGCACCACCAAGCCCTCGTCGCACAGCCGGCCGAAGCCGGCCAACACTTCGGGCGTCTCGTGGCCGCTGCGCCAATACACCTTGGCCGGGCCGACTCTTTGGTGCCGGATGTCGTTGGCGATGACGGTGTGCAGCCGGCGGTGCAACTGCTCGGGCTCAACAGTGTCGCGTGTGGACAGTCGGACCTCGGTCAGCAGGCCGTCACTGCCGTCGATGTCGAACTCGACGATCTCCTCGGCCAGGAAGTAGATGCGGCGGGCCAGCTCCTGCCGGAACTCCTCACGCAGCGGAGTTTCCAAGCGGACGACGTGCAGGTTGGTCATGCCGTCACCGCCTTGGTGGTCCTGGGGGTCAGCCCCGATGGCAGTCCGAGGAGCTGGCTGATCGCCTCACGCTGCATCTGCGAGGTACCGGCGTAGATAGTGCCCGCCAGCGCGTCGCGCACCTCGCGCTCGATGCCCCACGCGGTCAGGTAACCGCGTGCGCCGTGCAACTGCATGAGGGACAGGGCGGTGTCGCGCACGGTCTCGCTCACATACAGCTTGAGCATGGCCGACTCCAGCAGCGCCATCCGACCCCGCTGATGCAGCCAGGCGACCTTGTAGAGCAGCAGCCGAGCCAGCTCCAGCCGCAGATTGGCGTCGGCCAACTCGTGCGCCAGGCTCTGGAAGGCACCGATCGGCCGGCCGAACTGCTCGCGGCTCTTGGCCTGCCGCATGCCGGTCTCGACCAGCCGGCGCAGCACACCGACCTGGCTGGCGAACATCATGCCGCGCTCCCAGGCCGCCGTGGACGAGAAGATGTGGTGGCCATCGCCCTCGACGCCGAGCATGTGGTCGGCCGGGACCTGGCAATCGGCGAAAGTGATCTCGCCCATCGGGCAGCTGCGCAGGCCCGACTTGTCGAAGCTGTCGGTGACCGCCACACCCGCCATGTCCCGGGTGACCACGAAGGCCGACAGCGCCCGCTGCGACCCGGTCGTGTCGGAGGTGCGGGCGAAGACGATGAAGATGTCGGCGATCGGCCCATTGCTGATGAACGACTTCACGCCATTGACTACCCAGTGGTCGCCGGATCGCCGGGCGACGGTCTCCATGGCGCCGATGTCCGACCCGGCACCGGTTTCGGTGAGCGCGTGGGCACCGATCATCCTTCCGGAGGCCAGCTCCGGCAGGTAACGCGCGCGCAGGGAGTCGTTGCCGTGGCGGGTCAGGTAGACCGCGCAGGCCCACAGGTGGTTGTTGACCGCGAACACCAATCCGTTGTCGCGGCAGCCGTAGCCGAGCGCCTCCAGCGCCAGCACCGTGTCGAACAGGTCCAGCCCGCCCCCGCCGAACTCACGGGGTACCGGCCAACCCAGCACGCCGAAGTTGGCGCACCGACGCCAGCCCGCGACGTCCAGCCGGCCCTCGCGGTCGTGGAGTTCGGCCTCGGCGCCCAGTTCCGACTGGGCGAAGCGAATCACCCGCGATTGCAGGTCGTGTTGCTCGGCGGAGATCGAGAAATCCATGTGACTCCTTTTGCGCTCGTCGGACCAAATCTTCAGCAGGCGTGGTATCGCCGAGCCATCGGTCGCTCACTCATCCGCCATGGGGTCCGCAACGATCGATTTGCCGCCGTTGCCTGCGGGCCGATCGGCCGATTAGCTTTTGGTCGCGATCGTTGTCGACAGGAGGCCTGCATGTCGCTCGTCCACACACTCCGCGCGGAGCCGCACTTCCGTAGACTCTGGTATGGACATGCGCTGTCGCTGATCGGCACGATGGTGACCGACCTGGCCTTGCCCTTGACCGCGGCGGTCTACCTGGCCGCCAGCCCGGTGCAGATGGGCATCCTGGGCGCGATGGACGGCCTGCCCTGGCTGTTCGGCGGTCTGGTGGTGGGTGCGCTGGTCGACCGGTGGCCCCGGCGCCGGGTCATGCTCACCACCGATCTGCTGCGCGCCGCGATCATCCTGGTGGTGCCGCTTCTGGCGTGGCTCGGCGGGCTCAATTTCTGGGTACTGGCGCTGGTGTCGATCTGCATGGCGACCGGCCTGATGTTCTACGACACCGCGTCCAACGCCGTCATGCCGAGCCTGGTGCGGCCGACGTCCTTGATGGACGCCAACGCGGCAATCCGGCTCAACATGTCGGTGGGATGGATGGTCGGTCCCGGCATCGGCGGTTGGCTGGTGGCCGTGCTGAGCGCGCCGTTCGCCCTGATCGTGGACGGGCTGAGCTATCTGTGGTCGGCCTTGTGCATCTGGCGCATCCCCGAGCCGCCGCGCGAGGTCGAGCCGCGGGAGAAGACCAGCATCTGGGCCGACATCAAGGAGGGCGGCCGGACCGTGGCCCAGAACCCGGTGCTGCGCGCGGTGGTGGGCGGCACGGCCCTGCTCACCTTGGCCAACGGTATGTTCGTCGCGGTCTACATCCTGTTCCTGACCCGGGATCTCGGCGTGCAGCCCTGGGCCGTGGCGCTCCCATATATGGCGATGGGCGTCTCGGCGGTGGTGGGCTCGCTGACGGTCAGCCGCATCACCAAGCGTTTCGGCCTCGGACCGGCCATGATCGGTGCCGGTTTCCTCAACGTTCTGGCCACGGTGGCGATCCCGCTGACCCCGGCCGGCGCCCAGTGGATTCTGTTGTGGGTGCTGTTGCCGTGGCTCATCTCCGGCTTCGTGACCGCCATCTTCAGCAGCGCGATGAGCACGGTGATGCAGACCTCGGCGCCCTCCCGGCTGCTGGGCCGGGTGTCGGCGACCATGAGCGTGCTGTCCTGGAGCTGCCTGCCGCTCGGTTCGCTGATCGGCGGGGTGCTCGGCGCGGCCATCGGGCTGCGGGCCACGCTGTTCGTCACCATCGCCGGTTATGCGGCGGCCCCGGTGCTGTTGCTGCTGTCGCCCGCCCGCCGGGCGCGCGAGGCGACCACCGCCGAGGACGACCAGGACGACCAGGCCCAGCCCGCCGGGGTCGGTGCTGAGTAGCCGTGGACGAGTTCGGCGAGCTCAGTGTGGCCATCGTCGGCATGGCGTGCCGGGTGGCCGGCGCGGACGGGGTCGAGCGGTTCTGGGCCAATCTGCGCGCCGGCGTGGAGTCGGTGCGTGACCTCACCGACGAGGAACTTCTGGCGGCGGGCGTACCCCGCGAGGTGTTCGAGCGGCCCGACTACATCCGTACCGCGTCGGTCATCGACGGCGAGGACCTGTTCGACGCGGAGTATTTCGGCTTCGGCCCGCGCGAGGCCGCGGTGATGGATCCCCAGCATCGCGTCTTCCTCGAGGCGGCGGCCACCGTGTTGCAGCGCGCCGGCTACCAGCCCAACGCTGGGACTGGAAGTGTCGGCGTCTTCGCCGCCTGCGGCATCAATCAGTACATCGTCAACAACGTACGGCCGCACAGCGAGATCGGCGAGGCGCTGGGCGAGACGCAGATCAACATCGGCAACGATCCGGACTACCTGGCCACCAGGGTGGCTCACAAGCTCGACCTGCGCGGTCCCGCCCTGACCGTGCAGACCGCCTGTTCCAGCTCGCTTGTCGCGGTGCACCTGGCGATCCAGTCGCTGCTGTCGGGCGACTGCGACCTGGCCATCGCCGGCGGTGTGTCGATTCGCTCGCCGCAGCGGGTGGGGCATCGGGCCGGAGAGGCCAACATCGGGACCGCCGATGGACACTGCCGGCCCTTCGACTCGCGGGCCAGCGGCACCCTCACCGGCAATGGTGTGGGCGTGGTGGTGCTCAAGCGGGTGGCCGAGGCGATCGCCGACGGCGACATCATCCACGCCGTGATCCAGGGCTCGGCGGTCAACAACGACGGCGCCGCCAAGGTCGGTTACACCGCGCCGAGTGTCACCGGGCAGAGCCGGGTGATCCGGGCGGCGATGGCGGCGGCCGGTGTCCAACCGCGATCGATCGGCTATGTGGAGGCGCACGGCACGGCCACCCGGCTGGGCGATCCGATCGAGGTCACCGCCTTGGTGGAGGCCTATGGCAAGGAAGTGGCGCAGCCGTGGTGCGCGCTCGCCTCGGTCAAGGGAAACCTCGGGCACCTCGACGCCGCCGCGGGCGTCATCGGGCTCATCAAGGCCGCGCTCGCCGTCGAGCACGGCGTGATCCCGCCGAGCCTGCATTTCGTCTCGCCCAACCCGGAGCTTCCCCTTGGGGGCAGCCCGTTTTTCGTACCGACCGAGGCGACGCCGTGGCCGATCCCGGGCGTGCGGCGGGCCGCCGTGAGCTCGTTCGGCATCGGCGGCACCAATGCCCACGCTGTCGTGTGCCAGCCGCCCGCGCGCCGCCCCGCCGTCGAGGTCGCCGGGCCGCGCACCCTGTTGTTGTCGGGACGCGACCAGGACGCGGTGGTTCGAGCGGCAACGCAACTCGACGGGTTCCTGGCCGCCGATCCGGCGGTCAACCTGGCCGACGCCGAGCACACCCTCCACATCGGACGGCCGGCCCTGACCCATCGCGCCGTGGTCGTCTGCCGCGATGTGGCCGAGGCCAGGGCCGAACTCCAAGCGGTGGCCGGCACCTCGACCCGCCGGGTGGTCGCCGCCCGACGCCGCCTCGGCTGGCTGTTTCCCGGTCAGGGCAGCCAGTTTCCGGGGATGGCGGGTGGGCTCTACCGCGCCGACGAACAGTTCCGGGCCATCATCGATCGGGGGGCCGAGGCGGTGCGCACGCACGCCGGCCTCGATGTGATGCCCGCCTTCACCGGCGCCATCGCGCCCACCGACCTGGCCGGCACGGCCATGGCGCAGCCCGCGCTGTTCCTCGTCGAGTACGGGCTGGCCGATCTGCTGCGCCGGCGCGGGGTTCCACGTGTGGCCATGCTCGGCCACAGCCTCGGCGACTTCGTCGCGGGCTGCCTGGCCGGGGTGTTCGCTTATCCCGACGCCGCGGTGCTGGTGGCGGAGCGTGGACGGATCATGGCCGAGTGTCCATTGGGGACGATGCTCGCCGTCGACGGCGACGTCGAGCAGGTAGCCCACCTGCTCGGCGACGATGTCGTCGTCGCCGCGGTGAACGCACCCGGCACGTGTGTCGTGGCCGGTCCGCACGAGGCGGTGGCGCGGGTCGCGGCGAAACTGGGCAACACCAAGGTTTTGCACACCTCGCACGCCTTCCACTCGCCGCTGATGGACGGTGCGGTGGCGCGGTTGCGGCGGGTGCTCGACGGGGTGCGGCTCAGCCCGCCGACCGAGCCGATGGTCTCCTCGATGACCGGCACCTGGCTGTCCGATGTGGACGCTGTCGACCCGGACTTCTGGGCGCGGCAGCTGCGCCGGCCGGTGCTGTTCGGCGCGGGCCTGGAAACACTGGCCGGGCAAGGCATCAACGCCTTCGTCGAGGTGGGTCCGGGGCGCGCGTTGACGCAGCCGGTGCGGTTGACGGTTGCCGATGCGCCGCTGGTGTCGCTGCTGCCCTCGCGGGAGGCCGACCGCGACGACGAGCGCGCGGTCGCCGAGGCGATCGGCCGGCTCTGGGCCGCCGGTGTCGACATCGACTGGCCCGCCACCGGCGCCCGCCGGATCATCCTGCCGACCTACCCCTTCGCCCGCACCCGGCACTGGCTCTCACCGGTCGCGCCTTCGGCTGTTGCGGCTTCGACGCGGGGAGTGCGGCGGATCGCGTGGCTGCCCGAGCGGGCGGTCGCTTCGACACCGGCCGCCGAGACAGTGATTTATAAGATTTCTCAAGGGGTACCGTCGCTGGCCGCCCTGATCGCGGAACTGTCCACTATGGACACCCAGGCCCGGCTGGCGGTGGTCGGCCCGCTCCACGCGGTGGAGTCGCAGGACCGCCTGGACGGCGATGCCGCCGAGATCCGTGCTCTGGTCGCCCGGGCGCCGGCCAACGTCACGGTACGGATCATCGATGTGCCGGACGACATGCCGCGCACCGACCCGGAGCGGGTGGCCGATGAGTGCCGGCGCGATCTGGCCGAGGTGGGTCCGGTCGCGCTGCGCGGCGGGCGTCGCCTGCGCCGCCGGGAGGTCGTCATCGAGGAGATGGCGAGCCGGTCGCCGGATGCGTGGTCGCTGGCGGTCGATGCGTCACACCGGTTGGCCGAGCGGGTGCGCCGGCTGCTGCCGGAAGGCCCCGAACCGGAGGTGGGCGTCGTCTGGCTGCCTTCGCTTGACTCGCTTCGCATCGAGGCGTGGCGCGAGGTCCTGCGTACCACCGAGACGGGTGCCCGGGCGGTGCTGCTAGCGCCGCACGGCCCGGTCGAGTCGGGCTCCGCCGAGGCTGTCGCCGCCTTGGTGGAGGAGGTGCGCGTGGACGGTCCATGGTGGACGGTGGTGCACTGCCCGCCGGGCGGTCCGCGCGACGTCGACTGGCTGGGCGAGGTACAGGCGGGTGCCGAGGCGATCGTCGTCGAGGGAAATCCGGCCGAGGCGGTCGAGGGCGAGCTGGTCGGGCCGGTCGGGCCGGTCGGCCGGGAGGTCGCCGGGGGACCGAGCGTGCGGGATCGTCTGGCGGCGATCTGGCGCCTGATGCTGGGCGTCTCGCACATCGACGGCTCGGCCGACTTCTACGAACTCGGCGGCCATTCCCTGCTCGCCACGCGGATCACCGCGCGGGTGCGGCAGGAGTTCGGCGCGGACATCCCCATGAACGAGCTGTTCTCATCACTGTCCACCTTGGACGCCATGGCGGAGTGCGTCACCCGTCATGTGCCCGCGGAGGCGATGCCTCAATTGACCACCGGCGAGCTGGGGGAAGGCTCGCCGCTGGCGCCGGTGCAGCAGTCGATGTGGTTCCTGCAACAGGTCGACCCGACGAGCGCGGTGTACCTGTTGGCCAACAACGTCGGTTTGACCGGTGCGCTCGACGTGGCGGCGCTGCGCCGGGCTCTGTCCCGCCTGGTGCACCGGCACGACATCCTGTTGTCCGCCTTCGTTTTGAAGGATCGCCGGCCGAGTATCGTGCGGGTCGCCGACGGCATCGCCTGCCCGCTGGTCGACCTGTCCGGGCTCGACCCGGAGGCAGCGGCCGTCCAATTAGGACGATGGCGGCGGCGTAACGTGACCACGGCGATCGACATCGCCACCGCGCCGCCACTGCGCGCGATGCTGATCCGGCTGGCGCCCGACCGGTACGAGCTGCTGCTAGGACTGCACCACCTGGCCGGAGACTACTGGTCGAGCGCGATCCTGCTGGACGAGCTGCTGGAGCTGTATCGGTCCGAAGTGGACGGAGATGACGCGGCAATGGCCGAGCTGCCCTTCGACTACCGCGACTACGCCCGCTGGCAGCATGCGTTGCTGGACGGGGGTTGGCGCGATGGCCAGCTGGACTACTGGCGTTCCCGGCTCGACCCGCTGCCCGAGCCGATGGTCCTGCCCACCACGGCGTCCGGTGGTGAGCTGTTCGCCGGCGAGAGTGTGCACCGGCAAATCCCCGCGGAGATCAGGAGCCTGGTGGAATCCGTGGGCCGCGCCAGCGGTACCACACCTTTCATGGTTTTCCACGCCGCACTCGTGTTGCTGTTGCGCGACCTGACCGGCCGCGATGACATCTGCGTCGGCACCTTCGTGGCCAACCGCCCTCACCCGGAGCTGGAGAAGCTGATCGGCCTGTTCGCCAACACCGTGGTGCTGCGCACCGATGCCGGCGGCGATCCCACCTTCGGCGAGCTGTTGGCGCGGGCGAAGACCGCGTGCACCGAGGCTTTCGGCCACGCCGATGTGCCCTTCGACCGGGTGGTCAAGGCGGTCGGGGCACCACGCCGGTGGGGCAGCAATCCGCTGTTCCGGGTGATGCTGGTGGCCGAGACCGCGCCGCCGCCGGGGCTGTCGGCGCCGGCGCTGCGGGTGACGGTGGACGCCGAGCCCAGCCCGACCGCCAAGAACGATCTGCTTTTCGTGGTCTACCCGGAGGGCGATCGGCTGATGCTTCAGCTGGAGTTCAACACCGGCCTGTTTGACCGCGACACCGCGCGGTCCTGGGCGGATCGCTTGATCTCATTGGTGGCGTGTGGAGCGCGGGACGTGCTGGGCCGGGTCGCGGTGGCGGTCGGATGAGGCATGAGTGAGCTGGATTGACAGGCTCATCACTGTCCGAATCGACAGGGAAAGGGCCTCAATTCATGCCTACCTCCTCTATTCGCGCCGAGTTCGAGCAACTGGGCTACCGTGTTGATCACAGCATCTTCTCCGAGGCCGAGGTGAAGGCGTTCCGCCGCGAGGTTGCCTGGCTGTCCACTCAGGACACTCCGCAGCGGGTTCTCGAGTCCGAGTCGAACGCGGTGCGCTCGCTGTATGCCGTGCACGAGTCGAGCGAATTGTTCGGCCGGCTCGCGCGCGACTCGCGGCTGCTCGACCTCGCCAAGGAAATCATCGGCGACGATGTCTACCTGCACCAGTCCCAGCTCAATCCCAAGGCCGCCTTCCACGGCGAGGTGTGGGACTGGCACCAGGACTTCGTGATCTGGTCGCGCGACGACGGCATGCCCGAGCCGCGCGCCATCAACATCAGCGTGACTATCGACGACGTCAACGAGTACAACGGCCCGCTGTTCGTCGTGCCGGGCTCGCACCTGGACTCGCTGGAGGACTCGACCGTGGTCATGTCGACCGGGTGGGAGGCCAACATGCGCGCGGCCAAGCACGTTCCCGACCGGGCCGCCATCGAGAAGTGCGCCAGCGAGCGCGGCATGGCCTCGTTGCAGGGCCCGGCCGGCTCGGTGCTCACCTTCCACAGCAACGTATTGCACTGCTCGGCGCCCAACCTTTCGCCGTGGCCGCGTACCATCCTGTTCTTCCGCTACAACGCGGTCAGCAACGCCCTGCGTCCGGTGGCCGAGCCCCGCCCGTGGTGGTTCGCGTCGCGTGACCCGCGGGCGCTTCAGCCGCTGGAAGGCCCGCTGTTGCTGGAGATGGCCGAGGCATGACCGCCCCCACCATCACCGGCAGCCGTCTGGCCGAGCTGTGGTCGATCGTGCTCGAGGTCCCGGCCGCGTCGCTGCGACCCGAGCACGACTTCATGGAGCTGGGTGGCTATTCGCTACTCATGGCCGACATGCAGGCCCGCATCAAGCGCTCTTTCGGTTGCGTGGTCTCGCTGCGCGATCTCTTCGAGCACAGCACGCTAGCCGGCATGACCGCACTGCTCGACTCCGATCGATACGCTTCGGCCGGGCCGCAGGCGACGCCCCTGGTGCGGCCCGACGACAACGAGGTGGCCGAGCTGTCGGCCGATCAGGAGCGCATCCGCTTCGCCGATGGGCTCACCGACGGCAGCGCGACCTACAACGTGCCGTTCGTGCTCAAGGTGCCGGGCCGTCTCGACGAGGGGGCGCTGCGCCGGGCGATGCACACCATCGTGACCCGGCACGAGATTCTGCGCACCACGTATCCGATCATCGATGGTCGGGCGATGCAGGTGGTGCATCCGCCGCGGGAGCTGCCGGTGCCGTTGGTGGAGCGGGCCGAACTGTCCACTGTGGAGCTGGAGACCGAGGCGAGGCGACCCTTCGATCTGGCCGAGGGCCCGGTCATCCGGTGCACGCTGTATCGCGACGGCGACGGCGACACTTTCATGATCGTCATGCATCACATCGCGTCCGACGCCACCTCGCTGACGCTGTTGATGCGCGAGCTGACCGAGGCGTACGCGGCCGCGCGCGAGGGTCGCGAACCGGTGCTGCCCACCCTTCCGTTGCAGTACCGGCAGGTCGCCGCGCGGCAACGCGAGGCGACCCGGACCGCGGAGCACCGCCGCGACCTCGACTACTGGGCGGATCGGCTGGTCGGCATCACCCCGCTGGAGCTGCCGCTCGACCGGCCCCGCCCGCCCGTGCAGACCTATCGCGGCGGCCACGCCTATGGCCGGATCGCCGCCGACGTCGTCGCGCGCGTGCAGGCCGTCGCCCGGGCGCATCGCGTGACCGACTTCATGGTGGTGTTGGCGGGTCTCAAGGCGGTGCTGTGGCGCTATTCCGGACAGTCCGATGTGGCCATGGCCAGCATCACCAGCACGCGCCATCAATGGGACTGTGACCACCTGCTCGGCTTTTTCGTCAACACCTTGGTGCTGCGCACCGAGGTGACTCGGGAGCTGACCTTCCCCGAGCTGATCAGGCGGGTGCGCGACACCAGCCTGTCGGCCTACGAGCACCAGGACGCGCCCTTTGACGAGGTGGTCCGCCGGGTCAATCCGCCGCGCGACCCCAGCCGGGTGCCGCTGGCCGCGGTGGCGGTGTCGTGGCAGATCGGTGAGCTGGAGACGGCGACATTCGACGGCGTCAAGGCCACCATTTCGGAGTATCCGACCGCGACGGCCAAGTTCGACATGGAGTTCTTCCTCACCGCCAACGACGGCGGCATCGACATCACCATCGAGTACAACCGCGATCTCTACGACCAGATCACCGCCGATCGGCTGGTGAGCGCGCTGGAGGCGATGCTGGCCAACGCGCTGGAGGCCGGTGACCGGCCGTTGAGCCGGATTTCGCCGCTGTCGGCGGTCGAGCGTCGCACCCTGCTCGTCGACTACCAGCCGACGCGGGCCTGGCGGGACTCGATGGTGGGCGTCCAGCATCTGGTCGAGCGCCAGATCGACCGCACTCCGGACCTTCCGGCGGTGGAGTTTCAGGGCGAGACGCTCACCTATCGCGAGCTTGAAGAAAAAGCCAACCAGCTGGCGCACTTCCTCACCGAGTCGGGTGTCGGCCTCGACGGCCGCGTCGCGGTGTCGCTGGAGCGCGACCCGCTGCTGGTCATCGCGCTGCTGGGCATCTTCAAGGCGGGCGGCTGTTATGTGCCGCTCGATCCCGACTATCCGCCGGAGCGGCTGCGGATGATGATCGAGGACTCCGACGCCGTCGTGGTGCTGACCGAGCGGGCGCTGGCCGACCGGGCGCCCTCCACCGGGCAGCCGGTGATCAGCCTCGACACCGAGTGGGAGGCGATCGCCAAGCATCCGACCGGCCGGCCGGCCCACGCGATGCACCCGGAGGCGATCGCCTACGTGATGTACACCAGCGGATCGACCGGCCGCCCCAAGGGCGTCGTCGTCCAGCACTCGGTGCTGACCAACCTGATGCGTTGGCGCACCGGCGTTTCCGGGCTCGGGGTGGGTTCGCGCACCCTGCAGCTGGCGCCGCTGAGCTTCGATCTGTCCTTTCACGACATCTTTAGCACGTTGATCTCGGGCGGCACGATCGTCATGGTGCCACCGCGGGTTCGGCAGGACCCCAACGCGATCGCCGAGTTCGTCTCCGAGCACGGCATCCACCGCTTCTTCCACCTGTTCACGGCCGCGCACAACGTCGCGGCGGTGCCCGGCTCGTCGCGCCTGCTGCGCACCATCAAGGAGATCACCAGCGTCGGCGAGCAGTTCCAGTCGACGGCGGAGATCCGCCGCCTCGTCGATGACCTCGACGGCTGCGTCATCTGGAACGAGTACGGGCCGACCGAAACCCATGTGGCGACGGCCTACGCGCTGCGCGGCCCGGCCAAGGCCTGGTCGGTGCGGCCGCCGATCGGCACGCCGATCCTCAACGCGCGGGCTTATGTATTGGGTCCCGACCTGGAGCTGCTGCCGATCGGGGCCGAGGGCGAGCTGTACCTGGCCGGCGTTTGCGTCGCGCGGGAGTACCTGGGCCGGCCGGACCTGACGGCCGAGCGGTTCCTGCCGGACCCGTTCGCGGTGGAGCCGGGCACAAGGATGTATCGCACCGGCGACCGCTGCCGATGGACCAGCGACGGCCAGCTGGTGTACTTCGGCCGCACCGACCACCAGATCAAGGTGCGCGGCAAGCGGGTCGAGCCGGCCGAGGTCGAGGAGGAGCTCGGCCAACACCCGGCGGTCGGCCAGGTCGTGGTCGTCGGGCTGCCCGACGCCGGTGGCAACGTGCGGCTGGTGGCCTATGTGTGCCCGGTCGGTCCGCCACCGTCGCAAGTGGAGCTGCGCGACTTCCTCAAGACGCGGCTGCCCGACCACCTGGTGCCGCCGGTCATCATGTTGCTGGATTCGTTCCCGGTCACCCCGAGCGGCAAGGTGGACCGCAAGGCCCTTCCGGTGCCGCCGGCCGACGCCCGAGCCTTGAGCGGCACCGACTTCAGGGCCGCCGAGTCGCGGCTGGAACGCGAGGTGGCCCGGGTCTGGCAGTCGGTGCTGAACCTCGAGCATCTCGGCGTCGACGACAGCTTTTTCGACGTGGGCGGGGATTCGCTGCTCATCGTCAGGCTGCATGCGACGCTGCGGGACGAGCTCGGTAGCGCACTGTCCATTGTGGACCTTTTCGTGTACCACACCATCGCCGCCCAGGCGCGCGCCCTGGCCGACCGCGAGGAGTCACCTTCGCCGGAGGAGGCGACTGGACAGCCGCTCGCGGTCAACCGGCTGTCCGGTCGTCGAGCGGCCGTCGGCGGCTCGGGATGAGCGTCCCCAGCATGGTGTGCGCCGTGGCGTACCGCGATCCGACCGCCATCGCGATCGAGGATGGCGATCGCCGGATCAGTTACGGCCGGCTGGTGTCGGCGGCGCGGCGGATGGCGGGCGACTTCCCGGCGGGGCAGGTGATCGCGCTGCACCTGCCCCGCGGCGCCGATTTCATCACGGCGGCGTTGGCGGCGATGCTCGCGGACGCGCCATTTCTGCCCATCGATCCGCACCTGCCCGGCGAACGGGTCGATCAGATGATCACGTTGGCGGACGCCGGTCTGGTAGTAGCGGACGGACAGCCAAAGCGGCGTACTTGCACGCCTTCCGGCGGACCTGTTCCGGCGTACATCATCTTCACGTCTGGCTCGTCGGGCGAACCCAAAGGAGTGGAGATCCCGCACGGCGGACTGTCCAATTTGGTGGGTTGGCACAATACGACCTACGGCGTCGGGCCGGGCACCCGGGCGCTGCACACCGCGGGTATCTCCTTCGACGCGGCGATCTGGGAGATCTGGCCCTACCTGTGCGCTGGCGCGACGGTCGTGGTCGCGCCCGACGAGGTACGCACGTCGCCGGATCTGTTGGCCGAGTATGCCGCCGAGCGCGGCATCGAGATCGCCTTCGTCACCACGCCTCTGGCCGAGGAGCTGCTGCGCATGCCCGAGGTCAAGCCGGGCTGGCGGCTGCTGTTGACCGGGGGAGACCGGTTGCGGATGTCGCGGCGGCCCGAGGGATGGCGGATCGTCAACCACTACGGGCCGACGGAGGCGACGGTGGTCACCACCGCGGTCGATGTCACCGACTGTGCGGATCTGTCGCGGCCACCGATCGGGCGGCCCATCGCGGGCGCCGAGGTGCTGTTGATCGGCGAGGATGGGCAGGCGGTACCCACCGGTGAAAGCGGCGAGATCGTCGTCGGCGGCCAAGGAGTGGCGCTGGGATACCGGGGCCGACCGGACCTGACCGAGGCGGCGTTCGTCACCTTGCCCGGACGGCACGGCCGGTGGTACCGCACCGGCGACATGGCCCGCAAGCTGCCCGATGGGAATCTCGACTTTCTCGGCCGCGGCAACGCCGAACAGCTCAAGGTGCGTGGCGTGCGGGTCGAGGCGGCCGAGATCGAGGGCGCCATGCTGCGCCATCCGCATGTGCGCGCCGCGCTGGCCGTGACGACCGGCCCGGCCAGCAGCGAGAGCCGGTTGACCCTGCTGGTGGTCGGCGACGGCACGGCCATCAGCACGAGACAGGCGAGAGAATTCCTAAGTGGACACCTTGCTCCTTGGTGTCTTCCGGACAGATTTCTTTGGGTACCGCGCTTGCCGCTCACCGCAAACGGCAAGCTGGACAGGCAAGCCGCCCGAGAGTTGGCCACCGGCGGGCAGGAGCACCGATGACCGATGCGGACCAGAACACCATGGCGACCCTGTGGGGTGAGGTGCTCGGTTGCCCGCCACCCGGCCCCGATGAGGACTTCTTCGACCTCGGCGGCCAGTCGATCATTGCCGCACGGCTGGTGCGCGCGGTACAGCAGACCTTCGGTGTCCGGGTGCCACTGCATGCTGTCTTCGACCATCCCACCGTGCCGGCCTTCACCGAGTTCGTGCTGGCCCGGCAGGTGTAGCTGTAGCGGTACCCCCGGGTGGGGGGTACCGCCACATCCATCAGCCATCAGGCGCCGGTCTCGACCAGTTCGAGATCGGAGATCAACCACGATTCGCTGTGCCCGGAGTCCGGCGTGGCTACCCGGCTCCAGGGCGTGCGGGCCAGCACATCGCGCACCCGCTGGGTGGCCGATCGTCGGCTCTCCACGGACTCGTCGGTGAGCAGGCGTTCGATCGCGTAGCAGCGGGCAAGTGGAGGCATGTGGTAGAGCAACTGATCATTCTCATCCACCTCCGCCTTCAGCAGCCACGCGTCGACGAGCTGTTCCAGCAGCGCCTCGGCGGTCAGCGGGTCGACCGAGACGAGGGTGGCGGCCACCCACGACGGCACCGGCACGTCCTCCAACAGGGCCAGCCGGCGGAACAGCACGGCGGCCGCCGCCGACTGTTCGCTTTCCGCCCGCCGCAGCCGGCTGCGCAGGTCCAGATCGCTGTGGGTCAGCTCCCCCAGCCGGTTCTTGGGGTTGGCCAGCCGACTCTCCACCATGGACAGTCGCCAGTGCGGCTTGGCGGCGATCCGCGCGCCGATGGCGTGCAACGCCAACGGCAGGCCGTCACACAGCTCGGCGATGCGCTTGGCCGCACCCGGTTCGGCCGCCACCCGTCCGCTGCCCAGCAGCGTGGACAGCATGTCCATGCTCGCCTCCGGATCCAGGCCGGGCAGGGCGATGGTGTGCGCTCGGGCCAGGGCCGTGAGCGGGCGCCGGCTGGTGATCAGCACCGAGCAGTTGCCGTTGGCGGGCAACAGACCCCGGATCTGAGCCTCGTCCACCACATCGTCGAGCACGATGAGCATGGTCCGGTTGGCCAGCGCCTCGTTGTAGAGCTCGATAAGGTCGTAGTCGGTGGCGTCGGCGGGTGCGGGCTTGCCCAGCGGGACGAGGAAGCGGTGCAGCGTCTCGCGGAGCGCCACGGGCCGAGCGTCCCGACCGAGCATGCATGTCCACAAACGACCGTCCGGAAAGGCGTTGGTCGCTGAGCGGGCGATGCTTTCGGCGAAGGCGGTCTTGCCGACGCCGGGTGGCCCGGTGACCACGACGATCGTCGCGCCCTGCGCCGCGGAGGCCGACGGGACAAGATGCTCCACGGTGGCCCGCGTCTCGGAGCGGCGCCCGGCCATCTTGATGAAGCTGACCGGCAGGTGCGTGGTGAGCCGCTTGGTCGCGACCGACTCGACCACCCGGGCCGGCGCCGCCTGCGCGGCGACGGATTGCTCCGATGTGGACGGTGCCGGTGGTGGTGCCGCCGGTCGCAGTAGCTGCCGGTCGTTAGAGAGGATCTGCTGTTCCAACCGGCGGAGCTGATCGCTCGGTTCGAGACCGAGTTCGTCAATGAGCATCCGGCGCGTGTTCCGGTAGACCTTCAGCGCATCGGCTGTGCGCCCGCCTCGGTGCAGCGCCAGCATCAGCAGGCCGCGAAGTCTTTCCCGCAGGGGATATTCGATCGTCATCGCCTGGAGATCGCCGATGAGGTGGCGGTCGCGGCCGAGCACGAGTTCCAGCTCGACCCGCTCCTCGAAGACGGTCAGCCGTTCCTCGTTGAGCCGGTTGGCGGTCGCCTGGATCACCTCGTTGCCGAGGCCGGCCAGGGCGGTGCCCCGCCATAGCCCGAGTGCCTCCTGGTACATGCCCAGCGCCTGGTGTGGATCGGTTGGGGCCAAGGTACGTGCCTGTAACGCGAGTTCCTCGAAGCGGGTGGCGTCGAGTTGGTCGCTGGCCACCGTCGCCATGTAGCCGGGTGATCGGGTGACCACCGTGCCGGCCAGCGGTGCCCACTGATCAAGAGTTCGCCGGACCGCCGAGACCACGTTTTGCACCTGCTCCTTGGCGGTGACCGGTGGCTGGGTGTCCCACAACAATTTGATCAGTCGGTCGATGGAGATAACGCGATTGGCCTCGGCGAGCAGGCCGGCCATGACCGCCCGCTGCCGCACGCCACTGAAGTTGATGAGTTCGGCAGCGTCGGCCCGCACTTCCAGCGGGCCGAGAATCCTGAAGCGCACCGGTCACCATCCCCGTTCGAGGGATGGCGACTGGCCACAGACAATGCCGGTCCCCGTGAGAAACCACATAAACAACCTCCCCGTTGCCTGCCTCGATGCGCAACCGGGGCAGGCTTGATGGCCTATGCGGTCTTTGACGTTACTGCACTGGGTCATGGACCGTCTCACCCTTGTGCTGGCGCCCCACATGTGCTAGCACCCCTGTTTTGTCACTCCGATGTAATCGCGTCACCATGCGTGGCCTGCGAGGCATGGACTTCCTTTTCCGGTTCTGTTGAAATCCTGTGACATCCGATCGTCACGGGGAGACATCCATGATCGCTTCCACCATCGTCCCCTTCGGACAGTGGCCCTCGCCGGTGACGGGTCTCGATGTCGCCGCCGCCGACGCGCCGGTGGAATGGGTCGACTTCGTGGGTCATCGTGTTGGTTGGGTGGAGACCCGGCCGCACGACAAAGGCCGGGGTGCGCTGATGGCCTTCGACGGCGAGCACACCACGGAGCTGTTGCCGGGCCGGAACGTTCGGTCGCGGATCATCGAGTATGGTGCCCGGCCCTGGGCACCCGTAGGCGCCGACGGTGTGGTCTTCAGTGATGCCGATGGTCCCGTGTACCGCCTGCATCCCGATGGGGAAATCCGGCCGCTGACACCGGTGACGGAGACTATCCGATATGGAGACTTCGCGATCTGGCGGAACTCGGAGGTGTGGTGCCTCCGAGAGGACGGCGTCCGGCGCGCCCTGGTGGCGATCCCGCTCGACTGTTCGGCGGCCGGCGATGCCGGCCGGATCCGGGTGCTCGCCGCGACACACCGGTTCCTGACCGGTCCGCGCCTGTCGCCCGACGGCAACCGCGTCGCCTGGCTCGGCTGGGATCATCCCCGACTGCCCTGGGAGGGCACCGAGGCGATGGTGGCGACCGTGCGCGCCGACGGCACGCTGTCCGAGCCGCGGGTCTGGATCGGGGGCCCCGGCGAGTCGATCGCCCACGTCGAGTGGTCGCCGTCCACATCAGACACTCTCCTCGCCATCACCGACCGATCCGGGTGGTGGAACCCCGTTGCCGTGCGTTCGGACGGGTCGGTGACCGCGCTCGGCCCGCTGCCGCACGACTTCGCGGAAGCCTTGTGGCGCATCGGTTGGCGCTGGTGCGCCCCGCTCAGCGACGGCCGGCTCGCGGTGGTGCACGGCGACGGTGAGATGTCGCTCGGCGTCATCGACGCGGGCCGCCTGACCGACATCGCCTCGCCTTTCACCGACTGGTCCTCGGTGGCCACCGATGGCACCCGCATCGCGGCCGTCGCCGGCGGTCCAGGGCATCGGCGCGGCGTGGTGCTCGTCGACCCGGACAGCGGCGGATGGCGGATCATCCGGATGCGGGAGGCGCATGATGAGTTCGCGGCGACACCGATCGTGCGGGCCTTCGCCGACGACGCCGACCGGCCCATCCACGCCTACCTGCATCCGCCCTTCCACCCCGAGGTTGCCGGACCGCCCGGCGAGCGGCCGCCGTGCGTGGTGTTCGTCCACGGTGGACCGACCTACCGCAGCCACCTGACCCGGCGCCAGGAGATCACGTTTTTCACCAGCCGTGGCTTTCTGGTGGTCGACGTGCAGCACGGCGGATCCACCGGTCGCGGCCGCGCCTATCGCGAGCGGCTCAACGGGTTGTGGGGTGTGCTGGACGTCGCCGACTGCGCCGCCGTGGTGCGGGCGCTTATCACCGAGGGCACCATCGATCCCCACCGGATCGCCATCCGCGGCGGCAGCGCCGGCGGGTGGACCGCGGCGGTGGCGCTCACCGCACCCGACGACCTCTACGCGGCCGGGTGCGGCTACTTTCCCGTCCTCGACCTGCCCTCGTGGTACGGCTCGGGCACACACGACTTCGAGTCGCACTATCTGCTGTCGATGGTGGGTGATCCGGTGCGGGACGCGGCCGAGTTCCGCCGCCGCTCGCCCTCGCATCGCGGCGCCGATCTGCGGGCTCCGCTGCTGATCCAGCAGGGCCTGGCCGACACCATCTGCCGCCCCGAACAGGTGGAGCTGTTCCGCGCCCGAGTCCCCGACGATCTGGTGACCTGTGTCTTCTTCGAGGGCGAGGGCCACGGATTCCGCAAGGCGGCCACCATCGACGCGTCCCTGACCCGGGAGCTGCGTCATTACCAGGATGTCTTCTGCGGCGTTCGAGAGGCCGCGGGAAGGGGCGAGGCATGACCGAGTACGTCTTCCCGCTGTCGTTCGCGCAGGAACGGCTGTGGTTCGTCCACCAGCTGCATCCCGACTCGCCGGCCTACAACATCGCCATGGTGCTGCGGCTGCGCGGCGAGTTCGACGAGACCGCGATGCGATCCGCGCTCAACGATGTCGTCGCTCGCCACGACGCCCTGCGCACCTACTTCTCGGTCGTCGACGGAACGCCGATGCAGGTGGTCCGCGACCCGTGGCCGATCCCATTCGAGGTGGACGATCTGCGCGGGATGCCCGCGCCCGCAAGCGAAAGCGAGGTGCGGCGGCGGATCGATGCCGAGCGGTACACGCGCTTCGACCTGGAGCACGACCGGTTGATCAGGGCGTCGGCGGTACGCGAGACCGACGACGAGACGGTGATGCTGCTGTCGCTGCACCACATCGTCTGCGACGGCTGGGCGCAGGATGTGCTGCTGCGGGAGCTGGCCGCGAGCTACCGCGCCGCCGTCGAGAAATGCCCGGCCGGCCTTCCCGAACCGGAGATTCAGTACCCGGATTTCGCTGTGTGGCAACGGGAACGGGCCGAGGAGGGGGCCGATCGAGCGGCGCTGGATTACTGGTGCGACAAGTTGGCCGGCGCGGTGCCGGGCGAGCTGCCCGGCGACTTCCCCCGCGCTCTGGCCGACCCGGTGGCCGGCGCCCGGTGCACCTTCGTCATCCCGGCCGAGGTCGTCGACCGGTTGAAGCCGGTGCTGGCGCAGGAGCAGGCGACCGCCTTCATGATGCTGCTCGCCGGCCTGGACATGCTGCTGGCCCGGCTCACCGGCGGTGACGACGTGCTGATCGGCACGTCCGCCGCCGGCCGCACCCGCCCCGAGCTCGACTCGGTGGTCGGGTGCTTCCTCAACACGCTGGTGTTGCGCACCGACGTGAGTGGCGACCCCACCTTCCGCGAGGTGCTGCGCCGGGCCAGGGACACCGCGCTGGGCGCGCTGGAACATCAGGACACGCCCTTCGAGCAAGTGGTTGCCGCGCTCGGGGTGCCGCGCGACATGAGCCGGGCGCCGCTGTTCCAGGTGATGTTCGTGTACCAGAACGTGCCCTCCGACGACGTCACGCTGCCCGGCCTGGACGGCACACTGAAGCTTCTGACCAACGAGACCTCCAAATTGGACATCCTGCTGGACGCCTATGCCGACCCGCAAGGCATCGTCTGCCGGTTGGAGTACCTGGCCGGGCTGTTCGAGCCGCGCACCATGGAGCTTTTTGGCGACCAGCTGGTCCGGCTGCTGACCGCCGTCGCTGAGGACCCGCGGCGGCGTCTGTCGCAAGTGGAGCTTCTCGACGCGGTCGAGCCGGAGATGGTGCCACAGAAGTACACCCCGGTCGGCCGGCTGCTCGAATTGCAGGCCAAGCGCCGGCCGGACGCTCCCGCCATCCGCACCCCGCAAGGTACGACAACCTATGCCGAACTCATGGCCGCGATAGAAGAAGCCGGCAGCCGCGAGTCCTTGGAGGACAGGGCCGCCGGCCTTTTCCGCACCCTTAGGCACGGCTCGATCGGAGCCATGACCGGCGAACTGGCCGCCGCGGCGGTGCACCTGTTGCGGGAGGACCTCACCGACGAGCAGCTGTCGGCGCTGGTGCCCGACAACGATCTGGCCATTCTGGCCGCGCTGTGCTGGGGCGGCACCGTCAACGCCGACGCTTCCCGAAGCCTGGCCGTGGTTTCCAAGCTGGGTGAGAAGGGAGATGTCTACGCTCCCGGTGGCATGCCGTGCGCCATGGTGGCAAGCGATGGCCTATCGGCGCGGCCGTTCGACGGCGTGGAGATCCGCCTGCTCGACCGGGCCGGACATCCCGTGGCCGAAGGCCGTCCCGGATTCGTCCACATTGGAGGAGTCCCGGCCGATGACCTGTGCCGTTGGCGGGCCGATGGTGCGCTCGTGCCCGGCCTGCCGATCGAGCCGCCCGCCGGCCCAGCCGATGTTACGGCCGATGTTACGGCCGGCGACAACGCCGACGGCGAGGTGCTCGACCGGGTGCTCCGGGTGTGGCGGGAGGTGCTCGGCCTCGACCGGGTGTCGGCCGATGCGAACTTCTTCGATGTCGGCGGCCACTCGCTGGCGATGGTGCGGGTCCAGGCGGCGCTGGCCAAGGAGTTCGACCGCAGGCTGCCGCTGCTGCAACTGTTCGCCCACCCGACCGCGCGCTCGCTGGCGACCATGCTCGGCAGCCGCGCGGAAAACCGTGACAGCGCAACCAGTAGCGCTAGCAGTGTGGAGGCACCCGCCGGCGAGCCGGTGTCGCCGACCGAGCCGCTGGCGGTCATCGGCATGGCCTGCCTGTTCCCCGGCGCGGCCGGCCCCGACCAGTTCTGGAGCAACCTGCTCGGCGGGGTCGACAGCACTCAGGAGCTGACCGACGACGACCTGCGCGCGGCCGGGCTGACCGAGGAGCAGTTCCAGGCCGAAAATTATGTGCGGCGCATGGGATTGGTGCGCGGTGGCGACCTGTTCGACGCGGGCTACTTCGGCATGAGCGGTCGCGAGGCCGAACTGGTCGACCCGCAGCAGCGGTTCTTTCTGGAGACGGCGCACGACGCGCTGCAGGACGCCGGCTATGACCCGGAGCAGTTTTCCGGCCGTATAGGGCTTTTCGGCGGTACCGGACTGAATCTTTATGGCTGGCTCAATGTGGCCCTGAATCCGGCCGAGTCGGAGCTCACCCATTTGCAAGGCCTGCTCGCGGTCGAGAAGGACCACGCCGCCACCCGCGCCGCGTACAAGCTAAACCTGCGCGGTCCGGCGGTGTCCGTTCAGACCGCCTGCTCGACCTCGCTGGTGGCCATCTGCACGGCGGTGAAGTCGTTGGCGTTGGGGGAGTGCGACATCGCCGTGGCGGGCGGCACCAACATGGTGGCCAACCCGAGCGGCTACCGCTACGCGCCGGGCGGCATCACCTCGCCGGACGGTCGTTGCCGCGCCTTCGACGCCGATTCCGGTGGCACCACACCGGGCATGGGTTCGGGGTTCGTGGTGCTCCGGCCGTTGCGGGACGCCGTGGCCGCCGGTGACACCGTGCACGCGGTCATCGTCGGGGCGGCCACCAACAACGACGGTTCCGACAAGGTCGGGTACACCGCGCCCGGCATCTCGGGCCAGGAGGCGGTGTTGCGGGCCGCGCACCGGACGGCGCGGGTCGATCCGGCTTCGATCGCCTACATCGAGGCCCACGGCACCGGCACCGCCATGGGCGACCCGATCGAAATCTCGGCGCTCAACCGGGCCTTCGGCCCAAGTGCCGTCCCCACAAAGATCGGCTCGGTGAAGACGAACATCGGTCACCTTGACGCGGCGGCCGGCGTGGCCGGGTTCATCAAGGCAACCTTGACCGTCCGAAATGGACTGATCCCCCCGAGCCTGCACTATCACGCGCCCAACCCGGAAATCGAGTTCGGCGGCTTCCGGGTCAACACCGAGGTCACCGCGTGGCCGTCCGGATTCGAGCGGCGGCGCGCCGGGGTGAGCGCCTTCGGCGTCGGCGGTACCAACGCCCACGTGGTGCTGGAAGAGGCGCCGGCGGTAGCGCCGGGCGACCCGGCCGGGCCGACCGAGCTGATCGTCCTGTCCGCCGACAGCGAGGAGTCCTTGCGCCGTTCGGCGCAGCGGCTCGCCGCGCACCTTGACGCCCATCCCGACCTGAACCTGGCCGATGTCGCCTTCACCCTCCAGATAGGACGGCGGGCCCGACCGCTGCGGCTGGCGTTGGAGGCCCGCGATGTGCCCGATGCCGTGGATGCGCTGCGCTCGTGGGATCGGCGCATCCAGCGCCCGGCCGCCAAAACCGCTGCCCCATCAAGCATTGTCGAGTCCTGGCTGGCGGGTGCGCCGGTCGATTGGTCGCGGCTGCACGCGGGCAAGCGCCGGCGCCGGATTCCGCTGCCCACCTACGCCTTCGACAAGCGCCGCCATTTCATCGAGGTCGAGCAGTCCACCGCCGCGCCCGAGCATCGCCGGGACACGGTCTACCTGCCGACCTGGACCCGTGTGCTGGGCGACCGATCCCGTGAGGGCACCCACTGCTTCGTCATCCACGACGGTTCGGCTCTGGCCGAGGCGTTGATGGCCAGGTTTTCCGCGATCGGCGCGCGGGTGGTGCCGCTTGGGGTTTCTGACGATCTGATGGCCTTGGTACGGGATCTGCGGGCCGAGGCGACCGCCCCCACCATGGTTGTCCATTGTGTAGGGTCCAATGTGGAGGATCTCAGCGGCTACCGGTCGCTTCTCGCCCTCGCCCGGATCCTGGCCGCCGAGCACGTGGCCGAGCACGGGGCCAAGGAGGTTGTGGTGGTCACCGACGCCGGTCAGGCTGTCGCCGGCGAGCGATCCCTCAACCCGTACGCGGCGATGCAGCGGGCGCTGGCCGTGGTGATGCAGCAGGAGGTGCGGGGGCTCACCGTCCGCACCATCGATGTGGCGACATGCGTCGACACCGTGCCGATGGCGGCTCATCGCGCGGCGGCCGAAGCTCTGTCGCCGGCGGCTGGCACTTTGGTTGCGCTTCGTGGAAGTGATCGGTGGGTACCGCACTACGCCCCCCAGAATCTGCCACAAGTGACCGAAACGCTTCGCCGGCACGGCACCTTCCTGGTGCTCGGCGCGGGCGGCGTCATCGGCCGGTCCATCGCCCGCCGCCTGGCCCAGCGGGCTCAGGCCCGCCTGGTGCTGGTGCAGCGCAGCCCCTTCACCGACAAGGGTTTCCTGTCCGAGCTCGCCGATTGCGGTGCCGAGGTGATGACGGCCCAGGCCGACGTCGCCGACGTGGCCGCGCTGCGGCAGGTTGTGACCGCCGCCGAGGAGCGCTTCGGCACCATCCACGGCGTGGTCAACACCGCCGGCGTGGTGCGCGAGGACTACGCGACACTGCTGCCCGACCTCGACGACGAGGTGTGCGAGCGCAACTTCCGGGCCAAGCTGGCCGTCACCGAAGCCCTATGGCAGGTCTTTGGCGAAGGGGACCGGGAACTCGACTTCTGCGTGCTGGCCAGTTCGATCTCGGCGGTGCTCGGCGGCCTCGGCTACGGCGCCTACGCCGCCTCGAACGCCTATGTCGACTCGTTCGTGGAACGGGCTCGCCGCAGGAGTCCGAACCGGTGGCTCGCGATCGACTGGGATGCCTGGCGGGATGAGTCGGCGCCGGCCGCTTCGCCGCTTGGCGCCACGTTGGAGCGCCACGCGCTCACACCCGAGGAGGGCGGCGAGCTGTTCGAGCGGATTCTGGCGGCCGATCCGCCCGCCCGCCTCATCACCTCCACCACCGATCTCCAGTCCCGATTGGAGGGCTGGGTCAGCGCGGTCGCCGAACGCCCGGCCGGCACGAGGTACCCGCGCCCGGACCTGACGACGGCGTTTGTGCCGCCGCGCACGGCCGCGGAGGCTCTGCTGGCCGAGGTCTGGTCGGAGGTGCTCGGGCTGGACCGGGTCGGTGTTTTCGACGATTTCTTCGATCTGGGCGGCGATTCGCTGCTGGCCCTGCACCTGGTCGATGGGATGGAGACCAGGTTCGGTCGCTCGGTGCCGCTGGAGGCGGTGCTGACCTCCACCACGATCGAGCGGCTGGCCGAACTCATCTCCCAGGGTTCGGGCGACCCGTCGGTGGTGGTGCCGCTGGGCGGCGGCGGCGCGGCGGCGCTGTTCCTCATCCACCCGCTGGCCGGCACCGTGCTGTGCTACCGCGGCCTGGGCGAACGGCTGGGTGTCTCGCTTTTCGGTGTGCAGTCACCCGGTTTGGTGGAGGACCCGGAAAGGCCACTGTCCTTTGTGGACCTCGTGGAGCGCTATCACGCCGAGATCAAGGCGGTCCGGCCGCAGGGGCCCTATCTGGTCGGTGGCTACTCGATGGGTGGCGGGCTCGCGTTCGAGGTGGCTCGCCTTCTTGTCGCCGGCGGTGACGAGGTGGCTTGGATCGGATCCATCGATGGGTACCCGCCGCGGCTGGGGTCCGCGTTCTTCGACGGCGCCGAGCTGATGGCGGTGTCCATGCGGGAACTGCTGGCCGGGGTGGGCATCACCGCCGACCCGGCCACGGTGGCGTCCCTGCCGCCGGACGTCCAAAGTGGACGGTTCGCCGATCGGGTCGGCGCGGTGGCCGAGTGGATGCGGCAACACCGGCTGCTGTCGCCCAATGCCGATGTGCGGCGACGAGCTCGGCTGCTGCTGGTCGGCGTCGACAACCGCAACGCCTATCACCGTTGGCAGCCAGGCGAGTTCGCCGGCCGGGTGAACGTGTACGCGACTACCGAGTCGGCCGAGGCGATCGGCGAGGACACCTTGGGCTGGCAGCTTTTCGCCAAGGCCGAAGCTCAGGTCATCTCCGGCTCACACGAGCACGTGTTGACCGAGCCGATGCTGAGCGACCTGGTGGGCAGGCTGCGCAAGGACATGTCCCAATTCCGGTAGAGCGGCTCAGGGCAGGCTCCGGTAGAGCGGCTCAGGACAGGCGGAGGGCGACGTCGAGCGACAGGTCGCCCTCCACGGCGGCGAGCACCCGATCCATGTGGTCGCGGTGGAAGAAGTGGCCGCCCGGGAAGACCAGCGCCTTGAAGCCGGCCGAGGTGTGGCGCTCCCACTCGCGCACGTGGTCGAGCGGCACGTGGGCGTCGTCCTCCCCGGTCAGCGCGGTGATCGGATAGGGCAGTGGCTCGCCTATCGCGGTCTGGTGGTTCTCCGCGATGACCAGGTCGCTGCGCAGCGAGGGCGCGATGAGGTCCAGGTACTCACGCCGGTCCAGCAGCTCGACCGGGATGCCACCGATGGCGGCCAGCCCCGCGATGAGCTCGTCTGTGGGCAGATCGGCCAGCCGCGGGCCGGAAAGCGGCAGGTGCGGCGCCCGCGCGCCCGAGGCGAACAGCCGCAAGGGCTGCGGCCCGCCGCGCCGGCGTAACTCCTGCGCGACCTCGTAGGCGATCGCGGCGCCCAGGCTGTGCCCGAAGATGGCGAAGGGCAGGTCCACATGAGCGGTGATCACCTCGGCCAGGGTTCGCGCCATCGCGTGGATGTCGGTGACGGCCGGCTCCTCGATGCGGGTCTCCCGGCCAGGCAACTGCGCCGCGCACACCTCGATGTGCTCGGGCAGGGCCCGCGTCCAGGCGGTGTAGGACGAGGCACCGCCACCGGCGTGAGGCAGGCAGAACAAGCGGACCCGCGCCCGCGGACGGGGTGCGGAAATCCGAATCCAGGCAGAACTGTTCACTCTCACAGACTCGTGGCCACGCGGTTGCGCGACAAGCCCACCACCGCACCGCATTAGCCGAACGATGGCGACCGGATGAGCCGGTTATCCAGCATGGGCAAGCATGGGATCGCTGGAACTGGTCTTGGACCGCATACCCTCCGCCGCGCAGCTGCTGGTCGCCCACGCCAAGGTGATCTCCATGGTGGAGGGCGACGACCCGATCGAGACCGGTGTACCCGGTAGGCGGCGGATCGCGATCCCGCTGGGCGACCACACCTGGCAGGAGCTCATGTCGCAGCGGTTCGACGAAGCCGACGGCGGCTGCGCCTACCATCTCGGCGACGATCCGCCCGGCGAGGTCGCCCTGGCCGCGACCGTCGAGGGCGACACTCTGCGGCTGCTGGCCGACCCGCGGCGCTTCGACGCGGCGGCGCTGGCCCGCATCGGCGGCTACTACCGCCGGGCGTTGCGGGTGATGGCCGAGCACCCCGAGGCCAGGCATCACGAGGTGAGCCTGCTGCCGGTCGAGGAGCTGGCCGAACAGGCGCGCCTGGCGGCCGGTCCGGTTCGGATCGTGCCCGACCGGCGCTTCCACGAGCTGTTCGAGGAGGAGGTGCGCCGTCACCCGGACGCGCCCGCGGTCGTGTGCGGCGCGGACACCCGCACCTATGACGAAGTCAACCGGCAGGCCAATCGCCTGGCCCGAGCGCTGCGGGGGCGCGGCGTGGCCGGTGAGGCCGTGGTCGGCACCGCACTGGAGCGCGGTGCCGACTGGCTGGTGGCGGTCATCGCCATCTTCAAGGCGGGTGGGGTCTACGTGCCTATCGAGCCGCAGTTCCCGCTGGAGCGCATCACCCGGATGGTGACCGCCTCGGGCTGCCGGCTGGTGATCGGCGATCCGTCCGATGTGGACAGTGTGGGCAGTGTGGACAGTGTGGGCAGTGTCTCCGTGGCCCGGTTGCTCGCCGAGAGCGACGACGACTCCGATCTCGGCGTCACCTACCCGGCCGACGCACTGGCCTACATCTACTTCACCTCCGGCTCGACTGGCGCGCCCAAGGGTGCCATGTGCCAGCACGACGGCATGCTCAACCACCTGTTCGCCAAGCTCGGCGACTTCGGGGTGCGACCCGGCGAGACCATAGCCCAGGTGGCACCGCAGTGTTTCGACATCTCGCTGTGGCAACTGCTCGCGGCGCTCCTGGTCGGCGGCCGCACCCTGATCGTGCCGCAGCGGGTGGTGCTCGATACCGACGGCTTCATTGATTTGGTACGGAACGAGGTCGACGTGGCCCAGCTGGTTCCGTCCTATGTGGAGCTTCTGCTGTCCCGGCTGGCCGAACGCCGGGAGAAGGGCTTGGGTCGGGTGCGTTTGGTGTCGGCGACGGGTGAGGCCCTGCCGTGGCGGTTGGTGCGGCGCTGGTTCGCCACCCTGCCGGGCGTCGCCCTGGCCAACGCCTACGGTCTCACCGAGACCTCCGACGACACCAACCACGAGGTGATGACGGCACCGCCCGCCGACGAGCGGGTCGCGCTCGGGCGGCCGATTCACAACGTTGTGGTGCGGCTGGTCGATCGGTGGTGGCAAACGGTACCGCTCGGAGCGCCCGGCGAGATCGTGTTCTCCGGCGTCTGCGTGGGCCGGGGCTATGTCGGCGATCCCGGCCTGACCGCCACGTCGTTCGTGCCCGACCCGGCCACGCCGGGCGGCCGGCTCTACCGCTCGGGTGACTTCGGTCGCCTTCAGCCCGACGGCCGGCTGGTCTTCATGGGCCGGCGCGATGCGCAAGTGAAGGTGCGCGGCTTCCGCATCGAGATCGGCGAGATCGAGCACGCGATGCTGGGCGTGCCCGGGGTGCGCGAAGCGGCCGTGGTGGTGGTCGACAACCGGCTCACCGGATGGTTCACCGCCGACCGGGAACAGCCCGATCTAGCGCGCCGGCTGGCTCGGGTGCTGCCCGACTACATGATGCCCCAGCTGCTGACCCGGCTCGACGCCCTGCCGCTGTCGGGCAACGGGAAGGTCGACAAGAAGGCGCTCGCGCGGCTGCGCCCCCTGTCTTCCCCGACCGCCCCGACGCCGCTGACCGGCACCGAGCGGCGTCTGCTCCAGATCTGGGCACAGGTACTGGACACCGGGGTCGACCGGCTGGGCCGCGACAGCCACTTCTTCGACGCCGGCGGCACGTCGCTGTCGGCGATCAGGCTCGCGCTCGCCCTCGACCGGGCCCTCGACCACGACGACGTGCTGCGCCTGCCGGTCCTGGCCGACCAGGCCGCCTACCTCGACCAGCGCTCACCGGAGGCCGTCGTTGTTCCCTGACAATCCCGTGGTGACGGTTCCCGCCGGGGCGGATCCGATCGCCTGGACCAAGGCCGAGCGTGACCGGTTGCGGGCCGAGGTTGCCCTTCACGGCGCGGTCAAGGTGCGTGGCTTCGACCCGGCGGACTTCGCCGGCCGTGCCGCCGAGGTCATGACGATCCTGGCCGACAGCCTGATGCCCGACCGGGAGGGGTTCGTTCCCCGCAAGGACTACGGCGACCGGATCTACAGCACCTCCCGATGGCCGGCTGGGCAACCGATGTGCATGCACCACACCCAGAGCCACCTGCTGGAGGTGCCGAGCCTGCTCGTGTTCGCCTGCCTCGAGGCGCCCGAGCGGGGCGGCAGCACCCCGCTGGCCGCGGCGGCCGAGGTGCTCGGGGCACTGCCCGAGCCACTGGTCGACCGGTTCCGGTACGAGGGCTGGCTTTTGACCCGCACCTATCACTACAGTGTCGGTGTCAACTGGCCCGAAGCCTTTGGTACCAACGATCGCGCGGAGGTCGAAGCACGATGCCGCGCCACCGCCACCGAAGTGACCTGGCTGCCCGACGGCGGATTGCGCACCGCGCAGCGACGCCACGCCATCATCACCCACCCGATCACCGGCGAGGAGTTGTGGTTCAACCAGTTCGCGTTCCTCAACGAGTGGACGATGGCGCCGGAGATCCGCGAGTACCTGGTGGAGGTCTACGGCCGCGAGAACTTGCCACAGAACACCTTCATGGGAGACGGGTCCGAAGTGGACCCTGCGGTCATCGACCTGATCAACGCTACCTATGACGCCGCCACCCGCGAAAACCGGTGGGCCGCCGGCGAGCTGCTGCTCGTCGACAACCTGCGGATGGCGCATGCCCGCACGCCCTACGAGGGCACCCGCACCGTGTTGGTGGCGATCGCGGATCCGGTTGCTATCAATGAATTCACCCAACGGGAGTGTGAATGATGAGCCTGCCCGCCCCGACGTTCGCCACCATCTCCGGTGCCCAGGTGCACCGGATCCTGGCGGGCCGCGAGAAGGAGGTCGTCGATGTCGTGGCGGCGGCCTACCGCGCCCACGGCGAAGGCGCGACGGTGAACCCGCCGTCGTACTTCCTGCGCTTTCCGGACCGTCCGGACGCGAGAATCATCGCGTTGCCCGCATCGGTTGGCGGGCCGGTCGGGCTCGACGGCCTGAAGTGGATTTCCTCCACCCCGGCCAACGTGCGACACGGGATGCCCCGTGCGTCGGGTGTGCTTATCCTCAACGACCAGGAGACCGGGTACCCCATCGCCTGCTTGGAGGCGTCCATCATCAGCGCCGCGCGCACCGCGGCCTCGGCGGCGCTGGCCGCCGATCACCTGACGCGCAACCGGCCTCGGCCGCGACGTTTGGGCATCATCGGCACCGGTCTGATCGCCCGCTATGTGCACTCCTATCTGGTGGGTACCGGATGGACCTTCGACGAGATCGCGCTGTGCGACCTTTCGGCGGAACACGCCGAGGGCTTCCGCGACTACCTCGGCCGGCGCGGGCCGACCGCCACGGTCACCGTGCACGAGAGGGCCGAGTCCGTCTTGGCCGCGTCTGACATGACGATGTTCGCCACCGTCGCCGCCGCGCCCCACATAATGGATCCGGCCTGTCTGAACCATCACCCGCTGCTGCTGCATGTGTCGCTGCGCGACCTCGCTCCGGACATCATCCTCGGCGCGGCCAACGTCGTCGACGACATTGATCACTGCTTACGCGCTCAGACCTCACCGCACCTGGCCGAGCAGCTGGTCGGCCATCGAGATTTCGTGTCCGGCACGCTGTACGACGTGATGTCGGGGCGGGTCACGGTGCCCGCCGACCGCACGGTGGTGTTCTCGCCCTTCGGTTTGGGGGTGCTCGACATCGCGGCGGGCGGGTTCGTGTACCGCGCACTCGACGCGGCGGGCGAACTCTCGCCGATCGACGAGTTCTTCTACGACATGAAGCGATATGGCTGAGGCGGGGCTGTCGTGCCGATCATCACGGAAGCGCACGAGTTCCACGAGGAGAACCTCTTCGTCGACCTGCGGCCCATGTTGCACCTGCCGCTGTACCTCAAGTGCGAGGGGTTCAACTTCGCCGGTTCGATCAAGCTGCTGTCGGCGCGATACATGGTGGAGGCCGCTGAGCGCAGCGGTGTCCTCACCCCGGGCCGGATCATCGTGGAGTCGTCGTCGGGCAACCTGGGTGTGGCGCTGAGCATCATCGCCGCGAGCAAGGGTTACGAGTTCGTGTGCGTGATGGATCCGCGCGGCAATCCCGGCACCCGCCGGGCGATCGAGGCGCTGGGCGGCACGGTCCACATGGTGGAGGAGTTGCCCAGAGAAGGCGGCTATCTGGGTGCCCGCCTCAATCACGTGAAACTGCTTTGCGCGTCGGACGACCGCTACTTCTGGCTCAACCAATACGCCAACCCCGCCAACGCGCACGCGCATTACGACCGCACCGCTGCCGCGATCTCGCGGCAGTTTCCGGATCTGCGGGTGCTTTTCGTAGGCGCGGGCACCACCGGCACGCTGATGGGTTGTGCCCGCTACTTCAAGCAGCGCCGGCCCTGGGTGCTGGTGGTGGCGATCGACGCGGTCGGCTCGGTGGCCTTCGGCGGTCCGCCCGCGCCGCGGTTCATCCCGGGGCTGGGGACCGGCGTGCGGCCGCCGCTGCTGGATCTGTCCATAGTGGACGACGTCCGTATGGTGTCCGAAGCGGACACCATACGGGCCTGCCGCCAGTTGGCCCGGCGCGGTTTCCTCTTCGGCGGTTCCACCGGCACGGTGGTCAGCGGCGCGAGCACCTGGCTGGCCCACCATCCCGACGCGGTGCGCAACGGGTGCGCCGTGGCCATCGCCCCCGACCTCGGCGAGCGCTACCTCGAGACCATCTATCGACCCGGCTGGCCCGCCGAAACCCTTGGCATGGAAGAGGAACTGCTAGCGGCCCATCCCGTCTGAGCGGGGCTTTATCCTCGTGAAAGGGAGGTGCACACACACGCCTTGTTGCCGTCGCGGTCCGCGATGACGGTGAACGAGGGCGACTCACTGTCGTCCACGACCGTCCCGCCCGCGGCGACGGCGGCGGCGATCCGTTGGTCGGCGGCCTCGGGCGCGACCCAGACATCGAGATGGAACCGTTGCCGTGGCGTCTCGTGCTCGTCGGTGTCCTGGAACCACAGGATGGGGACCCGGCCGGTTTCATCACGGACATCGTCGCCGATGGTGCCGCGGCCGTGCGCCTCGGTGCCACCTGTCAGCAGTGCCGCCCACATCGGCGCGATCTTGGCTGCGTGGGCCGTGTCAAGGGCCAGTTCGATGGTGGTGATCGATGCCGGGTCGGCGCGCAACGCCTGCTCGGCGGCGATCCGGCTGATCGTGCGGGCCAGGTCGACGTCGCGCTGGGTCACCCACTCCACGGTGTGTTTCGTGCCCTCTTCGTCGCGGTAGGTCGCGTCGTTGCTGACGAGCTTGAGGTCGATGTGGCCGCTGCCCAAGGTGAGCCGTGCATGGTCATCCAATGCGTCGCCCGCTTCGGCGATGGCGCCGACGAAGCGCGCTCCGGCGGCGAAGTTGTCGACCAGGAAACGGGCGTGTAGCCCCTGGCCCAGGTTGCGCCAGTCGGTGAGGTCGGCGGCGGTGATCTGTTTCCTGCTGAGCATCTCCATGCCGGGACCGTAGCAAGGTTTCCGGACGTTCGACTTCCGGAATCGAGTTCGGCGGAATCAACTCCGCTCGAAGCATGGCTGAGCTGGCCGTTAAGCGACTGTTCAGTGCTACGCGTCAGTGTTCCGTTCCAGTTGGACGGCACTTCCGTCGCCCAGCTTTCGTAAATCGGCGCTCGTGCAAGTGCCGATTGACATATTGAGGAGGTAAGCCATGTCTGCTGAGGACGCCGACCGGACTCTGGCTGGCCTGACCGGCATCGACTCGGAGGAGCTGCAGAAGTTCCTTGAGGAGAAGGCGGGCATCGCCCCGGACGAGGAAGCCCAGGGCTCGCTCATGGCGGCCGCGGCGTCGATCGCGCTGCACTGCTGATCGGGGCATAAGTTGAGGGGCGATCCCACTGACCGGACCGCCCAGCTCGCTACGGGTGTGGAGGCTCTGGTCCGGCTTCGGATGATGGGTGTCCACATTCCACAGAAGACCCGTAGCAGGAGAGCGAGCGGTGGGGCACGGCCGACTCGGCGCGAGCTCCACCGCGTCCTCGTCGAGTTGGGTCTTCTCCGAGGTGATATCACACATGTGCACTGGCACATCGCCCGGCGGCCGGTCGCCCGGGTCGACTTCGGTTCCGGCGGTTCGGTCATCCTCAAGTGGCTGGAGGACTCCGAATTGGAGACCGACAACGAAAGCTGGGCGCTGACTCTCCTTGACGGTCTGCCCCTGCCGGTCGACCTCAAACTAGCTCTGCCTCGTCTGTTGGGCACCTCCAGGGATGGACGTGTGCAGGCATTTGAGAATATCGACAACTGTGTCACCTGGGCCGAATGCGCGGCGTCGGATTCCCCCTCAGCGTTGGCCATATTGGGTACGACGCTGGCCGACCTGCACGGGCTTGCGGTCAGTGAACTCGCCGCGCGCCACCGTGACCGGCACGTCCGGTTTCCGATCCCGTCGATGTCCCGGCTGACACCCACCGAATACTCCCTGGGCTACGGGGCGGACTTCGCCGAGTACGCGACGATGATGCAGTCGCTGGACTCGCATCTGGCCGCGCTGCGCGACAAGTGGACGACATCGGCGTATATCCATTTCGACCTCCGCGACGACAACGTGCTTTTCGGCGCGAGGCACCCGTCGGTGTCGATTGTCGACTGGGAGCTCGCCGGATTCGGCGAGCCCTGCTACGACGTGGGCAGCGTGGTGGGTCAGTTGCTATTCCACCGCATCCCGACGCTGCGCGGCAATGACTCACGGGCGCTGGCCCGGGCGCTGGCCGCCGCGGACCGGTTTCTCACCGCGTACCGGAGCCGATCGGGCGCCGACGATGCGTGGATCCTGCGCAGCCTGCAGTTCGCCGGTGTGTTTCTTCTCCTCACCTCGCTCGGGCGGTTGGAGAAGGTCGGTTCGCTGGGCCAGGTGGGTCACCTTTGTCTCCTGGTCGGACGTCATCTCGTCCAGCGTCCGGATGCCTGCCACGCGGCCATGCTCGGCCCTCGGAGCAACGCATGAATCCCTATCGCGAGGTGTACCGGCGCATCTGCACCGAGATCGAGATCCTGGACGACAAGACATTCCGGCACCCGACCCTGGGTCGTCTGCGGCTGACCAGAGAGATCGACGTCGAGCAGGGTGCGCTGGTGCTGTCGCACCTGTGGCGCTTCCTGTATCTGTACTACTACGCCGCTGATCTCGCGGCCGCGGCCGTACTGATGAACGGCTCACGCACGGTGATCAGCATCGCCGACCGGGAGGATACCGCGTTTGTCGCCGGCCTCAGCGCGGCTCACCCGAGCCGGTGCTACGCCGAGCCGGGATGGACGGTGCTGACCACCACGGTGCCTGAGTTTCTCGTACAGCGCGACGGGTTGTCGCTGACCGTGACCCGTGACGAGGTCGCCGCGGATCGCGTGCCGCCGCGGGCAGGCGACATCGTGTCCGTCCGGTTTCCGGCGGAGCGACGCTACTCCAACCCGGGCTGGTATGTGGCGATCGGTGAAGCCGGTCTGCGGCGGGCGGATCAGCCGACGGTGCGGCTCTACTACTCGCTCGGCGACCCGGCCCAGGCACCACAGTTCCTGCGCGCCAGCGGGACCCTACTCAACAGTCGTCGTATTCCGTTTCACACCAAGGTGGTCAACGACCCGGCCGGCTTCTCCCGCAACGACCCGATCGTCACCTATCTCGCCCTTGCCGACTGGCGGGCGCACCGTCCGGCGCTACAGCGGCTATACGGCCTCTATCGGGATTCGATGCGTGACGTGCGGCCATGCTTCGCCCGCCACCTCGACCACGGTTGGTCACTGGCCGCGGAGCCGGTCGACGCGGTGAAGAAGGGGGTCAGCTTCGGTCAGCAACGCTGCATTCTGGTCGCGGAGGGCCTGCTGCGGGCCTGGGCGGCCGGCGCGTTTACGGTACCCGAGCGCGAACAGGCGGTGCTGCAACGGTTGCGCGAGGCGGGGATCGATCCGGACCGGCCGTATCTCAATCCCGAGCCGGCCTCATGACGACCCCGGTACGACGCCTCCCAGGGCCGTTCGCCACGCGCGTGTGCACGCCGGTGAGCGGTGGCTTCGCCTGGCGGGAAGAACTGTCGGGCGGGCTGACCGGCCTGTTGGATGCCTTGCAACTAGAAGCGCTGCGCGAGGTGGTACCGCAGGAGCCTTGCCCGGCGGTCGTTCCGGTGGTGACCGGCGACATCGCCGTCTCGGCCACGGTTCCGACGTCCCAACTCGCCTTCGATGTCGTGTTCAGCGCGCAGGGGCCACCAGATGACGCCAAAATGGTGTTCCAGCGGCTTGGCCGGTACCTCGCCCGGCTACACCGTTCGGCCATCCCGCCGGCCCTGGCCGAGCTCCCGTCCGGCTCAGGCCAACGGGTACAGCCGGCCGATGCCCGGATGCGCGAGGCGTGCGACGCCGCTCGCGGTTGGCTGGCCGGCCAGGCCGGGATCCCGACCGACCCGCCCGCGGTGACCGGGGACACGGTGCTGACCCACGGGCGCTTCTCCCTTGGTTTGCTCGCGTGGGCCTCGAGACCCACGATGAGGCCCACGATCCTGGGTTGGCGGGAGGCCGGGCCGGGCCCGGCACTGTCTGATATGGACACTCTGCTCGGCGAGTTGGCCGAGGCGGCCGCGCTCGGTCAGCGGCCGCCGGAGCAGTTCAGCGAGCTGGCCGTCGCCTTCGTGGACGGCTATCGCGCCGATGGAACCCTGATACCGGGTTGGGCCGCCGGGCTTGCGGATCGCTTGGCCGCCCACGTGCTCGACCATATGGCGCTGCGGGCGGCGGTCACCTCGGATCGTTTGGCGCCACTGGCATTTTTGAAGTTGGTACGGGATCGGCTACCCGAGTTCTGCGGGTCGATCGCGGCGATGGCACCGGAGGCCGTGACATGACCGATGATGATTTGACCGCGGCCATGCGCGAGCTGAATGTCACCATCGGCGTCTGCGGGTCGGTGTCGGCGGTGGCGGTACCTCACATCGCCTTGTGGCTCAAAGGCGCTCTCGGCATTTCGAAAATTCACATTGTCGCGACGGCCAGCGCCACCCGCCTGATCGGCCTGCCGATCCTCGAGGCATCCGTGGATGGACAGGTGGCCACCGACTGGGTCACTTCCAGTGCGGGGCGGACGACCCATGTCACCATCGCGGCCCGCTCCGACGTGCTCATCGTGTTGCCCGCAACCGCGAACTTTCTCGGCAAGGTCGCCAACGGCATCGCCGACGACCTGTTGACGACCACGGTCCTGGCCGTGGCCTGCCCGGTCGTGATCGTCCCGGTGATGAACGAAGTCATGTGGATGAAGGCGGCGGTGCAACGCAATGTGGTCACGTTGCGCGCCGACGGCTACGACGTGGTCGAGCCCAAGGCCGGACTGTCGCTGGCGACCGGGACGCGCGAAGTCGGCTCGATGGGCGACTTCCGCCCGGTCATCCTGGCCGCGTTGACGAAGGCCGTGGCCGGCCATGGTCCCCAGGACAACCCGACAGAACAGGGAGAGTGATGTGTCCATCAGTTCCACCACGATGCTTTACCGGGTGCCCGAGTTCGTTCTCGAGGTGGATACCAGCAATCTGGCGAAGATTTACCACGAGGGCCGGGTCATCAAGGTAGGTCCGGACGCCTTGGCGCTGCTGGACATCCTGCACACTCCGTTGCCGGTGGCGGAGGCCGTCGCCCGCGCCCGCGACCGTTGCCGAGGAAAGCGGGCCGCGCAGCAGTTGCTGACCACGCTCATCCAGTTGCTCAACGCCGGGATCCTGTGCCGGGAACCGGTTGTGGGGTTCAGCACCGCGGCCTGGCCACGGGGCGGGTACGACGCCGCCTTCCCGCACCTGAAAATCCTCAACGACGTGGCGCGCAAGGGCGCCTTCGTGCGGGCGATGCGCGAGACCGTGCGACCCGGCGACGTGGTGCTCGACCTCGGTACCGGATCGGGCATTCTGGCCGTGGCGGCCGCACAGGCCGGTGCGGCCCAGGTGTACGCGGTGGAGCCGGCCGGCATGGTGCATCTGGCCGAACAGGTCGCGCGGGCAAACGGCGTCGCCGAGCGGATCAGCTTCATCCGCGGCTGGTCAACGCAACTCGAGTTGCCGCGCCAGGCAACCGTGCTCAGCACCGACATCGTCGGCAATGAGGCGCTGGACATGACCATCTGGGAAACGCTCCAGGACGCCCGGCACCGGTTGCTGACCGCCGACGCCAGGCTGGTGCCGCAGGGCTTCACCGCGCTGGCGTGCCTCATCGACATTCCGGAGAAGGTGATTCAGGCGTACCGCCCGTGCGCCGCCCAGGCGCGGCGCTGGAAAGCCGCCTACGACATCGACTTCTCGCCGATGATCGAGTTGGATCGCCGCGAGACCATCGGCTTCTACGAACGCCCTGAGGTGGTGCGGGCCTGGCCGGTGCACTCCGACCCGGTCGAGGTCTACCGGGTGGACCTGTCCCAGGACGTACGAAACCTCGACGCCGCTTTGACTCTCACCGCGAACCGGGCGGGCCGGGTGTCCGGCGCGGTCGTCTACTTCCACGCCCAGCTCGGTCCAACCACGACATTCCACACCGCGCCGTGGGACGGCGGCGAGAGCAGCCATTGGTACACGGCGGTCTGGGCGTTGCCCGAGGTGTTCAGCGTTGCCTGCGGCGACGAAATCGACATGAAGTATTCGTACCGCGGTGACGGGTCCTCGCAGCTCGAGTTCTCCGGCATCCGGCGCGCGAAAGGAGGCAGCAGTGAAACTTCGTAAAAGCATCCCGAAGTGTCACGGGATCGGGCCCCATAGGGAGATCACGACCGAGGAGACGTACCGCCGGATCGGGCCGCACATCGCCCGGGTCGGCATCAGCCGGATCGCCGACATCACCGGTCTGGACCGCATCGGCATTCCGGTCTTCAACGCGATCGCGCCGCACTCCAACGATGTCATCTCGGTCTACAACGGAAAGGGCGCGACCACGCTGGACGCCAAGACATCGGCGATCATGGAAGCGGTCGAGCGCCACGCGGCGGCGCTGCCGTTGCGGCCCGCGGTCATAGCGTCCTACCCGGAGCTGGTGGCGCTGGGCCGGCGGGCGATGGACCCGCGCGACCACAACATCGAGCTATATGAGCGGTACCACCTGGATCTGCCGCAGTCGTGGGTGGAGTCCTGGGATTTGCTCAACGAGGAAACCGTTCTGGTACCGCAATATCTGGCCGGATACCACACGCACTATCACGAGGTGCCGTGTTACCCGATCTCCACCACCAACGGCATCGCCTCCGGCAACTCGTTGGAGGAGGCCATCTGTCACGCGTTGTGTGAACTCATCGAGCGGGACGATTGGACAATGGCGGAGATTGTCAGCAACCGGTTCAGCCGGGCGATCGGGACCGGGCGGCTCGGCCTGCCCAGCCTGCCGGGGCTGGCCGGTCACTTCGAGGAAATGCACGCGAGTGTCGATCTGAATTCGCTTTCGGAGCAGGCGACGCGGTACACCCAAATGTTTCTCGACGCCGGCGTCGGCATTCACCTCAAGAACATCACTTCCGAGACCAACATTCCCAGCGTGCTGGCGGTGGTGTCGGAGGAGCTCGGTCCCACCTTCTCCCGCAGCCACCAGGGCATCGGCACCCACCCCGACGCGGAGGTCGCGGTGGTCCGAGCAATCACCGAGGCCGCGCAGAGCCGGGTGGTTGACATGCAGGCGATGCGCGAGGATATCTCGCTGCCCGACGAGGACGTACCCCGCTGGGCCCTGCACACCAAGCGCAGCTCCCGCTTCAATCCCGAAGCCTGGGCGCACAAAACGTCGGGCAACACGATCCGGTTCCAAGACCTGCCAAGCCATCCCAGTGCCGACATCATGACAGACCTCAATCTGATGCTGGAACGTCTGCGGGCGCGGGGACTCAGCCGGGTACTCGTGGTGGATCTGTCGCCGCCTGAGATTCCAGCGAGTGTGGTTCGCGTGGTCGTCCCCGGGCTGGAGTCGTGGGCCATCGATCGTTCGAAGATCGGTGCTCGCGCGACCGAGAAGTGGCGATCGGCGGTCGGCGAGTTGCGGATCATGATCAGCGAGAACCCGGAAGTTCTCGGGAGTTTGGCAGGTGTGAAGTGACCGCTGACATCGTCGTCTTTCTCGGGCCGAGCATGGACACGCCCGAGGCGGCCCAAATCCTTCCGGCGGCGGAGTTCCGGCCGCCTATCAAGCGCGGCGACATCAATGTGTTGATGGCGCGGGAGAGCCCTCCCACGCACGTCGGCATCATCGATGGCTGCTTTCTGCATGCCATGTCGATTTCTCCCAAAGAGATCATCAAGGCGATGAACAAAGGCGTTCAGTTCTTCGGTTCGTCGAGCATGGGTGCGTTGCGCGCGACTGAACTGCACCGGTGGGGGATGACCGGCGTCGGTGACATTTTCCAGATGTACCACACTGGCGTCGTGGACGCCGATGACGAGGTGGCCATCACCTTCGACCCGGAGAGTCTGCGGGCGCTGTGCGTTCCGATGGTGAATTTCCGCATCGCCGTCCGGGATCTCACCGAACGAGGACTGATCGAGGAACATTTCGGCCAGCGCCTGCTTGAGGTGGCCAAGGCGCTTTACTTCCCGGACCGCACCATCAGAAACATTTTCCGGGAACTGGCCAAGGAATTCGGTGACCGGGTGGTGGACAAGTACATGCGGGTGTACTTGGAAGACGCGCCCGACGCCAAGCGCGATGACGCGATCCGGCTGTTGGAACTCATCGCTGCGAAGACAAGCGTAGAGCGCAAAGAACCGGCGATGTCTGGTCGGGCCGCGTGACCGCCGTGGATCACGCAGCGCTGGAGCGTACCGCCGACCCGCGCACAGCGTTGGCAAGCAACGGTTTCGTGTTCCCGTTCGACGCGCTCAGCGCCGACGAGAGCGCCACCTTTCGCGACCGGTTCGCGAAATACGACGCTGAGATGTCGGCGCGCGGCGGAATCTGGAGCTCGTTTCGCCACTTCCCCAAGGTGCATCTCCTCGCGGAGTGGGCCGACGACCTGATCCGGCATCCATCGATCCTGAGCGCGGTCGAAGAGTTGCTGGGGCCGGATCTGCTGGTCTGGTCGACCAATGTTTTCACCCGGCCACCGCACAGCGATGCCACCCTCGCCTGGCACCAGGACGCCTTGCATTACCGGTTGCGCGGCTTCGAGTCCGGCGCCGTGCGGGTCTGGTTGGCGCTGACCGAGACCACGATTGCCAACGGCACCATGCGTTTCGCGCGGGGAACGCATCGGGAGGGCATCGTGGCGCACAAGACCGATGCCGATCCGGCGGCGATCCGCGAAAGCGGACTGGAGGTAGATATCGAGGTTGACGAGTCCAAGGCGGTGCCGGTGCTGCTGGATGCCGGGCAGTTCTCCATCCATCATCTGGCGGTGGCGCACTGTTCCGGCTCCAACCGCACCGGCGCCGGCCGGGTCAACTTCGCCATCGACTACCTCTGCCCATCGGTACAGCCGATCGGGGGTCCGGACACGGCGATGCTGGTCCGGGGTACCGACGCCCGCCGCCACTTCACGCTCGAACAGCGGAGGCCGTTTGGCAGTCCGGAGGCCGAAAACCAGTTCAAGCAGTCCGTCGCCCTACGAATGCGGAGATTCACCAGTTCCTGAGGTACTTCTTCGATGCCCTTTTCGACGCACGAAAGCGCGCCACGTCAGGTGGTGGCCGGTATCACCGGCCACCATGTGATGTTCGCGTGGATCCGCGAGTACGCGATGAGATACCCGTGGAATCGCGAGCCGCGGCTGCGGCGTCCGGCCGCGGTCGACCTGAGCGGCTGGATTCCCGGACGGGTCATCGACCAGGGCCTGGTACCGTTGTGCACCGCCGCGGTCACCACCACGCTGGCCCAGTACTGGGCTGCTCGAGCAGGGATCACGTTCATCCCGTCCGTCCTGTTCAACTACCGCCTGTCGCGGCGGCTATCCGGCCGGCCAGACCGGCACGGATCGATGCTGGAGCACAGCTTCGAGGCGTGGCGGCGCTACGGCCTGGTGCCCGAGGACCGCTGGCCCTTCCAGGCCGAGCGGGTCGACGTGGATCCGCCCATAGAGCTGCTGGAGTCGGCCCACAGCCGTGACGTGGTGTACGGGCGGCTTGACGGGCCACACCTCGCCCCACCGGCGTACCTGGATCAGCTGCGGACCTGCCTTGCCTGGGGGATACCACTGTCGGTCGAGTTCCCGCTCGGTCCCTCGGTGATGAGTTCATTCACCTCGGGTGTAGTCGCCGTGCCGCCGCCCGGCGAACACAACGTCGGCCGGCACGTCGTGGTGGTCCTGGGTTACGACGACAGGCTCGCTGCGTTGCGGTTGCGCAATGACTGGGGAACCGGTTGGGGCGAAAGCGGTTACGGCTGGCTGCCGTACGAGATGCTGCTGCGCTCGATCGCCCGCCACACCTGGCTGATCCTTGAGTCGCCATGGGAGCCGGTCAACTGACGAATCCGACGCCGTTGGTGGCGGCCGCACGGATAGTGGCGACGGCGTGGGCAGGATCGTCGGCGTAGAAGCGCACCCGGTCGACCACATGCCGACCGGACCGGCCAACGTCAAGTTCCACCGCCGGTTCCAGTATCACCAGAACGTTGCTGGTGCCGAAGACCGATAGCGACAATGCGCCATCGCCGGCTTCGACAAGCTTCTTGTGGCTACCGGACAACGATTGGCTCACCGACGCCACGTTGCTCATCGGCACCGCCACCTCAGCGAAGAGGGCAAACCGTAGGTGCAAAGCGTCACGGGCCACGCTGTGCGGACTGGTGTAGATGGAACTCGCGAAACCCAACACCCACAACAACCCGTAGGCACCCAGAATGACAAGCGTCCACCGCAACCAGTCCCAAGGCACGAGGAGTTCGACCACGACCACCTCGATGATCGATACGGCGACCATGCCGATGAGAAGGGTACGCAGCTGGCCGCCGTAGGTCACGACCTCCTCGTCCGGTCGCACCCGCCGCCGGCGCCGCAGCGCTCCGTAGACGGCCGAGAACATCCTGAACTCCTGACGCACAAGGTAGGCCAGCGGTGGGGGCAGCACCGCGTCAAGCGCCGCGGAGAACGCCGCCGCCCGCCCGGCCTCGGCGCGTCGTGCCCGGCGGTAGGCCCGCAGCAGCGCGGCGAACTCGCCCACGATGGCGACCGCGAGCAGCACCTCGAGGATCAGCAGCAGGACGGCGGCCTGGCCGAGCGTCAACACGCCCGTGGCCAGCAGCACCGCCTCGACCAAAACGATCGCGAACGGCAACCATCGCAGCCATCGCTTCATCAACGCAACTCCAGTTCGAGAAATCGCCATTCCTGGTGTTCGATGAGCTCGCCCCGTAAGACAGCACACTCGGCCGCGACAAGTGTCTCATGTGGCTCGATGCCCAACTCCTGCCGGAGAAGTCGTTGGCAGGACCGGTAGAGCGCTAGCGCGTCGGCGATCCGCCCGGATCGTTGCAGGGCAGCCATCAGCCGAAGGCACAGGCCTTCATCGAGCGGCTCGGCCCGGGCCGCCTGAAACAGTGGTGGCAGGAGGTGCTCGGGTCGGCCGAGGCCGATCTCGATATCGACCCAGCGCCGGAACACCGCCCGTCGCCGCTCCTCGAGCAGCCGCGCCTCGCTGTTGACGAACACCGCCTCGACTCCGGAGAGCGCCTGGCCGCGCCAAACGCTGAGCGCGAGCCGGAACGCCTCCCCGGCGGCCCGGTAGCGATGCTCCTTGAAGGCGGACTCTCCCACCGACTCCAGCGCGTTGAAGATTCCCACGTCCGAGGCGGCGGGCTCAAGATGGAGCAGATAGCCATCGGGCTTGGTTTCCAGCACTTCCGGGGTGCCGGCACCGCGCAGGATCTTGCGGATGTGGGAGATATGCACCTGAATCTGGTTGCGTACCTTGGGCGGCGGCGCGTACCCCCAAATCATGTCGACAATTGTGTCGACGTGAACGGCTTTGTTGGCATAGAGAGCCAGAATCGCGATCAACGCGCGTTGGCGGGGCCGTCGCAGCCGCACCGGGCTCGAACCATTGGCAATCAGGAGCGGACCTAGCAAAGAAACCTTCAACGCTTCTTCCCCCCATGAGGTACCGAAGTGCTTCCCCAATCATGTACTGAACGTGCCCGGATCGCATGTGGAGGATCCGGCGTATATTCGCCTTCCCGCACGACGGTCACGAGCCGCCGCGACACCGTCACACCCTTGCCGTCAGGGCAACCGCGCCCGTTGCCGCTCCGAGATGCACCTGCGAGTGGATGGCCGTACCACCGTCAAGCACCGGAACCGGAACGGGCCACGACACCGCGAGCTCGGCCCTGGCGGGGACAGCGTGCGGTCGGGTACTTGGCTAGGATCCAGCAGGAATCTAAATATCGAGGTATTCGCGATGCAGTTCCGTCTGTTAGGACCGGTCGAGGTGGTCACCGACCGTGGCCGGCTGGACCTGGGCACGCCTCGTCAGCGCGGTGTCTTGGCGGCCTTGGCGGTGGACGCACGCCGCGTGGTGTCCCAGGAAAGCCTCATCGAGCGGATCTGGGGCGATTGCCCGCCAACGCGGGCACGCGACACGCTATATGTCTACATTGGACGGATACGGCGCGCGCTTGACTGCCCCGATGCGCGGCGGGTACGGCTGATTCGCCGGTCGGGAGGTTACCTGCTCGACGCCGAGGTCGACGAGGTTGATCTCCATCAGTTCCAGGCGCTGGAGGAGGGCGCGCGGGATCCCG
>Ga0075428_100000276_pt1 | contig 51096 bp, 40 predicted proteins | sample RhiMetdeltSRZDD2_FD_75291 | JGI IMG/M metagenome (GOLD analysis project Ga0075428, IMG submission 75291) | Populus rhizosphere microbial communities from Tennessee, USA - Rhizosphere MetaG P. deltoides SRZDD2 | ecosystem: Host-associated > Plants > Roots > Rhizosphere > Soil | place: USA... | reverse complement strand
CCCCCGACGGCGCCCGCGGACGGCTGCGCGACTTCGCGGGGCGCCGCGCGGGCAAGGTCCTGCTCGGCTCCCTCGCCCTTCTCGGGTGCTGGCTGGCCGGCGTGCCCCTGCCCGACCTCATCTACGCCCTGAACTGGGTCGTGCTCGTCGTGCTGGGCCCCTGGGGCCTCTATCGGCTGGGCCGATACCTGGTGCGGACCCTCCTGTGGAGGATCCGCAGCAAGCTGCTGGTCTCGTACCTCTTCATCGCCGTGGTACCGCTCGTCCTGCTCACCGCCTTCTTCGGGCTCGGGGTGTTCCTCGGCCTCTCGCTCGTGGCCTCGTACACCGTCTCGTCCGAGGTGGAGCGGGCCGCCCAGGACCTGCTCACCGCGGGCAAGGCCGCGGCGGGAGCGAAGGCGGACGCCGCGAGCGCGGCCCACCTGGAGGAACGGCTGGCGGAGGCGCGGGCCCTCTACCCGGGACTCCGCTGGGCGCTCGTCCGCGAGGGAAAGACGCTGGCCGCGTCGCCGGGCGCCGAGATGTCCGTCCCCGAATGGCTGAAGGGGCCGTCGTTCGCGGGCCTGGCCAGGACGAGCACGGCGGGGCCGGCCGAGACCAACGCCGACAAGGACCCCGCCGCCGAAGGCGATCGGGCCGACGTCACGTCGGTGCGCGCGGTATGGAGGCCGAACGGCACCGCGCTGCTGCTCGACGTTCCCATGGACGAGTCCCTCTTCGGGGAGCTGAAGCGGCGCACGGGGATCGCGGTCATCGACACCACCGACCGGCCGCCCGAGCCCAAGAAGGGGATCACGATCCACATCGGAGACGACGAGAAGAAGGAGCCGGAGGAGCACCTCCAGGAGGAGTTCCGGACCAGCGAGGGCGTGCTGTTCATCGCGGTGCCGGAGGTCACGGACTGGGCCACCGGACGCCGCGAGGTCAAGCCGATCGGGATCCGCTACAGCCCTTCGGCCCTGGTGCGCCGTCTCTCTCCCGGGTCCCTCGACGTGGGCGGCGTGCTGGTGACGGCCATGGCGGTGGTCGGCGGCCTCTTCCTGGTCGTCTACTGCGTGGCCCTGGTGCTGGGCCTGATGCTGGCCCGCTCCATCACCCGGAGCATCCACGGCCTCTCGGTGGGGACGGAGCGCCTGCGCCAGGGAGACTTCGCACACCCCATCCCCATCCAGAGCCGCGACCAGCTCGGAGACCTGGCCGAGTCGTTCAACGTGATGGCGGGCGGCATCCAGGACCTGCTGCGCGAGAACGCGGAGAAGGAGCGGCTGGAGGAAGAGCTGCGGATCGCGCGACAGATCCAGATGAGCCTCCTGCCGCAGAACACGGTGGGCCTGCCCGGCCTGCGCATTGCCGCGCTCTGTCTGCCCGCGGCCGAGGTGGGCGGCGACTACTACGACCTGCTCCCGCTCACCGACACGAAGATGGGCGTGCTGGTGGCGGACGTCTCGGGCAAGGGGACCTCCGCCGCCCTCTACATGGCCGAGCTGAAGGGCCTGGTCCTTTCGCTGTCGCGCATCCACGACTCGCCGGCGCGGCTCCTGGCGGAGGCCAACCGCATCCTGGCCGCGAACATGGATACGCGGTCGTTCATCACCATGACCTACGCGGTGGTGGACACGGCCGCGCGCACGCTGCGCTACGCGCGGGCCGGGCACAATCCGCTCATCCACCTGGAGGCGGCCACCGGCCGCACACACGTGCTCGCGCCGCAGGGCATGGGCCTGGGCATGGACCGCGGCGAGCGCTTCGAGGAGGTGCTGGAGGAGGCCGTGGTGCCCTTAGTGACGGGCGACGTTTTCGTGTTCTTCACGGACGGGCTCTCCGAGGCCATGAACGACCAGGCGGAGCTGTTCGGCGAGCGGCGGCTGCGCGACGTGGTCGAGGGACCGGAGTCCGTGGGGACCGGCACGCTGGGCGACACGGACGACATGAAGGAGCGGATCCTGGCCGCCGTCCGCGACTTCGTGGGCGAGGCGGCGCAGCACGACGACATGACCATGGTCATCCTGAAAGTGGCGTGAGTGCGGGCCCTCGCGCTACTGTGCCTCATGGCCGCCTTGGATCCCGTCTCCGCCGGCCCGCACGCCGACCTCGTGCTGCGCGGCGGTCGCGTGTTCGTCGCCAAGGGGAAGACGGCGACCGCCATCGCCGTGCTGGGCGACCGGGTGGCGGCGGTGGGGGACGACGCCGCGGTGGCCGGCCTCATCGGTCCCCGGACGCGCGTCGTCGAGCTCCGGGGTCGCCTGCTGACCCCGGGCTTCAACGACGCCCACGTGCACTTCCTGAGCGGGGGGTTCGGCCTGCTCTCGGTGGACCTGCGCGATGCGAAGGACGAGGCGGACTTCGCCCGCCGGATCGGGGAGTACGCGAAGACGCTGCCCCAGGGGACGTGGATCCAGGAGGGGAACTGGGACCACGAGGCCTGGCCGTCGAAGGCGCTGCCGACAAGGCAGCTGATCGACGCGGTGACGACGGAACATCCCGTGTTCGTCTCGCGGCTGGACGGGCACATGGCGCTGGCCAACAGCCTGGCCCTGAGACGGGCGCGGATCGGTCCTGAAACGAAAGACCCGCCCGGTGGGACCGTCGTACGCGACGCCTCGGGGGAGCCCACCGGAATCCTGAAGGACAACGCACAGGAACTCGTGACCCGCATCATCCCCGAGGCGTCAAGAGACATGAACCTCCGCGCCGCGCGCGCGGCCCTGGCCGAGGCCGCGCGCGTGGGCGTCACCACCATCCAGGACAACTCCTCGGTGGACGCGCTCGCGACCTACCAGGAGCTGCGCGCCCGGGACGAGCTCACCGCGCGGATGTACGTATGGCGCTACGCGGACGCGATGGATCCCCTGATGAAGGCGGGCGTGCGCACCGGCCTGGGCGACGACTGGATCCGCCTGGGCGCGCTCAAGATCCTGTCGGACGGCTCAATGGGCGCCGGCACGGCCGCCTTCTTCGAGCCCTACGCCGACGACCCGAAGACGTCGGGCCTGCTCCTGCATCCGGTTCCCGATCTGGAGCGGATGATCCGCGAGGCGGACGCCGCGGGCTTTCAGCTCGCCGTCCACGCCATCGGCGACCGGGCCAACGCCCTGGTCCTCGACGCGTTCGAGAAAGCGGCCGCCGCCAACGGGCCGCGCGACCGCCGCTTCCGCATCGAGCACGCGCAGGTGGTCCGCAAGCAGGACCTGCCGCGCTACAAGGCCCTGGACGTGGTGGCCTCCATCCAGCCGTCGCACTGCATCGACGACATGCGCTGGGCGGAGAAGCGCATCGGCAAGACGCGATGCCGGGATGCGTACAACTTCCGGTCCTTCACGGCCGCCGGGATCCCGGTGGCCTTGGGGACCGACTGGTCGGTGGAGCCGCTCGATCCGCGCCTGGGCCTCTACGCGGCCGTGACGCGTGAATACCCGCAGGGCGGCCCGGCCGGGGGCTGGTTCCCGGAGGAGAAGATCACGCTCGAGGACGCGATCGATCTCTACACACGCGGCTCCGCCTACGCGGAGTTCGCCGAGAAGGACAAGGGCACTCTGGAGGCTGGCAAGCTCGCGGACCTGGTGGTGTTCGCCGCGGACCTGTTCGAGCTGGAGCCGCGCGGGATCCTGGCCACGCCGGTGGACCTCACGGTCGTCGGCGGCCGCGTCGTGTACGAGCGGGACCGTCGCCCATGACCCCCGAGCGCGCGGCCGCGCTCCACGGGCTCGAGGAGCGGCTGGGGCACAGGTTCGCCGACCTGACCCTCCTGGACCGCGCGCTCACGCACACGAGCTACGCCCATGAGGATCCCTCGGGCGCCCGGCGCCACAACCAGGCCCTGGAGTTCCTGGGCGACGCGGTGCTCGGCTTCCTGATCGCGGACCTGCTCCACCGCCGCGACCCCGAGGCGGACGAAGGGACCAAGACCAAGCTGCGGGCGCGTCTCGTCTCCGCGGGCAGCCTGGCCCGGCGGGCGGCCGAGGTGGGCCTGGCCGACCTGCTGCTGCTGGGGCGCGGCGAGGAGAAGACGGGCGGGCGGGACAACCCCGCCCTGGCCGCCGACGCCTACGAGGCCCTGATCGCCGGCCTCTACCTGGACGGCGGCATCGAGACCGCGCAGAGCTTCGTGAACGCGGAGTTCGCGCCGGAGCTGGCCGCGCTCCAGGAGGCCCCCGAGGTGGACCACAAGAGCGCCCTGCAGGAGGCGCTCCAGGCGCGGGGAGAGCCGGTGCCGGAGTACCTGGTGGCGGCCGAGGAGACGGCGGGGCGCCGTCCGCGCTTCGTCGTGCGCTGCGTCATCCAGGGCAACCCGGTGTCCGAGGGCGAGGGATCCTCGAAGAAGGAGGCCCAGCAGGACGCCGCCCGCAAGGCACTCCAGGCCCTGAAGGGGGGCGAGCCTCCGCCGTAGCCGCCCCCGGCCTAGGTGACGTCGATCCACCCTCCGCCCAGGCAGACGTCTCCGTCATAGAAGACCGCGGCCTGGCCGGGGGTGACGGCGCGCTGGGGGGAGTCGAAGCGGACCGCGGCGCGTCCGCCGGGCAGGGGCTCGACACTGGCCGGGGCCTCCGCGGCGCGGTGGCGGATCCGGACCGCGGCGCGGATCATGCCCGTGGGCCCTTCCCCGGAGATCCAGTTGACGCCGCCGACCGTCAGGGATGGGGCCGCGAGATCTCGCTCCTCGCCTACGACCACGGTCCGGGACGCCGGGTGCATCGCCAATACATAAAGAGGACGCGGGGAGGTGATCCCCAGGCCCTTCCGCTGCCCGACGGTGAATCGGTGGATGCCGTCGTGCCGGCCCAGGGCCTGGCCCGCGCGGTCCACGACCGGCCCCGACCGGTCATCATCCGGCGCCTGGCGCTCGACGAACGCCGCGTAATCGCCATCGGGGACGAAGCAGATCTCCTGGCTCTCGGGCTTGTCCGCCGTGGGCAGGCCGCGCTCGGCGGCGAGGCGCCGGACCTCGGCCTTCTCCAGGGCGCCCACCGGGAAGAGGGCGGCGGCCAGCTGCGGCTGGCTGAGGCCGAACAGGAAATAGGACTGGTCCTTGCGGGTGTCGCGACCCTTCAACAGGCGGTACCGGCCGGTGGCGGGGTCCACGTCCTTGCGCGCGTAGTGGCCGGTGGCGACGGTGTCGATCCCCAGGTCGCGCGTCTTCTCGACCAGGCTCTGGAACTTCACCTCGGTGTTGCAACGCGAGCAGGGGATGGGCGTGCGGCCCTCCAGGTAGTCGCGCACGAAAGGGGCGATCACGCCGTCGTGGAAGGACCGCTCCAGGTTGACGACGTAGTGCGGGATGCCGAGACGATGGGCGACAGCCTTGGCGTCGTGGAGGTCGTCGAGGGCGCAGCAGCGGCCGAAGGACGGCCCCGCCCCCTCCGTCCGGTCGTGGAGCTGCATGGAGATCCCCACCACCTCGTGGCCCTGCTCCTGGAGCAGGGCCGCGGCGACGGAGGAGTCCACGCCCCCGGACATCGCGGCCACGACACGCATGGGACGAGTATAAGGCGGCGCCCGTCAGCGCCGGGCGGCGGCGGCCTCACGCAGCAGCTCCCACGCCCGGCGCACGTGGCGCTCCTCGGTCCGGATGTTGCCGATGGCGAGGCGCAAGACGGTGCGGCCGGCGATCTTCGTATGGGAGAGGTAGGCCTCGCCGGTGGCGTTGACCGCGTCCATCAGGGCCTGGTTGCGCGCATCCTCCTCCTCCGGCGGGGCGCCGGGGAAGCGGGCGCGGAAGCACACCACGGAGAAGGGCGAGGGTGCCACGACCTCGAAGGCGGGGTCGTGCTCGACCCAGGAGCGGAAGACCTGGGCCAGGCGGACGTGCTCGCGTATGCGCGCGGCCAGGCCCTCCTGTCCGAAGGCCCGCATCACCATCCACAGCTTCAGGGCGCGGAAGCGGCGGCCGAGGCTCACGCCGTAGTCCATGAAGTTGGGCGCCACGGCCTCCTCGGCGGTCCGCAGGTAGTCCGGCACCACGCTGAAGGCGGCGCGCAGGACGTCGGGCTTGCACGTGTAGAGGACCGAGAGGTCCACGGGGACGAACAGCCACTTGTGCGGGTTCAAGACCAGCGAGTCCGCGCGGTCGCAGCCCTCGAGCACGTGGCGGAGGGACGGCTCCACCGCCGCCGATCCGCCGTAGGCCGCGTCCACGTGGAGCCACAGGCCTTCGGTCCGGCACACGTCGGCTATGGCCGGGACCGGGTCGATGCTGGTGGTGGACGTCGTGCCCACCGTGGCCACGACCGCGAACGGAATCCATCCCGCGGCGCGATCCTGCCGTATCGCCGCTTGAAGCGCCGCGGGGTCCATCCGGTACGTCCCGTCCACGGGCACGTGACGGAGTCCCTCCTGGCCTATCCCCAGGACGATCCCGGCCTTGTCCACCGACGAGTGTGCGTGCTCCGACGCGTACATGCGCAATCGTGCCTGCCCGACCAGCCCCCTTCGCCTCACCTCCAGCCCGGGCACCGCCTCCCGCGCCGCGGCCAGCGCCACCAGCGTCGAGGCCGAGGCCGTGTCCTGGATGACGCCGAAGAGGCCCGCCGGCAGGCCCAGCATCTGGCGCAGCCAGTCCAGCACCACCACCTCCAGCTCGGTGGCGGAGGGCGCGGTCTTCCAGAGCATGCCGTTGGCGTTGAAGGCGGCGGCCAGCATCTCGCCCAGGATGGCGGGGGCGGTGGAGGAGTTCGCGAAGTAGGCGAAGAAGCCGGGATGGTTCCAGTGCGTGAGGCCGGGGACGATCAGCCGCTCCACGTCGGCCAGGATCGCGCCCAGCGGCTCTGGGCCGGCGGGCGGCGAGGCGGGCAGGGAGGCCTTGACCTCGCCCGGCCGCACCCGCGGCAGCACGGGGTAGGCCTCGGCGCCGGCCAGGTAGCGCGCCACCCAGTCCACCAGGCGGTGCCCCTCCTCGCGGAAGATCTCGAGGTCGACGTCGCCGAGCGGGTCCGGGGTACGGGACACTACTCCACGTCGGTCACGATGAACATCAGGACGTGGCTGCCGATGCGGAACTCGTTCTGGTTGTTCAGCACCTTCTGCTCGATCCGCTCCACGTCCACGAAGGTGCCGTTGGTGGATCCCAGGTCGCGCACGATGGCGTGGTCGCCCAGGATGTCCACGGCGGCGTGCTGGCGCGAGGCCTCCGGGTCGTCCAGGTTGATGTCGGCCCCGGACCGGCCGAGGATGGTGCGCGTCTTCGTGATCTGGAAGATCTGGCCCGTGGCCGAGCCCTGGATCACGGCCAGGGAGAACCGCTTGTCCTTGGGCAGCTCCACGATCCCCGCCTTGTGGAGGTCCTTCCCCGTGATGGTGCCCGTGCCGGGCGTCTCCTCGGCGCGGCGTCTCTTGGTGTCGTCCTCGGCGGGCCGGGGGGCGGGGGCCGCCGCGGGCGCGGGCTTCCCGGGCAGGGGGGTGGGCGGCAGCGTCATGTCCACCATCGCGGGGTTCTCGATCTCGATGGCGCTCCCGCACTTGGCGCACCGGGTCTTGGCCTTCTGCCGTTCCCCGAACTTGGTCTCGTCGAACTTGTAGCGCGATTGGCAGCTCGGACAGACGATGATCATTCCGCGCTCCTGGCTCGGGTTGTCCGCCGCGACTCCGGGCGGCGGGCAAAGCATAATACGAATCCCATGCCGCGCGACATACCGGTCGGCAACGGGACGCTCCTGGTCACCTTCGACAAGGGCTATCGCATCCGCGACCTCTACTTCCCCAACGTGGGGAAGGAGAACCACACCGTGGGCTCGCCGTTCCGGTTCGGGATCCTGGCCGACGGCCGGCTGGCCTGGAGCGACGACGGCTGGGACCTGACCCTGCGCTACCTGCCCGAGACGCTGGTGACCGACGTCCGCGGCACCCACGCGGGCCTGCAGCTGGAGTTCGAGAGCCACGACTGCGTGGACTTCCACGAGAACCTGTTCCTGCGCAAGCTGACCGTCCGCAACCGGGCGGAGCGGGCGCGGGAGGTCCAGGTCTTCTTCCACCACGACTTCTACATCTCGGAGACGGACGTGGGGGACACCGCGCTCTTCGACCCGCAGCTCAAGGCCCTCGTCCACTACAAGGGCCCGCGCTTCTTCCTGATCAGCGTGGCGGGCGAGGGCTTCACGGGCGTGACCCGGTTCGCCACCGGCCTCAAGGGCCACGGCAAGGAAGGGACCTGGCGCGACGCCGAGGACGGCGACCTCCAGGGACACCCCATCGCCCAGGGGTCCGTGGACTCGACCCTTGGCGTCCCCCTGTCGCTGGCCGCCGGCGCGGAGTCGACCTTCTTCTATTGGATCGCGGCGGGGACGTCCCACCGGGAGGTGCGGCTCCTGGACCAGCTCGTCCGGGACCGCACGCCCGAGAAGCTCATCGAACGCACCGCCAGCTACTGGCGCCTGTGGGTCAACAGCGGCGACACGGATTTCGGCGACCTGCCGGAGCCGATCGTGGCCTGCTTCAAGCGCAGCCTGCTCGTGGTGCGCACGCAGATCGACAACAACGGGGCCATCATCGCCGCCAACGATACGGACGTCCTGCTCTTCAACCGCGACACCTACTCCTACGTGTGGCCCCGGGACGGGGCCCTGGTGGCCCACGCGCTCGACACGGCGGGCTTCTTCGAGATCTCGAAGCGCTTCTACTTCTTCTGCAAGGACACGATCCGCGAGGAGGGCTACTTCCTCCATAAGTACAACCCCGACGGCACCCTCGCCTCGTCCTGGCACCCCTGGGTGAAGGACGGCAAGCCGCAGCTCCCGATACAGGAGGACGAGACCGCGCTCGTGGTCTGGGCCGCGTGGCGGCACTTCGACAAGTACCGGAACGTGGAGTTCGTCAAGCCCCTCTTCAAGCCGCTCATCATCAAGGCCGCCGAGTTCATGGACTCCTTCCGCGACCCGGCCACCGGGCTGCCGCGGCCCTCCTACGACCTGTGGGAGGAACGCTTCGGGGTCCTGACCTTCACCACGGCTTGCGTGTGGGCGGGGCTGGACGCCGCGGCGCGCTTCTGCCTGGCCTTCGGTGAGATGGACCGGGCCTCGCGCTTCCGCTCCGCGGCCGATGAGGTGAGGGCGGGGATGGACGTGCACCTCTACCGCCAGGAGCTGGGCCGCTTCGCGCGCATGGTCAGCTTCGACGGCGGGGGCAAGGCCGTGGTGGACGCCACGCTGGACTCGAGCCTTTACGCGCTCTTCGCCTTCGGCGCCTACGAGGCCCGCGACCCCCGCGTGGCCGCCACCATGAAGGCGGTGAAGGACGGCCTGTGGATCAAGACCAGCGTGGGCGGGATGGCCCGCTACGAGAACGACTACTACCACCGCGTCTCGCAGGACGTCCCCGGCAACCCGTGGTTCATCTGCACGCTCTGGCTCGCCCAGTACACGATCGCCTCGGCGCAGACCGAGGAGGAGCTGCGCGAGGCCCTGCCCGTGATCGCCTGGGTCGCCGAGCGCGGTCTGGACAGCGGCGTCCTGGCCGAGCAGATGGATCCCTATACGGACGCCCCGCTCTCCGTTTCCCCGTTGACGTGGAGCCACGCCACGGTGGTCCAGGTTGTGATGGAATATCTGGAGAAGCGCGAGGCCCTGATGCGGTGCGACACCTGCGGCAACCCGACTTATCGCCACGACCGGCGGCGCGGGCCCTGGAGCCGTCCGGACTGGATCATTCCGGGGACCTAGGAGGCTACGTGGACCGAGAGCACGTCCTTTGGCTGGACGACGACGATGACGACGATCAGGACGACGGCCTCCTCGAGGCCGAGAAGGACGACGCGGACGAGGACGACGACGACGACGACGATGACGGGGACGACGAGGCGGTGGGTGATGGCGTGGAGGAGGGTTGGGACGACGAGGACGACGATGACGACGACAAGGACGACGACGAGGAGGAAGAGGAGTAGCGGTTGAGCCTGCCCCTTCCGGTGCTGCCGCGGCCGGCCTGGATCAAGGCCCGGGCCCCCATGGGCGAGGGTCACGACCGGCTGCGCGGCCTCATGCGGGACCTGGGCCTGCACACGGTCTGCGAGGAGGCGCGCTGCCCCAACGTGGGCGAGTGCTGGAACCGGGGGACCGCCACCTTCATGATCCTGGGCGACGTCTGCACGCGGGCCTGCGGGTTCTGCGCGGTGAAGACGGGCCTGCCCGGCCTGCCGCCGGACCCGGAGGAGCCGCGGCGGGTGGCCGAGGCCGTGGCCCGCATGGGCCTGCGCCACGCCGTGATCACATCGGTCAACCGCGACGACCAGGCGGACGGCGGCGCCTCGATCTTCGCGGCCTGCATCCGCGAGATCCGCCGCCGCCTTCGCGGCTGCGCGGTGGAGGTCCTCATCCCCGACTTCAAGGGGGACCGCGAGGCGCTGCAGGTCGTGATCGACGCCCGCCCCGACGTGCTCAACCACAACACGGAGACCGTGCCTCGGCTCTACCGCCACGTGCGGCCCGGCGCGCGCTTCGACCGCTCGCTGGAGCTGCTGCGCCGCTCGAAGGACGCGGGCCTCCTGACGAAGAGCGGGATCATGGTGGGCCTGGGCGAGGAGTGGGAGGAGGTGCGGGGCACGGTGCGGCAGATCCGCGGCGCGGGCGCCGACATCCTCACCGTGGGCCAGTACCTGCGGCCGTCGCCGGAGCACCTGCCCGTGCTGCGGTACTACAGCCCCGACGAGTTCGACGAGATCAAGCGGTACGCCCTCTCACTCGGCTACCCGCACGTCGAATCGGGACCGCTGGTGCGCTCGTCGTATCACGCCGACGAGCAGGTGCCGGTAAAGCTCTAGCCAGCAGCCAGAGCGGCTTAGTCGATATCCGGCAGGAGGCGCCGGAGCTGGCGCTCGTGCTCCGGGGCCACGTCCACGAAGGCGACGCCGTAGGTGTAGCCCGCGGCGGACGAGGCGTGGGCCGCGACGCCTTCGCCGCCCAACATGCCCCGCCAGCGCACCTGGCTGTCCAGGATCCATCCCGGCTCGCCGTCGAAGAAGTCGAAGCTCACGCGCATCCGCTCCCCGGGCTCCAGGGCGGCGTCCAGGTCCACCTGGGCGCCCCCCATGCTCAGGTCCACGAGCTTGGCCGGGGCCACCTCGAAGGCCGTCCCCGCCAGCGCGGTCACGTCGAGGGCCAGCGGCCGGCGGCGCTCCCTGCGCCGGTCCTGGTGCTCGTCCGTGTCGCCGGCGCGCCTCCAGAGGATGCGGTCGCAGGTCGTGACCAGGTCGCGGATGCGGAAGGGCTTGAAGACGCAGCCGGCGATCCCCGCGCGGAGGCCGCGCACGATGCTGTCCGCGTCGCTGCAGACGGTCATCAGGGCCACGGCGGGGGACGGCACCGCGCGGCGCGCGAACTCCAGGACGGTCCATCCGTCGAGGACGGGCAGGCGGAGGTCCAGGAGGACGAGGTCCGGCCGGTCGGCTTGCAGGGCCTCGATGGCGGACCAGCCGTCTTCCGCGGCCAGCACCGCGTAGCCGGAGTCCTCGAGGATCCGGGTGACGAGGCCGCGCAGATCGCCCTCATCCTCGACCACGAGGATGCGCTTGAGCCCGGGGCTCGCTGACATGGGTACTTTGAGCTCGGCAGCCTAATGCCGACCGGCCCGCACTTCAAGGAAAAAGTTCCCGGCCAGCAGGAGGAGCCCCGCCGCGGCCAGAGCGGCGCCCGCCCACAGCGTGCGGGGGCGGTAGATCCAGCGGACCTGGTGCTCTCCACTCGTGACCCTGACGGCCCGGAACAGCCCGTTGGCGCGGAGGAGGACCGCGGGGCTCGCGTCGACCTCCACCTCCCAGTCCGGATCGTAGCCGTCCATGAGCACGTGGTAACCGCCTTCCTCCGGCACCTCGACCCTCACCACGACCTCGTCGAGCCCGTCCCGCTCGATCCTTGCCGCCGGGCGGCGTCCGGGTGCCGCGGTTCCGGCGGCCGGCCCGGGCTCGGCCTGCAGCATCACCGCCGACGCCGGATCGAAGCCCGCGTCGAAGAGGGCCGCCGCCTGAGCGGCCGTATCCGGAACGACCGCATAACGGATCACTATCGATGCCCGCGATTCGGGACTTGCGATCTCGTAGAGCGCCGTGTCCCCGAAGCCCGGCAATCGCATGAGCGGGCGGGCCTGCGCAGCGGGCGGCCGCGGCGTCAGGAAGTACCGCACCCCGACCCGCCGGAGGAAGCGCGTGCGGGCCTCGGGGCCGGCGTTCGCCAGGTCGACCAGCAGGGCGCTGTACTCTCGCGGCCAGAGCATGGCGAGGTTCGGGGAGACCGCGTCCCGCAGGCCCCACGCCGACGGGAACGTCGCAAACGTCGCCGCGTACACGGCGCCCACCACGGCCCGGGAAGCCGCCGGAGGAGGAGCGACCGCGGCGCCCGGGTCGTCGGGATCGGCGACGCCGAACATCCACGGTGTGCGTCCTCCGATGTAGACGCGGTCGGCGCCGTTCCCGCGCGCCGCGGCGGCCCACGGCGGTTCGCCGAGGAAGTCGGCTCCGAGCGTCGGGTTCAGTCCGCCGTTGGTGACGATCAGATCCGCGGCCACCAGCAGGAGGAGGGCGAAGCGCGGCGCCGCTCCCCGCGGCGCGGCCCAGAGGCCGACGGCGGCGAGCGCGGCGAAGAGCGCGGTACGCCCGAGGGCCGGTGGCAGGGAGCCCATGAGGTAGGCGGCCCCGTCCGCCGGCGCGGGCAGGGCGGCCACGCGGGCGACGCGCTCGAGCGCGGACGCCGCGGCAGCCGGCATGGCCGCCAGGAGCGCGAGGCCTGCCACCGACGCCGCGGCCACGAGGAGCGCCGCCGCGGTTGCGGCGAGGTGGCGCCGGCCACGCCGCCCGGCCGCGAGCGCGTCCCAACCCGCGGCGGCGAGGCAGGCGAGGGCGAGGACCGTGAAGATGGCGTGCTTCGCCGGGTAGCGGAAGGACCGGGCGACCGGGACGGCGGCGAGGAACGCCTGGTGGATGGGCGTGAACCGTCCGAGGGCGAGGAGCAGGAACGCCGCGCCGAGCGCGCACCAGAACAGCCGCCAGCGGCGCGCCCCGCCCCCGAGCGCGCCCACCAGGGCCAGGGCCAGGGCCGCCGTCCCCAGATACGTCGACGCGTAGAGAGGCTCGGAGCCCTCGAGCCCCCGAAGCCAGGGATCGTTCCGGCCCCATGGCCCGCGCAGATCGCCGAAGAGAGGCCAGGCCACGGCTTCGACCAGGCGCAGGGGGTGAAGCGACAGGACGTCCGGCGACACGCCCGTGCCGCGATCCGATAGCCGTGATGCGCGGAACACGGGCAGGAGCTGCGGCGCCGCCAGCAACAGGCCGACGAGACACGCGAAGACGACCCTCACCGCCATGGCCGCGCGCGCGCGGGGCCGGGCGTCGACCGCCGCGCCCGACGCGGCGTACAGAACGGCGGTCACGGCCGTGCCCAGGAACGAGACCGACTCCCCGGCCAGCGCCTGCAGCGCGAACAGGAGCGCGAGGGCCGACATGCGCCGCGGCGCGCTCGAGATGGTGAGCGCGTGGACCGCGGCCAGGACGGCCGGGGCCAGCGCCACCGACCAGGCCATGTTCGGCGAGTTGGCCGTGGAGAGCATCGGTCCCGACAGGGCGAAGACGATCGCGCCGAGGGCGGCGGCCGGCCGTGAAACGTGGTTCCGCAGGAGCGCGAACGTCCCCAGCGCCGCCAGGATCACCGGGGTGGCGACCAGCAGGTTGAAGCCGGGGACGGCCGGCAGCAGACGGAAGAGCAGCGCGGGCGGAAAGAAGGACTGGCGCAGCGGGTCGGCGATGGCCGATTGCCCGAAAGCCACGTAGGGATCCCACAGCGGCAGCCCGCCCCGAAGGAGGCTCGCGCGGGACCAGAGATGGTGCGGCCAGTAGAAGAAGCTCAGGTCGCGAGTGAAGAAGACCCCGGACGGGACGAAGACGCCGCGCATGGCGATCGTGGCACAGGCGACGGCCAGCGCGGGCCAGAGCCAGCCCGGCGGACGGCGCCCGTCCGGCCCGTCAGTCTCGGCGGGCGGAATGGGCCGGGGTGCGGCTCCGCTGGCGCTCCACGGCCTCGGCCACCGCCGCCGCCGCGCGGTCGACCTGGACCTCGGTGGTGGAACGGCCCAGCGAGAACCGGATCGAGGCCTGGACCCGCTCCACGGGCAGGCCCATTCCACGCAGCACGTGCGAGGGCTCCACCGCGCCCGCCGCGCAGGCCGCCCCGGTGGAGACCGCGATGCCCATGAGGTCCAGGGCCATGAGGAGGCTCTCGGCCTCGATCCCCTCGAAGGAGACGTTGGTGGTGTTGGGGACGCGCGGTCCCTCCCCGTTGCGCCGCGTCCCCGGGATGGCGAACAGCTTGTGCTCGAGGCGGTCGCGCAGCGCCTGGAGCCGCGGGGCCTCCGCCCGCAGCTCCTCGCGGGCCAGCGTCGCCGCCCGGCCCAGTCCCACGATCCCGGCCACGTTCTCCGTGCCCGGGCGCCGGTTGCGCTCCTGCGCGCCGCCCCGCGCCCAGGCCCGGAGCCTGGTGCCGCGCCTGATGTAGAGGACGCCGACTCCCTTCGGACCGTAGAACTTGTGGGCGGACAGCGCGAGGAGGTCCACGCCCAGGGCGGACACGTCCAGCGGGACCTTGCCCGCCGCCTGCACCGCATCGCAGTGCACGAGCGCGCCGCGGGCCTTGGCGATCTTCACGACCTCCGACAGAGGCTGCATCACGCCCGTCTCGTTGTTCGCGAGCATCACCGAGACGAGGGCCGTGGCGTCGTCCACCACGGCGCGCAGGCTGTCGAGGTCCAGGACGCCGTCCTGCCCGACGCGCACCGTCTCCACCGGCCAGCCTTCTTCCTGCAGCGCCCTGGCGGTATGGATGACCGCGTGATGCTCCACCGCCGTGTGCACGATCTTGCGCCGCGGGTCCTTCGCCGCGCCGGCGACGCCGCGCAGCGCCATGTTGTCCGCCTCGGTCCCGCTGCCCGTGAACACGATCTCGGACGGGCTGGCCCCGATGAGCGCCGCCACCTGGGCGCGCGCGTCCTCCACCGCGCCGCGGGCGCGCTGGCCGAACCAGTGGAGGCTCGACGGGTTGCCGAAGCCGCTCTCCAGGATGGGGAGCATGGCCTCGAGCACCCGCCGGTCCAGCGGAGTGGTCGCGTTGTGATCGAGGTAGACGCGCTCCACGCGCTCATTCTAGCGCCCGGGACGACGGCGCGGCGAGGTGGCTCGTCTGGATTACAATCCCGCCATGCCACGCAGCCCCAGGCCCCGGCCCCGGCCCGCCGCCCGGAAGCCGCGGCCGCTGGTCGCCCTCCTGACCGACTTCGGCACGCGCGACCACTACGCGGGCGCCGTCAGGGGCGCGGTGCTGGCGGCCTGTCCCGAGGCCACGGTGGTGGACATCACCCACGAGCTGCCGCGCCACGACGTGGCCGCGGGCGCCTATTCGCTGGCGGCCGCCTACAGCGCGTTCCCCCCGGGCACGGTGTTCCTGGCCGTCGTGGACCCGGGCGTCGGCTCGGCGCGGCGGGCGATCGCGCTCGAGGCCGGCGGCTACCGGTTCGTCGGGCCCGACAACGGGATCTTCACCCACGTCCTGGCGGAGCATCCCGGCGCGCGCGTGCGCGAGATCAAGAACCCGCGGCTCCACCGGCCCGACGCCTCCAATACCTTCCACGCGCGGGACGTGTTCGCGCCGGTGGCCGCCCACCTGGCCCGCGGCGCGGCCATGAGCGAGCTCGGCCCTCCCGTGCGCGACCCCGTGGTCGTGGCCCAGGAGTCCGTCCGGCAGGTGGGGAAGTCGGAGTGGGAGGCGGCGGTCGTGGACGTGGACGGCTTCGGCAACCTCACGACCAACCTTTCGGGCGCGGAGCTGACGCGCATCCTGAAGGCCCTCGACGGCGATCCCACGCACCTCGTGGTGGTGGTCGAGGGCATGGTCCTGCCCCTCGTGCGGACCTATGCGGACGTGGCGGAGGGCGAGCCGTGCGCGCTCATGGGCAGCAGCGGGCGGCTGGAGATCGCCGTGCACCGCGACAGCGCGGCGCGGCTGCTCGGAGCGCCGAAGGGGGCGCCGGTCCGCTTGCGCGTGGCGCTGGCCCGGGGCGGCTCGCATGCGTGAGGTCGTGGTGGCCGGCGCCGTGCGGACGCCGATCGGCAAGTTCGGCGGGGCCCTGGCGTCGTTGACCGCCGCCCAGCTCGGAGCGGCCGCCGCCCGTGAGGCCCTGTCCCGCGCCGGCCTGGAGCCGCGGCAGGTGGACGAGGCGCTTTTCGGGTGCGCGCGGCAGGCGGGCACCGGCCCCAACGTGGCGCGGCAGGTGGCCTGGCGCGCGGGGATACCGCAGGAGACCCCCGCATTCACGATCAACATGGCCTGCGGCAGCGGCCTGAAGGCCATCGACCTGGCCTACCGGGCGGTGCGCGACGGCGACGCGGAGGTGGTGCTCGCCGGCGGAACGGAGTCCATGAGCCGCGTGCCCTACCTCCTGACCGGCGCCCGGTGGGGCTATCGGATGGGGGACCAGCCGGCCGTGGACGGCATGTACCAGGACGGCTTCCTCTGCCCGCTGTCGGAGAAGGTCATGGGGGAGACCGCGGAGCGCCTGGCGGAGATGTACAAGATCCCGCGCGAGGAGCAGGACGCCTTCGCGCTGCGCAGCCAGCAGCGCGCGGCCAAGGCCGCCGCCGCCGGGCGCTTCGACGACGAGATCGTACCCGTGCGGGTCGCCGTCAAGGGCGGCGAGGCGGAGGTGCGGCACGACGAGCACGTGCGGCCCGACTCGACGCTCCAGGCCCTCGCGCGCCTGCCTCCCGTCTTCAAGGAGGAGGGCGGCACCGTCACCGCCGGCAACTCCTCCGGCATCACCGACGGCGCAGCGGCCATGGTCGTGCTCTCGGCCGAGCGCGCGGCGGCGCTGGGCGTGGAGCCCATGGCCAGGGTGGTGGGAATGGCCGCGGCGGGCGTGGACCCGAACGTGATGGGCATCGGTGTCGTGCCCGCCACGCGGCGGCTCCTGGAGAAGACCTCCCTGCGGACGGAGGACCTGGACCTCGTGGAGATGAACGAGGCCTTCGCGGCGCAGGTGCTCGCCTGCGACCGGGAGCTGCGCATAGGTCCCGAGCGCCTGAACGTGAACGGAGGGGCCATCGCCCTGGGGCATCCCATCGGCGCCACCGGCGCGCGCATCTCGGTCACGCTCCTGCACGAGATGGCCCGCCGCAAGGCGCGCCGCGGCCTGGCCACGCTCTGCATCAGCGGCGGCATGGGAATGGCGGCGGCTTTCGAGGGCCTCTGATGGAAGACATGCTGGACGCCGACGTCCCCGCCGCGCCGCGTTCGTACGCCTTCATCCAGTTCTCCACCGGGGACGGGGTGGCGCGCCTCGTCCTCAACCGCGCGCCCGCCAACGTGCTCTCGGTGGAGGTCCTGTCCGAGGTCAACCACGCGCTCGAGTCCCTGGAGTACCAGCGCGAGGTGAAGCTCCTCGTCCTCTCGGCGACGGGGAAGTACTTCTCGGCGGGCTTCGAGCTGCAGGACCACCTCGGGGACCGGGCCTACATGATGCTCGAGGAGTTCCGCAAGGTCTTCGAGCAGCTGGGCAAGTTCGACAAGCCCACCCTGGCGGTCGTGGCGGGTCCCGCCCTCGGCGCGGGCAGCATCCTGGCCGCGGGCTGCGACGTCGTGCTGGCGGGGGCCAGCGCCCGCTTCGGCCATCCCGAGATCAAGGGCGGCGTCTTCAACCCCGTGGCCGCCGCGCTCCTGCCCCGCCTGGTCGGCCGGAAGAAGGCCTTCGAGATGATCCTGGGCGGGGGACTGCTGACCGCGGCGGATGCGGAGAAGATCGGCCTGGTGTCGCGCGTGCTTCCGGACGAGAAGCTGGAGGCCGAGGCCGCGGCCTTCGTCCAGCGCTTCCAGGAGGGCAGCGCTCCCATCCTGCAGCTGACCCGGCGCGCGGTGGCGGGCGGCCTGGACCTGCTGCTGCCCGACGCGTTGCGCCACGCCGAGGACGTCTACCTGAACCAGCTCATGGCCACCGAGGACGCCGAGGAAGGCCTGAAGGCAGTGATGGCCAAGCGCAAGCCGGCCTGGAAGGACAAATGATCGATTTCGAGCTGTCCGAAGAGCACCGCGCGGTCGAGCAGGCGGTGAGGGAGTGGGCGGCGGGCGAGGTCGCGCCGAAGATCCACGACCTCGACCGCGAGCATCGATTCGAGCGCGGCTTCCTGAAGGGGATGGCCGACCTGCACCTGCTCGGCATCTGCATCCCCGAGCAGTACGGCGGCGCGGGCATGGACTACATCAGCCTGGGCCTCGTCTCCGAGGAGCTGGAGTACGTGGACACCCACCTGCGGGTGATCATGTCCGTCCACGTCGGCCTCAACTGCATGACCCTCATGTGCTGGGGGAACGAGCAACAGAAGAAGAAGTACCTCGTGCCCCAGGCGAAGGGCGAGAAGATCGCGACCTACGGCCTGACCGAGCCCAACGCGGGATCGGACGCGGTGGGCATCCAGTCCACGGCGGTCCGCAAGGGCGATCGCTACGTCCTGAACGGCGAGAAGGTGTGGATCAGCCTGGCCGACGTGGCCGACCACTTCCTGGTCATCGCCTGGACGGATCAGGACAAGAAGAAGGCCCGCGACCACAGCGGGCTCTCGGCCTTCATCGTGGAGCGGTCCTTCAAGGGGTTCAGCTCCTACACCATCAAGGAGAAGTGGGGGATCCTGGCCGGGAACACCGGCGGCTTCTCCATGGACAACGTCGAGGTCCCGGCCGAGAACCGGCTGGGCGAGGAGGGCGAAGGGTTCCGGGTGGCCATGTTCGCGCTGGAGAACGGCCGGTACACCGTGGCGGCGGGGGCCACGGGACTGATCCGGGCCTGCCTGGACGCCTCGGTCAAGTACGCGCGGGAGCGCAAGACCTTCGGCCAGCCCATCGGCGAGCACCAGCTCGTGAAGGAGATGATCGCCGAGATGGTCTCCGACTACGACGCGAGCCGGCTGCTCTGGCTGCGGGCGGGCTGGCTGAAGAACGAGGGCAAGCGCAACACGCGGGAGACGTCCCTGGCCAAGTGGTTCGCCACCGTCAAGAGCGAGCGCGCGGCCTCCGACGCGGTCCAGATCCACGGCGGCAACGGGTATTCCGACGAGTACCCCGTGGGCCGGTTCTACCGGAACTGCAAGGCCGCGGTGATCTACGAGGGTACCCGCGAGATCCACAAGGTGATGCAGGCGGACTACGCGCTGGGCTACCGTCAGGACAAGCCCCGCCGCGTCGAGCTGCCGGCCTACAAGCGGTGACGGGGCGCGCCCCCGTCGCCTTCAGAGGGAGAGCCTGACCCATGCATCGTGACGACCTATCCCTGGAGTTCGTGAGGGTCGTGGAGCGCGCGGCCATCGCCGCCGCGCGAACCATGGGCCAGGGCGACCGGAAGTACGCCGACCAGGTGGCCGTGGAGGCCATGCGCAAGGAGATGGAGAGCCTCGACATCGAGGGCGTCATCGTCATCGGCGAGGGCGAGCGCGACGAGGCCCCCATGCTCTTCATCGGCGAGAGGGTGGGCAAGGGCGGCGACCCCGTGGACATCGCGGTGGACCCGCTCGAGGGCACGAACCTCTGCGCCACCGGCGCCAACAACGCCATCGCGGTCCTGGCCGCCTCCGAGAAAGGAGGCCTCCTGAACGCGCCCGACATCTACATGGAGAAGCTCGTGGTCGGCCCCTCCTCGCGCGGGAAGGTGGACATCAACGCCCCCGTCGAGCAGAACCTGAAGGCCATCGCGGGCGCCCTGGACCGCGAGATCCACGACCTGGTCGTGATCGTCCTGGACCGGCCCCGCCACGAACGGCTCATCGCGGACATACGCAAGGCGGGGGCCCGGATCAGGCTCATCGGGGACGGCGACCTTTCCGCCGGTATCACCGCCGCGGTGGTCGGCAGCGGGGTGCACGCGGTCATGGGCACGGGGGGCGCCCCCGAAGGGGTCCTCACGGCGGCGGCCATGCGCTGCCTGAACGGTGAGATCCAGGCCCGCCTGGTCCCGACCAAGCCTTCCGACAAGGACAGATTGAAGAAGATGGGGATCGAGAGCCTGGACAAGGTCTACAAGACGGAGGACCTGGCCCCGGGCAAGAACGTCATCTTCGCCGCGTGCGGCGTGACCGAAGGCTCTCTTCTTAAAGGAGTGCGTTACTTCGGAGACGGTATCCGCACGCAGACGTTGGTGATGATGACCATACCCCACCAGGTCCGCTTCATCGACACGATCCACGCGACCGACGATCCGGACGTCAAGATCCGGTTCTAGAAAACACCCCTGCCTGCCCGCCGGCAGGGGCGCAGTGTGAGGCCCCTCACACTGCCAGAGTCTAGTCGCGGTCGTGACTTACCGGGATACCCCTCATTTTTTGCTTGACACCCGGGTGACGCTTTGCTAGGTTCACCCAGCACTTTAACTATCTTTCGTAAGTTCGTGCGTCGTCTCGGTTCGCTGGGGCAGTGGCCGCTCCGCTCGGGTGAGCGCGGTCGCAGACAGTCGCCGACTGAAGGAGAGAGGCTCTCGTGGGTCTGTTCGGCAAGTCGAAGGGGCTGGTGGGACTCGACATCGGATCTTCGGCGATCAAGGCCGTGGAGCTGAAGTCAGGCGGGAAGGGAACGTCCGACTACCAGCTCCTGAACATCGGGATGGAGCCGCTGCCGCCCGAGGCCATCGTCGACGGCGCCATCATGGACTCGGGCGCGGTCATCGACGCCATCCAGCGCCTGTTCAGCGCCCACAAGATCAAGACGAACGACGTGGCCACCAGCGTCTCGGGCAACGCCGTCATCGTCAAGAAGATCAGCCTCCCCCAGATGAGCCCGGAGGAGCTGGCCGAGTCCATCCACTGGGAGGCCGAGCAGTACATTCCCTTCGACATCCAGGATGTCTCGCTGGACTACGAGGTCATCGAGGGCGGCGGGACGGGCGGGAACATGGACGTCCTGCTCGTGGCGGTGAAGAAGGACAAGATCAGCGACTACACCTCCGCCATCAGCCAGGCCGGCAAGAACCCGGCCATCGTGGACGTGGATGTGTTCGCCCTCCAGAACTGCTACGAGGTGAACTACGGCGTGGACCCCGGCAAGGTCGTGGCCCTCCTGAACGTGGGGGCCTCGATCATGAACATCAACATCGTGAAGGGGGCCACGTCGATCTTCAACCGCGACATCGCGGTGGGCGGGAACCAGTACACCGATGCCATCCAGAAGGACCTGAACCTGTCCTTCGATCAGGCCGAGACCCTCAAGAAGGGCGGGCAGGTCGAGGGCGCGTCCCGGGAGAGCCTGGCCCCGATCCTCCAGGCCGTCTCGGAGAACATCGCGCTCGAGATCCAGAAGACGTTCGACTTCTTCAAGGCCACGAGCTCGGAGGACCGCATCGACCGCATCTTCCTGGCGGGCGGGACCTCCAAGGTCCGCGCCCTGCAGGAGCTCCTGACCGACCGGTTCGATGCCGGCGTCGAGATCATGAACCCGTTCAACAACGTGACCTACAACCCGCGGGACTTCGACCCCGACTTCATCGCCGAGATCGGACCCTCGGCCGCTATAGCGGTCGGGCTAGCGGCCCGAAAGGTGGGCGACCGATGATCCGCGTCAACCTCACCGGCGCCGAGCGTGCGGCGCAGAAGAGGACGAAGGTCTCCACGCCCGGCACCCCGGGCGCGGTCCAGGCCTACCTCTTCATGGCGCTCTTCGCCGGTGGCGCCGCCCTCGTGTGCGCAGGACTCTGGTGGTGGCAGTCGGCCAAGATCCGGGACCTGGACAGCCGGATCCTCGTGGCCGAGAAGCGCCAGAAGGAGCTGCAGGCCATCAAGATCCAGGTGGACGCCCTGGAGGCCAAGCGCGCCACCTTCCAGAAGAAGGTGGATCTCATCGAGCGCCTGAAGGCCGAGCAGACGGGCCCGGTCCACATGCTGGACGAGATCTCGAAGTCCCTGCCCGACTTCGTATGGCTCACGGCGATGGACCAGACGGGCGCCAACGTGAAGTTCACGGGCGAGAGCACGGGGCTGACCTCGATCGCGGACTTCATCGCGGCCCTGGAGCGCAGCGGCTGGTTCCCCACCGTGGACCTGGCCAGCAGCGTGGAGGCCAACAACATCGTCACCTATGTGCTGAACTCCACCTTCATGAACCCGGAGGTGCGGGCCAAGCAGCTGGCCGCCGCAGCCGCCAACAAGCCCATACCCGGGTCCACGGCCTCGCAGGCCGCGGCGCCGAAGCGGTAGGGAGGAGAGCGCCATGGCCGATAACGCCCTTACGAGGCTCTCCCTGGGAGGACAGCTCGCTGCCTCCATCGTGGCGGCCGCAGTCATCGGCGGGGCCTTCTGGTACTTCTACATGTCCCCCGCGGTCGAAGAGGAGAACAAGAAGCGGACCAAGCTCGAAGCCCTGGAGAAGGAGATCCGCGCGCTGGAGGTGACCGCCAACAAGCTCCAGGAGTTCCAGCGCGAGGTGGCGCTGCTCGAGGCGAGGCTGGAGACCCTGAAGCGGATCCTCCCCCAGACCAAGGAGACGCCGGACCTGATGCGGAAGATCCAGGCCCTGGCCTCCCAGTCCAACCTGCTGATCCGGAAGTTCAACCCCAGCACGCCGGTGAACAAGGAGTTCTACCAGGAGTGGCCGATCACCGTCGAGGTGGAGGGCACGTATCACAACCTCGGCATGTTCTTCGACCGCGTGGGCCGGTTGCCCCGCCTGGTCAACGTCGGCAACCTGAAGGTCAAGTCGCAGCAGAAGCAGACGGCCTCCAACACCATCACCGCCGGCTGCGTGGCCACCACCTTCGTCTACGTGGAGACCCCGCCGACACCGCCGGGAGCGCCTGGAAGACCGGGGGCGCCGGCCGCCCCGGCGAGACGCTGATGAGGATCGTCACCATGAGGCCAAGCCTCTCCGCCTTCGCCGTCCTGGCCTTCGCCGCCTTCGCGGCGGCGCAGGCGCCCTCGCCGGCGCCACCGGCCGCCGCGCCTGCGGCCGGCGGGCCGGACACCGTGAAGTCGATCCTCGAGCAGGGCCTCGAGCCGCCGCCGGGCGGCTACACGTACAACCCCCAGGGCCGGCGAGATCCGTTCGTGAGCCTGCAGAAGCCCGTGGAGGCCAACCGCGGACCGGGCAGCCGCCCGCCGGGCGTCAAGGGCTTCCTGATCCAGGAGGTCGCCCTCAAGGGAATCGTCAGGGACAAGAGCGGATACATCGCGATCCTCCTGGGCACCGACGGCAAGTCGTACTTCGTCCGCGTGGGCGACAGGCTCTTCGACGGCGTGGTCACCGCGATCGACGCGGCCAACATCACGTTCCGGCAGGAAGTGACCGACCCTCTGTCCCCCGTCAAGAGCCGCGACGTCAAGAAGAGCCTGTATCCGTCCGAGGAGATTAGGTAATGAGAGCCAAGCCTGCTTGGGCCCTCCTGATCGCGGCCTGCGTGGCGCCCTTCGTCCGGGACGCCGCCCTGGCCCAGGATCGGACCCCCACCGCCATCGCGAACATCCGGCAGGAGAGCACTGACCGCTCGACCCGGCTGTTCGTGGACTGCACCGGCCCGGTGGCCTACACCTACTACAGCCCCGACCCGCTGACCCTCGTGGTCGACATCCCGGAGGCCGACGCCTCCCAGGTGGCGCCCAAGATCGCGGTCGGGACCAAGGAGGTGGAGTCCGTGCGCGTCACCAGCATGGCGCGGGCGGACGGGCACAACCTCGCGCGGCTGGAGGTGCGCCTGGCCAGCCTCGTCCCGTACCAGATCTACTCCAAGGACAAGAGCCTGAACCTGGTGTTCGAGCGGCCCGCCGCCGCCGAGGCCAAGGCCCCCGCGCCCGCGCCGGCGGAACCCGAGACGAAGGTCGCCGCCGCGGCCGAGACCGCGCCGCCGGCCACCGAGGAGCCCTGGCCGGCCCCCGCAGCCGAGCCGCCGCAAGAGCAGCCGGCCGCGCCGCCCGCGGTCGTGGAAGCGGCTCCGGCCCCGCCCGTCCATGCGGTCCGGGCCTCCCGGATCCTGGGCCTGACCTACGCCGACGAGAAGGGGCAGCTCGCCTTCACGGTGAAGGCGGACGGCAGCCTCCGCTATCAGGACTTCTTCCTCGGCAACCCGGACCGGCTGGTCATCGACTTCGCGGACGTCTCCAGCCGCTCGCCGGTGCGCAACCTGGACGTCAACAACGGGCCCGTGCGCAAGGCGCGCCTGGCCCAGTTCAGCGCCAGCTCCCCCAAGGTGGCGCGCCTGGTGCTCGACCTGTCCGCCCGCGCCCCGTACCGGATCGTGGAAGGGTCGGATGGGGTGAAGATCCTGTTCGGCGAGGGCCAGACTCCGATGCCTGCTCCGCTGGCGGCCCTGCGTCCGGAGCCCGAGCCTGCGTCCGCGGTCCTGATGCCGGCCGCCGCCACGCTGCCGGCGCCGGCCGCTCCGCTGCCCGCGCTGCCGGGTCCCGCGCCGGCCGCGATGCCCGACCCGCAGATCGTGCCGGCCGGCCTCGAGCCGACGACGGTGGCGGGCGGGCAGAAGATCTACACCGGCCACCCGATCAGCCTGGACTTCAAGGACGGCGACCTCCAGGACATCTTCCGGCTGTTCGCGGACATCAGCGGCCTGAACGTGGTGGTGAACCCCGGCGTCTCCGGCAAGGTCACGCTGAAGCTGACCGAGGTGCCGTGGGACCAGGCCCTGGACCTCATCCTCAAGACCAACGGCCTCGGCTACACGCTCGAGGACAACGTCATCCGCATCGCCAAGCTGTCGGACCTGCAGAAGGAGGAGCAGGAGCGGCGGAAGCTGGCGGAGGAGAAGGCGCTGGCCGGCGATCTCCTGGTCCAGAACTTCAGGCTCTCGTACGCCAAGGCCAAGGACCTGGAGCCCACCGTCAAGAAGGTGGCCCTCTCGCCCCGCGGCCAGATCATCACCGACGACCGCACCAACACGATGATCATCACGGACCTCGCCGTCAACCTGGAGAAGACGCGGGGCCTGATCGCGGACCTGGACCGGGCCACGCCGCAGGTCGAGATCGAGGCCCGGATCGTGGTCACCAGCCGCACGTTCCTCCAGCAGTACGGTATCCAGTGGGGCTTCCTGAACCAGCAGACTGCGGCCTTCGGGAACACCACCAGCCTGGCCTTCCCGAACTCGATCGTGCTCAATGGAGCACCGACCGGCAACGGTACCGGCGGCCTGCCGGCCAACCAGAACGGCTCGCTCTCCAGCGAGGGCGGGATCGGCCCGGCGACCCGGGGCTACGCGGTCAACCTGCCGGCCTCCGCGTTCAACTCGGCCATCGGCATCAGCCTGGGCAATATCCTCGGCAACTTCAGCATCGACGCCGCGCTGACCGCGCTGGAGAACTCGGGCCGCAGCCGCACGCTCTCCACGCCCAAGGTCACCACCCAGAATAACCAGCCCGCCGAGATCAAGCAGGGCGTGCAGATCCCGATCCAGACCATCGCCAACAACACCGTGACCGTCATCTTCAAGGACGCCGTGCTGACCCTGAAGGTGACGCCGCAGATCACCGAGGCGGGCACGGTCATCCTGACCCTCGAGGTCGAGAACAACTCGCCCGACTTCTCGCGGCAGATCGGGACGGGCGCCACCGCGGTGCCGCCGATCAACACCCAGTCCGCCAAGACCATCGTCCTCGTGCGGGACGGGGCCACGGCGGTCATCGGCGGGATCTACCAGAGCACGGAGGAGAACGCGCGCGCCCAGACCCCGTGGCTGGGCAACCTGCCGATCCTGGGCTACCTGTTCCGCAACCGCACCCTCCGGACCGCCAACCAGGAGTTGATGATTTTCGTGACTCCGCGCATCATTAAAGGTTGAGGCGATGGGTACGAGAGTCGTCAGGGCGTCTGGAAACCAGTCGTGGAGGAGGAGCATGAAGTCTCAGAAGTTGGTCCTTATCTTCGTGGCCTCGCTGGCAGCGGCCGGGTGCACCCCGGACTGGGCCACCGACAACGCGACGCCCTTCATCATGGAGATCGCCAGCATCACGGGCACGAGCGTCTCGAGCAGCTCCGGGCAGGGCGGCGAGATCCGCTCGGACGTGCTGACGAGCGGCAGCGTCTTCAACGATGACGCGGTCGTCGCCGTCAACGTGCTGCGCAAGAACAACAACCCCGACCTGGGCACCAGCCCGCTCGAGCACGTCTACCTGGACCGCTACGAGGTGGTTTACTTCCGGACCGACGGCCGCAACACGGAAGGGGTCGACGTGCCCTACCGGATCACCGGGCCGCTCGGCAACCTGCGCTTCCACACGGCGGGCCCGGGAGGACAGGGCGAGATCGAGCAGACCGTCAACATCACGATCGTGCGCCACACAGCCAAGCTGGAGCCGCCCCTGAGCAACCTGCGCGGCATCTTCATCGCGGGCTCGGCGGGCAACCCCACGGATCCCTTCGTGGTCCCCGGACAAGGGATCATCTATACCGTGGCGGAGATCACGATCCACGGCCATACGATCCAGGGCGATGGGCTGGAGGCGAAGGGCCGCGTGCAGGTGGCCTTCGCTGACTTTGCCGATCCGGCGGGAGGAGGAGGCGACGAGTGAGCGCGAGGATGATCGTGGACACGCTTCACAGGGTGCGGACCCGCAGGGGTCTGGCCTGCCTGGGCCTGGGCCTCTCCCTGGCGATCGCGGGGTGCGGCCTTGACGACGTCGACGTGCCGGACCTCGACGGGCCCTCCACGTTCGGCCAGGCGATCACGATGACGGTGACGCCGGACGTGATCACGGCCGACGGCCTCAGCACCGCCTTCGTGCAGGCGGAGCTGCGCGACCAGAACGGCCGCACGCTGGCCGACCGCGAGATACTGTTCGTGACGGCGGACAACCTGGGGCGGCCGGCGGACATCGGCCTGTTCTTCGACCTCAACGGCAACCGGCTGGGCGCCACGGATGCGATCGTCCGGACCAACGGGAACGGCGTGGCCCAGATCATCTACCTGGCACCACCCCGCACGGACGCCACGGCCAACCAGAGCGTCCTGATCACCGCGCGCCCGGTGGGCACCGACTTCAACGGGGCGTTCTACCGCTCGGTGCGCCTCGAGCTGCGGTCGGCCGAGCCTCGGATCTTCCCGGCGGTCCCGCTCTGCACCGCGCAGGGCGCGCCGCCGCCGCCGTTCTGCAACAACCCGCCCAGCGGTACGTTCATCTTCGAGGCGCCCGACGGGTTCAAGCCGGGCAGGTCCATCCTGTTCCAGGCCACCTGCGCGGACGTGGACGGCACCATCGTGAGATACGAGTGGTTCTTCGGCGACGGGACGCCGCCGGTGTACTTCCCCGACACGAACCACGTCTTCAAGTTCGCGGGGATCTACACTGTCCAGCTCCGGTGCACCGACGACGATGGGGCCCAGGGCGTGGGGAGTACCATCCTCACGATTCAGTAGGCGGGGCGGCTTTGGCGCCAAAGGTCCCAGGTCCGCGTGGACCTGGGACCATTTCTTTCTGAGGGAGCGTGGCCGGCAACCCGAGGATCGACGATCTCCGCCGGCGGCTGGAGAAGGATCCGGGCTCCCGGCTCTTCGCCCAGCTCGCGGAGGAGCTGCGCAAGGACGGTGACCTCGAGGAGGCCATCAACGTCTGCCGCGAGGGCCTGAAGAGGCAGCCCGCCTACCCCTCGGCGCGCATGACCCTGGGCCGCGCGCTCTTCGATACGGGGGACCTGGCCGCGGCGCGGGCCGAGTTCGAGACGGTCCTGAAGGGCGCGCCCGACAACATCCTCGCCAGCCGGCTGCTGGCGGAATCCCTCGAGGGGCTCGGCGACCTCCAGGGCGCGGCCAGGCAATACAAGACGACGCTGGCGCTGGCCCCCGGCGACAAGCAGGTCCAGGCGCACCTGGACGCGCTGGAGAAGGGGCTCAAGGCCGGCGGTACCGCGGCGCCCGCGCCGGCGCCACGGCCGCCCGTCGCCAGCGTGACGCCGCCGACCATCATCATGGCGCCGCCCTCGCCGCCGTCCGCGGCATCCGCGGCCACCGTCCGGGCCCCGCGGCCCCCGGAGCTCACGGCGGACACGTCGCCGGACAAGTTCCCGATGCCCGAGCCGGAGCCTTCGCCGCCCCCGCCGGTACAGAGGGACTACGCGCCGATTCCGCTCGTGGCGGCGGACGAGACCTTCGAGCTCGAGGCCGCGCACGAGTCGCCGGCGACGCGGGTGGGCGGGGGAGCCGGCGCGGCGGGCGCGGACTGGGTGGTGGGCGTGGCCATGCCGATGCCGGCCGAGCCACCGGCCGCGGCGCCTCCGGTGGGCGAGGCGTTCCCCATGCCCGACGAGACCCTCATCGAGGAGCCGAAGGCTTCGCCGGCTCCCCGGGAGGAGACGGCGTTCGAGCTGGAGCAGCCATACGAGAGCCCGGTCACGCAGTGGGCCACGCCGTCGCCGCCGCCCGCCGCGGAGGAGCCCCGTCCGCCGGCAGAGCCGGCCACGGACTTCGCCGAGGAGTTCGCGCCTCCCGAGCCGCCGCCGCGGCCCATCGGCGCGCCTCTGGACCTTCCGCCGCTGCCTGCGGAGCCGCCGCCGCCTCTTTCGCCGCCACCACCGGCCGCGGCCGTGCCCGAGCCGCCGATCGAGGCGGCTCCGGCTCCTTTGTCGTTCGAGCCGCCTCCGCCTGCACCGCCGATCGAGGCCGCACCCGCACCCGCACCGGCGGCGCCCTTCGAACCGCCTCCCGCCGAGCCCGCCCCGCCCGAGCCTGATCTGTCGTCCGCCACGCTGGCCGAGCTCTATTTCAACCAGGGCTTCACCGACAAGGCGCTGGATGTCTACCGCCAGCTCCTGGACCGGGAGCCCGGCAACGAGAGGGCGCGGGCGCGGACTGCCGAGCTGGAGGCCCTGGACCGACACCTTCGCGCCGAGGAGGCCCGCGGCCCGCAGCCCGAGCCCGGCGCCGCCGCCGACCCCGCCGCCGCGCGCCGGAAGGCGATCGAGCGTACCATCGCCCGCCTGGAGGCCATGCTGGCCGCGGTGAAGAAGGAGCAGCCATGAGCGGCTTTTCGGACGCGCTCAAGAAGGTGGCGGCGCGGGTACCCGAGACGCAGATGCTGATCGTCATGGCCAGCGACGGCATCCCGATCGAGAAGCTCATCGTGCGGCCGGACCCCGACCTGGAGGCCGTGGCCGCGGAGTACACGACGCTGCTGCGGGCCAGCTCCAACACGGCCAGCGACACCGGCCTCGGAGACCTCCGGGAGCTCTCCGTCGTGACGGAGAAGATGGTCGCGGTCATCGTCGCCATCACCGCGGAGTACTTCCTGTTCGCGTCGCTGGCCCCCGGCGCCCTCCTGGGCCGCGCCCGCTTCGCCCTGCGCATGGCCGGGATCGCGCTGGAGAAGGAGTTCGAGTAGTCCGGCCGCGCTCCGGCGAACGATTGACAAGCGCGCGCGGGGCCGGGAATAATGGCTTTTCTTCCCCGAGTCCGTAAGCGCAGCCCGAGGGACGCCAAGGAGGCTCGTTGGACCTCAAGGAGCTGAAGGAAATCCTCCAGATCCTCGAAGAGAAGGAGATCGCCGAGTTCGAGCTCGAGGAGGAGGGGATGAAGCTGCGGATCCGCAAGGCGACCGCGGTCTCGTCCAACCACGCGGCGGGCCCGGCCCCCGCGGCCCCCTTCGTGAGCCTCGTGCCCCATCCGGCCGCCCCGGCCGCGGTCACCTCTGCCGCCGGTCCCGCGTCGGGTGCCGCTCCCGTCGCGCCGGAGGCATCCGACCTCGTGGTCGTGCGGAGCCCGATGGTGGGGACCTTCTTCCGGGCCCCCGACCCGAACTCGCCGCCCTTCGTGAACACCGGCGACCGGGTCAAGGTCGGGCAGGTGCTGTGCATCATCGAGGCCATGAAGCTCATGAACGAGATCGAGGCCGAGGTGGCGGGGGAGATCGCGAAGGTGCACCACGAGAACGGCCAGCCCGTGCAGTACGGCGAGGCCCTCTTCAGCATCCGACCCGACCGCTAGCCCGCGGGTGGCGGCCGGGTCCTCGCGTCCTCTGACATGTTCAAGAAGATCCTGATCGCCAACCGTGGCGAGATAGCCCTGCGGGTCATCTGGGCCTGCAAGGAGCTCGGGATCAAGAGCGTGGCCGTCTACTCCGAGGCCGACCACGAGAGCCTCCACGTCCGCTTCGCCGACCAGGCGGTGTGCATCGGCCCGGCCCGGAGCATCGAGTCGTACCTGAACATCCCGGCCATCATCTCCGCCGCGGAAGTGACGGGCGCCGACGCCATCCACCCCGGCTACGGCTTCCTCTCCGAGTCCAGCTACCTCGCCGAGATCTGCGAGGCCTGCCACATCAAATTCATCGGCCCCGGGCCCCAGGCCATGCGGCTCATGGGCGACAAGAGCCGGGCCCGCAAGGCCATGCAGAAGGCGGGCGTGCCCGTCCTGCCGGGATCCGGGGTGCTCGAAGACGAGGAGAAGGCGGTCAAGGCGGCCAAGGACATCGGCTTCCCGGTGATGCTCAAGGCCTCCGCGGGCGGCGGCGGCCGCGGGATACGGATCGTCCGCACGGCGGCGGAGGTGGTGCCCGCCTTCCGGGCCGCGCAGGCCGAGGCCGCGGCCGCCTTCGGCGTCCCCGACGTCTACATCGAGAAGTACCTGCAGGCGCCCCGCCACATCGAGATCCAGGTCATCGCCGACACGCGCGGCAACGTGGTCCACCTGGGCGAGCGGGAATGCTCGATCCAGAGGCGCCACCAGAAGCTGGTGGAGGAGGCTCCCTCGCCCGTCGTGAACGACAAGCTGCGCCGGCGCATGGGGGGCGCGGCCGTGGATGCCGCCAAGGCCGTCCAGTACGTCAATGCGGGGACCATCGAGTTCCTCCTCGACGGCTCCGGCAACTACTACTTCATGGAGATGAATACCCGCATCCAGGTCGAGCACGGGGTGACCGAGCTGATCACCTTCCGGGACCTCGTGAAGGAGCAGATCCGCGTGGCCGCGGGGGAGCCGCTCTCCTTCGCGAGCAAGGACCTCGTGTTTTCGGGCCATGCCATCGAGTGCCGCATCAACGCCGAGGACCCGGTGACCTTCGTGCCCTCCCCGGGGATCGTGCGGCACCTCAACCTGCCCGGCGGTCCCGGGGTCAGGATCGACACGTTCCTGCACGACGGGTGCGAGGTCCTGCCCTTCTACGACAGCCTGGTCGCCAAGCTCATCGCCCACGGGAGGGACAGGGCCGAGGCCATCGCGCGCATGCGGCGGTGCCTGGACGTCTTCGTGGTCGAGGGGATCAAGACCAACGTCGCCCTCCACCGGCGCATCATGGACGACCCCGACTTCCGGGCGGGGCGCATGGACACCAGCTTCATGGAGCGGTTCCTGCCCGAGAAGAAGGCGGCGCCGGTGGCGCGCTGAGCGCGGTCACGCTCCCGCCCCGGCCCTTCGTCTATCCCGTCCTCGACGCGGCCCTGCTCGGGGGCCGTCCCGCCGGCCCCGCCGTGGCGGCGGCGCTGCGGGGCGGGGCGCGCCTGGTCCAGGTTCGGGCCAAGGACCTTCCCGCCCGCGCCCTGCTCGCCCTGGCGCGCGAGGGCGTGGCGTCGGCCCGCGCGCAGGGCGGCCTGCTGCTCGTCAACGACCGGCCCGACGTCGCGCTCCTGGCCGGGGCCGACGGCGCCCATCTGGGACAGGAGGACCTGCCGCCGCGGGACGCCCGGCGGGCCCTGCCAGCGTCCGCGCTCCTGGGCCTCTCCACCCACGACGACGGCCAGGTGGAGGCCGCGTCCGGCGAGCCGGTGGACTACGTCGCCATCGGCCCCGTCTTCCCGACGAGCACCAAGGAGGACGCCCGGCCCACCGTCGGCCTGGACGGGGTCCGGTCGGCGAGGGCGCGGACACGGCTCCCGCTGGTTGCCATCGGCGGCATCACCGCCGACAACGCGCGCGCCGTGATCGAAGCCGGGGCGGACGGCGTCGCGGTGCTCTCCGCGGTGCTGGCCGGCGACGACGTCGAGGCCGCCGTGCGCCGGCTGCGCGCCGCCGTCGGGGACACGGGTTGACGACGGCGCCCGTGGCCCCGCCGGAGCCGCGGCGGCGCGGCGCGGCGGGGGACGCGTGGTCCATGGCCGTGGCCGCGGCGGCCGCGCTGCTGCCGCACCTGGCGGCGCTCCTGCCGCTGCGGTCGTACTACTTCCGCGACTTCACGGTGACGTTCTACCCGCTCCGGCTCTTCCAGGCCCGCGAGCTTCGCGCCGGGCGCTGGCCCTTCTGGAACCCGTACATCCAGGAGGGGACCTTCGCGCTGCCCGTGGCGTATCCCCCCGACCTTCTCCACGTGATCTGGCCGGGCCCCGCCGCCGTCTCCTGGCTGCTCACATTGCACTTCGCGGTGGCGGCCGTCGCCGCGCACTGGCTGGCCCGGGAGCTGGGGGCGAGCCGCAGGGCCGCCGCCGTGGCCGGCGCCTTCTATGCCCTCGGCGGGCTCGCGCTCTCGTCCCTCGACCTCTACGTCTTCCTGCAGGCCCTCGCCTTGGCGCCGCTGGTCATCGGGGGGATCCGCCGGGCGGCAATCCGCGGCGGCCGCTCCATCCCGCTGGGCGCGGTCTTCCTGGCGCTCTCCCTGACCACGCTGGCCCTCGAGTTCGTCCTCCAAGCCGTGCTGCTGGGCCTGCTCCTGGGCTTGGCCGCGCGGCCGGGAGCGTCGGCGTTGAAGCGGATGACGGTGACGGTGGCGGTCGGCGTCGGCCTGGCGGGCTTTCCCATCGCGGTGGTCCTGGGCCTGGTGGGCCAGACCGTCCGGGGATCGGGCTTCGCCCCCGACGTGGCCCTCGGCAACGCCCTCCACCCCGTGGCGCTCCTCCAGGTGGTCGTGCCCGGCCTCTTCGGCTCGCTCGCGCAGCCGGTGGAATCCTGGTGGGGCGGCGCGTTCTTCACCAAGGGGTTCCCGTACTTCCTGAGCCTGTACCTGGGCCCGTTGGCCCTGGCGCTGGCGGCGGCGGGCGCCCCCGCGCTCGACCGGCGCACCCGATGGCTGATGGTGGCCGCCGCCGGCCTCGCGTTGTGGTACGCGCTGGGTGCGCGCGGAGGCTTGGCGCCGCTCGTGGCCTCCCTGCCCGTCGCGCGCTCGTTCCGGTTCCCGGTCAAGGCGGTGCTGCTGCCCCACGTCGTGATCTGCCTCCTCGCCGGGCTCGGAGTGGATCGGCTGCGCGCCGGCGCCGGCTGGGGCCGCTTCGCGCTCACCGCGGCGGGGTCGGCCGCCGTATGTCTCGCCGTGTCCGTCGCGGCCTGGCAGGGCGCGGCACTGCGCTGGGCGCGCGTGGACCCCGCCATCGCGCAGCATATCGGGTCCGCGATCGGCTGGAGCGGCGTCACCGCCGCCGCCGCGGCCGCTCTGGGCCTCCTGGCCGCCGCGGCCGTGGCCAGTCAGCGGGCGACCGTCTCGCGCGCGGCGCTCCTGGTGGGCGCCGTCGCCGTCGCGGACGTGGCACGCGCGGCCCACGGGATGAATCCGCAAGCCACGCCCGCCTTCTTCGACCCCCTTCCCGAGATGAAGGCGCTGCGGCTCGACGAGCTGGACGGAGGGCGGGTCTTTTCCTACGGACCCGACGAGAGCCCGGCCTTCCGCCGCTTCCTCGCCGAGCGGACGCCCTCCCGGGGGATCTGGTCGTTCTTCGTCATCCGCCAGATGCTGGCGCCGTACGCCAACATCCTGGACCACGTCTTCAGTCCCGAGGCCAAGGACCTGACGTCGTTCGTGCCTCGCCCGCCGGAGCTGGCGCCGGAGGACTACCGGCCCGAGGCGGTGGGCCGGATCCTCCCCCAGCTCCGCAACGCCGCCGTCTCCCGCGTCGTGAGCCTCGATCCGTTGGAGCATCCCGACCTGAAGCCGCTGGCGACGATCCCGGCGGGGGCGCCAGGCCTCGACATCCACGCGTACGAGGTCGCAGCGCCCTGGCCGCGGGCCTTCCTGGCCTGCCGCGTGGTCACCGCGTCGAGCCTCGACGATGCGCTCCGGCAGCCGCTCGTGCCCGGGTTCGATCCCCTCCGTGACGTCGCGCTGGAGGGCCCGGGCAACGCGGCGTGCGGCGCGGGCTCCGTGACCCGCGTGCATGCCGTGCCGGGCGAGGAGCGCTACGAGGTGGAGTTGGACGGCGCGGGCTACCTCGTCACCCGCGACAGCTTCGCGCCCGGCTGGAAGGCCACCGTGGACGGCGGCGCGGCGCCGGTGCTCCGGGCGAACGGGAAGCACCGCGCGGTGGCCGTGCCCGCGGGCCGCCACGTCGTCGAGTTGCGCTACCGCCCACCCGGCCTGGCCGTGGGGCTCACGATGATGGCCCTGGCCGCCGCCGCCTGCGCCGCTCTGTGGATCCGGCCGGTCCTCGACACCGAGGGGCGGGCTTGAGACAGGGGCGCGCGGCAGGGATCGTGGCGCTGCCCGCGCTGGTGGCCGTCTTCTGGTCGCAGTTCGCGTGGGTGCGCAGCACCAACTTCGGGGGCACCGACGAGTGGCTCTACATCGCGCTGGCCTCCCGGAGGGTGCTCGAGATCCCCTACGCGAACCGGCCCTTCGTCTTGCTCTGGACCCTGCCGGCGCCGTTGCTCTGGCCCCACGACCTGCGCGCGTACTACCTGGTGCACACGATGTACCTGTGCCTGTCGGGATGCCTGCTCTTCCTGCTCCTGCGGCGTCTGGAACCCTCGCGCCCCCTCCTCGCATTCCTGGCCGGGGCCTTCTGCCTCACGTGGGCGCCCCTCGACTTCCTGCGCCTCGACACCGTCCTCCTGACCGGCTATTCCGGCTTCACCTTCGCCACGCTGCTGGCGCTCCTCCTGTTCGTGGAGTCGTGGGTCAGGGACAAGCCGGTGCTGCTGGCGCTGGCCGGCCTGCTGGGCCTCGTCACCGCGCGCGGATTCGAGGGTGTCCTGCCCCTGCTGATCGCCGCTCCGCTGCTGCTGCGCTGGGTCGGGGCCACCCGGTCGCGGCGCCTGCTCGGCTGGATGGCGGCCTGGGAAGGCCTGATGCTGCTGATCGCCCTTCTCGTCGTCGTGCCCTTCTTCCGGCCCGAGGGCCCGGGGTCCTATCAAGGATCGGCGCTGCGGCTGGACCTCCATCCGGTCCACGCCGCCGGCCGGCTCCTCCGGCAGTACGGCTACCACCTCCTCCCGCTCGTCAGCAGTCCGCTGCGCGAGCTGGCGGTGCCCGCCGTGCCCCTGGCGGCGGTCACCTTCCTGGGCGCGTTCGCGCTGATGCCCGCCCACGAGGGGAGTGAGCTCGAGGACGGGCCTGCGCGGCGGCCGTACGTCCGGCTCGCGGCCCTGGGCCTCCTGCTGGCCGGCCTCGGATACGCGGTGTTCGTCCTGAGCCCGTCCATACTGGCGGCCGCGCGGACCCAGTTCCTGTCCGCCCCGGGCATCGGGCTGTTCCTGGCCGCGCTCGGTTGCCTGGCCGCGTCCGGGATCCCCCCGGCCCGGCGCAAGGCGGCCCTGGCGCTGATGGGGGCCTGGGTCATCGCGGTGGGCACGGGACGGACGGCGGCGATGCAGCGGGAATGGGACGAGACGAGGAGCGCCTACCCGCGGCAACGCCGGGCGCTCATCGACCTGACCCGCCAGGTGCCACAGACCGCGCCCCGCACCCTCATCGTGCTCATCGACGACTCGGGGGCGTGGCCGGCCACCTTCACCTTCCGCCACGCGGTGGACTACCTCTACGACGGCCGCGCCGTGGGCTACGTGTGGAAGGCCATCGACTTCCTCTATCCGGCCTACTTCCTGAGCGGCGGCGTGTATTACGACCCCTGGCCGGTGATCCGCAAGCCCTGGGGCGTGGCCGCCACACTGTACCGCTACGACGAGGTCGTCGCGGTCTACGCCGGCGAAGACGGCGCGCTGCGGGTACTGCCGGAGTGGCCGTCGCATGTCCTGCCGGCCCTGCCCGCGGGCGCGCGCTACGCGCCGGAGGCGCGCGTGCTGCGCGAGGGCGCGCTCCCCGCCTCTCGGGCCATCCTGAGGGTCGAGCGGTGAGCGCCCGCGACCTGACGCCGGCCCGCGCGGGCCTCATCGCGTTCCTGGTGGCCTGCCTCACGCTCGCCGCGCAGGTCCTCGTCCATCGCATGGTGGCCGTGAAGCTGGTGAACAACTTCGTCTTCCTGGTGATCTCGCTGACCATGCTGGGCTTCGCGGTCTCGGGAGTGGCGCTCACTCGCTGGCAGGCGGCTTTGCAACAGCGGCGCCGCGACGTGATCGTGGCCGCGGGCGCATTGTTCGCGCTCACGCTGCTGGGCGCGGCAGCGGCGTTCTACCACGCGCCGAGCCCCGACCAGCTCAGCATGGCGCGATGGGCCACCTCGCGCCAGGGGTACCTGGCCGCCTTCCTGCTGTGCGTGCCGCTGGCGCTGCTCTATGCCATCCCCTTCGTCTTCTGCGGGCTCATCCTGGGTCTGCTGCTGTCGGCGGAGGACCTCCCGGTCCGCCGTATCTATGCCCTGGACCTGGCGGGCTCCGCCGTCGGCGCGTTCGCGGTGATCCCGGCCATCAGCGCGTTCGGCGTCGAGCGCGCCGCGCTGTTGGCCGGTCTCCTGATGGCGGCGGGAACGGCCGCCCTGGCCGGGTCGCGCTCCCGCCGGGCGCTGGGCCTGGCCCTGATCGCGGTGGTGGCGATGGTGGCGGCGGTCGCGGCCGAGAAGCGGGTGTTCGACATGCGCTACCCGTCGAACTCGGTGCTCGGCATGGCGCGTGACCCGGCGAGCGGGTTCGTCCTGGAGCACGTGGCCTGGGACCCGGTGGCTCGCATCGAGGTCTCGCGGATACCGCCGCCCACGCCCGGGACCGTGCCCTGGCCCTACCTCGTGGGCGACGAGCCGGCGTTCCTCGCGCGCTTCAAGCGCATCCTCACCCAGAACAACACCGCGTTCACCTACGCCGTCGAGTACGACGGACGGCGGGAGTCGCTGCGGGGCATCGAGCGGACCCTGTACGCCGCGGCCTACGCGCCGCTGTCGGTAAGCAACCCGCGCGTGCTGGTCATCGGGGTCGGCGGGGGCTTCGACGTGCTCACGGCCTTGTCCTTCGACGCCTCCGAGGTGACGGGCGTGGAGGTCAACCGCGCCACCGTCGACATGCTCACGCGGACCTACCGAGACTACTTCCGGCCGTGGGTGGCCGACCCGCGGGTCCGCCTCGTCCACGCGGAAGGCCGGCACTTCCTGGCCTCCATCGCCGAAGGCTTCGACGTAATCCAGCTGTCGGGGGTGGACACGGCCGCGGGCACGCCCGCGGCGGCGCACGTGTTCTCCGAGAGCTACATCTACTCCGCGGAGGCCTTCGACCTGTACCTGGCCCGGCTCAGCCCGAGCGGAATCCTGAACATGATGAGGCAGGAGTACCGGCCGCCGCGGGAGATGCTGCGCGCGCTGGCCACCGCGGTGGGGGCCCTCCGGCGCGCGGGGGTCCGGCATCCGGCGGCGCATGTGGTGATGGTCACTGCCAGCGACGGCCTGTTCACCGCGCTGCTCGTCAAGCGCACGCCGTTCACGGAAGAGGAGCGGCGCAGGGTCTCGGACTGGGCGCGGGGGAGCCCTTTCTTCGAGGTCTCCGCCGCGCCGGAGCTGAACGCCGCGCGGCGCAACCTCTACCAGGCCTTCCTGAGCCTGGACGACCCGGCGCGCGAGGCGGCGTTCCTGAGCCTCTACCCCTTCGACGTGCGCCCGGCGGACGACGACCGGCCGTTCTTCTTCAAGTACTCGTACTGGTGGCACCTCTTCGCGCGGGACCCGGTGGTGCGCGGCAGCGTCCCCGTGATGGAGCTGAGCCTGATCGTCCTGCTGGTCCTGGTGTCGGGGGTGGCCGCGGTGTGCGTCCTGCTGCCCCTGCGCCACCTCGCGCGCGGCGGCGCGCGCGCGCCCGGGGCCGCGCGCTTCGGCGTGTTCTTCGCCTGCATCGGCCTGGGGTACCTGGCCATCGAGATGGCGCTGCTCCAGAAGTTCGGCCTCTTCCTGGGCCATCCGAACTACGCGCTGTCGGTGGTGCTGGCCGCGCTGCTGCTGACCACCGGCCTGGGCTCGCTGTTCTCCGCCGGCATCGCGCGGAGGCTGGGCGGCGTGCGCGTCCTCGCGCTGGGTGTGGCCGTGGTGGTGGTCGGCGAGCACCTGCTGGCCCTGCCTCGGCTGCCCGGCCTCATCGGCCTGTCCTTCGCGGCGCGGGCGTCGATCGTGTGCGCGCTCGTGGCCCCGATCGGCCTCCTGCTCGGCACGTTCTTCCCCACGGCGCTGGCGCGACTGAAGGAGGAGGCGGGCCCGTTCGCACCCTGGGCGTGGGGCATCAACGGGATCTTCTCGGTGGTGGCCCCGCTCCTGAGCGTGGGCGTCTCCATGACCTGGGGCATCGACGCGCTGCTGCTGGGCGCCGTTCCCTTCTATCTGGTCGCGGGCCTCACGCTGCGCGATCGGGCGACGCCCCGGGCCGCCTGAAACCCATGGTGTATGATCCGCCGCCATGACCGCGGTCCTTCTCGACGGAAACGCGACGGCGCGGACCATCAAGGACGAGCTGCGGGCGGAGGTGGAGGGCCTGCGGGCGCGCGGCGTCGTTCCCGGCCTGGGCGTGGTCCTGGCGGGGGAGAACCCGGCCTCCGCGGTCTACGTGCGCAACAAGACCAGGGCCTGCGACGAGCTGGGCATCTACCACGAGACCGCGCTGTTCCCGCCCACCACCACCACCGAGGAGGTGGCGGCGAAGGTCTCCGAGTACGGCCGCCGCGAGGACATCCACGGGATCCTGGTCCAGCTCCCGCTGCCCACGCAGGTGGACGCCTCGCGGGTGCTGTCGCTGGTGGACCCGGCAAAGGACGTGGACGGCTTCCACGCGGAGAACCTGGGCCGGCTGGTCCAGAAGAGGCCGCGGTTCGTGCCCTGCACGCCCGCCGGCATCATGGAGCTGCTGGCGCGCCACGACATCCCGGTGGCGGGGAAGCGGGCCGTGGTCCTGGGGCGCAGCGACATCGTGGGGAAGCCGATGGCGTTGCTGCTGATGCACGCCGACGCCACGGTGACCGTCTGCCATTCCCGCACCCGCGACCTCCCCGCGGTGACGCGGGAGGGCGACATCCTGGTGGCGGCCATGGGCCGGGCCGGGTTCGTGCGCGCGGAGCACGTCAAGCCGGGCGCGGTGGTGATCGACGTGGGGATCAACCGCGTGGAGAAGGCCGAGGAGGCGCGGGATCTTCTGGACGAGGCGCGCCTGGCCGAGTTCGAGCGCAAAGGCTACGCCCTCGCGGGCGACGTCCACGCCCCTTCCGTTCGCCAGGTGGCGGCCGCGCTGACGCCGGTACCCGGCGGCGTCGGTCCGCTGACCATCGCGCTCCTCATGAAGAACACGGTGAAGGCGGCCGGGCTGCGCGCTTGACCCTGCGGGTCGGCCTCACCGGCGGGATCGCCTGCGGCAAGTCGCGGGTCCTGCGAAGGCTCTCGGCGGCCGGGTTCTCCACGCTGGACCTGGACCGGATCGCGCACGAGGTCATGGCGCCCGGTGGCCCCGCCCATCGCGACGTGGTGGAGTCCTTCGGTCCCGCGGTCCTCGCGGCGGACGGCAGCGTGGACCGCCGCCGGCTGGGGGAGCGGGTCTTCGCCGACCCCGCGGCGCGCGCCCGCCTCAACGCCATCGTCCATCCCCGCGTCCGCGAGGAGGAGGCGCGGCGGGTCGCGCTGCTGCCGGCCGGCGACGGCGTCGTGGTGGTCACCGATGCCGCGCTCCTGGTGGAGGCCGGCGTCCACCTGCGGTTCGATCGCGTGGTCGTCGTCCACTGCACGCCGGACCAGCAGGTCCGGCGGCTGGTCGAGCGCGACGGCCTCGACGAGGCGGCGGCTCGGGCGCGGGTCGAGGCGCAGATGCCCGCCGAGGAGAAGCGGCGGTTCGCGCACCTCGAGGTGGACGCCACCGTCTCCCTGGAGCAGACGGACCGCGCGGCGGACGCGCTGGCCGCCGAGCTGCGCGCGCTGGCCGCGCGGGGCCGCGCGCCGCGGGTGGCCATTCCGGTGGCGCGCCGAGCCGGGGTGGTGTCAGCCGGCCCCAGGCGAGGCCCCAGGGGCCTCGAGCCCGCGCGCATCCTCGCGGACATCGCCTCGGCCGGGGGCCTGGAGATGGAGCGGATCGCGGGCATGCTCGTCCCGCCCACCGACCGGCCGTGGTATCGCGCGGCGGAGCCGGAGACGATCGGCCCGGGCCCCGAGACCCTGGCGGGCCCCGTCGTGCTCTGGGCCCTGGCCCGCGCCGGCCCCGACGCGGAGTTCCTGGCCGCGGCCGCCGCCTCGCTGGCCCGCCTGACGCATGCGGACCCGGCGCGGATCGCGGGGGCGTGCCTCTTCGCCCTCGTTCTGCAAGACGCCCTCGTGGCCGACTCCATCGGGAGCGAGCGGCCGCGGGGCGGGCCTTCGCCGCGGGCCGACCTCGCGCGACGTTGGGGCGGGGCGCCGCCGCTCCCCGGCGCCGCCGAAGCGGCCCTGGCCCTTGCCGACGCGGCCGCCGCCGCAACCGCTTCGGCCGCACCCCGGTCCGTCATCGAGGCGCTCGAGGCGTTGGATCGTCGCTAGGCTCACCGGCCGTCGCGGAGAACTACGGCTAGCGGCGGCCTAGCGCGACGCTGACGGCGGGCCCATCCGCTCCTCCACGAAGGTGTTCCATTCGTGGCAGTGCGGGCACCGCCAGAGCATGTCGTCCGCGCGGTAGCGGCACGACGTGCACACGTGCGGGTCCCGGTAGAAGACGGAATCCTCCGCGGTGGCGAAATAGCGGTCCAGGGCCTCGCTCTGGAGGCCCAGCGCCCGCAGCGTGCGCCACATCTCGAGGTGGACGAGGAGGGCCTGCGGGTTCTGTTCCACCGCGCGGAGCAGCAGGCCGTAGGCCTCCTCGTGCCGGCCCTCGGCGCGCAGATGACGGCCCAGGGCCAGGCGCGCCCGCCAGTCGCGCGGGTCCTGCTGGATGATCCTCTCGCAGAGGGCGACGAAGCGGGACGGCTCCCCGCAGATTGCGTAGGCCCGGGCCAGGCCGTCGAAGGCCAGGTACGCGCGCTCGGGCGCGACCCGGATCGCGTCCTCGAGTATGGAGGCCGCCTTGCGCGGGTCGCGCGCGGCCACCAGGTCGGCCAGGCCGCAGTACGCGGGGAAGACGCGGCGGTCCAGGGAAAGCGCGGTCTTGAAGGCCTTCTCCGCGGCCTCCTCGCGGCCGGCTCCGGCGGCCTCGCGGCCCATCTCCGCCTGGAGATAGCCCAGGACCAGCGTGGCGTCGGACTTGCGGAGGCGCGACAGACGTGTCTGGATCTCGTAGGCGTCGCGCCAGCCGCGCTGCTCCTCGTGCAGCTTCTGCAGGCCCACCAGGGCGTGGATGTTCTTCGGGTCGAGGTCCAGCACCTGGTTGAAGGCGCCGTCGGCCCGGTCCAGGAACCCCGCCTTGCGGAAGTCGGTCCCCAACGAGGCGAGGGCCTGCGCGCGCTCCGCGCGCGTGAGATCCGCCCGGGCCAGCAGGCCCTGGTGGGTCTGGATGGCCCGCTCCACCTGCCCCTTCTCCCGCAGCAGGTTGCCCAGGACCTGCAGCACTTCCACCGCGTCGGGATCGTCCCGCGTGACCTTGGTCAGCTCGCTGATCGCGAGGTCCGTCTGTCCGGTGGTGGCGTAGTGGAGACCTTCGGCGTAGTGCGCGGACTCCCGGTATCCGGGCCGCTCCTTCCTCTCCCCGCGTCGGAGGGCAGCCGCCCACGCGCGTCCAGCGGCCAGGCCCGCGATCCCGGCCAGCAGGACGGCCAGAAGGCCCGTGTCCGTCACCCTCGAGGCTCCATGGTAGGCTGCGCCGTGCCAGAGGCGGCGTCGCCCGGGGCCGAGGGCCGGGGCGGCGTCCGCCGCGAGCTGTTGTCCCTCATCCTCGCCTCCGCTGGCCTCGTCACGCTGCTGTACCTGGCGCCCCCGACGATCTTCGACTCCGAGGACTACGTCAAGCTGCACTCGATCAACCGCGCGTACCGCGTGCGGAGCCTCCTGGCGGGGCGCCTGCCGCTCTGGAACCCGCACGTGGGAATGGGCCGGCCGTTCCTCGCCGACGTCGAGACCGCCGCCTTCTACCCGCCGAACCTGCTGTACCTGGTCCTCGAGCCCCACCTGTGCCTGACGCTCCTGCTCGTCGCGCACACGGCGCTGCTGCTCTGGGGATGGCTGCGGCTCGGCCGGTACCTGGGCGTGGATGGTCCCGCGGCCTGGTTGACGGGCCTTTCCTTCGCCGCCAGCGGCGCGGTGGTCGGCACGATACACAAGGGCCTGATACCGTATGGCGACGCGATCGCCTGGCTGCCGCTCATTTTCTTGTTGGCCATCCGGCTCCAGGACGGCTGGTCCGCGCGTCGCGTGGCCGCCCTGGCCCTCGTTCTCAGCCTGCAGCTCCTCTGCGGCCATCCGCAGATGGCCTGGCTCACCTGGTTCGGTCTCGCAGTGCTCCTGGCCGCCCGCGCCTCGTCGCGCCCCGCCTCACGGTCCGCGGGGGCCCCGTTCGCCGCGGGCCTGGGCGGACTGGCGCTGGCCCTGGCGGGGGCCCTGTCCCTCGCGGCGATCCAGCTCTTGCCGTTCGCCGAGCTCGTCGGGCAGGGCAACCGGGCCATCCCCTCGCTGGCCTTCGCCACCAGCGGCGCCCTGGAATGGCGGCAATGGGCGTCACTCTTCGTCCCCGCCGGCGCCGGCCCTCCCATCGTCTTCGGCGCGAGCTTCTATGTGGGATCCCTGCTCGCAATCGCGGGCCTGGCGGGGTTGACGCGCCTCGGCGACTCGGCGGCGCGCGGCCTGGCTGCGGTCGCGGTCGTGGGCGTCCTTTATTCGGTCGGCGAGCGCACGCCGGTGTTCCGTCTCCTCTACGCGGTCGTGCCCGGGCTCTCGGGCTTCCGCTTCCCCGGCCGGATCGGCGTCGTCGTGTCGCTCGCGCTGCTGCTCGCCGCCGGCGCCTTCCTCGCGGAGAGGAAGCCGCGCCGGACCGCCCTCGTCGCCTGCGCGGCGGGAGGCGCCTTGGCCGCGCTCGCCCTCGCCCGATGGCAGCCGGAGCTTTCCGGCGAGCCGTTCGCCGGGGCGCGCCTCGCGCGCTGCCTCCTGGCCGTGACCGCAGCCGTCCTGCTGTCGCTGTGGCACCGGGGTGGAGGGTTCGCCTCGCGGGCCCGCCGGCCGATGATCGCGGCGCTCGCGGCGGTGGCCCTGGCCGAGATCGCCTTGACCGCCCTCGCGCATCGCCCGTTCCGCGCGGGCCTCGGCCCCTTCCCGGGCGAACGCGCGGTCGCGGCGACGCTGGAGCGCGCGGGCCTGCTGCGCGACGGCGCGCCCCCGCCGCGCGTGCTGGTGCCCTATCCGGTGATCCGCGACGACAGCGGCATGCTGCACGGGTTCAGCAACCCGTCCGGCTACGTGGCCCTCACGCTGGGCAGCGTGTGGGCCTACCTGCACGGCTCGCTGGGGCTGGCGGCGCCGGTCGAGGTCAACACCTTCCCATCGGCGGAGATCTTCGACTTCGGGCCCTTCCCCTATCGCTCCGCCAGCCTCGTCCTCGGATACGACCGCGCCGCGGGGCAACTCGTCCTCAACCCCGATCCCGATCCGCGGGCCTGGGTCGCCCACGCGGTCGAGGTGGTCCCGGACGTCCACGCCGCGATCGCCCGGCTGCGGGCCGGGCAGGACCGGCACCACGCCACCCTGGTTGGCCCGGGGACCGCGGCGGCGGCGGCTTCCGAGCCGTGGCCGTTCGCGCGGGCGGAGATCGTGGGGTTCGAGCCCGAGCGGGTCGAGATCGACGTGGACTCGGCGGCGCCGGGGATGCTGGTGGTGGCCGAGGCCTGGTACCCCGGCTGGCGCGCCCAGGTGAACGGCCGCGAGGCGGCGTGCCGCCAGGTCAACGCGTGGATGCGCGGCGTGGAGGTGCCGGCGGGGCGCAGCCGGGTGGTTCAGACCTTCCGCTCGAGCTATCTCGGATACGGCGCGGCGATCTCGCTGGCCAGCCTCGCCGTATGCCTGGCGGCCCTGCGCCGGGTCAGGGAAGCGGCGCCCCGATCGTCGCCATGAGAGGCTCCCAGTCGCCGCGCGCGCGCAGGATGGCCTCCACGAACTCGCGGAAGCAGCCGTGGCCGCCGCCGGCGTCCGTCACCATGTAGGCCTGGGCCTTAACCTCGAAGGCGCCGTCCGCGGGCGCGGCGGAGAGCCCGGCCTGGACCATGGCCGGCAGGTCGTTGACGTCGTCCCCGATGTAGGCGGCCTCGTGGGGCCGAAGGCCCTCGGCCGACAGGATCTCGGCGAAGGCCGCGGCCTTGTCGGACACGCCCTGGCGCACGATGGCGATCCCCAGCTCGCGCGCGCGGCGCGCGACGGCCTCGGAGGAGCGGCCCGAAAGGAGCGCCGTCCGCAGCCCCGCGCGGTGGGCCAGGACCACGGCCAGCCCGTCGCGGATGTGGAAGGCCTTGGCCTCCGCGCCCTCGGGCAGCAGGAGGACGGTGCCGTCGGTGAGGACTCCGTCCACGTCCGACACGACGAGGCGCAGCGCGCGGCAGCGCGCCGCCAGGGCCTCGTCCTTCATTCTTCGACCCCCCACCCCACGCGCTTCATATCATCTCGGTCTTCCAGAGGTCGTGCAGGTGCAACACGCCCTCCACCGCGCCGCGCCCGTCCACGATCAAGAGCGACGTGATCTTCCGCGACTCCATCACGTCCAGGGCGGCCGTGGCCAGCTCCCGGCGGCCGATCACCACCGGATCGCGCGTCATGCACTCGCCGGCGCTCTTGTCCAGCAGCGCGTAGCCGTGGCGCTCGAGCTGGCGGCGCACGTCCCCGTCCGAGATGATGCCGGCCAGGCGGCCGCCGTCCACCACCGTCGTCAGGCCCAGCCGCTTGCCCGTCATTTCGAACAGCACGTCCTTCATGGGCGTCTCCACGCCCACCCGCGGCACCGCGTCCCCCGTGCGCATCAGGTCCTCGACCCGCTGCAGCTTCTTGCCGAGCCGCCCCCCGGGGTGGAGCACCGCGAAGTCGTCCACCGTGAACCCGCGGCGCTCGACGAGGGCCATGGCCAGGGCGTCGCCCATGGCCAGCGCGGCGGTGGTGGAGGCGGTGGGGGCCAGGCCGAGCGGGCAGGCCTCTTCCCGGATCGAGACGTCGAGGTGGACGTCGGCCGCGGCGGCCAGGGGCGAGCGCGGCTGGCCGGTCATGGCCAGGAGCGGCGCGCCCAGCCTCTTCACCTGGGGCACCAGGGCCAGGATCTCCTCCGTGTCCCCGCTGTGGGAGATGGCGAGCAGGGCGTCGCCCTTCACGATGCGCCCCAGGTCGCCATGGATGGCCTCGGCCGGGTGCAGGAAGAGCGACGGAGTCCCCGTGGAGGCGAAGGTGGCCGAGACCTTCTGTCCGATCAGGCCGCTCTTGCCCATCCCGGTGACGACCGCGCGCCCGGCGCAGGCGAGGAGGATCTCCACCGCCCGGTCGAAGCCGGCGTCGATCCGCGGCAGCAGCTCGAGGATGGCCCGCGATTCGATCTCGAGGACCTTCCGGGCGATCTCACGGGACATGCCGCATCCTAAGCCAGGGAGCGGGCGCCCCGGAAATCAAGACCCTGCGGCGAGGGTCCGGGCCAGCCAGGCGCAGGTCTCGGCGTCGACGACCGGAGCGGGGTGCCCCTGGCAGGCGGAAGCGGACTCGGCCGCGGCGTCGGTCGCGGCCCCGGCGAGATGGAAGGCCATCACGCGCAGGACGGCCAGGCGGGCGGATCCGGGCCAGCGGTCGCGCAGCGCGCCCAGCCGGGAGGCCGCCTCGGCGTAGTCCCGCCGCGCCAGCGCGTCGGCCGCCCCGACGTATTCGGCCCTCTCGCTGCGGGCCCCGGGGTCGGCTCGGGCCGCGATGCGCACCTCGGCCTCCTGCGTGTCCAGGAGCCAGAGGGGCACCGTGCGCGAGGACGTGCGCGTCAGGGCCACGACGAGCGCCTCGAGCCGGGGGACGAGGCCCCCTTCCGGGTGCAGCAGGTAACCGTCCAGGGCGCGCTGGTAATCGAACTGCCGGAGGGTCTCCTCGCGGAGGGACCGCGGCCACAGCCGCGCGATCTCCGCGCTCGCCTCGAACCGCTGCCGGGCGGCGGACGTGTCCGCGACCGAGCGGTAATACGGGAACGCCACCCGTGGATCGGGCGGCGACGCGCTGATCCGGTACGGCCGGTCGTCGACGACCGGGGAGACGTCGCGCGTCAAGCCGTTCAAAAACGGCGCGTCGCCGAGGAACGTCGTCCCCATCACGGCCGGCGATTCCAGCGCCTCCTCGCGAAGCATGGGAACCAGGCGGGGGTCTCTCCATTGCCGGACGAACTCCTCCTCGGTGACGGGGACGAGCCCGCCGCGGCTCCCGGCCAGCATCCAGTTGAATCCCGCCCCCGACCAGAGAGAGCAGTCGTCGAAGACGGAGCAGAAGGCCTTGATGATCGACAGCGTGTCGGCCGGCTCGAGCAGGAACACCGGCAGCCAGTGCGTGGCCACGCCGTGCTCGGCCAGGCGGTCGTGCATGAGCGCGAAGTACTCGCGCGAGTACAGGTTCACGATGCCGGCATTCTTGGGAGGGGGCGGCTCCGCCGTGATGAGGTCGAAGCGCCGGGGCGTGCTGGCCAGGAAGAAACGGCCGTCCTCGACGTGGATGCGGACGCGGGGATCCTGCAGCGGCGTGCGTCCGGGCGGCGGGAAGAGAACGGGGGCCGTCCCGAGGATCTCCCTCGAGATGTCCACCACGTCGATGGACCGCAGCCCCGCGGTGTCGGAGAGGGCGCGGGCCGTGGTCCCCGCGCCGTAGCTGATGAGGAGCGCGCTCTCGGTCCGCGGCTTCAGGGCCACCGGCCAGTACACGAAGAGCTTCATGTACCGGTCGGACATCATCCCCGTGCCCGACATCGAGAACCCGTTGGTGACGAGCCGGTACTCGACGGGAGAGCCCAGGAGGTCCCGGCGCATCACCAGGACGGTCTCGGTCAGCCCTTCCCGGAGCGCGACCGGGTGGGAGCCGTCGGCCGCGAACCGCTGGACCACCCGTCCGATGTAGCGCTTGTTCATGAGGCCGAACGGGAAGAGGGCCATGAACAGCGCGAAGCCGGCCGCGGCGGCCGCCAGGAGGACGCGCTCGGCGCGCGGCCGCGCGGCCCCCGCCCCGCCGGCCGGCCACACGAGCACCGCCACAGCGGCGTACGCCGCGGCCAGGACGAAGAAGGACCGCTCCATCCCGAGCGCCGGCAGCAGCGCGAAGCCGGCCAGCGGCGCCCCCAGCATCGCCCCGGTGGTGTTGGCCAGGGTCAGGAGCCCGGCGGCCCGCGTGGGGTCGGGCACGCGGTCGCGCAGGGCGCGTCCCGTGAGCGTGAAGATCAGCCCGGACAGGACGCACACGGCCAGCATGAGCCAGGACGATTCGACGAAGAGCGCGCGGGGCGCCTCCGAGTAGTCGGCGCCCGCGAGCGCGAGCGCCCGGTCGAAGGTGATGTAGGCCAGGACGGCCGCCAGCCCCGCGAGCAGGGCCAGGCCCGGCAGCCACCGGTGGGCGGAGGGGTCGCGGCCGCTCCAGAGCGACGCGGCCAGGCCGCCGGCCCCGATGCCCAGCAGCACCACCGCCAGCATGCAGGCGAAGGCGGCGCTCGTGCCGCTCATGAAGAGGAGCAGGAAGCGCAGCCACACGACCTCCAGGGCCAGGAGGATCGCGCCGGCGAGGAAGGCGCCGGCGAGCAGCCGCAGGGCCGGGCCGCGCAGCGGCGGGATGGGGGCCGGGGCTTCCGCGGGGCCGGACGCTGCGTCGCGGCGGGAAAGGGACAGGGCCACGAGTGCGGCCGCGACGTCGAGGAACGCCGCCGCCGCGGCGGTCCCGCGGAGGCCGAGCCAGGCGATGAGCGCGGTCTCGCCGGCCAGGGCCCCGGCGGCCGCGCCCAGGGTGTTCCATCCGTACAGGCGGCCCAGGGTGCGCCCGAACTCCGGCTCCCGGCCGGACAGGGTCTTCACCAGCAGCGGCAGCGTCGCGCCCATCGCGGTCGAGGGGACGAGGAGCACGGCGAACGCGAGCGCGAGGCGCGCCGCGTTGAGCAGCGCCGGCCGGTCGAGGAAAGGCCGCAAGGCCGGCAGGATCACGTCCGTCAGGGACGGCAGCAGGAACACCAGGCCCAGCCCGGTCGCGCCGATCACGAGCTCGAGGAAGGCGTAGGCGCGCAGCGGCCGGCGCAACCGCGGGCCGTGGCGCGCGGCGAGCGTGTTGCCGAGGGCCAGGCCGGCCATGAAGCTGGCCAGCACCAGGCTCGCCGCCCACACGCTGTTGCCGAAGACGAGACCCGCCAGCCGGAACCACAGCGTCTCGAAGAGGAGGGCGGCTACGCCGGACAGGAAGAAGACCAGGCAGATGGCGGCGGTCATGGCGACACCGGGCAGGGGGGCCGGCCGTCGCGGACGAAGGCGTCGACGGCGCCGGGCCCGCGGCCGGCGGTGGCCACGCGATGGAACGGCGTGGCGGGGCCCAGCCAGGCCGCCGGGACGTCGCCTGCGCCTCCCGGCAGCACGACGTGGGTCACGCAGCGGCGGTCGAGCAGCCCGGTGCGGGCCGCGGGGTCGTCACCGGCGTAGAAGGCCCTGACCTCCGCCGCCCTTTCCTCGAACGCGGCGCCCGCGGGATGGTCCAGGTAGGCACCGCAGGCGGTCAGCCCTCCCGCGTAGAGCCCGATGTCGGGCGGTGACAGCACGAGGTCGCCCGGACGGCAGTGGGGCCGCAGGGCGCGCGCGATCTCCAGGCGCTCCGCGGGCACGAACCAGTACGGGTTCTCGGCGAGCACGTGGCGGACCGACTCCACGGACGTCAGCGAGAGGGCCGCCGCCGCGGCCAGCGTGGCGGCCGGGGGGAAGCGGGAGAGACCGAGCGCGCCCAGAGCCAGCAGGGGGAGGCCGATCCCGGCGAGGAACTGGAGCGAGAAAGAGAGCGGCCGGAAGGCGAGGATCAAGGCGCCCGCCGCGGCCCAGCCCGCGAGATACATCGTGGCCGCGCGCGCCTCGCCGTCCAGGCCCCGTCGCGCCAGCCCGGCAGCGGCCAGCAGCGCTGCCGGCCCCAGTGCCCACAGGAAGTCGGCGCGGGGCGGGAACTGGAAGACGCGGCTGGAGAAGACCGCGAAGTCGGGGCTGCCGAAGAAGAGCCAGGCGTCGTAGAGCACGACGGGCAGCAGCCCCAGCAGGGGCGGCAGCGTCCGCGCGATCCACGCCCGCGGCGGCACGGAAACCGCCACCGCGAAGGCGTGGACGAACGCGACCAGCGCCAGCTCGTACGGCCGCACGAGGCCGAGGACGGTCGCCAGGCCCGCCGCGGTGGCGTACCCGGCGAGATCGCGCGCGCGGTGGCACGCCCAGAGCGTCCAGAGAAGCAGGGCCGTGCCCGCCACGAAGTGGGGATTGGCCAGCATCTCGAGGAAGGGGAAGAGGCCGGCGTAGAGGTCGGGGCTGCGCGCGAGCGGCCTCCACCCGAGCCACAGCAGCGGTCCCCCGAGGCCGCTGCCGACGGCGACGAGGAGCAGCGCGGGCAGCCGGTGGGCGGCGGGCAGGCCGGCCGCCACGAGCCACCGGTCCACGGCGAGGAGCAGCGCCAGCGCCGCGACCAGGCCGAAGAGGCGATACGCGTGGGCCGGGTGCCGGCCGATGAGCCTCGAGAGCCGGCCCACCACCCACCACTCGAGGTTGATGAGCCGCGGGGGCCGGGGAGGGACGATCTGCTTGTTGCGGAACAGCAGCGACCCGTCCTCCGCCTGCTGCACGAACGAGAGGTAGTTGTAGGCGTCGTCCACGTAATGGAAGAAGCCCACGAAGGCGCGTCCCGCCGGCGGCCGGGCGGCGGCGAGGACGTAGGGGAGGGAGGTCAGGACGGACACGAATGTCCAGGCCAGGAGCACCGGACGCGTCCCGGCCGGGATGCTAGCCGCGACCGCGCACCGCCCGGTCCACGGCCAGCAGCCGCTTCAGGAGCTTCTCCAGCCGCCCCAGCCGGTAGGCGTTGGGCCCGTCGGAGAGCGCGCGGGCCGGGTCCTCGTGGACCTCCATGAACAGGCCGTCCACGCCCGCGGCCACGCCCGCCGGCGCGAGGGTGTCGATGAAGTGCGCGTCTCCGCCCGAGCGGTCGCCCAGGCCGCCCGGCCGCTGCACGCTGTGGGTGACGTCGAAGATGACCGGGAAGCCGAAGGAGCGCAGCACGGGGAAGGACCGCATGTCGACGACCAGGTTGTTGTAGCCGAACGAGGCGCCGCGCTCCGTGACCATGATGCGCCGGTTGCCGGTGGAGGCGGCCTTCTCCAGCACGCCCTTCATGTCCCAGGGGGCCATGAACTGGCCCTTCTTGACGTTCACGATGCGGCCGCTCCGCGCGGCCTCGACGACCAGGTCGGTCTGCCGGCACAGGAAGGCCGGGATCTGCAGGACGTCGGCCACGCGCGCCGCCCGCTCGACCTGCGCCACCTCGTGGACGTCTGTCAGGATCGGCACGCCCAGCCGGTCGCGGACGCCCGCGAGGATCTCGAGGCCCCGGTCGATGCCCGGGCCGCGGTAGGACCCCAGGCTCGAACGGTTGGCCTTGTCGTAGCTGGCCTTGAAGACGAAAGGGATCCCCAGGGCGCCGGTGATCTCCTTGAGGCGCCCGGCCACGCGGCCGGGATGCCGCGGGCTCTCGATCACGCACGGCCCGGCGATCAGGAACGGCGGCGCGCCGCGGCGCGTGAGGTCGCGCCACAGCGTGTCGGGGGTCGGGGCGCCCCCGCGCTTCACGAGAACGTGACGCCGACCCCGGCGGCCGCGCCCTCGGCGGCCCGCGCCTTGCGGTTGGCCAGGCTGGCCCGCACGAAGTCGGCGAAGAGCGGGTGGGGTACGAGCGGCTTGCTCTGGAACTCGGGGTGGAACTGGACCGCGACGTACCACGGGTGGTCGGGGATCTCGGCGATCTCCACGAACTTCCCGTCCGGGGTCTTGCCGGAGATGACCATGCCTCCCTGGGTCAGGCAGCTCTCGTAGTGGCGGTTGAACTCGTAGCGGTGGCGGTGGCGCTCGCGGATCTCGGACGCGCCATAGATGGCGGCCGCGCGCGAGCCCGCCTTGAGCTGGCACACGTACGAGCCCAGCCGCATGGTCCCGCCCATGTCCTCCACCCCCAGCAGGTCCTGCAGCTTGTAGATGACCTTGTGCTCGGC
>Ga0075428_100000274_pt1 | contig 51155 bp, 49 predicted proteins | sample RhiMetdeltSRZDD2_FD_75291 | JGI IMG/M metagenome (GOLD analysis project Ga0075428, IMG submission 75291) | Populus rhizosphere microbial communities from Tennessee, USA - Rhizosphere MetaG P. deltoides SRZDD2 | ecosystem: Host-associated > Plants > Roots > Rhizosphere > Soil | place: USA... | reverse complement strand
TCGCCCGCGAGCGGCAGCGGGCCAACGAGGGCCGGGTCTGGTCCCTCGAGCGTCCAGGCGCTCCCCGGCTGTCGCGCGCGCTCGAGCAGCAGGCGGAGGACGCCGGGCTGGAGCGCGGGCATGTCCGCGCCGACGACGAGCGCGATGTCTGCGCCGTCCGCAGTCTTGAGACCCGCGGCGAGGCCTGCGAGCGGCCCGGCGTAGGCGACCGTGTCATGGGCCAGCCGAACCGACGCGCCAAGGTCCCGGAGCAGCTCCGGCGGCGGGTCGCCGGGCGCGAGGACGAGCACGATCTCGTCGGCGACGCTCCCGACCGCGGTGATGACTCGTTCCAGCAGCTGCTGACCGTCCACGATCTCGAGGCGCTTGTCCCGGCCGAACCGTTCCGACCGTCCACCGGCGAGGACGATCGCCACGCTCCGCGACCTGATCATCCTGGCGCCCGCGGACCGGGAACGTGGCCGGCGGGTGTGCGGCGGAGAATCCCGCGCCGATCGAGGTCCTCGAGGATCGCGAGGACGTACTTGCGAGACGTCCCGCTGGCATCGCGAAACGCGGCGGGGGTCAGCGGTTCGCGCCGGGCCTGCGCGAGCGCGACCGCCGCGAGGCGCTGAAACTCCGAGGCGGCCCACGCGAGATCCGCCTCCAGACGGACGATCCGGCCGGAGCGGGCGAGCTCGGCGACGCCTTCCGCGGGACAGCCGGCGGCTCGAGCCGCCTCGGCGAGGGCCGGCGGCGCCGGCACCGCAAGCGCAGCTTCGAGCCGGGCCATGGCCGCGGCGAGCTCGGACGGCGCGGCGGCTCCGGCTTCGGCGTCCGCGACCCGGTCACCTACGCGGACCAAACGGCCCTCCGCGACGAGGCTCGCGATGACGTCGGCAGCGACGGCCGCGGCCTCGCTTGCTTCGATCGCGACGAGGCGCTGCGCGGCCAGGGCAACGGCCCCTCGGAGCTGCGGGAGCGTGATCCCGGCCGAGTCCGGTTCGGCGGCATGGTGGGCTCGCACGGCGGCGGCGGCGGCCGAGGACAGGCTCGTCGCGACGTCGGCCGCCAGCTCCGGAGGAGTCCCCGAGCGATGGCCGTGCAGGTTGAGCAACGCTCGATCGCGAGCCGCGCCGTCCGCTGCCGCCAGGACAGCGGCGAGGCGATCCGCGGTCGCACGGCGGCGCGCCGGACCACGGGGCGGGGTGACGTCCAGCACCCGCCCGGCGGCAACCGTGCCGACGGGCGCCGGCGCACGAAGCGCGAACCGATCGCCTGGCGCCGCCGCAATCGGCGAAGCCAGCCGCAGGACGCGCGCGAGCTCGATGCTCTCAGCGTCATCCGCACGGGCGCCTCGGGCAACCCGCGCTTCGACCGCCGACGTGCCGAGATGGAGCCGCAGCCGCGCTCCGGGCCGGGGCGGCTTCCACGCGAGATCCGAGGCGGACCACGTCACTGGCGCTCGAACGGCAACGAAAAGCCGGTCGGTCGCGGCAATGGCCGATCCGCCGCTGGCGACGATGACGTCGCCGCGCGAGAGCTCGGCGGTATCGACGCCTGCGAGATTGAGCGCCGTTCGACCGCCCGTGGACCGTTCGACCACGCGGCCGTGGACCTGGACCTCGCGCACCCGCGCGGAGCGCCCGCCGGGTTCGATCCGGACGGCGTCGCCCGTTGAGAGCGTGCCTCGAAGCGTCCCTGTCACAACGCCGCCGCGGCCGCGAACCGCGAACACGCGATCGATCGCGAGGCGCGGCCCATCCTCGGGGGCATGGAGCGACGGCAGGACGCGGTCACACAGGCGCAGAACGGCATCCCGAAGCGGGCCGACGGATGCGCTGCTGGTCGCCGCGAACTCGATGACCTCACATCCAGCGAGGCTCGTCCGAGCGAGCCGGGCGACGACCTCGGAACGCACGGCCCCAACCCGCTCTGCGGGCACGAGGTCCGTCTTCGTGATAACCGCGAGCCCATCGCGGATCGCGAGGGCATCGAGGAGCTCGAGGTGCTCGAGCGTCTGCGCTCGCGGGCCGTCGTCCGCGGCGACCACGAGGAGGGCGGCATCGATCTCGCCGGCGCCGACGAGCATGTTGCCGACGAGCCCGTCATGACCGGGGACGTCGACGAAGTCGATCGAGCTGCCGTCATCGAGATCGAGATGGGCATAGCCGACGTCGATCGTCATCCCGCGCCGTCGCTCTTCGGGCAGGCGATCGGCATCGATCCCCGTGAGCGCGCGCAGCAGCGTCGTCTTGCCGTGATCGATGTGCCCGGCCGTGCCGATGACGACAGTCGTCATCCGTTCGACGGCTGGCCTTCGAGTGCCCGAACGATTGCGTCGCCGACGCCGTCGTCGGCGTCCGGTTCGACGGTTCGAAGGTCAAGCACGACCCGACCGCCCGCGATCCGCGCAACAACCGACGGCGTGCCAGCGCGAAGGTCCGCAAGAAGTCCGTTCGCCGAACGGGCGCGCAGCGCAAGGCCGAATGACGGCAGGGTCTCGCCGGGTAGTGAGCCGCCGCCGATCGTCGATTCGAGGGCGACCGTCTCGGCCGCGTCGCCGATCCGGGACAGCAGGATCGCTGCGCGCGCCTGCAGCGCGTCCAGAGGCGTGGCGATCGCGCGCCAGACCGGTATCTCCGCTTCCGCGAGCCCCGAGCGGTAGAGGCTCAGCGTGGCAGCGACGGCGGCCAGCGTGACCTTGTCCGGGCGCATCGCTCGAGCGAGCGGATCCCGCCGCATTCGGGTGATGAGGTCGGCCCGGCCCACGATCAGGCCGGCCTGCGGCCCGCCCACGAGCTTGTCTCCGCTGAACGTCACGACGTCTGAACCGAGCTCGAGTCGCTCGGATGGCGTCGGTTCATGGGCCAGGCCGTAGCGCTCGGTCGGGAGCAGCGCCCCTGAACCGAGGTCGTCCACGACGATTGCGCCGTGGCGATGCGCAAGCTGCGCAACCGCGCCGGCGTCCGGGGCTTCCGTGAAGCCGGACTGCACGAAGTTCGAGGGGTGGACACGAAGCACGAGCTTCGCGCGACCGCCGACGAGCGCCTCCTCATAGTCCGCTGCTCGCGTCCGGTTCGTCGTCCCGACGTCGATGAGCTTCGCTCCAGCCCGCCGGATGATCTCCGGAATGCGCACCCCGCCCCCGATCTCCACCAGCTCGCCGCGACTCACGACGACCCCGCCCCCACGGCCGGCCAGTCCGACGGCGAGCGCCACGGCCGCGGCGTTGTTGTTCGTGATGAGGGCGTCTTCAGCGCCCGTCAGCGCAACGAGGTGGTCCTCGGCCAGTCGGTAGCGGGCGCCGCGGCGGCCGGTCTCCGGGTCGAGCTCGAGGAGCAGCGAGCCCATCGCCGTGACGGCAGCCTCGAGGGCGAGCCACGGCCACGGCGCTCGGCCAAGGTTGGTATGGACGATCACACCGGTCGCGTTGATCGCGAGCGGCGGCAGCCAGGCCTCGAGCCCCTCCAGCCGCTTGGTCGCCGCGCCGGCGAGCTCGTCGATCGATCGGGGCGCCGCGCCGCCACTCAGTCGCGCCCGTTCGTCAACGACGACCTCCTGCACGGCGCCAACGAGCGAGTCATGCGAGCGCACGCCGTGCCCGTCCGCCCGGAGGCGTGCCAGCACGCGCTCGACGCTAGGGGGCCGCGGTCGGGAGGCAGGGCTGGTGGTCATCCGCCCGTGAGCGTCGGCTGTCGCGCGATCACGTCGAACACATGCCAGTGCTTCGGCCCGAGGAATGACTCCCCGTCATGGTCCTGCTCGTCGATCGCCAGCACCTCGAGGCCGTCAACGAGCTCGCGGACCGCCGCGAGGTCGATGAAGCTCAGGCCTTCGCGGCCCGCCCACGAGTCGTGCGGGCCGAAGAAGTTGACGACGAGGAAGCCACCGGGGCGGATCTGCCGCCGGACCCCGGCCCAGAAACTGTCGAACGCGGCCGGATCGAGGAACGGCAGCGAAAAGCCCGCGTACAGCAGGTCGAAGGGCGGCAGCTCCACGCTCTCTGCGGGTGCGGACTCGATCGCAAGGCGATCCGTGGCTGGCGCCGGCACCTGTGATCGGAGGACCTCGGCAGCCGCGGGCGCCGAATCGATGGCCAGGACCCGCCACCCGGCGTCGAGCAGGGCGAGGGTCTCCCGCCCGTCGCCGAATCCGATCTCGACAGCCTGGCCCGGCACGGCGCCGGCGGCCTCCACGGCGGCCATGCCCTTGACGAACAGCGGCCGTGGCTCGCGGCCCAGCGTTGATCGATAAAAGGCGGCCCAATCGGATCCGCGCTGCTCGACCGGTGGGCTGCCACCTTCGGCTCTCGGATCGTCAGGCATCGAAGTCCACCTCGCCCGGTTGGCGGGAGCGCATGGGAGTCGAACCCACCACGCCACGCCGAGCGCAGCGTCACCGATTTTGAAGACCGAGCCAGGCACCGGCCCAGAACCGCTCCCACGGCCGATGGTAGAACGTCCAAACGGCCTTGCGGCCGATCGAACCGGACGGCCCCTATGATCGAGCTGTGACGACGCTCGATCTCGGACCCCGGCTGCGGCTGACCGAGCTGACCGAGTGCGGCGGCTGCGCCGCGAAGCTCGGTGCCGACGTGCTCGAGGAGGCGCTCGCGGGCCTCGGCGTCCGGAGCGGCGCGGTCCCGGATGAGCTCGTGGCCGGCCTCGACCCACCGGACGACGCCGCGGCGTACGTCGTCTCGCCCGACCTCGCCGTCCTCGGCACGCTCGACTTCTTCCCACCGCTCGTCGACGACCCGCGAACCTACGGCGAGATCGCCGCCGCGAACGCCTTGTCGGACATCTACGCGATGGGCGGCCGGGTCCTCTTTGCGCTTTCGATCGCCGCTCTCCCCGAGGACCTGCCCCGAGAGGCCCTGGGCGCGATCCTCGACGGCGCGGCGGCGAAGGTCCGCGAAGCGGGCGCCACCCTTGCCGGCGGCCACACGATCCGCGACGCGGAGCCGAAGTACGGGCTCGCGGTCATCGGCGTTGCCCACCCGGACCGACTGCTGCGCAAGGGCGGCGCCGAACCAGGCGACACGCTCATCCTCACGAAGCGCCTCGGGACCGGCCTCCTCGTCTCCGGCCGCCGCCAGGGAAAGACGTCCGACGCGGATCTGGATGCCGCCGTCACGCAGATGCGCCAGCTGAACAGGGCCGCCTCGGAGGTCCTCGTCGAGCACGAGATCAAGTCCGCGACCGATGTGACGGGCTTTGGCCTGCTCGGCCACGGCCTCGAGATGGCGCGCGCCTCGAACGCCCGCTTCGTCTTCCACGCGGCCGCGCTGCCCGCCCTCGACGGTGCCCTGGACCTCGCCCGCGCGGGTGTCGAGACCGGTGGGGCGGCGCACAACCGGCGTTTTGTCGCGGCCTCGCTGAACCTGACCCAGGGAATCAGCTCCGATCTCGTGACGCTGGCGCACGATCCGCAGACGAGCGGCGGCCTGCTCACGGCAGTCCCCGCAGGCAAGCTCGGAGCCGTCGAGGCGGCGCTGGACGAGCGCGGCGTCTCGCACTGGCGGGTCGGAGCCGTCGAGGCAAGTCCAGCGGGCGCAGACCGCGGCTCTGTGGCCCTCGCGTAGCGGCCACGGTCGAACGAAGGAGCGGCTAGCGCAGCCTCCACGATGCGCCGATCGCCGCGGCGATGAGCCAGACGAGCATGCTCGGCACGTACGCGGACAGGAACAGGTTGACCGGCAGCCCGCCGGCCCCGCCGGTAAACACCGACGCCTGATAGAGGAGTGCGGCCGCCGCTCCAATCGCCATTCCGCCGATCACGATGGCGCGCATCAGCGGCCCGGTCTTGAAGCCTGTCACGCGCATCACGGCCTGGGCGAGGAAGCCCCCAGCAAGCGGCCCGAGACACAGCGCGAAGAAGAACCCGACCTGCAGTCCGATGAACCCGCCGACGAGCCCGCCACCGACGGCGACCAGCGAGCCACCAACGAGCTGCGCCGGCGTGAACGAGGTCATCGGGTCGAAGGCGAGCTTGCCGCATTCCTTGCAGCGCGCGCCAACGGGCCCGAGCATCGCGCAGCTCGTGCAGATCGGGCGGTCGCAGCGGCCGCAGCTGATGTACGTCTCGCGGTCGGGATGGCGATAGCAGTGCAGGACGTCAGCGCCGTCGGTGTCCGTCGCGAGTCCTTCCGCCGTCATCGAATCCCCCGTTGCTCCGGCTGTCCGTCGGGAGGGTAATGGAGTCGTCGCCGGCGTCAAGACAACAGACTGCCCCGGATTACACTGGCCGCGTCAGCGTTCCAGCTCGGAGGCAGGTCTTGCCGAAGGAGTACGTCCGACTGACCCAGCCACTCGTCCGCGATCGGCGCGGCGTGGAGCTTCGACCCGCGACCTGGGACGAGGCTCTCGACCGGACCGTCGCGGGACTGCGAGCCGCGGGCGCCGCCCACGGCCCGCAGACGTTCGGGATCTTCAGCTGTAGCAAGTCGACCAACGAGGTCAACTTCGCGGCCCAGAAGTTCTCCCGAACCGTGCTGGGCAGCAACAACATCGATAGCTGCAACCGCACCTGACACGCTCCCTCTGTCGCCGGTCTGGCGACCGTGTTCGGAGCCGGAGGCGGAACCAGCTCATACCGTGAGGCGGAAGAGACCGACCTGATCGTCCTCTGGGGCTCGAATGCCCGGGAGACGCATCCGATCTTCTTCCACCACCTCCTCCGCGGCGTCCGCAACGGCGCGCGGCTGTACGCGGTCGACCCGCGCCGGACGAGCTCGGCCGAATGGGCGGACGTGTGGCTCGGCATCGACGTTGGTTCGGACATCGCGCTCGCGAACGCGATCGGCCGCGAGATCATCGCGAACGACCTCCAGCATCACGAGTTCATCGGCCGCGCGACGACCGACTTCGAGGCCTACAAGGCGAAGGTCGAGTCGTACACGCTCGACTATGCGGAGCGAGAGACCGGCGTCCCGGCCGAGGCGATCCGCGAGCTCGCCCACGCCTTCGCGAAGGCCGACCGGGCGATGATCTGCTGGACGCTCGGGATCACCGAGCATCACAACGCGGTCGACAACGTCCTCGCGCTCATCAACATCGCCGTGCTGACCGGCCATGTCGGCCGGTACGGCAGCGGCCTCAACCCGCTGCGCGGCCAGAACAACGTCCAGGGCGGCGGCGACATGGGCGCCCTGCCGGATCGGCTGCCGGGCTTCCAGCACGTCGAGAACGACGAGCTTCGTTCGAAGTTCGATGCGAAGTGGGGCGTGCCGGTGCCGCCGAAGCGCGGCTGGCACCTCTCGCAGATGTTCGACGCGATGGAGCGCGGCGACCTGCGGGCCGTCTACGTCATCGGTGAGAACCCGGTCCAGTCCGAGGCGGACCAGAAGCGCGCCAAGGACCTCCTCGGGAACCTCGAGTTCATGGTCGTCCAGGACCTCTTCCTCACGGCCACTGCCGAGCTCGCCGACGTCGTCCTGCCCGCTGCCGCCTCGTGGGCCGAGTCCGAGGGCACGGTCACGAACTCCGAGCGGCGCGTCCAGCGGGTCCGGCGCGCGATCGCGCCGCCGGGCGAGGCGCGCGACGACCTCTGGATCATCTACGAGCTCGCGCGTCGAATGGGCCACGACTGGGGCGAGGCGAGTGCAGAGAAGACGTGGAACGAGGTCCGCTCCCTGTCGCCGGTCCACGCCGGGATGTCGTATCAGCGCCTCGAGGAGCTCGGCGGGATCCAATGGCCCTGCTACGACGAGAACCACCCCGGCGAGCTGTTCCTCCACTCGCGGCTGTGGGAGGACCCCGTCCCGGGGATGCGCGTCCCGTTCGTGCCCGTCGACCACGACCCGCCCGTGGACAAGCTCGACGCGGACTACCCGATCCGCCTCACGACCGGCCGCCGGCTCGACTCGTACAACACCGGCGTCCAAACGGGCGCGTACACCTCGCCGCTCCGCCGCGGCGAGTCGCTGGACGTCTCGCCCGAAGACCTCGAGTCGTGGGGTCTCGCGGAAGGCGAGCGCGTCCGCGTGATCTCGCGGCGTGGCCAGGTGGAGGTCCCTGTGCGGATGGACGCCGGCTTGCGCCCGGGTCTCACGTTCATGACGCTCCATTTCCAGGACGACGTCGCAACGAACCTCCTCACGATCGACGCCACGGATCCCAAGTCGGGCACGGCCGAGTTCAAGGCGACGGCGATTCGCGTCGAGAAGCTCGGGCATTCGATCCCAGCGTGACGGTCGACGGCACGGACCTCGTCAGGCGCTACCTCGACGACGTCTTTAGCCACGGGAACCTCGCGGCCTTGGATCAGTACCTCGCCGGTGAGGAGTTCATGACCGGCGTCCGGGAGCTGGTCGCGCGTTGGCGGACCGCGTTCTCGGACTTCAACGAAGAGGTCACGGCCGCCTACCACGATGGCGACCGGGTGATCACAGTGTCTGCGCTGACCGGAACGCATGACGGGGTCCTCGCATCACGGCTCGGGCCAATCCCACCAACCGGCCGAACCGTCCGCTGGTCGCGCATCGCCGTCCGCCGCCTCGACGGCGACCGGTTCGCGGATGGCTTCTTCGAGCAGGATGAGCTTGGGCTGCTCGAGCAGCTCGGGGTGTTCGGCGACGAGACCGACGGCCTCGACCCCGGCCGCCACTCGGCGCTGTTCCCGGTGCCTGGTCGCTAGAGGACGACTCGCTCCGCGGCGCGGGCGAGGACGTAGACAAGGACCGGCAGGAGCAGCGCCGAGACGAAGGCGCGAAGCGTCGCCGCCTGCCACGGCCAGGTCGGCAGCTTCGCAAGGAGGTCGCGCTCCGCAAGCACGCTCGCGAGCTGCTTGTTCAGCCCGTCCGCCCGCCCGAGCTCACCCGTTCGAACGTCTTGCTCGAGCTCGCCAAGGACGGCCGTAAGGCGTGTTCCATTGGCCCCCTGGAGGCGCTCCTTCTCGGCAACGATCCGCCGGTGCATGCCGTAGAGCGGCAGAACGAAGATCGCGACGGCGCCCGACACGAGCGTGGCGATCATGACCACGAAGTTCAGGCGCGTGAACTCCAACGCATCGACGAAGTACGTGGGTGCCAGCGAGGGGATCAGGACGGCCGTGATGAGCAGCAGGCCGAGTGCCGTCTGCGACGTCAGCCGCGCGAAGCCGTAGAGCGGCGCCGGCTCGAGCAGGTCGATTCGCGGTGCCTCGCGATGGACGCGTTCAACATCCAGGAAGTGGCGCGTCGCCTTCAGCAGGAACATCGCGAGCAACAGGTTGATCGGCACCTCGATCGCCAGGGTCAGCGCCGCCGCTCCCGTACTGACTCCGGACATCCGGTGGGCCTCGAGATCCGTAAGCGTCGCCCACAGGCCGCCGGTCACCCACAAGGCCCCCGCCACGGCGGCTTGCATCGCAGGGACGGTCGTGATGCGCCGGAGCAGGTCCCGGAAGCTGTCATCGTCCCGCTGGAGCAGTGGCCTGAACGCAATCAGGGCGTCTGCGGCGACGCGGTCGAGGTGCCGGATGATCAGGAGCTCGAGCACGGGGAAAACGCCGAACACCGAGTAGTAGGCGTCGAGCTGCAGTGGCTTGCCGTCCAGCCACGGAATGGCGTTCCCGGCGGTCAGGCCGATCACAGCGAGGCCCACGTACGTCATCCAGGCCGGACCCGGTCGGGCTTCCAGCCAGGCGATCAGCCGGTCGATCCACGACCCGCCCGCCTGAGTGGCCGGGGTGACGGCCGTCGACGCGATCGGCTCGGAGGCAGTGGCCATTCGGCGAGTGTAGGCCCGTTGACGGCCGGTCCCGCGCGGGCCACGATGGCGCTTCACGTCGAATGTGAGGAGGACAGTCCGTGGCCCACTTTCTCTTCCGCGCGTCCTACACCCAGGAGGGCATCCAGGGCCTGATGAAGGAGGGCGCGAAATCGCGCGTGAAGGCGCTCACCGAAGCGGTCGAAAGCGTCGGCGGCAAGCTCGAGGCGATGTACTGGTCGTTCGGGGATGAGGATGTCGTGCTGCTCGCCGACCTCCCCGACAACAGCGCCGCCGCAGCGCTCTCCACGCGTGTCGCCGCGGCCGGTGTCGCGGGCGTATCGACGACCGTCCTGCTGACGGCATCCGAGGTCGACAAGGCACGCAAGCTCAAGGCGGCCTACCGCCCGCCGGGCGCCTGATCCGATCGCTGACAAACGAACGTCGGCCGCGCCCCCTGGGGAGAGGCGCGGCCGACCCGTGACAGAGGGCTAGTTGCGGACGAGCTGAGCGACCTGGAGAGCGACGACCCGTCCAAGGAGCGAGTCGCTGTCGAGCGAGTCCGGATCCGAGGCCGCGTAGTCGCCGCTGACCTCGAACGTGAAGTTGCCGTAGACGACCGGGCCCGCAACCGTGAGGTCGATGAAGACGCTCGCGGTGCCGGCGCCTGCGGTGATCGACTCGGTCGTCGTCCCGAGCGCCCGGCCCGCGGCGTCGCGGACCGTGACCGTGTAGCTCGTGCCGTTGATGCCGACGACGGCGAGCGACGGATGCGAGAGCGTGACCTTCAGGCTGTTCGTGCCGAGGGGCACGAGCGCGCTATAGGTGTGGCTGTCCGTGCCGGCGACGGTGGCGCGCGGCGCGTCGTACTGCCACATGTCAGAGCGGGTCACCGCGTAGCCATCGGCCAGGACACGGGCGTCCGCGGCAGCCGCGGCCCTGGTGAGGTTCTTCGACCAGTTCTTGCCTGAGCGGACGAGGTTCACCGCCGCATTGAGGTCGACGTAGCCGTAGCCGATCTGCCAGAACGGAGCCGTGGCATTGCTGTTGTCCCACATGACCGGGGTCGCGGTGGCCTGAAGGGCGAGCCGGACCTGGTCGGGCGTGAGCGCGGGATTTGCCTGCAGCAGGACCGCTGCGGCACCGGCGACGTGCGGCGAGGCCATGCTGGTGCCGTCGGCCTCGGCGTTGTCGTAGTTCGGCGGCGGGCAGGGCCCGATGACAACGGGTGTGCCGGCCGAGTCGCAGGTCGAGGAGATCGCGACGCCGGGCGCGGTCACGTCCGGGTGGTAGACACCGACGCGATCGCCGGTCCAAACCGTGTGGCCACCGCCACCGATCTGTGTTCCCTGTGAGTTGTCAAAGGTGAGACCGTTCGAGCTGAAATAGCCGCGATGGTGGTCGAGCGAGGCGGCCGCCACGGAGATCACCCAGGGCGCCTCCGAGAACGGGTTCAGGCTCATCTCGACCTCTTCGTTACCGCTGTTGCCGGCGGCGAAGACGACGACGACGCCCTGATCGGCAACGGCCTTCGTCACGACCGCGACCGGATCGCGCGGGTCGAACTGGCGGAACGAGTTGCCCCACGAGTTGTTGACGACGTCGATGCCCCACAGGTCGGGCTGGTCGAGCATGTGGTCGTAGGCGGTGACGACGGCGGTCGTGAAGAGGATCTCGCCGATCGAGTAGCAGATCAGGCTGGCGTCCGGTGCGACGCCGTAGCGGCCGCCGCTGGGATCCGTCGTGCTGTCGGCGGCGACGATGCCCGACACGTGGGTGCCGTGGCCGCTGCCGAGGTCGGAGTTCTGGTACGGGCCCATCTCGATCGGTACGACGATGCGGTTGCTCGCGTCCGGCGGGATGTTCGCGTACTCGGCGCTGTAGAGCTTGACGTTGTGGATGACGTGATCCGCGAGGTCGGGGTGGGTGGCGTCACAGCCGCTGTCAACGATCGCGACGGTCACGCCGAGGCCGGTGAACCCCGCGGCTCGCGGAAGGGCGGAGCCCATCGCGTCCGAGGAGGCGGTGTCGAACAGCTGCAGCGGCATGTCCGGGTAGACGTCCTGCGCGACGCCTCCGGACACAGCGGCCTGCATCTGGGCGATCGTGCCCTCGACGAGCGCCAGGGGGACGTGGCGCATCGGCTGGACGACGAGCCCGAGGGCCTCGAGGCCGGCCACCTGGCCGGCGGTCGGGACGGCAGCGAACTCTGCGATGCCGCGGATCGACGCGGTCGCGCTGACCGTTGACGCGACGAGCTGGCTGAGGCCAGTCGGCAGGCCGAGGTCCAGCGCACGCGCCGGCCGGCTGCCGAGGGGTGTCGCGAGGACTGCGGCAAGCACGGCTACGGCGATGCCAACCGGCATTCGCCCACCTCGCCGTTTGATCGAGGACGCCATCGTGATCTCTCCTCTTGCGGACCCAGGTTCCACGTGACACCTCTAGCAGTGGTGTCGTGGTTCGCGCATCCTAGCACCCCGTCAAGTGGTGTCAAGTCCGGCCATCGCGGCTCTGGCACAATCGAGCCGATGAGGGACTGGGGTCCAGGGACCGCGCAGCGCGTTGTCGGCATCGGGCTCCTCGCCGTCCTCGTGGGCGTCGTCACCATCGTCCAGGGCACGGCGAACATCGTTGTCGCGCCGACGGACAGCGACCTGCTCGTGTTCTTCCTGCCGGCTGCCCAGCGAATCGTCGAGGGCACGCCGTTCCACGTGTACGACGTGCACGCCTCGAACGGCGCCCTGCTCGAGGTCACGCCCTTGTCCTTCTGGTGGATGGCGATCCCGTTGGGCATTGGCCAGTCTCTCGGGATCGGGCAGGTCGAATCGTGTGTCGCGGCGGCATTCGGCACGCTTGACTGCCGGACGGTCGTCTGGATGGTCGGGCTCGCGTTCCTGCCGTTCGTGCTGCTCCTCGGCGCTGCCGGCGTCCTGGCCGCGCGGATGGTCAACCCGGCGCTTCGCCGCGATGACGCGCTGCTCGCCGGCGCCCTGATCCTGCTCTCGCCGCTGCTCTGGCTCGCGTACACGGAGTGGTGGCACCCCGAGCAGGTCCTCATGCTCGTGCTCGTCGTCGCCGGGGCGTGGCAGCTTCAGTCCCGCAACTCGCTGGTCGCGGGCGTGCTCTTCGGACTCGCGCTCCTGACGCGTCCGACCGCCCTTGGCCCGATCGCGGCGCTGCTGATGCTCGTGCTGCTCGAACGGTCGTGGCGGCGGCTGCTGACCGTGGGGATCAGCGCTGCGGTTGTCGTCGGGCTCGGGATGCTGCCCTACCTCGTCGCCGACGGGCAGCAGACGCTCACCGCGCTCTTCACCTACCGCAGCGAGATCTCCGTTGGCAACTCGATCTGGGCCTTCGTGCGCGGCAGCTTCATCGGTGAGCTCGTGAAGGCCTACGACCGCTGGATCGTCCTCGCTGCCACGCTTGTCGTCGCCTACGCCGCCGCGCGCTGGCGCGGCGTCACGGCCAACGGTGTCGGCGCGTGGGGCGTGATGGCGATCGCGCTGATGCTCGTCACGCTGCTCGGCAAGCGGACCTGGCCGTACTACTACGCCGAGGCGCTCGTCTTCCTCGTGATCTGGGAGGTTGCCGCTCGAAGCGGCGCCGTTCAGAGAGGCTGGCGCTTCCCGGCCCTGTCGGTGCTGTACCTGCTGGTCATGGGCACGCTCGCCCAGTACATGGGCCTCCAGTCGATCACCGACGGCGGCATCGTCCTGCGGCTGATGGCCGTCGCCCAGTTCGTCGCCGTGGGCGTTGTCGCGCTCGGCGTGTGGCGCGAACTGCGCGATGGGCCGGAACCCGCCGAGCCGGCCGGGCCGATCGGCAACGCGGAGGTCGCGCCAGCCTCGACTGTCTAGACTGGCGATCGATGGACCTCCACGTCATCGGCCCGCTGGCCACGCCGGCCGAACGTTCGGCCGTCGATGCCGTCCTCGGCCCGCCGGCGTCCGGCTGGCTCGGCGGGCGCCGTGACTCGGCGATCGAGGGCCACATCGCCCGCGGCGGGCACGAGGCGCGATCGCGGCGCGACCTGCTGCTGCCGGCGCTCCACGCCCTCCAGTCGCGCTCGGGCTACATCAGCCAGGGTGGCCTGAACTACGTCTGCCGGCGGCTGACCGTCCCTCCGGCCGAGGCCTACGGTGTCGCGACCTTCTACGCCCTCTTCGCGACGACGCCCCAGCCACCGATCGTGGCCCACGTCTGCGACGACATCGCGTGCCGGCTGGCCGGGGCCGAAGGCGTCTGCGCGGACCTCGAACGGGGTCTCGGACACGACGGCGAGGCGACCCGAGACGGCCGCGTGACGTGGCATCGCAGCCCCTGCCTGGGGCTTTGCGAGCGCGCGCCGGCAGTGATGTTCACGGTCGCCGGCGAGGCGCCACGAACGTTCACTGCGGCGCCCGTGGATTCGGCCGCGATCGTCGCGCGACTGGACTCCATCGCTGCCGCCCGCCCCGCAGACGCAAGGGCGGCGGACGCACGCGCATCTGTGCCCCAGGCCGGCGACTCGAGCCTCCGCCTCCTTGGACGGATCGGCACGGTCGATCCCGGCTCGCTGGACGCCTATCGCGCGAGCGGCGGCTATCGGGCGCTCGCGAATGCGCTCGCGATGGGGCCTGAGGCCGTGATCCAGGAAGTCACCGACTCGAAGCTCGTCGGGCGCGGTGGGGCAGCGTTTCCGACGGGCCGCAAGTGGGCCGCGGTCGCGGCCCAGCCCGCCGAGCCGCATTACGTGGTCTGCAACGCCGATGAGTCCGAGCCCGGCACGTTCAAGGACCGCGTGCTGCTGGAGGGCGACCCGTTCGCGACGGTCGAGGCGATGACGATCGAGGGCTTCGCGACGGGCGCCGAGCGCGGGTACCTCTACCTCCGCGCCGAGTATCCCGAAGCGGCGGCGGCCATCGAAGCCGCGATCGACGCGGCGCGAGGTGCCGGACTCCTTGGTTCGAACATCCTCGGTTCGGGCTTCGCGTTCGACATCGAGCTCCGGCGTGGCGCCGGCGCCTACATCTGCGGCGAGGAGACCGCGCTCTTCGAGTCGATCGAGGGCAAGCGCGGCGAGCCCCGGAACAAGCCGCCGTTCCCGGTCGAGTTCGGCCTGTTCGGCAAGCCGACCGCCGTGAACAACGTCGAAACGCTCGCGAACGTGCTGCTCATCCTCGGCGATGGTGATGGCGTCGGCGGCGGGGCGCGCTTCGCCACGACCGGCACCGAAGGCTCGACCGGTCCGAAGCTGTTCTGCGTCTCGGGCCATGTTTCAACGCCCGGGGTCTACGAGGTCACATTTGGCACAACGCTCGGCGAGCTCATCGCGCTGGCCGGGGGTGTTCCAGACGACCGGACGATCAAGACGGTGCTCCTCGGCGGGGCGGCCGGCGTATTCGTCGGGCCGGACGCGCTGAGCGTGCCGCTGACGTTCGAGGACACCCGCGCGATCGGGGCGACGCTGGGTTCGGGTGTCGTCATGGTCTTCGACGAGACCGCGGACCTGGTCGACACGCTTCGAAGGATCGCGGCGTTCTTCCGGGATGAGTCGTGCGGCCAGTGCGTCCCCTGCCGGGTCGGGACGGTGCGCCAGGAGGAGCTGCTGGCGCGGCTGGCCACGGGATCGAAGGCCCGGCCGCGGGACGAAGAGCTGACACTCCTCAACGACGTCGGCCGGGTCATGCGCGACGCGAGCATCTGCGGCCTCGGCCAGACCGCGTCATCTGCGATCGAATCGGCGTTCAAGGTGCCGGGGCTGGTGGCGCTGTGACGCACGAATTCCGGCCGGCCCCCGTCCCGGGTCCGCTGTCCGCGATCATCACGACGCCGCCGGCCCGGCCTTCCCGGCCGCCTGTGGCTCCGCCAGTCGAGGCGCCGCCGGCGATCAATCTCTCGATCGACGGCCGCGAGGTCTCGGTCCCGGCGGGCTCGACGATCCTCGACGCCTGCAAGGCCCTCGGCGTCGACGTCCCAACGCTCTGCTATCTCGAGAGCCTGACGCCGGTCAACGTCTGCCGCGTCTGCGTCGTCGAGGTCGCCGGTGCGCGCGTGCTCGCGCCCGCGTGCTCGCGCAAAGTCGAAGCCGGGATGGACGTCCAGACGAACTCCGAGCGCGTCCGCCACTCCCGCAGGATGGTGCTCGAATTCCTCGGGTCCTCGGTCGACGTCTCGCTCGCGGGTCCTCACGAGCCCGACGGCTCCCTCGCCGCCACGATGCGCGAGTACGGCGCCGATCCGGCCCGCTATGGACCGTCCGCTGCGCCTGCGGCCGCTGGCGTCCGCGACGACGCGACCCCCGGCCACCATCACGAGGCGTCGGGTGACGCGCACGCCGCCACCGTCGCCCAGCCGGTCAAGGTGGATAACAACCTGTATGTCCGCGACTACTCGAAGTGCATCCTCTGCTACAAGTGCGTCGAGGCCTGCGGCGACGATGCCCAGAACACGTTCGCGATCGCGGTCGCCGGGCGCGGCTTCGATGCCCGGATCTCGACCGAGTGGGCCGCTCCCCTGCCGGAGTCCGCGTGCGTCTACTGCGGCAACTGCATCGGCGTCTGCCCGACCGGCGCCCTGATGTTCAAGTCCGAGCACGACATGCGCGATGCCGGGACGTGGGATGAATCGGCGCAGACGAAGACGGACACGATCTGCCCGTACTGCGGTGTCGGCTGCGCGGTGACGATCCACGCCCAGGACGACACGATCGTCAAGTTAACCTCGCCGATGGATTCGACCGTCACGGAAGGCCACCTCTGCATCAAGGGCCGCTTCGGGTTCGAATTCACGAACGAGACGCGCGGCGGCCGGTCATGACCGATGTCCAGCTTGCCTGGCTCAGCACGATCGCGTGGTTCGTGATGACCGCGGCGCTCTTTCTGGTCCTCGCCCACTGGTCCGCCGGTGAGGGCTCATGGGGCGGCCTGCCTTGGATCGTGCGCGGCCTCCGCGACTGGACGACCAGCGATCGGCCCCGCCCCGCGCACGCTTCAAGTCACGCTTCGAGCGGCGGCGCCTTCGCACGCCCGGGTGCTCGTCCCGAAGCGTCGCCTCGTGCCGAGCTCGAGGAGCTGAGCTAGCCCCTCGCTCGCTCACCCCGGGCAGCCTTGTCGGCGATCACGGCGATCCTCGCGGCGCGCGTCTCCGGCTTGCCGGCCAGCGCCACCCACGCGAGGTGCTGCTTCCGAACGGAGGCGGGAAACGCGGCGAAGTTGGCGGCCGCCGGCGGGTTCGTCGCCAGCGCGACGGCGAGGTCGTCCGGCACCTCGAGGCGTTCCACCGAATCAAGGATCCCCCAGTAGCCGTTCGCCTTGGCCTGCTCGATCGCGGCGAGGCCCGCGGGAGCCATCAACCCAGCATCGATCAGCCGCTCGACTCGGCCCTTGTTCGAAGCGGACCACGGGCTGCGGGTCTTCCGCCGCGCGAAGTAGACCTTCGTCCGTGCGTCGTCGACGCGCCCGCCGGTGCTGTCGACCCAGCCGAAGCAGAGCGCCTCCTCGACAGCCGCCTCGTAGCCCAGCCCGGCGGTGCTTGCCCGGCCGTGCGTGACCAGCCACGCGCCCTTCGAGCTCGCGTGGTTCGCGGCCAGCCAGCGGCGCCAGGTTGCCCGGTCGTCGGTCTCGACCCAGGGCGCCTCGTCGAGCGCGGACACGGACGCGTCAGCCCGCCATGAGGTCGCGCAGGTCGATCCGTCCATCGTGCGTGTAGACGTTGAAGCCGTCGCCGCGCAGGAAGCCGACGAGCGTGACGCCGAGACGCTCCGAGGCTCGGATCGCGAGGTCCGAGGGTGCCGAGACCGCGCAGACGATCGGGATCCCCGCGACCGCAGCCTTCTGGACGATCTCGAAGCTGACTCGGCCTGAGACCATTAGCACCCGGTCGTTGAGCGGCAAGGCCTTCGCGAGGACCTGCGAGCCAACGAGCTTGTCGAGCGCGTTATGCCGCCCGACGTCCTCGCGGACGGCCACGACCCGCCCGGTCGGATCGAACAGCCCGGCCGCGTGGAGCCCGCCGGTGCGTTCGAACGTCGCCTGGGACTCGCGCAGCCGGTCCGGCAGCGCGAGGATCACGGAGCGCGCGACGACGGGCCGGCCGGCCGGGATGGGCGCGCAGCGCACGGCGATCTCGTCGATCGAGGCCTTGCCGCAGATCCCGCACGAGGCCGTGGCGATGAAATGCCGCTTCTCGGCGAACGATGGGTCGAACGGCTTCGCCGTCCGCACGAGGACGACGTCGTCAGGTTCGGCCATCTCGCCTGGGTCGCCGTAGCGGATCGCGCTGACGGCGTTGTCCTCGAGCAGCCCCTCGGTCGTCAGGAAGCCGACCGCCAGCTCGTCCTCGTGCCCGGGCGTCCGCATCGTGACGGCGATCGCCATCGGCTCCTGGCGCGGCCCAGCCGCGCGGATCTCGAGCGGCTCCTCGCCGACGACGACGTCGTCGCGGACCTCGAGCTCCGTGCCCCGGACGGCGATGGTTCGAACGCTCGTGACGTGCCGCAACGGCTCGACGAACTCGTCGGGCGACGTCGGCGTGGCAGGTTCGATGGCGCTCAGTTGCGGGTGCCGGCGGGCGTCGCCAGGCGACGGCTCGACGGCGTCCAACGATCCGGCCCGACCTCGACGTCCGTCCCGATCGCCTCGAGCAGGTGCTGCGACGCGTGGGCGATCTCGGCGATCGCTGCGTCGAACGCCTCCTGGTTCCTCGCCGATGGCACGCGATAGCCGCTCACCTTTCGGACGAACTGGCGGGCAGCGGCCTCGATCTCGCCGGTCGTCGCCGCGTCATCGGAGCGGCGAAGAGTCTTGATGCTTCGACACATGGGGTTACGGTAGGACTGATGGCGGCGGGCCGCCAAGAGAGGCGATTGGACGCGTCATGGCGGCGGCGACCATAGCGGCACCGATCGTCGGCGCCACGGCCGCCGCCGCGGTGATGAGGCTCGTCCCGGTTCTTGCTCAGTTTCCGTACCAGTAGCTGCCGTCCCAGAACGCGCCGGACTGATCCGCGTAAACCGTGACCACGACCTCGAGGTTGAATTGCGTCAGCCGCCCGGTCCCTCCGCTGAAGACGCAAATCGCGTCGAACGCGCTGCTCCAGGTGCAGGCTCCGTCGGTGCTGCCGTTTCGGGTCTCGATCTTGGCTTGCATGACGTTGCCGGTCTGGCTGGGGTAGCGGATGTCGGTACCAGCCGGGATCCACTTGAAGTCCGAGTGCTGGACCGTGCAGAAGAATCCAAGGGGCTCGGACGCGTCGGCCGCGCACGTCTTGTCCAGGTGGAGTTCGTGGAACGAGCCCGCCGACGCGACGGGGGCGAGGGCCAAGAGCGCGACGATCGTGCCCAAGACCGCGATGAATCGCTTGATCGAATGCATGGTCAGCCTTCTCCTTCCGTCTGTTGATGGCAGGCGCCAATCGCCACGACGGTAGGAACGGACGGACCCGGAGGAACCTCCCGGGCGGGTATGTTTGATGGCGGTTGGCAGGCCTAGGAATCCCCGCGAATCCTCGCCGCCAGCTCGGTCCGGGACCGCACGCCGAGCTTCTGGTAGATGTGCTTGAGATTGGCCTGGACGGTGCTCGGGCTGACGAAGAGCACGTCGGCCGTTTCCTGGTTCGTTCGACCTTGAGCAACGAGGGCAGCGATCTGCTGCTCAGTGTCGGTCAGCTCGAACGGCGATGATCGCCGACCCCCGATCCGGGCCAGCTCGGCTTCCGTCCGCTCGGCCCACAGACTCGCCTCGAGCGCAACGAAGGTGTTCCGCGCGGCTTCCAGCTGCTCGCGGGCGACTCGCTTCTTCTTGGCCCGCCGGTGAACCTGACCCAGAACCAATCGGGACCTGGCGGCTTCAAAGGCGAGGTTGAGCTCCTCCAGGCCGGCGATCGACCGGAGAGCCGCGGCTTCGGCTCCCTCGAGGTCGCCGCGCGACGCCGCAACGAGGGCCCGCCCGCGTGCGGCCACCGCTACCGCCCACGAGCCGCCGCGAGCGCCGGCCTGGGCTTCGAGACGTTCGATCCGGCGCTCCGCCTCAGGAACCCGCCCCACGGCGACGAGTGCTTCGACGAGGTCCGGCATGGATGTGAAGACGCCAGGCTCGGCGGGGTTGAGGTCATCGAGGAAGCGCGTTGCAGGCTCGAGGTCTCGGATCGCGCGGGCGTAGTCGGCGTTGGACACGTCGAGGAATCCGAGAATTGCGCTGTTCCACGCCGCGGTGAATCGGTCACTGATCGACTCCGCGACGCGCAGCCCTTCGGATGCCAGCCGTCTTGCAACGTCGGCGTCTCCGCGTAATGCCGCCGACGCGGCCCGGCAGCCAAAGCCGACATCGAGATGCGCCCCGACCTCGCCCGACTCCTCCAGCATGGTCGCCACCTCGGCCGCGTGGAGGGACGCCCGCGAGCCGTCCCCAGCGCGACACTCCACCTCCGTCAGGTAGTGGTGGACCTCTGCTCGGGCCACGTGCATCGCCAGGCGTTCGAACGCCCCCACCTCTTGCTCGAAGATCGTTCGTGCATCGTCCAGCCGCATCGACCACATCTGTTGGAGACCGAGCACTGTCCGAGGCGTCGTGAAGACCGCCGCGGTCGTCCACGAGACCTCCGCCAGCGCCTCGTCCTGCAGGGCAACGGCTGCCGCCAGCATCTCGTCGTCGGGCTCGCCGCGCAGGAACTTGATGATCGCGAGCGTCGCCAGCGCGTCTGATCGCTGCGCAGCAGAGACAGCGCCCTGTGCCCATCGAGCTGCGGTGCGTGCAAGCTCGAACGCCTCGTCGAGACCGTCGAGGTAGAGGGCGACCCACGCCAGGTTCACGTAGAGCCCGCACAGGAGATCCGGATCCTCGGGTGCCTCCGCGAGCGCCTCTTCGCATGGCGCCCGCACGCCATCGATCATGTCCATCCAGCTCATCGAAGCGAGCCGGTACAGCATCTCCGCCCGCACGGGACCCCTCGGAGACGCGTCGATCATCTCGCGCAACAGGCGCCGCGCCTTCCCGATGTCTCCCCCGTCGAAGTGGTACTCAGTTGCGGCGAGACGTCGTCGTCGGAGATCGACCCCGTCGGCTTCCACGGTCATCTCGCACGACAGCTCGGCAAGCTCTGCGGCGGCGTCGGGCGCGCCGCGCGCGCGCGCGTGCCTCGCCGCCGCTTCGAGTGCGCTCGCGACTCCCTCGTCCGGGCCGTTGGCAGATAGAGCGAGGTGACGGGCACGCTCCTCGAGGTCGGCCGTCAGGACGGCGAGACGGCCGTGCAGCTGGCGTCGCTCGGCGAGAGGCGAGTTGAGGTAGAGCGTCGAACCAAGGAGCGGGTGAGTGAAGCGGACACGGCCTCCGGCGCGCTCGATGATGCCCATGTCCTCGGCTCGTCGAAGCGCGCCACGTGTCCGCTCGTCGGCGCCGGCCACCTGCACGACCATGTCCCATGTCGGTTGTGACGCAGCCGCGATTGCCAGGAGCGCCGGATGCGCTGCCGAGGGCACACGGGCCAGCCGCGCAGACAGCAGCTTCTGGAGATCCTCCGGCACCGACCAGATATCGCCACGTGGGGACTTGTCGCCGCCGAGCACGGCAGCACGTGCGATTTCCAGCGCGAAGAGCGGGTTGCCGCCCGTCACGCGATGGAGACGGGCGATGATCGCATGCGACAGGTCGGTCCCGGTACGCTCCCGCAGCACTCGTCCGAGCGGCTCCGGTGGCAGCGGACCAACCGGGAGATGCGTGGTCCGTTCGACGGCCCGGTTCAGGTCCAGGAGGTCTCCGGGCGAGCCGGGCGCCAGCCGCAGCGTGACGAACGCGCCAACGAGGTCGTTCGAGATCCGCCGGAGCGCGAACGACAGCACACGGGCGGACGAACGATCAAGCCACTGAACGTCGTCGACAGCGACGACCACCGGGGATTCGGCGGCGAGGTTGCGTAGCACCTGGGCGGTCGCCAGCGACACGGCGCGCTGGTCGGGTGCCCCGGTCGGATCATCCGCTCGCAGGAGGGCAGCGTCCAACCCCCGACGAAGGGGTGCGGACAGCCCAGACAGCGCCTGGTCGCGGACGCCGCCCAGCAGGTCGCCGAGGGCGGCGTACGAGAGCCGCGCCTCCGATTCCGCGGCTCGGGCCATGAGGACCTGATAGCCGCGTTCGCGGGCGCTCGACACACCTGCCGACCAGAGCGTCGTCTTGCCGATGCCCGCGGAGCCTTCGATGATGAGTGCATGCGGGCCGTCCGAGACATGGTCAAGGAACCCAGAGATGACGCCGATCTCTGGTTCGCGTCCTACCACGGAGATTGACGGTCCGCTCACCTGGGCACCTGGCGCCGCCTGCTGCTATCGCCGACCGTATCTTGCCCCACCCAGTGCCCGACCGATCGCCGTGCTGCCCGGCCAGCCGGGCCTTGAGACCGGGAACACTTCCCGGGGCTTCACGGCGGGACTAGGATGCCGGCGGTCGCGCCGCGCGGCCCTCCGGGCGACAACCCGGCGCGCGGCCGCCGAAGGAGGATGAGGCAGGGATGCTTGCCTTTGACATCAACTGGATCGCGGTGATCATCGCCGCCGTCGCCAGCATGGTCGTCGGGTTCGTCTACTACCTCCCGCAGGTCATGGGCGCCCGCTGGCAGGCGCTGATGGGTCGCGACATGAGCGGCGCGGGCGGCGCCGGGATGTCCTACGCGATGACGGCCGTCGCTGCCCTCGTCGCGGCCTTCGTCGTCGCCCAGTTCATCCACTGGGCCGACTCGTACTCGCTCGCCGGCGGGGCCTTCCTCGGGGCGGTCGGCTGGCTCGGCTTCACCGCGACGGCATCGTTCTCGGACTACGTGTTCTCAGGGCGGCCATGGGCGTTGTTCTCGATCCAGAACGGATACCAGCTCATCAGCTTTGTCGTGATGGGCGGGATCATCGGGGCGATGCCGCCGGCCTGAGCTCCGTCGTGCGGGGCCGGTTCTGGTCTAGGGGAACTTCCAGTAGATCGGGCCGGTCCAGCAGTGGTGGAGGGCAAGACACGCCGCGCCACTGAGGTCCCACGTCCGGCCGTACACGTACGGCCCGCGATCGATGACCGGCACCGTGACCGTGTACGGCCCGTTCCGGAAGGTCACGAGCGTGCCGCACGGCAGCGTTCGATGGGCGACGCCCATGATCGTGGTCGTATAGGCGAGGCCACACGCGGTGCGCTTGCCGTAGAAGCCCGGCCCATAGAAGCTGATCTCGCGGTCGTAGTGCCAGATCGGCACGACCTTCGCGGTCGATTCGGGCTGGTTGATCACGACCCGGGGAGCGGACACGGGAATCTCGCCTGGCTCGAGCAGGATGGCGTCCTTCGCCATCGCGCCTTCCGAGGCGTACGCGGTGTCTGGCGTGTTGATCGCCGTCGCTGTCCCATCGTCGCGCGCTCCGGCGGTGACGCGTTGGAAGACCGCGTCATCCGCCGCCGATTCTCGGCTCGGGGAGCGAGAACCTACGACGTTCGGGACGGCGACCAGGGCGAGCGCAGCGATGAGCACGGCGCGCGCGGCGACCCTGGGGTGTCGCACGTCGGCCGCCACCTTAGCAGGCAAAACCTTGCGCGGTCGAGCCCACGCCACCTGACGGGCATCACGTGGACGCTACAAACTGAGCGTGTGACGGAGCCGGCCAGCGAACGAACGATCGAGCTTCAGGAGCCGCTCGACCTACCCTTGACGCTGCGACCGCTGTACCGCGGACGCTCCGATCCCACGTTCAAGCTGGGTCCGAACGCGGCGGTTCGCGCCACTCGAGCGGCCGCCGGCCCGGCGACCCTCGATCTCCGCCAGGTGTCGCCCAATCGCGTCGTCGCCACGGCCTGGGGCCCCGGTGCCGAGGCTGTCCTCGAGGCTGCGCCGCGGCTCCTCGGTATGGGCGACGCCATCTCAGGCTTCGATCCCGGCCAGCACCCGGTCGTTGCCCAACTCGCACGGCGACTGCCCGGCCTCCGGATCGGACGCAGTGAGGCGGTGTTCGAGGCGCTGCTGCCGGCCGTGCTCGAGCAGAAGGTGACCGGCGGAGAAGCGTTCCGCTCGTTCCGCGGGCTCATCCAACGCTTCGGCGAGCCTGCGCCGGGTCCGCACGGCGCCCGTGGCCTGCGGCTCCAGCCGGCGCCCGAGATCCTGGCGCGACTGCCCTACTACGCGTTCCACCCGCTTGGCGTCGAGGCCCGCCGGGCCGATGTCATCCGCCGGCTCGCACGAGAAGCGCCGCGCCTCGAGGCACTCCTCGCCGGGACCGCGGATGCGGCCGCGTCACGCCTCGTCGCGTATCCGGGCGTCGGGCCGTGGACGGCCGCCGAGGTCACGCTTCGAGCGTTCGGCGACCCTGACGCGGTCAGCGTCGGTGACTTCCACCTGCCGAACCTCGTCGCGTTCGCCCTCGCCGGTGAACCCCGGGCGGACGACGCCCGGATGCTCGAGCTCCTGGAGCCATGGCGCGGCCATCGCGCACGGGTCATCCGAATGCTCGAATCCAGCGGGCTGGCGGCGCCTCGCTACGGGCCGCGGATGCCCGTGCGCTCGATCAGCGCGATCTAGCCGACGCTTCCTCTCCCGCCAGGGCGAACGACATGGCCGCGAGGTGGGCGGGCGTGCTGCCGCAGCAGCCGCCGATGATCGAGGCACCGGCGGCACGCACGGCCGTCGCGTAGTCGGCCATCTCGGACGGCTGAGCGCGGTAGACGGCTTTCAGGTCCACGAGCTCCGGCATCCCGGCATTCGACTTGGCGACGAGGACGGCGTCTGGATCGGCGGCGCGCATCTTCGCGATGACCGGGATGATCTCGTCCGGGCCGTTGCCGCAGTTGCCGCCCGTCGCATCGGCGCCCCAGCCGCGGATGGCCGCGATCGCCTGCTCGGGGGTCACGCCCATCATCGTCCGGCCGCGCGTATCGAACGTCATCGTCGCGATGAGGGGCAGGTCCGGGGCCACCCGGCGCACTCCCTCGATCGCGGCCTTGACCTCGCTGAGGTCCGACATCGTCTCGATCCAGATGAGGTCAACGCCACCCGCTACAAGCGCGGTCGCCTGCTCGGCAAACACATCGACGGCTTCGTCGTACTCCAGGGTTCCGAGCGGGGCCATGATCGAACCGCTGGGTCCGATGTCGCCGGCCATCAGGGCATCTGACCCGGCGGCATCGAGCTCCGCCCGCAGGATGATCGCGGCCATCTGGTTGAACTCCGAGACGCGCTTCTCGTTGCCGTGGAGGCTGAGGCGCAGGCGGTTGCCGCCGAACGTGTTCGTCAGGACGATCTTCGAGCCGGCGTCGATGTAGCCGCGGTGAACGCGCCGCACGACCTCGGGCTGGGTCAGGTTCCACATCTCGGGCGGGTCGCCGAACTGGAGGCCCGCGGCGAAGAGCATCGTGCCCATCGCGCCGTCGCCGAGGATCGGCCCGCCCGTGGCGAGCAGGGCATTCCAGCGATCGCGCGCGGATTGAGCGGCAGCACTGTTCACATCAGTAGTGTGTCGCAGTGACCGAGCTCGGGCAAGGACCCACGACGCTGCACCTGATCGTCCCGAGCCCCGACGGTCGGAGCCTGCTCGTCCAGGCGGACGACCAGCGCGCCGGGCGGCGCCTGCCGGAAGTCGCACTCGATGGACCGGGAGACGAGCTCATGGCACCGGTCCTGGCCGCGATCGCAGGGCTTCTCGGACCGGACGTCCCGCTCCTGAGGGTGGCGCCGATCGGCCTGACCTGGGGCCACCGCGTGGCCGATGTCGTCGCCGAGATGGAGGCAACCGGGACGCTGGAGCCCCCGGACGGCCTGGCATGGAATCAGCTGAGCGATCTCGGGCCTGCGTCCTTTGCGCGCGAGGCGATCCGCCCGCTGATCGGTCGCTGGCTCGATGAGCAGCGCAGCGGCGTCCCATCCGCGAAACGACCGGTCTGGTCGCGTCCGGGCTTCCTGGCCCGGGCGGGCGCGTGGATGGCCGATCAGCTGGAAGCGGCGGGCGAGCCGCTCACCTCGCCGCCGCGGCTGACCCAGCTGTGGGGTATCTCGGCGTTCCTCGAGGGCGAGACGCCGACGGGCAAGTTCTTCTTCAAGTCCTGTGCGGCGGTCTTCCCGACCGAGGCGCAGATCACCCTCGCGATCGATCGGGCGCTGCCAGGCGTCGGGCCCTCGGTCGTGGCGATCGAACCGGAGCAACGCTGGCTGCTGATGCGCGACGCGGGCGGCTCGGCCCTCGGCGACGGGCCGCCTGAGCGCAGGTCGGTTGGCCTCGCCGAGTTCGGCCGGGCCCAGCGCGCATGGCCCGCTGCGGTCGCTCGCCTCCCTCCGGAAGATCGGATCGAGCTGGAGGATCGCAGCCCCGCCAGCCTCGCCGCGATGCTCCCCGTGCTGGTCGACGACCCGGGCCTCGCCGGCCTCGCGCCCGCGCATCGCGAGCGCCTCCACGCGGAGCTGCCGGACTTCGTCGAGCGCTGCGCGAGGATCGAGGAGCTCGGGCCTCCGAATACGCTCGTCCATGGCGACTTCCACCCCTGGAACGTCCATGACGATGGCGAGCGGATCTCCATCATCGACTGGTCGGACGCGTGCATCGGCCACCCGTTCTTCGACCTGCCGACGTACCTCGGGCGCACCCGGGACGTCACATTGCGACGGGCGATCCTCGACGCCTACCTCGACGCCTGGTCGAATGGCTTCGACCGGGCGGCGTTGGAAGAAGCGGCGCTGCTCGGGCTCGTCCTCGGCTCGCTGCACCAGGTCGAGAGCTATCGGCGGATCATGGCCTCCCTCGATCCCGAGGACGAATGGGATATCGGCGAGGGCATGCAAAACTACGCGCGGCGGGCGCTCGTATGGTTGGACATGGGCCTCGACGCGATCGATCCGGACTGACGAATGGGCGAGTTGACGGGTCTCCGCGCGGGCGCGACCATGGGTTCGATGGCCGCTCGCCACCGCCTCACCGCAGCTGGGTTGTCGATCCTCCTCGCGGCTGCGCTCGCCGCACCACTGACGACCGCGGCGGCGGCGAAACCGTTCCGGATGAACCTTGGCGACCGAACGGACTTCGTGCGCCAGTACGACCCGAACTGGTGCATCGCGGCGAGCATGCAGATGATGCTGAACATCGTCCTGCCGCGGAAGAACGACGCGTCGCAGAAGACCCAGACCGCGCTCATCGAGCTCGCCAGATCGTTCAAGCGGTCCGCCAGCTCGGCCACCGGCTCGACACCGTCCCTCCCCACGAACTTCAAGCCGCGCGGCGCGTCCGGCCGAGGTTGGGCCATGGGCCTCACGAAGCTCGGCGCCGGGCATTACCGGATCACGTCCGCGCCGACGTTCGAAAGCGCGGTCGAGCTCGTGGCCCGCTCGATTCGCGCGACGGGGCGCCCGGCCGGGATCGTCGTCTGGAACGGCACGCACGCCTGGGTCGTGAGCGGCTTCGAGGCCACGGCGGACCCGCTGACGAGCGCCGCCTTCGACGTCACGGCGCTCGTCGTTATGGATCCCTGGTACCCGCGCTCAACTCGCGCCTACGGCGCGTCGCCGAAGCCGATGACCACGCTGTCGGTGCGTGAGCTGAAGAAGGAATACCAACCGTGGTCGCGGCCGAATCGAACGTCCGCCAATACAGGGCGCTACGTCCTGCTGATCCCGTACGAGCCGACCCGGACGATGAACCGCCTCGCCGACGCCGGCTGACGCCGGCCAACCAGCTCGATCGCGAGGTTCCGTCCGTGCCCGAGAGGCCGAAGTTCACGAAGACGTCGCCCGAGATCGTCGAGCGCTTCGGGGCGGCGATCGAGCGACTCGGCGCGCCCGACGTGACGCAACGCAAGATGTTCGGCTACCAGTGCGCCTGGATCGCCGGCAACATGACCACCGGCCTCTTCGGGGACGAATGGTGGGTCCGCGTCTCGGAGCCGGAGCGCGATCGGGTCCTCGACCTGGGCGGTCACCCGTTCGCGCCGATGCCCGGCAAGAGCGCGATGGGCCGGTACGTCGTGCTGCCCGAGGCCGTGGTCTCGAACTCGGCCGACCTCGACAGCTGGCTGGCGCGGGCGATCGAGTTCACGCGCACGCTGCCGCCGAAGAAGTAGGTCAGGCCTCCGGTTCCAGCACAGTGCCCTCTCGGATTGCCACGTGGTGACCGTTACACAGTGTCGGCGGCCCGGCGGCCCGCGTCCTGGACCGCGAGGCGACCGATTCGTGCACGAGCGTGCCCCCGCCAGCGACCGACTGGCGATCTGAGTCGGAATCTTCTTGCATACCTGCCGCCTGGTGAAAATTCGACGGAGTCTGACGGAGTCGGCGCGGCCGCGGGACGGTGAGCCCGCCTCACTCCGCGGACGGGCGCGTCATCGCGACGGGGTCCATGGCCGCATCGAACTCCGCAGCGGAGAGGTGGCCGAGCGCCATCGCCGCCTCGCGCAGCGTCGTGCCGTCGTGATGCGCCTTTTTCGCGATCTCGGCGGCCTTGTCGTAGCCGATCTTCGGCGTCAGCGCGGTCACGAGCATCAGCGATGAGGCGAGGTAGCCGGCGATCCGCTCCTCGTCCGCCTCAAGACCTTCCACGGCGTGCTCTCGGAACGAGCGGCAGCCGTCGGTCAGGAGCTCGATCGCGTGGAGGAGATCGAGCGCGATGACCGGCTTGAAGACGTTGAGCTCGAAGTTGCCCTGCGAGCCGGCCAGCTTGATCGCGGTGTCATAGCCGAAGACCTGGACGCAGACCATCGTCAGCATCTCGGACTGGGTCGGGTTGACCTTGCCGGGCATGATCGAGGAGCCCGGCTCGTTCTCCGGAAGGCGCAGCTCGCCGAGACCGGCCCGCGGACCCGACGCCAGCCAGCGCAGGTCGTTCGCGATCTTCATCAGGCTGGTCGCCAGCGTCGCGAGCGCGCCCGAGACGAAGACCGTGGCCTCCTGGCCCGCCAGCGCCGCGAACTTGTTCGGAGCCGAGACGAACGGGATTCCGGTGATCTCCGCGATCCGCCGCGCGACTCGTTCCGCGAACTCCGGGTGCGAGTTGATGCCGGTCCCCACCGCCGTGCCGCCGAGCGCCAGCTCAAAGACCCCGGGCAGCGTCGCCTCGATCCGGGCGATTCCGCCGTCCAGCTGCGCGACATAGCCGCTGAACTCCTGGCCGAGGGTCAGCGGAACGGCATCCTGGAGGTGCGTCCGGCCGATCTTGACGATCCCGTCGAAGGCCGCCCGCTTGGCGTCGAGCGCATCGCGCAGCGCCCGGACGGACGGAATCAGCCCGTGCAACAGCGCCATCGCGACGGCCATGTGGAGCGCGGTCGGGAACGTGTCGTTCGACGACTGGCTGCGGTTGACGTCGTCGTTCGGGTGGATCGGCTTCTTGCCACCGCGCGTGCCGGCTGCGAGCTCATTCGCGCGACCGGCGATGACCTCGTTGACGTTCATGTTCGATTGCGTGCCGGAGCCGGTCTGCCAGACGCGCAGCGGGAATTCGGCCGCGAGCTTGTCGTCAACGATCTCCTGGGCGACGGACACGATCAGCTCGCGCTTGTCCGCCGGGAGCAATCCAAGGTCCGCGTTGACCTCCGCGGCCGCCCGCTTCAGGACGCCGAACGCCCAGATGATCCCGCGGGGCATCGTGTCCGCGCTGATCGCGAAGTGGTGCAGCGAACGTTCGGTCTGGGCGCCCCAGTAGTGGTCGGCGGGCACCTCGAGGGCGCCCATCGAGTCCGTCTCGGTTCGCGTCGCGCCGCCCGCGTCGGCCTGGCTCACGACGCCAGTATCGAACCTATGGCGCCGGCGCGTCTCCCGGCCGCCGCAGGATGAAGCGGTCGAACAGGTCCGGCAGCAGCCAGTGCAGGCCGTAGAGCTTGCAACCAAGGCAGTATCCGGTCGCGGCGAGCAGCGTCTGCAGCGCCACGACGGCGCCGACGAGGACCCAGCCGGCGAGGCTCGCCCCGGCCGCGAGGAGCCCGACACCGAACGCGATCACGACCGCGCCCATCGCCTGGGCGAACCGCGGGCCGAGCTCCGGCTCCAGGTCGCGGGGCGGCGCGAGGCGCAGGGTTCTTCGGATCCGCGGCCAGGCCCGGCTGAAGACGAAATACTGGCTGCCGAAGAGCGCGCTCACGGCGAGCGCGAGGCCGACGAGGCCGGCGAGGACCGGCAGGTTCAAGGCGAATGCGATCCCCAGCGTGATGGCCGAGAGGCCGGCTCCGAGGCGTTGGGCTCTGGGGTCGATGAGACGGACGGGCAGGGTATGGGACATCGGGGCTGCTCCTGGAGTGATCGGGCTGCACCGCCCGTTGCCGGCGGGAACGCCGGAAGGGCGGCTGGATCGCCGGTGCTAGCCGGCGAGGCTGTCGCGGCGGACCGTCAGGCCCGCGTTGGACAGGAGCAGCGGCCCAGGCCCGACTCGCAAACGATCGGCGACACCCGGTGGGCGGTCATGCCGCCGCTCCCCGGTGCCAGGTCTCGAACGCGCGGTAGGTCGGGTCGATCACGGGCGGCACGTTAGCACCAACCCCGTCAACCGCTCCCAGGCGGCGGGCGTCCGGCGTCTTCAAGCCGTTGCCGGTGATCAACGCGACGACCTCCTCGTCCGGCCCGATCACGCCGCGCCGGCGCGCCTGGTCCAGCGCCGCGACCGTGACCCCGGCAGCGGTCTCCGCGAAGATCCCCTCGGTCGCCGCGAGCTGTCGGATCGCCGCGGCCGTCGCCTCGTCGTGGACGGCTTCGATCGAACCGCCCGTGCCTCGCGCCAGCTCGAGCGCGTAGCGCCCGTCGGCCGGCGCCCCGATCGCGAGCGATCGAACGATCGTGTTCGGGACGCGCACCGGCTCGATCTCGTCCGAGCCCCGTTCGAACGCGGTGGCCACCGGCGAGCAGCCCGCGGGCTGGGCACCGACGAACCGCACCGGCCGCGCTTCAACGAGTCCCGCGGCCACGAGGTCGTCGAAGCCGCGGGCGACCTTCGTGAACAGCGAACCCGACGCGATCGGGCCGACGATGACGTCGGGCAGCCGCCAGCCAAGGCCCTCGGCGATCTCGAACGCGAGCGTCTTCGAACCCTCGGAGTAGTACGGCCGGAGGTTGACGTTGACGAACGCCCAGCCTTCCTCGTCGGCAATCTCGAGGCTGAGCCGGTTGATCTCGTCGTACGTGCCCGCGACCCGGACGACGGTCGCGCCGTAGGCGAGCGCGTGGTCGACCTTCGAGGGCTCGAGATCGGCAGGGACGAAGACGAACGCCCGAAGCCCGAGCGCGGCCGCCGCCGCCGCCGTGGCGCCCGCAAGGTTGCCGGTGGACGCGCAGGCGAGCGTGTCGAACCCGAACTGGACCGCGCGGGCCGCGCCGAGCGCGACGACCCGATCCTTGAACGAGAGGCTCGGGTTCCGCGTGTCGTCCTTGAGCCACAGCTTGCCGATGCCGAGCTCTGCGCCGAGGCGCGCGCCGTCCACGAGCGGGGTGCTGCCGACGGCCAGCGAGCGCGCGGGAGCCGCCTCAACCGGCAGGAGCTCGAGGTAGCGCCAGATCCCGGCCGGCCGCGCCTCGATCGCCGCGCGCGAGACCTGGGCCCGGATCGCCTCGCGGTCGTAGTCCACCTCGAGCGGCCCGAAGCACTCCACGCAGACGAACGACGGACCCGTCGGCTCGCGATGCCCGCAGGCACGACAGCGGAGACCAAGGATCCGCGGTCGGGAGGCTGCGTCGCCCGGCCCGACGCCGACCATCGACATCGCGCCCGCGTTCGACGTCGGGGCGGCGGTCGTGGCGTGCGTCGTGGTCATGACTGGCTCCTCTGGTTGCGGAGCCCATCGAAGTGGCCGGGAAAATCGAAAACCCTTCCTGCAGAGGAAGGGTTCGGTGGATCCCTCATCTCGCAGGTGGTTCCCTGCCCGGAATTGGCACCTTGCCGGCGTCGCCGCGGTAGGTTGTCGTGGCTTCAAAGGGCCGGTCCCTCCACCACTCTCGATAAGGCTCTTCAGTTGTGCGCGAACCCTAGCCGACCGTCGCAGGACGCGCAAACCGGCACCGCGCCATGCGCAACGCGGCTAGGCTTCGAAGGTGCGTCGGATCCTCCTCTGGATGGCCGGGAACCGCTGGCTGCGCGAGCGGATTCCGAAGCTCTGGTTCTCGCGACGAGCGGTCCGCCGGTTCATGCCGGGCGAGGACGCGGCATCCGCGCTGACCGCCGGCCAGCAGTTCCAGGTCCAGGGCATCAGCACGCTGTTCACGCGCCTTGGCGAGAACATCACGCGGGCCGAAGAGGCGGACGAGGTCGAGGCCCATTACCTCGGCCTGCTCGACGACATCGCCGCCCGCAAGCTCGACGGCGAGGTCAGCGTCAAGCTCACGCAGATCGGGCTTGACCTCGACGTCGACGCGACGCTCGAGCGGGCGAAGCGCCTGGCCGCGAAGTCCGCCGAGGGCGGACGGACGCTGTGGCTCGACATGGAGGGCAGCGCGTACGTCGAGACGACGGTCGCGTTCTACGAGCGCCTGAAGGCTGCCCACCCGAACGCCGGCCTGTGCCTCCAGGCTTACCTCCGCCGCACGGCGGCGGACATCCAGCGCCTCCTCCCGCTCGCGCCCGAGATCCGACTCGTCAAGGGCGCCTACGCGGAGCCTGCGTCGATCGCGTACCAGCGCAAGGGCGACGTCGATTCGAACTTCGTGGCGCTATCCGTCGCGATGCTCGAGGCGCAGCGCTCCGGAAAGCCGATCCGGATCGGCCTGGGAACCCACGATGTCCGGCTGATCGAGCAGATCGCCGCCCACGCCGCGGCGATGGGACTGCCGAAGACGACGTTCGAGGTCCAGATGCTCTACGGCATCCGCGCCGACCAGCAGCGCCGCCTCGCGGCCGAGGGCTACCTCGTCCGTGACCTCATCGCGTACGGCGAGCACTGGTACCCGTGGTACATGCGGCGCCTCGCGGAACGGCCGGCGAACGTCATGTTCGCGCTGCGCCAGATGATCGGCTGAGGACCCCTGGGAGGACGCCGATGCGACACATGATCCGGCACGTCATCAAGCTCGGCCATTACGGCGACTTCATGCAGGACATGGCCGCCTGGAACGTCGAAGCGCAGCGCCTCGGGCTGCCCGCCTACCGCGTCTGGGAGTCGCAGTTCGGGGCGGTCCAGGAAGTCTTCACGACCGCCGACTTCGAAAGCATCGACGCCCATTACGCCGCCTTCGAAGGCGCCCATTCCGACGAAGCGTTCGCGGCAATCCAGGCCGCGCTGTCGCGTCACTTCGTCGACGGCACGCTCCACGACTGGTGGCTCGTCGAGGCTGAGGCGGGCCCGACCTAGCGAGGGTTCACGCTCGAGCAGGCGCCGGCTCCGGAATGCCGAAGAAATAGCCCTGCCCGAACTCGACGCCGAGCTCGGTCAGGGTTCGGGCCTCCTCGGCCGTCTCGACACCCTCAGCGACCAGCCGACACCCGGCCGTTCGCGCGAAGTGCCGCATCCCCACGACGAGTGCCTGCCGGCCGAGGTTCGAGTTGACCCGGCGGACGAGGCCTTCGTCCAGCTTCACGAAGTCCGGTCCGAGCTCGATGATGTGGCCGAAGTTCGCAACGCCCGCGCCGGCATCGTCGACCGCGAGCCGGACGTCGTGGCCGAGCGAGCGGATCGCGTTCTGGAGCGCAACGTAGTCGCCGACGGGCTCGTGCTCCGTGATCTCGACGACGATCGGGCGGTCCGCCGTCCAGAGCAGGCGCCGGAGGGGCTCGACGTCGTCCAGCAGTCGCGGCGAGAGGTTGAGATCGAGCCAGCGGCCGGGCGGCAGCAGATGGGCGTCCCGGATCGCGGCGGCGATCGTCGCGAGCTCGAGCTTGCGGCCGAGGTCGACGGTCCAGGCATCCGCGAAGCAGCTCGCGGGATCCTGGCCTGAGTCGAACCGGGTGAGCGCCTCGTGGCCGACCACCTCGCCGCTGCCCAGCTCGACGATCGGCTGGAACACGACCTGGAACGCCGATCGCTCGAGCGTCCGCAGAATCGATGAGCGGAGCTCGCGGACCCGGCGCCGTTCCGCCTCCAGCTCCTGGAGCGCCGTGACGTCGATCATCTGGCCCGCGTATCCGACGGCCCTGCCGTCGCGGTCACGCAGCGCTGCTCCGTAGATCTCGAGCGTCAGCTCGCGGCCGTCGCGCGTCAGGCGCCTGACTCGCGCGCCGTGGAGCGGCTCGCCGCCGGCCATGACCCGCCGGATCCGCGCCTCGCGCGACTTCCGTTCGGTGGGCGGGATCGCATCCGGCGGGAACGGACCGCCGACGACTTCGTCCGCGCGCCAGCCGAACATTCGCTCCGCCCCGCTATTCCAGAACAGGATCCGATGGTCCGTGTCGAAGGCCATCGTGGCGAACGGCGACGTGTCGATGATCGCGCGAACGAGCTCCGACGCCCGCGTCATCTCGGTGAGGGCCCGTTCGCGCGACGAGACGTCGCGCCAGATGCAGATGAGGCCGTCGCCGAGCTTCGCCGCGCTCAGATCGAAGGTTCGCTGGTCCTCCTCGGAGCGCGCAGGGATCCGGCTGGCCACCCAATGGAACGGCGCGCCGGTCTCGACAACCCCGGCGAAGATCTCGAAGACGCCTGGCTCGAACAGCTGCGGCCAGAGCTCGCTCGCGCGGCGACCAACCAGGGCGCTCCGATCGCGACCCGCCGAGTCGAGCGCCGCTGAGTTCGCGAACTCCATCCGGAAGTCGACGATCGACCCACCCGCATCGCGAACCGCGGTCGCGATGTCCAGGGGGTCCGGAATCGCGTTCAACGCCGCGACGAACGCCGGTTCGAGCCAGGGGCTCTCACCGGTGCGGCCCACGCGGCGGCCCGACCGGCTGACATCGGCCGCGCGAGCGGCTCGGCCGGTGGGTTCGGAGCGGGCAGAGCGGGCGGCTCCGACGGAAGGGGTGCTTGCGCTGGCCATGTGGCGTTGATCTCGCAGAGCGGTGGTATGAGTTGACCGGTCGAGATCAGTGGGGGGAGCCAGATCCCGACCGGCCTGGCGCAGTATAGGCACTTTCTATACTGGCTGTCTAGTATAGAAATGTGGTACGTTGAGGCCATGGCCACGGAGGCAACCGGGAAGCCGCTCGGCCGGCCGCGTGATGCGGCGGTCGACGAGGCCGTCCTGCGCGCGGCGATCGAGCTGCTCGTCGAGTCCGGCCTCGCCGGGACGACGATGGGCGCCGTTGCCGAGCGCGCTGGCGTCGCCCGCGCAACCGTCTATCTCCGCTGGCCCAGCCGCGACGACCTCATCCAGGCCGCGCTGCGCGTCGCGATCGGTGGCACCCCGTTCCCGCTGTCGGGCGATCTCGAGACCGATATCCGACGCGGTGGCGAACGCGCTCGTTCGGTGTTCTCGCGCCGCGAGTTCCAGGCGATCCTCCCGGAGGTCGTGCGGGCACTGCTGTCGAAGGACGGCCCGACGAATTACGACGCGCTCGCGCCGAACCGGCGGCTCATCGGCGAGGAATACAGGGCACTCGCCGCCGGCTCCGGCTTCCGGACCGACGTCGACCCTGAGATCATCATCGACCTCGTCGTCGGGGCGCATTTCAACCATCTCCTAGCCACCGGCGAGGGTCCGTCCGCGAAGGAGACCCGTCAGATGCTCGACATCATCATCGCCGGCCTCCGGCGGCCGCCCGGCCCGTGACGCTCCCGCATCGCGTCGAGAGCGTCATCGTCGGGGCTGGACACGCCGGCCTGACGACGAGCTGGTACCTGCGCCAGGGCGATCGAGAGCACGTTGTGCTCGAGCGGCGGCCACGGGTCAGCGGCAGCTGGATCGATCGCTGGGACGGCTTCCGGCTCGTGTCCCCGAACTGGACGACGTCGTTTCCGGGCGACCCGTACACGGACGGCGATCCCGATGCGTTCATGACGCGCGACGAGGTCGCCGGTCGGGTTGCCGGCTACGCGGAGCGCACGGCCGCGCCGGTCCACATCGACACCGACGTCCAGCGGATCTCCCCGAGCGGAGAGGGCCTTCTCGTCGAGACCAACCAGGGCGAGGTCCAGGCCCGGAACGTCATCGTCGCGATCGGCAGCTTCCACACGCCGAAGATCCCGCCGATCGCGGCTGAGCTGCCCGCGTCGGTGACCCACCTCCACGCGCACGCCTACCGCCGCGAGGTGGACCTGCCGGCGGGCGCTGTCGTCGTGGTCGGCAGCGGTCAGACCGGCGTTCAGATCGCCGAGGAGCTGCACGACGCTGGCCGCGAGGTCTACCTCTCGGTCGGCTCAGCGGGCTATGCGCCGCGCCGCTATCGGGGCAGCGACTTCTTCCGCTGGCTCGGCATGGTCGCGCTGCACGGCGACACCGCCGGCTTCCCGTTGCCAAAGGTCGCGGAGATGACCGATCTGCGGGCGCGCCTCGTGGCGAACCCGCAGCTCTCGGGCCATCAGGGCGGCCACGACGTCAACCTTCGCAAGCTGGCCGCGGACGGGATCACGCTCCTCGGCCGAATCGAACGGGTCGATGGAACGCGGCTCCTCCTTCGCGACGACCTCTCCCGCAAGCTCGCCGACGCGGACGCGTACTTCGACATCCGCTGGAAGCCGCTGTTCGACGGAATCATCACCGCGGCCGGCATCGACGCCCCACCCGACGACCGGATGCGGTACACGTTCGAGCCGACCGCGCTCGACGAGCTCGACGTCGCGAAGGCCGGAGTCTCGACCGTCGTCTGGACGAGCGGCTACGGGATGGACTTCGGGTTCATCGAGCCGCCGATCGTCGATGAGATGGGCTTTCCCCGACAGCATCGCGGCATCAGCGACGTGCCCGGGCTGTCGTTCATCGGTCTGCTGTGGCAGCACAGCCAGGCCTCCTCGACGCTGCGCGGGCCATCGCTCGATGGCCGCTACCTGGCCGAGCAGATGGGCATCGCCGTGCCGCCGATCGAGCCTCCGCCGTTCCTGAGGCTGCAGCGCTAGATCCCGCGCGGAGATTCCGCGTCGCCTTGGCTCAAGGCGGAAGAATTGGTCGGGGCGAGAGGATTTGAACCTCCGACCTTGTCGTCCCGAACGACACGCGCTACCAAGCTGCGCCACGCCCCGACCGAGGGCGCCCGTTTGACAGGGCTCGGGGATGATAGCAGGCGCGTCCTCGCGGGCCCTCAGGCCGGGTCGGCGGGCTCGAATGGCGGCGGTGAGGCCTCGGTCGGTCGTTCCGGATCGTGGACCGGCCACATGACGACAGCCGCGAGGATGAACGTGATCGCCATGAGCCAGAAGACGATTGGCAGGCCGGTCGCTGGACCGGCGCGGTCGATGATCGCGCTGTAGACCGCGACCCACAGCGAGCCGACGCCGAAGGCCATCGTGAAGTAGAGCGAGAACGCGGTGTCGCGGATGCCGACAGGCGCAACGTCCGCGAGGAGGGCCTGGAGCTGCGGGCTCTCGGCGAACGAGAACAGGCCCATGATCGCCAGGCCGAGCCACAGGCCGAACAGGCCCGAACCGATCGAGATGAAGACGATGAATCCGAGCGCACCGCCGATGTAGGCGCCGATGATCGTTGGCCGGCGGCCCAGCCGGTCCGACAGCCAGCCGGCGACGAGCGGCATCGGCACCGAAAGCACGATGAGCCCGCCGTACATCAGGTCCGTCGTCGACGATGGCAGCTCGAGGACCTTCGTCAGGTACAGGAGCGAGAACAGATTCGCGACGCCGAGACCGCGGCCGCCACCGCCGAGCACCGAGGCGAGATAGATGCGCAGGATCGTCGGCTGGCGGAGGATCGAGCGGACCGCCTCGCGGACGGACCCCGCGGCGATCGCCGCGCGCTGGTCCGCCCCGGTCTCGCGAACCAGCCGCCAGATCGCCAGGGCGATCAGCGCAGCCGGGATGCCGAAGATCACCGACGTCCCGCGCCAGCCGAAGGCGGCGAGCAGCGCCGGGCCCGCGAGCGCCACGATCACCGTGCCGACGTTTCCGCCCGAGATGTGGGCGCTGATCGCGAACCCGCGCCGCTCGGGTGGGAACTGCTCGGCGAGCAGGCCGTTGCCGACGGGGTGCTGCGGCGCTCCGCCGATCCGCGAGATGACGTTCGTCAACGCGAACGTCCCGAACGTCGGAGCCGCGCCCTGGGCCGCAAACCCTGCGCCGAACAGCAATCCGCCGGCGGTCATCAGCGAGCGCCGGGAAACGCGGCGCGTGATGTACGCGAAGCTGGCCTGAACGAGCCCCGAGCTGACCGACGCGGCCGCCGCCACGAACCCGACCGCCGCGATGTCCACGTGGAACTCGTCGATGATCGCCAGGAAGACCATCGGCATGATCACGGCCTGGGCGTGGTTCACCGCGTGGGCGGCCGAGAGCAGCCACAGCGTGAGGTTCGGGCGGATCGCCTCGGCGGGTTCGGGCTTTGGCTGCGTCGAGTGGTCCAACCGCCGGAGGATAGCCGGAGAGGGCCCGCTTGGCGGCTCGGTCCCGGCGCCGGAAACAGGCGCCGGAAGCAGGCGCCAGACATGGAAACGCGCCGTCCGAAGTTTTTACCTCCGAACGACGCACGAACAACATAGGCGGTTCGAGGTTTCGGCCGCGCCAGCGGTCCAGCGCCGCGCATTGCAGCGGCCTTGCGGCGCGCGTCAGGTTCGCGGCCGGTTCGAGGGCCGGTGATAGCATCGGCCGACCGATGCTGCCTGATGTTCGGCGCCGCCTCGCGGACGTCGATCGACCTTCCGCGGCTCGGTCGGCCATCGTGGCCCTGGCCGGGCTCGTCATCGGCAGCGCGCTCGTGGCCGTGCTTCAGGGGCCGCCGCTGGCGATCCGCGACCCATCCCCGATCTACCTCGTCGTCGTCGTGGTCGTTGGCGCAGTGGCGGGGACCGGGCCGGCGCTCGTCACGGCAGCAGCTGCGTTCCTCGTCTACGACTTCCTCTTCACCGCGCCGCGCTTCTCGCTGCGCGTCGACGACTCCCAGGAGTGGCTGGACCTCGTGCTGTTCCTCGTCGTGGCGGTCGTGGTCGGCCGACTTGCTGCGGCAAGCGCCGAACGCGGCCGAGTTGCGACCCGGCGCGCGGCGGTCGCGAGCGCCCTCTTCTCCGTGAGCCGGCAGCTGGCAGTCGCGCCCAGCACGGCCGGAGCGGCCACGGACGTTGTCAACCGGCTCGCGATCGAAGGCGCGCTCGAGCGGGTGACGATCGCCGTCGGCGAGGCCAGGGCCCCGCGCGTGCTGGCGGACACCGCACCGACGGGCACCGCCGTCCCGAGCGCCCCGATCGTTCTCAGCCTCAACCGGACGCCCGGCGACGAGCCTGCGACCTGGGTTCGGGCACACGAGCCGGGTGCGCATCGAGCCGGGATCCGTGATGGTGCGATGGGTCACGACGTCGACCTCCTGCGTGTCCGCATCGAGGCCGACGGCGACCTGCTGGGCTGGCTCCTCGCGATCCGCCGCCGGGCCTCGGCACCGCCGGATCGCGACGTCACGCGGCTGCTCGCGCTCGCCGCTGACCAGGTCGGCCTCGGCCTGCGCCGCGACCAGCTGCTGACCGAGGCGACCGAGGCCGAGGTCGCCCGCCGCAGCGACGCTCTCCGCTCGGCGCTCCTCGACTCCGTGACGCACGACCTGCGCACGCCGCTCGCGAGCATCCGCGCCGCCGCCGGCAGCCTCGCCGACCCCGATCAACCGCTGACCGACGAGGCGCGACGGGCCGCCGCTGCCGCGATCGACGCCGAGGCGGAGCGACTGGACCGGACGGTCCGCAGCGTCCTCGACCTCAGCCGGATCGAAGCCGGGGCGCTGCGCCCGGAGCGCGAGGTCTTCGAGCTCGGCGACGTTGCCGAATCGGTCCTCGAACGGTGGCGCGAACGCCTCGGAGATCGGCCGATCGACGTCGACCTGCCGGCGAACCTCCCGCCGGTCGAGGCCGACGGGCGATTCCTCGATTCGATCCTTTCGAACCTCTTCGAAAACGTCGCCCGCCACGCCCCTGCGCCGGCGGCGATGTCGATCTCCGCCCGGCGCCGGGACGACGACTCAGTTGAGCTCGACGTCGAGGATGGCGGACCGGGCGTCAGCGATGACGTTCGGGCGCGGATGTTCGAGAAGTTCTACCGGGTCCCCGGCAGGGCCGCGCGGACGCGGCCGGGTCTGGGCATCGGGCTGAGCCTCGTCCGCGGCTTCGCCGAGGCGATGGGCGGGCGGGTCGAGGCGGACCGCAGCCGCCTCGGTGGCCTTGCCGTGCGGATCGTGCTCCCGGCCGCGCCACCGGCACCAGGCGAGGCGTCGTGACCGGCGCGCGGCTCCTCCTCGTCGAGGATGACGACCAGACACGGGAGCTGGTCGCCGCAAACCTTCGAGCCCACGGCCACACCGTGACGGAGGTCGGCGACGCTGCCGGCGCCCTGCGAACCTGGGACTCGCGGCGGCCGGACGTCATCGTCCTCGACCTCGGCCTGCCCGATCGCGACGGCGACGTGGTCATCCGCCACGTGCGTCACGATGCGACGACGCCGATCCTCGTGATGTCCGCTCGCGGCGAGGAACGCGACAAGGTTGCAGCCCTGGACGCCGGCGCGGACGACTACGTCACGAAGCCCGTTGGCATGGCCGAGCTCCGCGCCCGAGTCGGCGCCCTCCTGAGGCGGGCTGGCGGACCGGCGGCCGATCAAGAGGGCGTCCTGCGCGTCGGCACGGTGACCGTCGATGTCGCGCGCCACCAGGCCACGGTCGGCGACGTCGTCCTCGACCTCACGCCGCGCGAGTACGAGCTGCTCAAGGTGCTCGTGAGCCAGCCCGGCCGGCTGTTCACGAAGGGCCGCCTCCTGCGCGCGGTCTGGGGCAGCGCCTACGGCGACGCCTCGCACTACCTCCACGTCTACGTCAGCCGGCTGCGCCGCAAGCTCGGCGAGGCTGACCCGACCGGCCAGGCTCGCAGCCTGATCATCGCGGAGCCGGGCGTCGGCTACCGCGTCGCCGAGGACGCCTGACCGAGCCGAGAACCGCGACGCGGCAACGAACCGCGGCTTGAGCGAGCGTTGAGCGGAATCCGGTGCTCGCAATCCCGCCCTTCTTGGTGGGCGGGCCTAGGTTGGATCCATGGACCGCGCACCCATCCAGTTCCCGCGTGCTTCCGCGGAGTTCGACCCGCTCGAGCGGGACATCGCGGAAGTCGACGTCGCCATCGAGCTCGTCCTGTCCGGGATGGCGGTCCGCGTTCGCCTGGCCAATCTCAGCCGGCCGGAAGCCGCAGCCGCACACGCAGCGGCGGCTGGCGAGCCCGGGCTCCAGGTCCTCCTCGAAGGCGCGATCGAAGGCTCGCGAACGCTCACGCTGGAGCGTCGGGCCGGGTAACGAGCCTCGCCGGGGAGGTCAGCGAGGTTGGAGGTGCCTCGCCGACCCGAATCCCCCGATCCGACAGATCCCCGGCGGCGGGAATGCCGTGGTGGCGTCCGGTATTGGGTGCCTAGAACATCTCGAGGTAGCGGTCGAGCTCCCAGCCGGACACCTGCGTCCGGTACTCGTCCCACTCCTCGCGCTTGGCTTCCACGAAGTGGCTGTACACGTGCTCGCCCAGGGCGTCGCGGATGACCTCGTCCGCCTCGAGCTCCGCGAGCGCGTCGCCGAGCGTGCCCGGCAGCTCGCGGATCGACTTCGCCGCGATCGTCGCGGCGTCCATCTCGAAGAGCGATTCCTCGACGGGCTCGCCGAGGGTCATGCCCTTCTCGACGCCGTCGAGACCGGCCGCGATCATCGCCGCGAACGCGAGGTACGTGTTCGAGGACGGGTCAGGGCAACGGACCTCGACGCGAGTACCTTCGATCGACTTGCCGGGCGAGACCATCGGCACGCGAATGAGCGCCGAACGGTTCGTGCGGCCCCAGGTCAGGTACGTCGGCGCCTCGTAACCGGGGACGAGCCGCTTGTACGAGTTCACGAGCGGCGCGAGCACGGCGATCATGCCGCGCGCGTGGGTCAGGATGCCGGCCATGTACGACTTCGCGACGGCCGAGAGGCCGTACGACGCCTCGGCGTCCGCGAAGGCGTTCCGGTTGTCGGCGATCGAGAACAGGCTCTGGTGGGTGTGCATGCCCGAGCCGTTGATGCCGTGGATCGGCTTCGGCATGAACGTCGCGTAGAGGCCGTGCTGTTGGGCGATCGCCTTGAGCGCGAACTTGAACGTGATCGCGTTGTCGGCGGTCCGCATTGCGTCGCTGTACTCGAAGTCGATCTCGTGCTGGCCGGCCGCGACCTCGTGATGGGCGGCCTCGACGCGGATGCCGAACGCCTCGAGGGCGTCGACCATGTCCTGGCGGACTTCCTGCGCGAGGTCGGTCGAGAAGTCGAAGTAGCCGGCGCCGTCGTGCGGCAGCGGCGCGATGTCGCCGTCCTCGTCGCGACGGAAGAGGAAGAACTCGAGCTCCGGTCCGGTGTTGACGACGTAACCGAGCTTCTTCGCCCGCTCGACCTGACGGCGGAGGACGTGCCGCGGGTCGCCGGCGAACGGCTCTCCGCGCGGCGTGAACACGTCGCAGATCACGCGGGCGGTGCCGCGCGGTCCGCTGCCCTTCTGCCACGGGATCTCAGCGAACGTCGACATGTCGGGGACGAGGTACTGGTCGCTCTCGGCGATCCGGGTGAAGCCCTCGACCGACGAGCCGTCGAACCACGTCCCGTGCTTCACCGAGCCCTCGAGCTGGTGGATCGGGATCGTGACCGCCTTGACGATGCCAAGGATGTCGGTGAACTGGAGCTGGACGAAGCGGATCCCGCTCTCCTTCGCTCCCTCGATCGTCTCGATGCCTTCCACGGCTTCGTACGGCGCGACCACCGATTTCGCCTCCCGTCTTGTGCGCTGCGCACCAGAATCACGGGCTGGTGCCTCGACTGACGGGAGTCTAGCAGGCGGTCGCCGCCCGCTGCCCTCCTCTCTCCGCTCTCGATTTAGTCATCTTGCACAAGTCTCAGCGCAAGCGCGAGCGGCAGGCGGAGCTCCGGGTCCGACAGCCGCCAGCCGGTCAGCGTCTCGATCCGGCGCGCCCGGTACGCCACGGTGTTCCGGTGCACACCGAGAGCGTCTGCCGCCTCGCTGACGCCGCCGCGATCCAGCAGCGCGCGCAGCGTTGCGAGATGCTCGCGGCGGACGTCCGGCCGGCTATCGAGCAGCGGCTGAAGCAATGCCCTGGCGTGGGCCGCGCCCTCGGGCAGGTTGTGCAGGTCGCCCAGGAGACGGTACGCCGGCCGCCGGGTCGCCCGGGCAACGAGCGGCGGAGCCGTGAGGCGCTCCGCCGCCTGGAGGGTCTCGCGGGCCTCCGCCTCGGCCGCCGGCCGCTCGGCGGGGCTCGCGAACGGACGCGAGACGGCCACCGGACGGTCGAGGAAGGTCGCGATCCGGCCGGCGAGCTCCAACCCTTCCGGGTCTCCGGCACCGGACACCGCGAGGACCGCCCGGATCTCGAGCGAGTCCGCATCGCCTCGAAGCGACATCCGCTTCGACGGTGCGAGCGTCCGGAGCTCGCGCCGGACCGCCTCGCGGCGGCCGCGGTCGTCCGCCGCGTCGTCGTCGCCGCCGGCCGCTCGCTGGCGGGCCAGGAGGACGACCCACGGCGGTCCGGCGCCGGGCAGCGCCTCCGGCCTACGGCCACCCTCGCGGGCCCGCCCGACGGCTTCGTCGCGGGCCATCTCCAGGGCGATGACGCCGGCGGCGCGGTCGAGGACCACCCGGTCCAGCTCGCCGGCCGGCAGATCGCCGAGCAGGGCGACGCTGCCGATCGCCCCGCCGCGGGACGGCAGGCTGACTCGCAGCGCCGCCGAACGTGCTGTGCCGTGATAGCGGGCGACGGCCGCGGCAGCCTCCGGCAGGTCCGCCGGGGCGTGGACGGCGATTGCCTGCCCGCGCCGGCTCTCGAGCGCCACCGGACGGGCGAGGAACGTCGCGACCTCGGCGACGAGCGCCGGCACGCCACCGCCGTCGAGCGCGATCCGTTCGAGCCGGCCCTCGAGGAGCGACGCCTGGCGGTCCAGCTCGGCGCGCTCGTTGACGAGGAAGCCGACGACGCTCCGCTCGAGGGTCGTCGCGTCGATGCGGGCGAGGTGTAGGCCCGGCACGCCCGCGGCCGCAAGCCGCGCTTCCACCGCGGCCAGCTGGGCGGTTTCCTCGGCCGCGTCGCTCTCGAGGAGCAGCGCCCCGCCGGCCCGGGCGTTCGCGACCGCGTCGGCGATCGCCACGCGCTCGGCTTCGCTCGGCGCGATGACGGCGAGGGCTGCGGCGGGCAGGATCGCGACATCGCCCGGCTCGAGGGCGTCGAACGCCGGCACGCGGGCTCGCAGGACCCGAACCCAGCCGAGCGGCTGGGGCGCCCACGCCGCCGAGTCGCCGACCGGCCGGCCCGAAGGGGCCACGACCGCACGCAGCTCGGCGAACGTCGTCATCCGGCGGGTCGCGGCCCGGCTGCCGGCGGCCCCGCAGGCTGCGCTCCCAGGCGCCGCGCGGCGAGCTCGTCGACGAGCGCCCCGAACTCGCGATCGAGATCGACATAGCGATCAGAGCGCCCGACGAGCGCCAGCTCGCCGTCCGGCGCGAGTCGCGCCCAGACCCGTCGGCGCGGCAGGTAGAACGAGATCGCCAGGCCGGTGATGAGGAACGCAAATGCCGACCAGATCAGGCCCTGGCCCGGATCGTGCTTCGCGATGATCAGCGTGAAGTCTGCGAACCCGTTGAGCGTCACGAAGAAGTCGAGGCCGGGCGCGGTCTGGGTCTCGCCACGGGCGATCGCGAGCGGCACCCCGGTCACGACGTCCGGCGTCCCGTCGGGCAGCTCACCGACGACGCGGTACGGCAGGACGACGAGCACGCCGACGCCCTCGGCGGTCCGGTCGAGCAGGAGCTGGAGCGCGATGTCGCGACCCGGCACCGACAGCGTCCCGAACGGCAGGCCGGCGGCCGAATCCGTCAACGGCACTGGGCCGGACCAAAGCGGCTGGCCGTCCGCGTCGCGGATGACCAGGTCCGGCGCCGGACCGAAGCCGTTCTGGTGGAACGTATAGCCCGCGACCGTCAACGGGTCGTTGACCCGGATCGTCTTGCGCTGCAGGAGCTGCCCGTCCCGGTACACGGCCAGGTCGGTCGTGAAGTCGGTCGGATTGCCCGTCGCGAAGCCGGGCGCGTCGAACCCGAAGTTCCGGACGAGCAGCAATCCGGGCGTACCGATCTGCTGGACGGTCAGCGTGTCGCCCTCGGCGACGACGAGGCCCTGCTCGTCCCCGAAGAGCGTCGTGACGGCCGCCGCGAGCACGAACAGGACGAGGCCGAGGTGGGTGATGAGGGTCGCGAGCTTCGTCCAGCGGTTGCGGTCACCGTAGAGGTAGCGCAGGCCGTCATCGGTGGCCGCTTCGCGGACCTTGAAGCGGTGGCGGACCAGCGCGGCACGAATATCGTCGACCGTCAGCGGCGTCCCCGTCGGACCGCCCGTGGCGCCGGCGATTCGGACGCGGTCCGGCAGGCGCGGGTCGAAGTACACCTCCGGCTGGACGACGCGGATCTCATTGGCCTGGCGCCACAGCCGCGGCGTCCGGTCGATGGTGCAGATGACGATCGAGATCACGAGCAGCACGAGCCCGCCTTGGAACCACGGCGAGCCGAAGACGTGGAACAGCTGCAACCGATCCAGCCAGTCGACGACACCGGATCCGAGGGCCGGGTCGTAGATCGCATGGAGCTTGTTCAGCTCGTTCGCGTAGTCGGTCGGTGTTCGAAACGCGAACGACGGGAGCTGCCGGATCGTCATCCCGACGACCCCGAGCAGGGCAAGGACGAGGATCTGGAGGACGGCGAAGTTCACGGACGTGAACAGCCGCCAGAACAGGTCGGCGATCCGCTCGAGCGGTCGGAATCCGGACGAGGCGCGGCGCCGTTCGGCCGTCAGCGTGGCGATGTCAGCGCTCCCGACCCGGACCGGCCGGGATCAGCGGCCGATGGCGGCCGGCGCGGCGGCGGAGGTCGTCGAGCTCGTGAGCCGGGAGCGCACGGCTTCCAGCGCGGCCCCGAAGTCGGCGACGAGGTCGTCGAGGTCCTCCAGGCCGACGGAAACGCGCAGCAGCCCCGGCCCGATGCCCGCTTCCGCGAGCTCCGCGTCGTTGTACATCCGGTGGCTCGTCGTCGGCGGATGGATCACGATCGTATGGACGCTGCCGAGCGATGCGGTGAGCTCGGGCACACGGAGGGCGTCGATGAACGCCGGGCCGGCCCCGCGGGCCCCCGCGAGCTCGAAGGCGAGCATGCCGCCTCCGATGTGCAGCTGGCGCGAGGCCACCGCGGCCTGGGGGTGGCTCGGCAGTCCCGGATACGCGACGCGCTGCACACCCTCCTGACGCTCGAGCCAGCTCGCGAGTGCCGTCGCCGTCGCGCTGTGGCGGTCCAGGCGGACCGCGAGCGTCTGGATTCCGCGGAGGATCAGGAACGACGAGAACGGCGCGAGCGTCGCGCCGGTGTCGGTCTGGATGCGGGCGATCGCCTTGATCCGCTTCGAGTCGCCGGCAACGAGCCCACCCATGACGTCGGAGTGTCCGCCAAGCCACTTCGTTGCCGACTCGACGACGAGATCGGCGCCCAGCTCGAGCGGGCGGCAGACGTACGGCGAGGCGAACGTGTTGTCGACGACGTAAGCCGCGCCGCGGCGGTGGGCCAGACCGGCCAGGGCCGCGTGGTCTGCGACGACCATCGTCGGGTTCGAGATCGTCTCCGCGTACAGGACGGCCGTCGGGGCGGCGGCGAGCGCAGCCTCGGTCGCCCCGAGATCGGTCACGTCGACAAAGTCGACGCGGACGCCGAGGTCCGCGAGGACGTTGATCAGCAGGCTGCGGGTGGAGCCGTAGGCGTGCCTCGTCGCGACGATCCGGTCGCCCGACTTGAGGAGCGACAACAGCGTCGCGTGGATTGCGGCCATGCCCGTCGCGAACGCAAATGCGGACTCGCCGCCCTCGAGCTCGGCGAACGCCGACTGGAGCGCGGACGTCGTCGGGTTGTGAAGCCGGCCGTAGGTGAAGCCGGGACTGTCGCCGCGGGTGACGGACGCGAGCTCGTCCGCGTCCTCGGTGGCGAATGTCGCCGTCTGGTAGATCGGCACGGCGGTCGGTTGCTGGCGCACCCGCGGGCTTCGCGAGGCCGCGCGAATCGCCCGCGTCGAGAACCCGAGCGCCTCTTCGGCGACGTCGTCGTGGCGATCGCGGTGGCGGGGGTCGGGCATCGCGGCGGATGCTACACCGGCCCGCCCGGGCAGCCGCGGGACAGGCCGTTCAGCCGGCTCAGCCGCGGTCGAGCAGCTCCAGGACCGGCCCGAGGGCCTCGATCGAGCCTGCTGTGATCGGGTCGACGACCAGCTGCACCGCGCCGATGCCCTCTCTCGCGTATGCCCGCAGACCCTCGGCGATGACGTCCGGAGGGCCCTCGAGCGGCGCGTAGCCGGCCTTCGCGTAGTCACCCTGGATGCGGCCGCTGCCGCCGGGCATCCGGACGAGGACCGCGACGGTCCGCTCGATGTGTGCCGGGTCGCGACCAACCTCGCGGCAGATCCCGTCGACGAGGTCGCGCAGCGCCGGGACACCGGCCGGCGAGTTGTTCGTATCCGCGAACCAGACGTTCCACTGGTCAACGTGCGGGAGCGTCATTCGAAGCATCCGCTCGCCGCGGCTGCCGATGAGCAGCGCCGGGCCGCCGGGACGTGCCGGCCGTGGCAGGAGCTCGCAGTCGCGGGCCTGGAAGTAGCGGCCGTCGAAGTCGATCTGGCCGTCTCGGAGGAGCGTCCGGATGATCGTGAACGCCTCTTCGAAACGGTCGATCCGGTGGTCGAAGGGGAAGCCGAAGGCCCGGAACTCGGTCTCGTTCCAGCCGGCCCCGAGCCCGAGGATCAGCCGCCCGCCGCTGACCTCGTCGACGGTCGCGGCCATCTTCGCGAGCATCGCCGGGTTGTGGAACGCGGTGGCGGCGACGAGCGGACCGAGGCTGACCCGGGATGTCGAGGCGGCGAGCGCGGACAGCATCGTCCAGGCCTCCCACGGCCCGCGCGAGTCGCCGTTCTCGAACCGATACAGGAGGTGATCGCCGAGCCACAGGGCATCGAAGCCGACATCCTCGGCCGTCCGGGCCAGCGCGACGTACTCCGGCCAGCGAACCTCGCGCTCGACCTCGGGCAGCTGGATTCCGATCCTGAGGGGCCGATGGTTCGCCATCGGGGCAGGATAGGCTGCGGCTCGGGAAACCGATCGAGACGCCGCGGCGTAGTTGGACCCGAGAACACGCCCCGAACCGGGAGACGCATCCGATGCTTCGAATGACCCGCGCCGCGAGCCTGCTCGCGAGCACGCTTCTCGTCCTGGCGGCCTGCGGACCCGGCGGTGCCGGCAGCAGCACGGAACCGAGCACAGCCGCGAGCACCGAGCCGTCGACGGCACCAAGCACCGAACCCAGCACGGAGCCGAGCGCGAGCGAAAGCGCTGAGGCCTATGTCGTCAACATGACCGATGACGCGACGCTCGGCGCGTACCTGACCGGCGAGGACGGCAAGACCCTCTACATCTTCACCGTCGATGCGCCGGACACGAGCAACTGCAACGACGCCTGCGCAGACGCCTGGCCGCCGTTCGTCGTCGAAGCGGGCGAGACGGTCGAGGCCGGCGACGGCGTCACAGGCTCGCTCGCGACGATTGCCCGCGCTGACGGTTCGATGCAGGTCACGTACGACCATCAGCCGCTCTACTACTACTCGGGCGACGCGGCCGCCGGGGATACGAACGGCCAGAACATGAACAACGTCTGGTTCGTGGCGCCCGTCACCGGCGCGACGGGGTCCGCCTCGCCGTCGGGCAAAGGCGACTACTGAGCTTGCAAGGGAGGGGTGCTTGACGGGGGCGCGGGCGAGGGGTTGCATCTGTGCAGAGCGAGCGGCCGGACGGCTCCGGCGGTGATGCCGAACTCATTTCGCGTATCCGCGGTCGCGACGAGGATGCGCTCGCGGCCGTCTACGACCGCCATGCCGACGCGATCTACGGCTCGCTCGTCCGCTTCCTCGGTGATCGCGAGTCCGCCGAGGACGTCGTCCAGGAGACCTACCTGGCGCTGTGGCAGCGCGCCCACCAGTTCGACCCCCGGGCCGGGACGCTCCTCGGCTGGCTTCTCGGCATCGCCCGACACAAGGCCATCGACCGGTTCCGCGCCGCGAGCCGCCGCCCGAAGATCGTCTCGCCGTGGACCGATCGCGGCGACGAAGGTGCGCGTGAGGCCCCGGCGATTCTCGCCGGCCAGACGGTCGGCACCGCGACCGCCGATGACGACCCCGAGGACGCCGCGGCGCGCGAATGGACGCGCTCAGTCGTTCGAACGGCCTTGAGCACGATGCCCGACCTCGAACGCCAGGTCCTTCAGCTCGCTTACGACCGCGGGCTCAGCCAGTCCGAGATCGCCGCCCGGCTCGGCTGGCCGCTGGGCACCGTCAAGACGCGAACGCGACGGGCCCTCGCCAGCATGCGCGAGGCGCTGACCGAGGTGCCCGACGTGGGCCCGACCCCGAACGCCCACCCGCAGGACGGCCATGGACCACGCTGAAGCGCACGAGCGGCTGGGCGATCTCGCGCTCGATCCGGCGCGCCTCCTGCAGTTCGACGACGACCCGGCGACCGAGGCGAGCGACCTGCGAGCCCACCTCGCGACCTGCGAGGAGTGTCGCGAGGAGCTTGCCGCGCTCCGTGAGACCGATCGAGCGATTCGCGATGCGTTCGCGGCCGCGGTGGACACCGGACCGCCGGCGATCCTCCGCGTGCCTCCGAACCTGAAGGATCGCGTTCTGGCGGCCGCTCGCGAGGACCCGCCTGCTGCGTTCGAGACAGCTGCGGCGCCCGTCATCGTCGATCCGAACCCGGCGCGGCCACGGTCAACCCGTCGCTGGCTGTCGCTGGCACTCGCGGCCGCGCTCGTCGCGGCGATCGGGCTGGGCGGTGTGCTCAGCCAGCGTCTCACCGACCTTGGCGTCGCACGCGCCGAGCTCGGGGAGATGACCGAGGCCGTCGCGATGCTCGACCGCATCCTGACCGCCGAGAAGCATGTCGTTGTAGCCCTCGTCACGGCCGACGGCACGCCCGGTGGCGTCATCGCCTGGAACCGCGAGGAGGTCGTTGTCCTGTCGACCTCTCTCGACCGACCCCCGGACGGCCGCGAGTACGCCTGCTGGATGGAGGAGAACGGCAAGCGCTGGAAGGTCGGCTCGATGCAGTTCAGCGGTTCGACCGCCTACTGGGCCGGGCCGCTCGAGGGCTGGGGCGCGAGCTTCGACCCGGGCACGCGCTTCGGAGTCAGCCTCAGCCCGCCGGCCGGCGGCGACCCCCTGCCCATCCTCGTCGCGGAGTTCTGAGCCGACCGGCCGGGGTCAAGGACCGGGCCGAGGACCGCTTAGAACTCCTGGTTCTAAGTGCGACCAGATTCGAGCCCAGCCGCCCTCGAGATGCGCGATTCCAGAGGTGAATTGACCTCTCGTGCCCGGATTCACGCACGGCCGTGCGCATTTCGGGGGAGAACGCAACCCAAGGCGGGCGTGACGTGTCGCACTCAGAACTCCCAGTTCTAAACGGGCCCGCTACGCTGCCCCGCATGCCCGAACCCATGGATTTCGAACGCTTCGAGGCGCTGACCTTCGACTGCTACGGCACGCTCATCGACTGGGAGCAAGGCATCCTCGCCGAGCTGCGGCCGTGGGCGGAGACGCACGGCATCGCCGCTGCTGACGAGACGCTGCTCGAGGCGTTCGGGGAAGCGGAAGCGCGCTGTGAACAGGAGACGCCGGGCCATCTCTACCCGCAGATCCTCGAGGCGGTGCTGGAGCGCCTCGCGTCGCGCTGGTCGGTAACCCTCGAGGAGGGTGAGGCGAAGCGCTTTGGCCAGTCCGTGGGACGCTGGCCGGCGTTTCCGGACAGCCCTGCGGCATTGCGTTACCTCAAGGAGCACTTCAGGCTGGTGATCCTCTCGAACGTCGACCACGCGTCGTTCGCGACGAGCCGCGAGCGTCTCGGCGTCGTGTTCGATCGCGTGATTACCGCGCAGGACATCGGCTCCTACAAGCCGGACCCGCGGAACTTCCAGTACGCGCTCGATGACATCCGGCGCACGCTCGGCGTCGAGCGCCATCAGGTGCTGCATACGGCGCAGAGCATCTTTCACGACATCGTGCCCGCCAGGGCGATGGGCCTGGCGACGATGTGGATCAACCGGCGGCGCGGCCGGGAAGGCTGGGGAGCCACACCGCCGCCGGCCGAGGCCGGCGGCGCGGCACGTCCTGACTTCGAGGTCGGTTCACTCGCAGAGCTCGCGGCCCTGCATCAGAAGCTGGTCGCGGCCGAGCCGCGCTGACCCCTCATGCGTTCAGCGAACTCGACCGAGAGCCTTCGCGATGGCCAGCTGCTCATCGGGTCCGCGTGGCAGGATGCGGCGGGCGGCAGCCGCTTCGACGTCGTCGATCCGGCCACGGGCGCGCGCGTCGCGACCGTGCCGGACGCCTCGCGCGAGGATGTGCAGCGCGCGCTCGACGCCGCCGACCAAGCGCTGAAGCCCTGGCGTGC